>CEUU01113194.1_pt1 | contig 63913 bp, 50 predicted proteins | sample 531321 | NCBI WGS metagenome assembly CEUU01 (sample SAMEA2622658, study PRJEB7988) | marine metagenome | isolation source: saline water (ENVO:00002010), including
CTCCAAGCCATATCCATCGGTATTGCGTCCCGACCAACCGTTATCATCCCAAACAAGGGTATTTACGGCTCCCATTGCGAGGGCCTCCTCATCCACCGACTTCAAAAGAGGCAAGACTTCCACTTTGTGTGGAATCGTCAGGTTAATTCCGCGATAGCCCAGTTCGGCGAGGGATGGGAGTGCATCGCCAAGTTGACTCGCGGAAACTTCAATCTTGTCGTATCGCCAACCCTTGAAAGCCTTGTCCTTGGCGCTTAATTCCTTCAAGGCGGCGTTGTGCAATTGAGGGCTAATGGAGTGAGATATGGGATCACCCAGAACAGCCAAGCCCACACCTTCGTTTTCATGAAAGAAAGGGCCCAAGTCCTTAATTAAGAGTGGCGGCTCAGGCACTTGTGGCAATTCGCCGAACCCTTTCGAATTCGAGAACGAAGGAATTGAACAGCTTGGATTTGGGCTCATCCTCGGCCAAAATGTAGTGGTGGACCAGGTTGCGGCAACCCCGGACCAAGGTATCGGCAACCGTTACCGGCAATAATGCCGAGGTCGAGTCCTCGATCGAGTAATCCTCGAGATAGACCTCCATGTCCTCGACCTCGTGAATTTTCCCTCCGGACCAAGGATCGACGTAGAAAGGCTTTTCCTCGCTGAAGCAGCCAACCATGAACCGACCCGGCAAGCCGATCGGCTCCAGGTCGAAGCTCAGGCGGCGGGCGATCAGCAAGTAAAGTACGGACATCGTGATGGGTAGCCCTCTGCGGCGCTCGATAACACGGTGAAGAAAGCTGTTCTCGGGGTTTTCGAAATCCTTGCCCGCTCCCCTGAAGCCATACTCGTGGAACAAAACCCGATTGAGCACGTAACACATCTCCCTAGGAGACATGGGAGGAGTCAACAATTCCCGGCAACGTCTGGAAAGCTTATCGAGGAAGAAGGTGGCCGAGGAAAGCTCGAAGGCCGGATGGACCGTTCGGTCGAGGAGGAACCATCCCGTCTCAAGCTCATACCTCTGGGACCGGATGAAGGCCATGAAGTCGCTGATTCCGTCAACCCATCCAAGAGATTTGATCAACTCGAAGGCATGCCGGGCCGAAATGGGATCATCTTCCTCCGACATCTGCTGAAGAAATAGCCTTCCTTCCTCAGGAAAAAGCTTGAGCTGATCGACGAGGGCCTCCCTGACGACGGGTGTCTCGTCGTCCAGCAAGGACCGCCATGGTCTCCATCTGTTCTGGAAATCTTCGCTCTCGGAAGTTTGCATCTGTCTCATTGTCGCATCATCCGGTTTCCTGAGCAAGCACTCATGTCCTGAATCTAATCGATCCTTTCCCCAAAAAGCGCCGAGCCTACCCGAATCATCGTGCTTCCCGCCCCAATCGCCTCCCTCAGGTCGCCGGACATCCCCATAGACAATTCGTCCAAATCTACCTTAAAGTCCTCCCGAAGGCGATCCCGAAGGCTCCGCAGTCGGTCGAACGCCCTGCGGGCAACCGACGGATCCTCCGGGGCATAAGGAGCAATCGTCATGAACCCTTCAATCAGCAGGTTGGCGCACCTCAGACCTTCCTCGAGCAAGCCATCTACCTCATCCATCATTAGACCGAACTTGGCAGGGTCCTCGCCGGAGTTAACCTGGATGAGAATCCTGAAACGGAGGTCCCTCTGCTCTGCGGCGGATTGCAGTTTCCGCAATAGCTTCGGGGAATCGACGGTTTGCAACCGATCAAACCGCCCCATCACCTGGTTTACCTTGTTGGATTGAAGATGGCCGATCAATTCCCAGGCCACGCCTTCAAGCTCCTCCTGCTTGGCCAGCGCATCCTGAACCCGGTTTTCCCCTACCCTGTCAATGCCCGCGTTCATACAGAAGCGCACCGCCTCGGAGGGCCATTTCTTGGTCACGGGCAGCAAGGTCACATCCTCCGGAGACCGGTCAAATTCCTCGCAGAACCGGCCGACTCGTTCCTTGACCATGGCTAGGTTTCTCTTGAATTCATTCTCCGTCAGCATGGGCGGGTATTAGTTTGGCAAATAATTAAATTGCATTTGATTAGTTTTATTTATACGTGAATTCGATGCACATCCAAAATTTCAAAACCTTCTGCGATTTGGTCGAGACAAAAAGCTTCTCCAAAGCGGCTAGGCTCAATGAAGTGACGCAATCAGCGGTAAGTCAGCAATTGAAGGCCATGGAGTCTCATTACGACATGCTGATCATCGACCGCAACCAAAAGAAGTTTCGACTTACCCCTCAGGGGACTGCACTCTATTCCACCTTCAAGGAAATTCTTGTCCTCTATGAAAAACTCAATTGCGAGATTCAGGAGATGAGAAACATCGTCAGCGGCACGATCCAGATTTCTACCGTAAACAGCATAGGCCTGCACGAACTGCCCCCATACCTGAAGTCCTTCATCCGCGAATTTCCTTCCGTCAACACGCGGGTCGAATACCGCCGTGCCAACTTGGTCTACGAGGACGTACTGCACGGAACCGCCGACTTGGGACTGGTGGCGTTTCCCGTAAATCACAAGGAACTCGTATCATCCGTTTTTGCAAAGGACGAGCTGATCGTGGCCATGAATCCCGATCATCCCTTGGCAAAAAAGAAAAAGCTCTGGATTAAAGACTTGCAAGGAGAGGAATTCATCGCCTTCGAGAGGGATATCCCAACTCGTAAGGCAACTGACGAGATTCTAAGCAACGCCGGGGTCGAGGTCTCGGTCGTAATGGAATTCGACAATGTGGAAACGGTCAAGAGAGCCTTGGAAATCAATGCCGGCATAGCCATCCTGCCGGGCAATACGGTTGCCAATGAGGTAGAAAGAAATCAACTGGCCGCCTGTAATTTGGAAGATGGCAAACACGTCCGACCGCTCGCCGTCATCCAGAAGAAGAACCGAATGCTGACCCCCGCCCTTCGTTCCTTCGTCGACTTGATGAAGAGCAAGCCAACCGTCGGCGACTAGGGCCTTGGCTTGGCCGGGATGAGGCCCTTCGAGCCCGTGAGCCGAGCGGTAAAACTGCCCACCACCACCTTGCTGCTTATCTTAACCGGGAGTCTACGTAAGTCGTTGGAGTACCAGACCCGGAGGATTCCATCCGGGCTTTTCTTGAAGACCCCGCTGAGGTTTTCCATTTCGGGAACCGTCCCCAAAGCCTGAAAGGTTCCCGCCGGGACCCGGACTTTCTCCACCCGCCCGCTACGGACCTTGACTTCGCGGAATTTTTTTCCGTCACAGGTGGGCAGGATCCTCTCCGAGTTTGGCTTAAGTTCACCCAATCGGAAAAAATATGCGATGGCCAGGGGATCGAAGGCCGAGCCGGGAAGAGCCACCTTGGAAACCAGCCGGCCCGACTCGAAATAGCTGGCCTCTTTGGAATCATAGTCGAAGGTCACCTCGATCTCCCTTCTGGTCTTTCCCTCCCTTTGCGACTTCGAGTATCGGAGGGTTCGCCGGAAAGAATCATCCATAACAGAGGTAATGGTCGTCCTGACCTTATAGAAGGCATCTGCAAAACGATTGGTTCGAACCGAGAAGGAAAGCCTTTGAAGGCGAGTTCCGTTCTCATCCATTGGAGGAAGGACCTTCATGGTAGCCGATCCAACGGCGAAGATTCCCCATTTCAAGTCATAGGTCAGCTCCTCACCCGGCTGAAAGGGTAGAGCCGCCTTTTCCCCCCATGCCATGCATGGGCCGAGAGCCAGTAAAAGAAGGAAGGACGGCCAGAAGGTCGATCTCTTCATGAGGGAACCTCGAGGGAATCCAGCCGCCAAATCTCGGAAGCATACTCCCCAATAGTGCGATCGGATGAAAACTTCCCGGATCCGGCAATATTGCGAATGGCCATGGAGGCCCATTGGGACTTATCCTTGTAGGCGGCGTCTACCCTCTCTTGGGCTTCCACGTAGGCCCGGTAGTCGGCTAGGACGAAAAAGGGGTCTCCCCAGTCAAGTAGGCTCTTGGGAAGATCCTCCAGTACGTTCCCCGCATCAGGGGAAAAATAATCCGAAGCAAGCCAGTCCATTACTGCCTTGAGCTCGGCGTCGCCTTCATAAAAGGAACGCGGATCGTAGCCGGAATCCCTCAATTCTTCGATGCCCTCGACCGTTTGTCCGAAAATAAAGATATTCTCGGAGCCGACCTCCTCGAGAATCTCGACGTTGGCCCCGTCGAGGGTTCCGATGGTGAGGGCTCCATTAAGGGCGAATTTCATGTTGCCCGTTCCCGACGCCTCCTTGCCAGCGGTCGAGATTTGTTCGGAAAGATCGGTCGCTGGAATGATTCTCTCGGCCGAGGAAACTCCGTAATTGGGCCAAAAGGCGACCTTAAGCCGTCCCTTTACGCGGGGATCCGAATTGATGCGGCTCCCGACGAGATTGATGGCATGGATAATCACCTTGGCCAGGTGATACCCGGGAGCGGCCTTGGCTCCGAAAACGAATACCCGGGGCGAGATGTCCAAATCGGGATTGTGGAGAATTCTCCGGTAAAGGGTCAGGATGTGCAGGAGGTTGAGGTGCTGCCTCTTGTATTCGTGCAGACGCTTGATCTGGGAGTCGAAAAGGGCATCCGGGTCAAGCTCCATCCCCATCGCGGTATCGACCATCCCGGCAAGGCGGAGCTTGTTGTTCCGCTTGATCGCGAGAAATTTCTCCTGGAAGGACGAATCGTCGGCAACCTCATCGAGTCCCCGCAAAAGGCTTAGCTTCGTGATCCATCCGTCCCCCACCACCGAGCTAACCAGTTGCGAAAGCTCCGGATTACACCCCAGCAGCCAGCGCCGAGGGGTAATCCCGTTGGTTTTGTTGTTGAAGCGATCCGGGTAAAGCTCCGCAAAATCCTTCAGCAACCGGTTCTTGAGCAGCTTGGTGTGAAGAGCGGCGACCCCATTGACTGAATGACTACCGACTACCGAAAGAAAGGCCATGCGAATCTGTCCACCGGCTACGATGGACATTCTCTCCACCCTTTCGGGATCGTCCGGCCAACGTTGATTCAACTCATCCTTGAGGAACCTTGCGTTGATCTCACAGACGATCTGGAAATGTCTCGGCAAAACCTTCCGGAACAAACCCTCGCCCCAAGTCTCAAGAGCTTCCGGCAATAAAGTGTGATTGGTATAGGCAAAAGTCTTGCGAACCAAATCCCAAGCCCTTTCCCAGCCCACCTGCTCGACGTCGACCAGGGTTCTCATCAGTTCCAAGATAGCAACCGCCGGGTGCGTGTCGTTGAGCTGAACCACGACCTTGTTGGGAAATTCATCCCAGTCCTCATCCGTCCGACGGAAACGGGCAATCATGTCCTGAAGAGAACAGGCCACGAAGAAATACTGCTGTACGAGGCGGAGTTCCTTGCCTATCTCGGTCTCGTCGTTCGGGTAAAGAACCTTGGAAATACTCTCCCCCATAGCCTTTTCACGGACCGCCTCAACGTAACCGCCCTGATTGAAAACCTGCAGATCCAGCTCTTCCGAAGCCTTGGCCTCCCACAAACGGAGAAAATTCACCGTCCTAGCCCCATAGCCGACAATAGCCAGGTCATAGGGGATTCCTTCGACTTGCTTGGACCCGACCCACTGTGGGCTGTAGTTACCCAAGTCGTCGCAGGCATGCTCGACCCTACCGTAGAGAGAAACCTTCTGGGCATGCTGGGGACGCACGACTTCCCAAGGATTACCATACTTGAGCCAGTCGTCCGGCCGTTCAACCTGCCGACCATTCTCGAACTCCTGCCTGAAGAGCCCGAACTGGTAGTGGATGCCGTAGCCGATTGCGGGTAGGTCCATAGTGGCCATAGAATCAAGGAAGCAAGCCGCAAGACGCCCCAGCCCTCCGTTGCCCAGGCCCATGTCGTGCTCTTCCTCGCATAACAAGCCGAGATCGAAGCCAAGCTCGGACAAGGCCGCTTCCACCGCATCCCTCATGCCGGTGTTGCAAAGGTTGACGTTAAGCAACCTGCCCATGAGGTACTCAAGGCTCAGGTAATAAACCCGCCGTGTCCCACTGCCCTCGTTATGGGCCGCTTGGGTCTCGATGAAGCGGTCGATGATCCTTTTGCGCAGGACCAGGCAGGTCGCCGTCCAGACCTCTCTTTTGGTCGCGTTGTCGAAGTGTCTCGCCAAGGTGAGGCGGAGCTCCATTTCGATCGCCTCCTTGATCTCGGCAACCAGTTCGTCAGAGGGCACTTCGCCTTGCGTTTCAAGAGGCTGGGAAGCTACTATTTGAGTGCTCATTTGGTTGGTTTTGGAAATGCCTGTACACAGTGGCATTTATCAAGCCGCATCGGGCGGACTCGTAATCTTTGACTAAGATTTAAGGGGATTTACCGATCAGTCCGCCCGAAACTTGTGAACGGTCACGTGGACGTAAGTTTCACCAGGACGCAAAACGCAGCTTTTCCAGCCTTCCTCCCCTTGATGGTTAGGACTGTCGGGGAAGACTTGGGTTTCCAAGCAGAGACCCGACCTGAAGGGATAGGGCTTGCCGCCTTGCCCAACGGTGATGTCACCCGGCAGGTAGTTTCCGGTATAGAATTGAATCCCGGGCTGGTCGGTATGGATTTCCATCACCCGGCCCGATCCCGGGTCCCGCAACGTAGCGGCATGAGCAAGGCCTTCCCCATCCCGCTTGACTACCCAGGTATGGTCATAGCCCTTGCCGAACTTGATCTGGGGATGATCTGCCTCGATCCGCTTGCCGATTAGAGTTGGCTTGCGGAAATCAAACGGCGTGCCCGACACGTCGTCCAGGGAAGTGGGGATGTTTGTCTTGTCGGTAGCGACGTACTTGTCCCCGGGAAGCGTAAGCTCATGGTCGAGGATGGTAGGGGCGCCTTCACCGGCCAAGTTGAAGTAGGTGTGGTTGGTTAGGTTGAGGACGGTGGGCTTGTCCGTGGTGGCCTCGTACTCGACCTTTAACTCGTTTTTGTTGGTAAGCGTGTAGGTAACCTTGCAGGTCAGGTTCCCCGGATATCCCTCTTCACCATCTGGGCTCCTGCGGGTAAAGGTTACCGCAGTATCGGTTTCGGAGACACGGGCCTTCCAGACGTATTTGTCAAATCCGCGATCACCACCGTGCAGGTGGTTCGGGTCGTTATTGGCAGCCAGCTTGTACTGCTTGCCGTCAAGGGTAAAGAGACCCTTTGCAATCCTGTTGGCGTACCGGCCGGCCGTGCAACCGAAATAGGGACTTTTCTCCCTGTAGTCCTTCAGGTTGTCGAAACCGAGGGAGACGTTGGCCAAGTCTCCATTTCTGTCCGGGACCATCAAGTCCTTGACCGTTGCCCCGTAGTCGAGAAGGGTTGCCTGCATCCCGTTGGCATTGGTCAACACATAGAGGCTTACCTTGGTTCCGTCGGGCATTTTGCCAAAGGCTTTTTTTGCAACTGTCATGGGCTTGGGTTTTGCTTCTGCTTTTTTGGAGAGACCTAAGGCATCCTTGCCTTTGTGATAAGCCTTTTTGGTATTGGACGAAAGGAAGGAGGCGCTCTTGCTTAGACCGTCCTTGGTCTTTTGGCCGACTTCGGAAATCGTGCAGCTGGTTTGAAGGAGAAGTGCGGACAATGTCAGGGCCGGAAAAAGCATTCGTGGAAAGTTCATGTTGAAGTAATCACCGAATCCGGAGCGAATTGAAAGCAAAATATTTCAGAGTTTGCGGCGAAACCGGTTCTCGAATTCCCTCTTGGGTGTCTCGAAGTAGGTGGGCCGCCCCTTGGGGCAGGTATATGGGTTGCGGCACCCCAGTAATTGCCCAACGATCCTGATTATCTCGTCCTCCGAGAAATCCTTGGCTCCCGTTGCCTTGGTGGATTGCCTGACCAGCGCCTCCTTGGCAAAGCCGAGCGTATTCATGGAACCGCCGTTCTCACGGGCAATCTCAAGGAAATCCCTTAGGAACCCAAGAGCTTCTTCAGGAGACAACCAGGCAGGACAGCCTTCCATTCGGTAAAAGTTCCTCCCGAATTCCTCAAGAACGAAACCCGCCCGCTCCAGGTCGGCCTTTCCCTTTTCGAGAAGGGAGGCATCAACACCGTCGAGCTCCAGGGATTCGCTGAGCAACAACGATTGCGCGTCTGCGTTCCCTTCTCCGGAAAAGGAATCCTCCAATTGCTCGAAAACAATGCGCTCGCAGGCAGCCCGGCAATGCACGGAGGCAAGCCCTTGGGGTGTGGAAAAAACTGCCATGTCTCCATGCAGGCGACCAAGGAAGCGCCAACTTGCCTCGGGAGAATCACGCGAACCTACGAGCGTCCCGCTTCCACTCGTGGAAGGGGCGTCCGAAGACAAAGATACGCGAACCTCCTCAAAGCTGAGATCCGCCTGTGGTTGCCCCACCCTTGCCTCTTCCTCGACGCGGTCGCTCCCGGAAGGATTGAGACCGTGGATCCGGAACGCTTCGGGGTCAATCTTCGGTACCATCATACCCGATAATTGCTCCATTTCGAGCTCCGGCTCAATTTGGTCCTCTTCAAACTCTCCCGTCAACTCCCTGACTCGCTCCAGGATGCCCTCGATAATAAAATCCCTGACCTTGCGTTCATCTCTAAAGCGAATCTCCCTCTTGGCCGGATGCACGTTGACGTCGATCAGAGAGGGGTCGATGGAAAGAAACAAGATAGCCGGAGGGTATCGGCCTTTGGGGGCATGGGTACGATAAGCCTCCAAAACCGCGTGAGAGAGGGTCTTGCTGTCGACGGGCCTTCGGTTGACGAAGAAAATCATTTCCTTCCGGGTAGGCCGACTCTGACCTGGCTTTCCGATCAAACCCTCAAGCTCCATGCCGCTTTCGTTCTTCTCGATTGGCGTGAGGCACTCCGCCAATCCTTTCCCCAAGGTCTCCCGCACCCGCTCCAGGAATCCGCTGCAGGCAGGGGAACGGAAGACCGTCCGTCCGCCCTCCAAAAGGGAAAAGGTTATGGAAGGATGTGCCAGAGCATAAAGCTTGGAAAGGTGAATCACGTGAGCAGCCTCGGTCGCCTCGGTCTTGAGAAACTTTCGTCGCCCCGGGACCGAGTTGAAGAGATGGGAGACCTCGACCCGCGTACCCTCGGGCATTCCACATTCCTTGACGTGGACGATTTTGCCCCCGTTGAGGAAAATCTCATTCCCCTCCTTCTCGCCCTTGGCTCGGCTCCTCAGGGTAAATCGGCTGACGCTTGAAATGGAAGGGAGGGCTTCGCCGCGAAAACCGAAAGTGCTGACTTCGTGCAGGTCACTGGCCTTTCGGACCTTGCTGGTGGCGTGACGTTCCAGCGACAGAAGAGCCTGATCGGGGTTCATCCCACACCCGTCGTCCTCCACCCGCAAATAGGATTTACCTCCGCTTCGGAATTCGATCTCAATCTTTGTCGCACCCGCATCAATACTATTCTCGACCAGCTCCTTAACCACCGCCACGGGCCTTTCCACCACCTCGCCGGCAGCAATCTGATTGGCTACCCGGTCTGGAAGTATTCGAATTTCAGGCATGTTTTTTTCGTAACGCCTGGTCCGCCTTTGGACAATGTGAAACTTCATCCCCATAACCAAACTGGGATCCAATTCGTCTATTGAGTCTTGCTCTTTGCTGTGGTAGGTTCGATTCACTCATAAGCTATGAATGAGGAAGAGACCGAAAATTTCGTTCCAGACAAAAAGCCCGACCCCCAGCCCAAGGAAACCGAGCGCAGGGAATTCATTGCCAAGGCGGTAAGCATCGTCGCCGGCGGAGCCATCGTTTCCATTCCCATTGGCACTGGGTTGGCAACCCTTGTGGCCCCGCTCTTCAAGGAGGGTCAGGGAGGCGTAAAAATCCGACTGGCCTCCGTCGAGGATCTGCCGCTAGGAGGACCGCCCAAACTCTACCAGGTGGTGGCCGAGAGAACGGATGCCTGGACCAAATATCCCGAGAAGCCCCTAGGGTCGGTTTTCCTGCGAAGGAAGCAAGGGGGGGAGATCGAGGCCTTCAACTCCAGCTGCCCCCATGCCGGATGCAGCGTGGGATACCGGTCCAAGGAAGACGAGTACTACTGCCCCTGTCACGAGAGTATCTTCAACCTCGACGGATCAAGGGGCGATCCCTGCGTGAGTCCGCGGGGGCTCGACTCGCTCGAGGTGGACGAGGAACGGCTGGGTGAAGGAGACGTCTGGGTGACCTTCCGGAACTTCGCCGCCGGAATTGAGGAGAAGAAAGCCATCTGATGAGAAGATTCTTCGCTTGGGTAGACGATCGTACCGGCATCGCAAAGCTTACCCGCGAGGCCCTCTTCGAGAGCGTCCCGGGAGGAGCCCGCTGGCGCTATGTCTGGGGTAGCACCCTTTCCTTTGCGATCATGGTTCAGTTCATAACCGGAATCTTTCTCTGGATGGCCTACAGCCCCAGCGCCACCACGGCTTGGGAAAGCGTTTACTTCATCCAGAACGAGATGACGCTGGGCTGGCTCCTGAGGGGAATCCATCACTGGACCGCACAGATCATGGTTATCCTACTCGTCCTTCACCTCGTGCAGGTGGTCATCGATAGCGCCTACCGGGCACCCCGAGAATTCAACTTCTGGTTCGGAGTGATCCTGCTCTTCATTACGCTTGCCATATCGCTCACCGGTTATCTTTTGCCTTGGGACCAGAAAGGGTTCTGGGCGACCAAGGTCGCAACCAACCTCGCTGGAATCATTCCCTTCATCGGGGACGACCTGCAAAAGATCATCGTAGGAGGCTCCGACTACGGTCATCACACCCTGACCCGTTTCTTCGCCCTTCATGCGGGGGTTCTGCCCGGAGCTCTGGTAGCCTTGGTGGTCGTCCACATTTATCTTTTCAGGAGGCATGGGATCACGGAGGCCAAACCCGCCACCCGGGCGAGCGCCCTATACTACTGGAGCCTGCTCGGGTTCGTCTTCGGCACCTTGACGATTTTGGCTTTCGTCTTCGAGGACGCCACCAAGCAATGGGTACCCCGAAGCATCTGCGGAGTATTCCTGGCGATTGCGGCGAGAATATTCTTCCTGGTTTTCCGGGGCAAGGATGACGATTCCGCAGCCAGGCCAAAACGGGACGGTATGTTTTGGCCGGACCAGATCCTCAAGGACGCAATTGCCTGCGTCGCGGTAATGGCGGCGGTTCTCTTCTTCGTCTTCAGGCAAGGCACTGGGTTGACCCCCCCGGCGGATCCCTCCCAACCCTACAATGCCGCCCGACCCGACTGGTATTTCATGTCCCTTTTTCAGATGCTCAAGTTTTCCGCCTTCGAGGGAGCGGTGGGGCTGGTTATCGGGGCCATCGTCGTTCCTTCCACCCTCGTGACTGCTTTATTCCTCATGCCCTTGATCGGCAAATCGAAAACAGGGCATTGGATCAACGTGACCATGCTCTATGGCTTGATTGGCGGCTTCCTGATCTTAACCGCTATGGGCTTCAACCACGATGCAAACGATGCCGAATACAAGCAGGGGGTTGCCAATGCTCATACCGAGGCGGACCGCCTCAAGGAATTGATTTCCATCAAGGGTGGAATCCCCCCCGAAGGCGCCCTTACCCTTGTCTACGAGGATCCGAAGATCAGGGGAGCTCGGCTTTACGCAGCTCATTGTTCGTCCTGTCATCCCCATGGTGGAAAAGATGGCATGGGCGGTGAGGTCAAGGAACCAAGCGCCCCCGACCTCAAGGGAGTGGGAAGCAAGGAATGGATAGCCGGCTTACTCGACCATGAGGGATACGTTGGTCCGAAATATTTCGGCAACACCAAATTCAGGAAAGGCAAAATGGCGGACCATCTTCTGGATCTCGATATGTTACCCGAGGAAATCGAAGCGGTTTCCGCTGCCTTGGCCTACGAGGCCAAGGTATACGGATACTCGACCCCCGAGGGAGGGCAGGAGCTCATCGATTCCGGTTTCGACCTGATGTTCGAGGATCTCGAATGCTCCGATTGCCATGGTATCGATGGAGAGGATGAGGGAAGCGGGCCAAGCCTAACCGGATACATGTCGCGGGACTGGATGGTCAGGTTCATCGGCGACCCGACCCATGACGACTTTTACGGCAAGAAGAACGACCGCATGCCCAGTTTTCTCGTGGCCATGCAGGAGGACGGCAACATGAGCGATGGAGAACTTAGCAGGGAGGAAGTGGAGCTGATTGTCGGATGGCTGCGTGAAGAGTGGCCGAGGGCGGACGGCAAGGTAAGATGAACGCCCCTTCTTCCCCGAGGTGAATGGGCTTGAATCTTCAGCTCATTAGGCTTGGGAATCATGCGTTTCTTTGAATGATGAAGGACGACCCCATGCCAAATCTTCTCGCCAAGGAATCCAGCCTTTACCTAAGACAGCACGCTGATCAGCCCGTGCAGTGGATGCCGTGGGGAAAGGCCGCTTTCGAAAAAGCGAAACAAGAGGACAAGCCAATCATCGTTTCCATCGGCTATTCCTCCTGCCACTGGTGCCACGTGATGTCCGCCGAATCCTTCTGCGACGACTACGTCGCATCCATTATGAATCGGCATTTCATATGCATTAAGGTGGACCGGGAGGAAAGACCCGACGTCGATCAGACCTACCTTGAGGCCGTACGAATGTTCGAGCAGTCCGCAGGCTGGCCGCTCCATGCCTTCTGCCTGCCCGACGGCCGCCCCTTCTGGGGAGGTACTTATTTCCCGAAGGAGGACCTTGGGCAGGGAATAGTCCCCTGGCCCCAGTTACTCCTGCGAATCTCGGACCACTACCAGCGGGCCAAGGAGGAGCTGATCGAGAATGGGGAGAACATAGTGTCCAACCTGATCCACGCCAACCATGCGGATTGCTCGGAAGAAGATGCCTGGAGCAACTCCCTTTTGCTCGAAGCGGCCCATGCCCTGACTAAGAGCCATGACGACCGGAATGGGGGCTTTACCCCTGCTCCAAAGTTTCCCACGCCTTCGAAGATCGATTTTCTTCTCGCCCTTTGTGAATCCCACTCCGTCCGCACGAACCCCAAACTGATGGAAAGAATCGATTTTTGCGTAACCAAAACGCTCGACTCGATGGCTGAGGGGTCCCTCTTCGACCATGTGGGTGGAGGTTTTTTTCGCTACTGCGTCGACGAGGAATGGAAGACGCCGCACTTCGAAAAAATGCTTTGCGACAATGCCCTTCTTCTCTCCACCTACTCAAGGGCCTTCCGAAAGTACGGTTCCCCTCTCTACCGCATGGTCGTCGTCAAGACTCTCGACTGGCTCCTCAACGAAATGGGAGGTCCTTCGAAGGGGTTCTGCTCGTCCGTATCGGCTGATCACGGGGGAAAGGAAGGCGGGCTTTACCTATGGAGCAAAGACGAGCTTGAAAGCGTGCTCGGGAAAGAGGATTCCGAAATTCTGCTCTCGGGATATCCCTCCGGTTCCCCGGACTACTTGCCCATCATACCGGCAAAAAACTTAATCGAGCCGGAACGCTTGGAGGATTGCCTGCAAAAGCTCCTCCTTTTTCGCAACGAATCCAGGCTCAAGGCGGTTTCCAGAGATGAAAAAAGGATTACCTCATGGAATGCGCTCTTGCTCAATGCCCTTGTCGAAGCCTCTCTTGCCCTTCAGGAAAAGGACTTGCTCGCCAAGGCTTGTGAGTTGAGCGACTGGATGAGGCAAAACCTAATGAACGCGAGGGGCCGTGTACTCTCCACTCAGCCGATGGCGGGAGGCAAGGAAGTCCCAGGGTTTCTCGACGATTACGCCTTTTGGGCGGAAGGCTTGCTTTCCGTTTGCTCCGTATCCGACTGGTTGGAACCGGGAAATTCATCGAAATTCCTCAGAGAGGCGCAAGGATTAACCGGGAAGGCCTTAGACGAGTTTCGCGACGAGCAAAGAACTGGTTGCTTCTTCTCCCCACAAAGCCTGGAATGCCCTCCTCCGGCTCAAAAGAAATTCTGGTACGACAATGCGGTTCCGGCCGGAAACTCCTCTATGTTGAGGATATTTTCATTCCTGCGCTCCCTGACAGGTGACGAGAAATGGGAAACAGAGTATCTGCAAGCTCGATCGGCTTACCCCATACTGGCAAGGAAGGCGCCGTATGGCATTGCCCATGCCTTGACCGTCATTGCCGAACACGAGATTGGGATCTGCTCAGTAAGGGGTGGAGAGAAGGTGATTTCATCCCTCGCCGAATCCTTGGCCAATAAACCGCATCGACGGATCTTCATGGCTCAGAATGATTCAGTCGGCGAAAACAAATCCACCCTGTGCGTCGGCACGAGTTGCCTGCCCGACTTCGAAGAGGAAGAGGAACTGCTCGAGGCGCTTTTCGGAAAATTAGGGAGCTAGGAGTTCTTTTCTTTCTCGAGCATCTTGCTCAAGGTGCGACCATCCTCCCGGACGACCTTCTCGGCTATCTTCAACACGTCGAAAGCCTTGTCGTGAAGAGCGGAATGGGCAATTTGAATGGAAGCCCTGATGAGCTTGGAATCAGTCTTGATTCTCTGCCCGGTACGAGACATCACCCGCTCAATCCCATCGAGCAGATCCAAGTCGTCCTGAGTCAAGGTAATCGTCCTTACGACCCTTTTGGGCAAGGGAGTGCCTTTTTTTTCTGCCATGTATATACCTCTATGGTTAAGGCAAAAAAATGTAAAACCTAAATGCGCTAATTAATTGGAAAAAACGAAGAGAGGACGCATCAAGGATCGAGTCCCAGATCTAGGCGGCGGAAAACATTTCCCCAAGCATGGTCTCCAGAGAACGCACGTCCGCAGAAAACTTCCGGATACCTTCGGCCAGCTTGACGGTGGCCATCTCATCCTCGTTCATCAGGAAACGAAAAGAACTTTCGCCGATTTCCATCCTTGATAAGTCGGACTGCGATGCCGTTTCCTCGGAAAGTTTAAGCTCAAGCGGGGAAAAGTCCTCTTTCATCTCCTGAAGGAGACCGGGACTGATGGTCAGCAAGTCACATCCTACAAGTTCCTTGATTTCACCGGTGTTCCTGAAGCTGGCCCCCATAACCTCAGTCTCGTAGCCGAATTTCTTGTAGTAGTTGTAAATTTCCGTTACCGATTGAACGCCCGGGTCCTCAGCCCCTTCATAGGACTCCCCGGTGTTCTGCTTGAACCAGTCCAAGATTCTACCCACGAAGGGAGAAATCAAACGAGAACCCGCCTCGGCGCAGGCAACTGCCTGAACAAGGGAAAACAAAAGAGTCATGTTGCAGTGAATACCCTCTTTCTCCAGTTCCCTGGAAACTTCAACGCCCTCCCAGGTCGTTGCGAGCTTGATCAGCACCCGGTCCCGTGAAAATCCAAGCTCCTCGTAACGGTTGATCAGAGAACGGGCCTTGGCCAAGCTCCCTTCGCGGTCAAAGGAGAGTCGAGCATCGACTTCGGTGGAGACCCGCCCGGGAACGATCTCAAGAATGGAAACCCCAAAACGGACCAACAAGCGATCCATAACTTCGTCAACGGAGTCCACTCCCTCCGACTTGGCCTTCTGCACGACTCCTTGAACCAATTCGGCGTAATCATCCTGCTTGGCCGCCTTGAGAATGAGACTCGGATTAGTCGTCGCATCTCTGGGCTCATACTGGCGGATGGAGTCGAAGTCACCCGTATCGGCCACGATGATCGTGTGTTCCTTGATTTGATCCAGTACCGAGCGTTGTTCCATGAGGCGCAATTATGTTAGGTTAGGGTTTCCGTGCAAAGTCAGCGACCGTTCTTGTTGAGGCAATTGAGATCCTCAAAGGAACGAGTGAGGCGAGAAACGAAGCTTTGCTCACCCGCCCTAAGCCAAGTTCGTGGATCGTAATATTTCTTGTTCGGCTTTTCCTCTCCCTCGGGGTTACCGAGCTGGCCCTGGAGGTAGTCCTTGTTCGCCTTGTAGTACTCATGCACACCATCCCAAAAGGCCCATTGCATATCGGTATCGAGGTTCATCTTCACCACACCGTAACCAATCGCCTCCCTGATTTGCTCACGAGAAGAACCCGAGCCACCGTGAAAGACGAAATGTACGGGCTTGCCGGTCAAGCCGTGCTTTTCCTTAAGGTATTCCTGAGAATCAAGCAGGATCCTGGGGGTGAGCTCGACGTTTCCGGGCTTGTAGACGCCATGGACGTTGCCGAAGGCCGCGGCCACCGTAAAGCGGTTACTGACCTCGGAGAGGATCTCGTAGGCTTGGTTAACTTCCTCCGGCTGGGTGTAGAGACGGGCAGTGTCGATGTCCGTGTTGTCCACCCCATCTTCCTCGCCACCGGTTACCCCGAGTTCAATCTCGATCGTCATGCCGATTCGATTCATCCTCTCCAAATATTCCCGACAGGTTTGCAGGTTGTCCTCGATCGGTTCTTCCGAAAGGTCGAGCATATGAGAACTGTAGAGGGGCTTTCCCTCGCGCTCGTGAAACTTCTCGCCGGCCTCCAGCATACCATCCACCCAAGGCAGAAGCTTGCGGGCGGCATGGTCGGTATGAAGGATAACGGGAACGTCGTAAGCCTCAGCCATGGCATGCACGTGCATGGCCCCTGAGACCGAACCTGCGATGGCGGACGCTTGGTTGTCGTTGGATAGGCTTTTCCCAGAGTAGAACACCCCTCCTCCATTGGAAAACTGTATCATGACGGGCGAGTTGACCTCGGCAGCCGTCTCCAGGACCGCGTTTACCGAGTTCGTTCCGACTACGTTGACGGCGGGCAGGGCGTATTCGTTTTCTTGCGCATCATCGAAGATTTCTTGAACCCCATCTCCGGTAATGACGCCACCAGGGAATTTTTTGCTCATAGCTAAGGTTGTTTGTGAATAAAAAGGAAACACCGATTCTCCACATCTTGTCTGCTCAGGCAAAACAAAAACCCAAAAAACAGAAAAAAGGACTTCCGCAATCAGCTCCCGTGCAAAAGCTCGCTGACGTCATCGGACCCCAAGGCTTCCTCCACCTCATCGAGCTTGATGAAAGTGGTCCTCGTATGGGGAAGCTTGTACCTCTTGAAGACTCCCTTTTCCAACAGGTAGTAGAGTTTTCTAGGTGAAACCCTGAGGACCTTGGCAGCTTCGGATATCCTGAGAATCTTGGGGGCGGGGGGCTTGCGCAGGTCGGACAGGAAGGATTCTTGGACGGAAAGGGAGTTTTCCATGCCTTCAAGACGCGAGTCGATCCCATCCAGTCGGTCCTTAATCTCACTGAGGGCAAGAAAGATGACCTCAGTCTCGATGGAATTGGGATCGCTTATGCCCAGCTCGCGTTCCTTGTCACTTTTGAAACGGACCGCATCAATCCGGCTCTTGAAATACTTACGGTACCTTTTCTTCCTGTAGGTCCAGGTAATGCAGTGAGGCGAAGCACGTCTGACGTCTTGCGAATAGGAAACCTTCATTACCAATTTGGTTGTTGAAAAACGGGACCGCGTTCGATTAAGAAAATCATCATTCGAACAACCCTTACGAAAACCCCTCATGAGCGACAAGAATTTTCCAGAAGTGATCAAGGACATTCATAAAAAGGACGATAGGTTCGGGAAGGGAGCCTACTACTTCGTTAGGGAAGCCCTCGACCACACGCTCAAGTCCATGGAAAAGGACAGGTCCCTCAACAAGGGTCATGTCTCGGGGAGCGAGCTTCTGGAGGGAATCCGCGACTATGCCTTGGATCGCTTCGGTCCCATGACGATGACCCTGATGAATCACTGGAACGTCAAAAAATGCAGGGATTTCGGCGATATCGTCTTTAACCTCGTTGACCATGGGATCCTCGGACGAACGGAAAATGACTCACTCGATGATTTCGAGGGAGGCTACAGCTTCAAGGAAGCTTTCGAAAATCCCTTTCTTCCCGAAGCCGGAGCAGGATCGAAGTCCGACTCCGATTCGTGCAACCTCAACTGAGCGGGTTCAATTGCCTCCGAACAGAACGTAAAGCAGGAAAACAAGGGCAAGCAGGCCGAGGGCCTTGTATAAGCCCTGTATGTGGCCAGGATTCGGCCCCGACCCGAAGGCCCCACCTGAATACCTCTCACTGGACCGTGCGCTCTTGCTTTCATCCTCCGGGTCCATGCTGCAGGCAGGGCATGAATCACCGTCTTCCTGATGCCATTCGAAATCACAGTGAGGACACACTCGGAACATGTCCACAGGCTATCCCCTCCAAAACCGAAGACGAGAATAATCTTGCTCTTAGCCATCTTATGTAAGGGAATAATCATCCTTCGCATATGTCTTTATCCGTGCCCACACGAAAACTCAAAAAGCTTTTGTTTTCCTCTCCCTTGTCGGTTATTCTCCTGATCTTGGTTGGTTTTTCGATGCCTTACGAAAGCTCCGCAAGCGCTCCGATCACGAGGGAAAGCTTGGCTTCGATCCAGGCGAGGGCCCTCGCGGGCGACATACACTATCAAGGTATCTTGGCCATCTTTCACAAGTTCGGGGAAAGAGGTTTGACCGTAGACTTGGACGAGGCGGAACGTTGGGCAAAGCTTTCGGCCGCCAAGAAGGGTTCCTTGGGTTTGTGCGTACTGGCCGCCTTAGAACTTGAAAAGGGAAACGGCGAAAGAGGCCGATTCCTCTACGACGAGGCTTATCTTCACTCGAACCTAAGGTCAGTCGTCAAGAGTCAGGATCCCATCGCCCTCTTTTGTATGGGAATGATTGAGATCGACAACCCTCCGAGGAATTTCGCCAAGGGCATTCGCCACCTTACGAAGTCATCCGAAATGGGGTTTGCGACCGCTCAGGCGACCCTCGGAATGATTTACTTTACCGGGATAGGGGTGAAGAAAAACCCCGAACTAGCCATCAAGTGGTGCTCCCGGGCGGCTCGCGAAAAGCTTCCCTTGGGCATGTTCTATCTTGGAATGGCCTATTCGATAGGCGATGGAATCCCACGCAGTGACGACTACGCAATCCGCTGGATACGAGCCGCCGCAGACCGGCAGTTGACGATGGCTCAGCTCACCTTGGGGATGAAATTGGCCACGGGAGACGGGACCAAGAAAAACTTGGAACTTGCCGTCGAATGGCTCAAGAGAGCCGCCGCTACCGGAGAGTCCGCTGAAGCGAAACTTCAACTGAGAAGGTATGAAAATCAACTTTTCAGGATGCGCAACCCACCCGCCGCCTATGTCCCCGACAATCAGCAAAAGCCCGCTATCCAACTTGCCCAAAAGGAGATCATGGCGGGGAATCAATCTCCTCCGGCGCCCTTCGCTCAACCTCCTTCAAAAGTTCAGGACCCGCTTGAGGATCCGCTCTTGGACAATAACCCGGACCCAACTTCGTCATCGCCAGGCAAACATGTTGGGCTTGGCGAGGAAGCCCTCAAGAAGGCAGCCTTCAAGGGCGACTTGATTGCGAGCAGGAGACTTGGGCTCAAATACTATTCGGAAAAAAATTACAAGGAGGCCATGAAGTGGTTTGAGATAGCGGCCATTAAGAACGAGCCCGAAGCTCTTCGCTACCTAGGAATCCTACACTTCATGGGGCAAGGCGTGAAACTCGACTATAAAAAAGCTGAGGAATGGTTTACCAAGGCTGTCGAGGCTGGAGACTTGGAAGCCACCAGATACCTAAGAATCGTCAAGCAGTTTCGATAACCGAATTACTCAGCCCATTCGGCGTCCCTTAGATCAAGAATCATTTGATTCGAACCTGCCGACAAGGTAATTGGCTTGGACCAGACCACCCCCACTTGACCGAGCGTCGAAGCCCCTACGACGAAGTATTTCCCAGACTTCAGGTTGGCCAAGTTCGCCTTACCCACCGAATTGGTCTTGATTCGGGCCAAACTGGAAGTAGCCAAGGCATTGCGGATGGATGCGGCTACGCCTGGAAAACGATACCCTCTCTGCACGGAACGAGCCCACAACTCGGCGTAGGAATCTATATCCTGACGGCTCGGAATACGAATCCGTGAGGATTTCATGACCGAATCGAGATCTTGCTGAAGAAGGAAAAACTCCGTGTAACCAGCGGGACGATTCTTATTGTTGAGAAATTGGACCTCGGCGCTCAACTGGAGGCTCGCCTTCCCTTTGGGTACGTTCTGCACGAAGGGAGTTACCGAGGATTCGGAGGGCACGATTCCTCCCAACGGTGTTGAGCGCGGAGAGAAGGGAGATCGCGATTGGGTGGAACGGGGAAAGGTCGGGACCTGCGGAGTATTACGGAAGGAGGTGGTAGGCACGGATACCTTGACGGATGATCCACCGTCGCCCTTCTGCAGGATACGGATAGCTTCCCGGGCCGCCACAAGGGCATTCTCAAGAGATGAAATCCGGTCCCTCGCATTAGACAACTCCTTATTCAGCATACCAACCTTGATGTTGGCCGATTGGCCACGCTCAACCACAGCCTGCTTGATATCGCGAGCCTCGGACAATTGCTTGCGGAGATCCTCAACCTTGGCCCGTTCTTGGTCGAGTTGGATCTGGGCGGTAAGGTTTTGCTGGTTCAAGGCGTTGAGCTTCCTGTCTATCTGGTCTCTGCCAGGCATGGTGGTCATGGACTGCAGTTGATCCTGGAGCCTCTGGTTCTGGTCCCTCAGTCGGGTAAGCTCGGCAATTTGAGTATTGCTCAAGGAAGGAGGGGCCATGGTCGTGGGAGGAGTGGCAGGAGGAAGAGGGGCAGTCAGGCTTGGGATTCGCGAGGGTACGTTGCGAGCCATGGACTGGACCTGCCTCAGGTTGGTCTCAAGAGATGCAATTCTCTGGTTAGCCGTCTGGAGGTCACCTTGGGATCGTTGCAAATCCATCCGGGCCCTGCTCTCGGCATCCTTGGACGACTGGGCAATACCCTCAAGGCGAATGACCTGGGCCCTGAGGGCTGCATTGTCCGGCGGGACTCCTGGAATACTTACCTGGGCTCGGGCCAGGTCGTCCCTCAAGGATGCGATTCGATTCTCTCTTTCACCTAACTCGACCCTCAAGCTCGAGTTCTCCGATGACAGGGCTCCTATCCTGGATTGAAGGACGTCCAAGTCTTCCTTGGCCTTGGCGCGAGCAAGTTCACCACCTTCTTCCTGAAGCCTACGGTTTTCTTCTTCTAGCAAGGCTAGCTTTTCCTTGATCCTGCCAAAGTCATCCATGGCGCTCTTGAACTCCTCGTTTAAGCGAGCGTTATCGGCTTGAGCGGCGGCCAACTCGGCCGTCATGCCCTCAGGAGCGGGATCCGTCATGCCCCTCGCGGCCAAAAGATCCTGCTGAAGAAGGAGCATTTCCTTTTGAATCTCTATAAAGCGAGGATCCGCCGCCATATCAAGAACGGGCTGTGGCTTTTCCTGGGTTAGCAATTCCTCCATTTCCTTGCGTAGGCTCTCGGAATTTCTCAAGGCCCGCGTAAGTTCGGCAACTCGAGCCTGGCCTTGTTGCTCGGCCATCTTGGCATTGGCAATGACCGCCTCCAGTTCCGGACTTTGCGTGGGATCGGCCGCCTCAATGGAAGCCAGCATGCTCTTTGTCTCCTCGAGCTCGGTTTGTATCTCGACGTTTTCGGCAACGGCTTCCTGCAACTGCTTTTGCAGGGTAGCCAAGGCTTCGGTCGAAACAGGGTTTTCAAGGGATCCCTTGGCATCGGCAAGCTGCTTAGTGAGTCGATCGATCTCCCTCTGTAGCGTATCCCTCTCCTCCTGTGCAAGAGGACTGGGTATGACTGCAGGGTTAACGGCTGCCTTCTGAGCGTCCTCAAGTTTTTTCTGGAGTGTCTCCATCTCACCCGTGAGGGCCTTGGCGAGTTCAAGCTCCGCCTCCTTCTCATTCACTTGTTCCCTTGCGTCGTTAAGCTGTTTTTCCAGATCCGCCTCCTTAGCTTCTTTCTCTGCAAGAAGTTTCTTGATCGCATTGACTTCCTCTCCTCCAGGAGCAGTAATCTCATTTCCCTTGGGATCACCCGAAGCCAAGGCCAGCTGCTCTTCCAGCGCCTTGCGGCTTTCTCGCTCGACGTCTACCTTGTCCTGTAGTTCGGAAATCGTGTTCTGGGCTTCGGCCAGTTCTTCCTCCAGTTTGATAAAGTCTCCAAATTCCTTGGCCGGTTGCTCCACGACGACCTCCTTCTCAACGATCACTTCCTTTTCGACGATCTGGGGTTGAGCAGGCGACTGCTCCATGGCGGCAAGCTTTTCCATTGCGGAGGCAAGCTTGCCTTGGAGCTCGGCCTGTTTTCCTTTTTCCATGGCTACCGCCTCCTGAAGAGCAGATATCGTCTGATCGGCGCTTGCCAGGCTCCCCTCCAGGTCATCCATGTCCTTAGGGCTGATGGATGGAGCGGACTGGCCTGCGGCCTTGAGTTTATCGAGCGCATTCTTCAAATCGTTTTCGAGCAACTCGATCGTCCTGTTCTTGCCGGAAACCCCCTTCTCCAAGGCAGCCTGCAGTTCTTGGTTTTTGTTCTTGGCCTCGGCAAGCTCTTCCTCGATACCGACAAGCGAGGTAATCCCACTGTCCTCCGCCAGGGCCGCTCTTTGCTCCAGTTCGGCAACTTGAGCTTGGGAAGCCTGCAATTGTTCCCTCAATTGGGCGTTTAGCTTTTGGAACCCAATTCCAGTTCCCTCACGCTGTTCCCTAAGCATGGCGATTTCAGCCTCCAAATCCTTGGTTTTTTGGCTTAATTGCGCCTTCTGGTCTTCGGACCTTTGGATATCGGCCATCTGGGTCTCCATGGCATTGGCGAGATCGGCCCTGAGGGTATCCACTTCCAAATTGACTTGCTCGGCTTCGTCCAGGCTCTCCTGAAGGACTTGAATCGTACCAAGGGCTTCCTGCAACTGGGATACCGCTTTCTCCGTCTCGAGAGAGCCACCCATGCCCGCCTTCTTCATGCGGGAAAGCTGCTCCCGGGTCACGTCCAGCTCATTCTTGAGGTCAAGCATCAACTCCTGCGAATTAGCCGAGAGGTCGGCTAAGTTCTCATCCTTGAGAATCAATTCCTTCCGGGTGTTTTCAAGCTGGTTCTCCAAGGCCTGAATCTTGCTTGTGGAATCCTTGTTCAGCTTATCCTTCTCCTCAAGGGCAAAAACCAGCTCGACCTTGGACTGGTTCAGCTCATCGCGGAGAGACTTGATGATTTGATCCATGCTACCGCTCTGCGAGTTTTGGGTATTCTTGGTCGTTTCAAGAACATCGTTCAGGTCCTTGAGCTGACCCGCGATCACCGTCACGACCTGAAGTTCTTCCTGGAGCTTTTTCTTTTCCTGTTCCACCTGCTGCAGATCCCGCTCCTTACCCTGCAGATCTATTTCCCGGCGGGCCAATTGGTCGAGGGCTCTCTTTTGCCTCAAGACGGCGGAATCGAGCTCAACCTGCAAGCCGTCTATGACCTCGGTAGCCTTCGCCTGCTCTGCATCAAAGCGTTCGGAAAGGGCCTTGATGCGGGCCTCTGAACTAGCTAAGTCCTCCTCCATCTCGTTCACGAAGGGAATAGCGGGCAGCTTGCCGAGCGAAGCATCGCGAAGAGCGGACTGGGCAAGTTGGGCCTCCTCCTCGAGCCTCTGGATGGTAAGCGCGTCCTCAAACTCCCTCTTGGCAATGCTTTCCTTTGTCTTCGCAAAATCCATGAGAGTGGATTCGAGCTCGATCTTGGTAGCCGCCAACTCGTCCTCCAGCGCCGCCACCTTCTGCGTCAGGCTCTTGCGTTCCTCACGGTTCTCGGCACGCGCCTTGAGCAACTCCCTCTTAACGTCGTTCAGGTCGACCATCAGCTTATTGACGTATTCGGCCCGCGCCTTGCCACTAGTGAGGTCATCAGTGGTCTCGATCGAATTGCGCAACCTGTTGAGCTGTTCTTCCAAGACCTCCTTGTCCGCCAACTCTATTTGCATGCGGGTGACCTCACCGAGGGCTTTCTTGAGTTCTTCCTGCAGGTTTAGGTAGCTTTCCTGGGTCTTGTCCTTGGGGGCAGTTTGAGCCATCTGGAGAGCCCTCTTGGCTTGATCCAGTTCGCGTTGCATCGCAAGCAGTCGACCGGAATCCGCACCTGAACTGAAAGCGGCGGTACGGGCGTCATCCAGCTCGGTCCTGGTACGCTCCAGCTCATTCGTTACCGAACTGATCATGGCGTTGGACCGTTGCTGTTCCATCAAAAGAGTTTGGCGGGAAAGCCTGAGGTCTTCGCGAGCCTTCTGCAAATCATCCTCTAGACGGTTGATTTGCCTACTCACAGTCTGGGCAGTGGGAGGGCTTCCGTCTTCCGTCTTCCAGAGGGATTCTTTGGTCGTCTCGAGTTCGTCCACCAGCATTTGGCTCTCCTTCAGGCTGGCCTGAAGGGTTACGATTTCGCGGTAGGCCTTTCTCAAGTCTCCCTGCAGGCCCGCCGTGTCCGCGGAAAGTTCGGACTGGATGGACTTGGAGGTCGCCAGCTCGTTCTTGAGTCGGTCAATCACCTCCGAGGACCCATCGTCAAACTGGGGATCGACCTTGGATCCACCTACTTGACCGAAGGAGGGCTTGATGGAAGGAGTGAAACGGTTGGGCGTGGACCCGCTCGATGCGATGGTGGACCTTGGGTTGATAGGGGCCTTGGGGACGGCCAGTTCGACGAGTTCACCACTCTCTCTGGAAAGGGAATTCAAGCTGGCCAAGGCATCATTCTTGGCGTTACGGGAAAGCTGGGCCAGGGCCGCAAGCTCGTTCTCCGTCCGGATCAGGTTTTCCCGAAGCACCTCGAGCGCAGGCTTGGCCTCCTCAACGCGCCCGGCAAAATTATCATCGAGGTCCTTGTAGATCCCGGACGTCTCGATCAAGCGCCCCTCCACGGAGGCAAGACCTTTGACCGCTTCCTGGGAACGGGCCTTCCAGGCTGCCTCAACCGACTGAAGGTTGGCCTGAAGCCTGACCACAGCGGGATCCGAATTTCCCCGCACCGAGGAAACCTGAGAAAGGTTACCGGCTATGGCCTGTCTGCGGTCGGCGAAAAAAGCTGAGGATTGGTCCCTTTGCAGTTCCCTGGAGACGGCCGTGAGCCTGTCAATCTCCTGCGAAACGAGCTGGGACAGTTCCTCCGCCGTCATCGATTCTGTTTGGGTTTCCAGGCTGAGCTGACTGAAGGCAAGGGTTACGACCCCGAGCAGGAACAGGGGGACACCCAACCAGCCTTGTCTGCATACGGAAAGACAGGTAGATTTCATTGTTCCAAGCATGGGAACCGATCAACCGAAAGCAAGAACGGATTTCCAGCCTGATTTAGTCAATCAGGTAAAAGTTTCGGATCAAAAAAACGATTGCTTGCCCAGGCTGAATGCTTCCGGAGATAAGTGCCCGAGGGGGGACTTGAACCCCCACGTCCTTTCGGACACCAGAACCTAAATCTGGTGCGTCTACCAATTCCGCCACCCGGGCCGAGGAAGTTCAGAAATGAAGCAAAGGGTAAGGTAGGACAAGTCTATTTCTTTCCCCCTGTAGGGCGGCAGGAGATTAGAAAACGTCGCCAAAGGGCCCTTGCCAGAACCCCAGGACAATGGACGCCACCGTTAGGAGAACGAGAACAACCTTCATGAAACCCGTTTTGGACAAGCCGGCCCAAGGATCGGGCGCATCCTCCACGTCTTCGAAGGAGGCGGGACGCGGCAAGGCTATGGCCCTCATCCAGCCGAAATAGTAGTAGATGGATATAACCACGCCAATAACCATTGCGGTCAGGGAAAGGTAGAGTTTGGCCTCATAGGCAACGCTGATCAAAAGCAACTTTGCGATAAAACCGGCGAAGGGGGGGATTCCAGCCAAGGAAGCGATCCCCGAAACCAGAACGAAACCGGCCCAGGGGCTTTTTTTGGCCAAGTCCTCGTAATGGGAGAACTCGTGCTCGTTCTCGTCGGGCAAGTCGGCAAGACCCATCACCCCGAAAACGCAGAAGGATGCGAGCAGGTAGACAAACAAATAAAAGAAAAGAACCCAGATCGCCCGGTCGTCGTCGCCGGCAAACTGCATGGAAGCCATGACTGCAACCAGCAGGTAACCAGCATGAGCGACCCCAGACAAGCCCAGCATCCGCTTGACGTTGCGCTGAGCGCAGGCGGCCAAATTTCCGAAGAAAATGGTAAAGGTGGCGACGAAGCCGAGCAGAGGCAGAAGGAACTCGCTCATACCCTCGAAGGGACCGTTCACGAGGTTTAGGAGGACGAAGAAGCCCGCCGCCTTGGAAGAGACCCCTAGAAATGCCGTGATGGGCAGCGGGGATCCGTGATAGACGTCGGGTACCCAAATTTGGAAGGGAGCCGCCCCAACTTTGAAGGCGATGCCTGCAAGGATAAGGACGACCCCGGCACGGAGCATCAGGTTATCGGGGTTTTCACTCATCAGGTTGCCCAGATACTGGAAGGATAGCGGATCCATGAACTCGTGCCCGGGGTAACTGGCTCCCCATGCCTCGGGGTTTGCTCCTACCCCGTAGAGAAGAACGATTCCAAAAAGAAGGAGAGCCGAGCTAAGAGCCCCGAAGATGAGATACTTGATCCCCGCCTCCAGCGACTTTGCGGAATCACGGTTGTAGGCAACGAGCGTATAAAAGCAAAGGGCGACCGTCTCGAGGGCAACAAAGAGCATCAGGAAGTGATTGCTCTGACAAAGGAGCATCAACCCAGCAGTGGCCAGCATCGTCAAGTGGTGAAATTCTCCGGATTTGAGCCCCTTGCGACAGAGGTAGCGATGGCCGATGATGGAGACAAGAAGGGATGAGAGGAGGAAAAAGCTTCTCATCACCTCCGCCTGCAGGCCTTGGCTGATCATATCGGAAAAGAAATTCAAGGCCGCGGAATGATGCCAAAAAAGATAGTCAAGCAAGTGACCGACGAACAGGACGGACTGGAAGAAGATGGCGATGACCCCGGTTCTCCCGGAAGAAGAATCCTTCATCCCGAACAACTCGAGGCCAAGGATCATGATTGCGCCTAGGGCAAGGGACAACTCGGGCCAGATTCGGGCCCAATCGTTGGTCTCGTAGAATGGAAGGAGTTGTTCCAGCTTATCTTTCCTCCGGCTCCAGAACCACAGGCGGGGATACCTGCAGGGGCGTGGTCTGGTTTGATTCTTCGCCACCCTGAGGGACGGGGCAGCATGGTGGCAGAAAAAGGGATAGGGTTGCGTGGTCGACCTTCGCATACCGATCCGTGATCTCCTTGTTGATCCGGTCGGATATCCCTCGTGGCCAGAGGCCAAGCAAGAGAAGAGCGGCGAGGATCAGACCCGCCGGCAGGGCCTCAGTCAGGCCAAGGTCACGGATGGGGTTCTTATTCTCATGGGCAGTAAGCTCTTCACTTTGGGGACCGAAGAAAATGCGGGCCACTGCCCGCAGACCGAAAACCGCTGAAAGAATGATTCCGAGGGCCGCAAGTCCGAGGAAAATCCTGTGAGAAGGCTGCTCGCCCAAGGAGAGAAAAACTCCGAACTCGCCCCAGAAATTCCCGAATCCAGGTAGACCGATGGTAGCGAGCGATGCGGCCACGAAAAAGCAGGCCAGAATTGGGGTCTTCCCAGCCATACCTCCCATTTGCCCCATCTCGTAGGTGCCGCTGCGCCTCTGGATCGATGCGGAAAGAAGAAACATCAAAGAGACCGAGAGGCCATGAGCCGCCATCAGCATGACGGCCGAACCAGCCCCAAGGGAGGAACAGACCCCAATGCCTAGGAAACAGTATCCCATGTGCATGACCGAGCCATAGCCAACCATGCTCTTCAGGTTGCCTTGGGCAATCGTCACCATGCCCACGAAGAGAACGTTGCCGAGGGCAAGCCAAAGAAGCCAAGGGCTCCAGAACAAGGCTCCTTCGGGCAAAAGCGGAGCCCCAATCTGGATCAGGCCATAGAGCCCGAATTTCTTGAGCACGCCTGCATGCAGCATGGATACGGGCGTGGGTGCAGCCTCATATCCCCTGGGGGCCCAAGTGTGGAAAGGGAAAAGAGCGACCAGAATACCGAACCCAAGAAGGAGAAGTCCGAAAATCTTGGCCTGAGTCGAATCATGGAGGGCGATATCGGAAAGAGCTTGGGAAAGAGTGGGGAAATCGAACTTGGGGGCATCGACCATGACGTTCAGGGCAACCAGTCCACCAAGCGAAACAAGAGCCCCGAGGGTAAGGTAGATCGTGATTTCCAAGGCAATGCCTCGTCGGTTGCGTCCACCCCATAAGCCGATCATTATGAAGGTCGGGATTAGGGCGAACTCATGGAAAAGGTAATAAAAGAACAAGTCGACGCTGGCGAACAGACCCATCAATCCCGACTGCATGAAGCAGAGCAAGGCAAGATAGAGTTTCAGCCTCTTAGCCCCGGAGAAGACGGCGGCCAAGCCCGCCGCCAAGCCTACGATGCCGGCCATTGCGAAAAGGGGCGAAGAAACGCCGTTGAGACCGAGGTGGAAAGTGATTCCAAGCTCCTGCAGGCCCATCTTCTCGTAGAGGATCTCGAAACAGTATCCGTCAACGGTTCCATCGAACTTGATGAACAGAAGGATGCCCGCCACACAGGGGAAACCGAAGCCGAGGCAAGCCAGTTTCACGACCCATTCGTCGTCCCTAACCCAACCGGCAAAGAAGGAAAGGGAAACGGCGAGAGGAACGGCAATGGAGCCTAGCAGCAGAATTTGGTCAAGCATGGCCGATCACCCCCTGAAATAAGCCGCATAGGCTAGGAAACCCAAGGTTCCGAGCACGAACCAGAACGCATAGGCGTGAATCTTCCCTACGTAGCAAACCCTTGCGAGAAGGGCAAAGAGGCCCGCAATCCCAGCAGACCCTCTGACCATGAGACCCGAGACGAAGAGCAATTCCATCACTTCCAGAAACCGTGCGGTGGGTCCTTGGATGCGAAGGACGTAGAAGTCGTAAATCTCGTCGAAGAAAAGCTTGCTGCGACAAAGGGTAAAGAAGGCGGGGACCTTGGATGCAAGGGGGTCTTCCTGATCGACCGATCCATAGAGCGCTCGCGCCCCAATCAACCCCGTCACCCAGGCGAAACTCCCGAAAATGATCATCCAGAGATGGTTGTCCATGCCCGCTACTTCAGAGACGTCTGGGAGCAGGTAACCTACGATGGATACCGGGAAAAGGGAAAGATAACCTCCGACGATGGACAAAGCGGCCAGTATCAGGAGTGGTACGGTCATGAGCAACGAACTCTCGTGTGCCTTCTCGGCCTTCTTGGAACGCGGCTTGCCCTCGAAAGTGATGAAATAAAGCCTGAACATATAGAACGCAGTGAGCACGGCGCCTGCATAGAGTACGATAAAGACGGGTAGATTCAGGTTGAAGGCAGTAAGCAGGATAGCATCCTTACTGAAGTAGCCGGAAAGAAAATTGACCCCGGAAATGGCCAGAACCCCCACCAGAAAGGTATAGGCGGTCAAGGGCATCTTCCCACGCAAGCCACCGTAGTTAAAGACGTCCTGCTCGTGGTGACAGGCATGAATGACTGAGCCTGAACCGAGGAACATCAAGGCTTTGAAGAAGGCATGGGTCATAAGATGAAAGAGGGCGATGCCGGGCATACCCAGCCCGAAGGCGGCCGCCATGTAGCCCAATTGCGAGAGGGTAGAGTAGGCGAGGATTTTCTTGATGTCTCGCTGAACCAAGGCGCAGAAACCGGCGTATAGGCCCATCCCTGCCCCCAACAAGGCGAGGGCGGAAAGAGCCTGTTGGGTAAAGAGAAAGTCAATTCTCACGAGGAGATAGATGCCTGCCGCTACCATTGTCGCGGCGTGAATCAAGGCGGAAACAGGCGTCGGGCCGGCCATGGCGTCGGGAAGCCAGACATGGAGAGGAAACTGAGCGGACTTGCCAATAAATCCGCAAGCCAATGCCAGGCAGAGAGCCGTGGATACGAGGCTGGGCTCAAAGTCAGACAGATCCGCAAGTTCCAACAAGTTAACCGTGCCGAAACTCCAGTAGGTAAGAACGATTCCGATGAGGAAGCCGAAGTCCCCGACCCGGTTCACGATAAAGGCTTTTTTGGAGGCTTGGGCGGCCTCATCGGTCGAGTAATAATGAGCGATGAGCAGGTAGGAGCTGAACCCGACCAATTCCCAGAAAACGAAAATCATGATCAGGTTGTCGGCAAGGGTAATGCCGAGCATGGAAAACATAAAGATGGACAGGCCGCCGAAGTACCTGGCCTTGGCCTCGTCGTCCTCCATGTAGCCCAAGCTGAAGACATGGATCAAAAACCCGACGAAGGAGACCACGAAGAGGAGGAGCCTGGAGGCTCCGTCGAGAAGAAACCCAAAACGGAGCTCCCAGCCGGAGAGCCTGATCCAGGTCGCGTCCCATGAGAATGGTTGCCCGTCGCCGGCGAAAATCAAGTAGAGGGAAAGCAGGAGGATCCCACCAGCCGTAGCCACCGAAAGCAAAGCCGCAACGTTGCCCTGCTTGCGAAGAAAGAATAGAGTCGCCGCTGCCGAAAGAAGCGGAAGGAGAAGAACGCTGAGAGCTACGGTTTGCATGTCTTCAGTTGCCGAGTAGGTTGATGTCCTCCGAGAAAATGCTTTTCCTTTTCTTGTAGAGTGCAACCAGCAGGGCCAAGCCCACTGCCACTTCCGCCGCCGCGACGGTCATGATGAAAAAGACGAAGAGGCTTCCGTCGAGGTTTGATCCCGATCGCGAGAAGGCGACCAAGGCAACGTTGATTCCATTAAGCATCAACTCGAGAGACATCAGGAGAACGAGAAGATTCCTCCGGATGACTACACCTAGGAAACCGATGCCGAAGAGCAACGATGACAGGACCATGAAATGATGTGGCGTGACCGTTTCCATTCCCCTAGACTTCTTCCGAAGCGGATGATTTTTTACTAAGGATAATCACTCCGACCATGGCGGCGAGTAGGAGGAAGCCCGAAACCTGAAGCGGCAGCATATACTTGGCGAAAAGGCCATAGCCAAAGTTCTTCACCGATGCCGAAAAGACGAGACTCTCCCCGTTCACCATGACTCCTTCCTCGAGGGCAGGCCAAGCCAAGGAGGAAGAACGGTCCAGACCAATGTCGAGCAGGGAGAGGACGAGCAAGCCGACAAAGACGATTCCCATGAAGCCGGAAAGGAATTTTACCCGCCATGCCTTTCCTCCTTCCGGCCCCACGTCCAGCAACATGATGATAAAGAGAAAAAGGACCATCACGGCGCCCGCGTAAACAAGTACTTGGAGGATAGCCAGAAAGAATGCCTCAAGGATCACGAACAAGGCGGCCACGCCAACCATCGAGACGATCATGAACAAGGCGGCCGGCACAGGATGGCGGGAAAAAACCATCAACAAGCCTCCACCAACCGAAAGGGTAGCGAAGACGTAAAAGAGAAAATCAACCATATTCATGGCAAAAGGCTCAATGAGGGTTGCCCTTCTCCTCGGCCTCCTTCTTCTTGTCCCACTTGTAATGATCGTCCGGCAAAGTCCCGCCAAGCTCATACAGCTTGGCCTTGTCGTTGATCATTTCATCCCGAGTGTAGCCCGAGAAAGAATACTCATTCTGTAGAAAAATAGCCTCCTCCGGACAGACCTCCTCGCAGTAACCGCAATAAATGCAGCGAAGCATGTTGATCTCGAATTCCTGGGGAGCTTTCTCAACATGCTCGCGGTCCTCATGGTCCTCGGGAACCGACCCGGGGGTGATGCGAATCGCTTTGGGAGGGCATACGAACTCGCAGAGTTGGCAGGAAACGCATTTCTCCCGTCCGTTGGGATCCTTAACCAAGGTAGGCACGCCACGATAGTTGGGGGGAAGGACGGGTTTTTCCTCGGGATACTGGAGGGTGACCTTCTCCTTGAACATATTGGTGAAAGTCGTCTTCAAACCGGTCAGAATCTGCGGCAGGTAAGTTCTCTCAGAGAGGGACAAGGGCTTGCGTTCCAGTACTACGGTCTTGGCCATGATGATTCTAGTTCGTTGCCACAGGTTGATCGAGCCAGGATACCAGGATGACGTAGAAGACCAAGTTCACGAGGGCAAGAGGCAGAAGCCTCACCCAGCCCAGATGCATCACTTGATCGTAGCGGAAGCGGGGCAACGTCCACCTGATCCAGATAAAGAAGAAGATAAGCAGAACGGTCTTAGTCAAAAAGCAGCCCACCCCGAGTAGACTTCCGAGCCAATTCTCAGGCCAGGGATCCGCTACCCATGGGAAGACGTGCCAGCCTCCTAGGAAAATTGCTGTGAAAATGGCCGAGCCGACCACGATGTGGGCATATTCCGCGACGAAAAAAATGCCGAACTTAAAGCTCCCGTACTCGGTATGGAACCCACCCACGAGATCCGTCTCGGACTCAGGCATATCGAAAGGAAGGCGGTTGGTTTCGGCAAAAAGGGCGATCAGGAAAATCAAGGCGGAAACGGGCTGTACGATGATCAGCCAAGTCGACTCGGCCTGCGAGGCCACGATTCCCGTGAGGCTGAGGGCGGAAAGTCCCGAGCCCGGCTCGCTCACCCAGAGGAAGACCGGCAGAAGGGACAAACCCATGGCAAGCTCGTAGGAGATCATCTGGGCGGAAGAACGGATTCCACCTAGGAAAGGGTACTTGCTATTGGACGACCAACCAGCAAGGACGATCCCATAAACCCCAAGCGAAGACACTGCAAGGATGAAGAGAATCCCCACCTCCAGGTCGGCAAGGATCAAGGGGAAACTCTCACCGTTGTCATGGAAGAATTCTCCGAAGGGAAGGACCGTCATGGTGGTTAGGGCCGGAACCAGAGCCACGAGGGGAGCCATGTAGTAGTAAAGCTTGTTTACGTGACCGGGAACGATCTCCTCCTTGAAAAGGAACTTCAGACCATCGGCCAGTGGCTGAAAAATGCCGAGACCTCGGAGGAATGGACCCAGTATGGGGATGTACTGGACATACGGCAGAACCGTACGGTTGGGCCCTACCCTGCCTTGCATCCAGGCGCTGACCTTTCGCTCCGCGAGTACGGAATAACCCGCCATAGTCATGACCGCACCTACCATCAAGAGGGCGAAGAGGAACTTCATACCGACCAACTGGAGGGTCTCGGCGTCCAGCATCATGAAGACTTGGCGGCCTTTGGAGAGGCGGGTTTGTAGTGCAGGGCCTTCTTCTCGACGAAGGGCAGGCTCGCCCATTTGGATCCGTCCAGTTGAACGCAACCTTTCTTCAAGTCTGAAAAACAAAGTGACTTGAGAGGGGAAGATGCGGGACGAGCCATGTCCTCCCAAATCTCATCAAGGTCGGAACCTTGAAAGGACTCCTCAACTAGCTCGTTGAGCAAGCGGGAGAGAAGCTGTATGTCGGGGAGTAAGCCCGCGGGACCCGGAATCGACTGCCTGAATGCCTGCAGAAAGAAATTGCGGTTAACGAAGGATCCGCTCTTCTCAAAGGAAGTCAGGGTCGGCAGGACGACCTTCGCAAGCTGACTTGTGGCATTCTCGTGGGTACCCAGAAAAATGATTGGGATCCCGTTAATACTATCGGCATCCACCTTAGACTCGAACAAGTCTTCCCCCATTACAACAAGAGCGTCCAGATTCCCTTTCTTGAGGGCGAGGGCAAGGCTGGAAAGGTTATCTTTGGGGTAGGCGGACGCGAAGCCCGAGAGCAAGGTTCCTCTTAGGTTAGGGGTCCGATCCGAGGATAGAAGGATGCCATCATCATCCCCAAAATGGCCTCTTAAAAATTTCTGTGCCTTGATTCCCTTGGCCAACTGGTTGGCCAAAAATTGCTCCTCTAGAGAGGACCGACAGGAACCTACGATCCCGACCTGCCCTACTGACAAGGCGGCCACGGCTGCCCCGATGGCGTCCTCCAGCGAGCAATCCTGGCCATCGGTGCGGGGCTTGGTCAACCTGTCTTCCGACCGAACCTCCTTGTAGAGAGAACGGCCGCTGTCGGGCATCCAGCTGTCGTTGACCAAGTCGTTTCGCCTAGGGGTGATACGGTAGATTTCACCCTCCCGACTTGAAACCAGAGTGTTGCAACCGGCACTGCTTTCAGGGCAGATACTCGGGGTTTCCTTGAGAAACCAAACCCTCATCTTGAACCTGAAATCCGAGCTCGTGAGGGCTCCCACGGGACACAAGTCCACCGTGTTGAGCGAATAATTATTGGATAATTCCCGGCCCGGAAAGCAGGTGAGGGTGGAAAAGCTTCCCCGGTCGACGAACCCAAGGACATCGTCATCCGCCACCTCCTGGCAAAAACGGATGCAACGGGAGCAAAGGATGCACCGCTCATCGTCCAGGGTAACGCGGGGTCCAAGGCGGGTTCGCTTGGGCTTGACGTTCTTCCGTTCCTCGTAGCGGCTGTAACCCCGACCGTAGTCGGTGGCAAACTCCTGTAGCCTGCACTCCCCAGCTTGGTCGCAAATGGGACAGTCAAGGGGATGATTGACGAGCAGAAACTCCATGATGCTCTCCCTGCAGTCGAGGACCGTCTCGGAATCGGTCTTGACATGCATGCCCGGGATGACGTCGGTGGCGCAACCGATGACGGGCTTGGGAACCCAGCCGATCTTGGGGGAACCGTCTTCCTCGAGAATAGGCTCCCCCGAACCACGGTCCCTCATGGGGGTTCCCATTTCCACCAGGCACATTCGGCAATTCCCGGCAACGCTGAGCTGGGGATGATAGCAATAATGAGGGATCTCCTTACCATGCAGGGCCGCGGCCTCGATGAGGTTAACGCCCGCAGGCACCTCAACTTCCTTGCCATCGAGGTTGATGGTGACGGCTTCCTTCTGCTTCTTTGAGATCATTGGCTCTAGATGAGTTGCAGGGGTTCCTTGGCCTCGGGCTTGCCGGTCTTTGCCTTTTCGATGAAGTCGTCGCGGAACTTCGAAACGAAGCTCTGGGTCGGCCAGGCGGCGGCTTCCCCGAAAGCGCAAATGGTTCTTCCCTCGATCTGGTTGGCGACCGACAAAAGCAAATCGGCATCTTCCTCCCGGGCATCACCGGCGCACATCCTCTTTGTGATCTTGCGCATCCATAGACAACCCTCGCGGCAGGGGGTGCATTGGCCGCAGGACTCGTGGGCGTAGAAAGCGTTGATGTTGGCCATCGCCTGGACGACGTCGACGGTATCGTCCATCACTATGATTCCTCCCGAACCGGACATGCTTCCCGCGGCCATTGGGCCGTCGAAGTCCAGGGGTATATCCTCGATCCCCCAGTCGAATTCGGTACCGTCCTTGAGCTTTCCGGAAAACCTTTCGTCGGCTCGCAGGACCTTTGCCGAGGAACCGCCTGGAATCACCGCCTTGAGGCTACGTCCCGGCATCAAGCCACCGCAAACATCGAAGATCATCTCGCCCAGGGTCAAGGCCCCGCATTCGAACTCAAAATAGCCGGGGTTCCTGACTTGACCCGACACGCACCATATGCGCGTTCCAGTGTTGTTGGGCTTGCCTATCTTGGCAAATTCGTCCCCCCCCATCTCCATGATATGCTTAACGTTGCAAAGGGTTTCGACGTTATTGACGATCGTCGGGCATTGGTAGAGACCCAGCACGGCGGGAAAGTAGGGAGGCTTGATACGGGGGTTGGGCCTTTTGCCCTCCAGAGACTCGATCAAGCCCGTTTCCTCTCCGCAAATATAGGCCCCCGCGCCGCGATGAACGACCAAGTCGCAGGAATAGCCGCTTCCAAGGATGTCGTTCCCGCAGAAAGCTTTCTTCTTCGCCTCGTCAATGGCTTGCTCGAGAATGCGGGCTCCCTCGAAGAACTCGGCCCGGATGTAGATAAAGGCCTGCTTTGCTTGGATGGCGTAGGCCGCGATCATCATGCCCTCGATCAACTGGTGAGGATCCTTGTAGATGATCTGGCGATCCTTGAAGGTGCCGGGTTCCGACTCGTCGGCGTTGCAGATAAGGTAAATGGGCTTGCCGGACTTGCGATCGAGAAACTTCCACTTCATCCCAGCCGGGAAACCCGCCCCGCCCCGCCCGCGTACTCCGGACTTAAGAACTTCCTCACCAATCTCCTCAGGCTTCATCTTTAGGGCCCTGCTCAACATCTTGTACCCGCCCTCGCGCTGATAGCACTGGATGCGGTTGGAATAATTTGGGTCATCCGCATGCTTGAGAATAATCCTGCGTTCCCTTGGCGTTTTCTTTTTGATCATTTCCTTTTCCTTGGAGATATTTTTCGGATCTTCACAGGAGCGCTGACCAGGGCATCTTCGTAGCTCGTGAACTCGGTGGATTTCTCCAGCTTGTCTTTGAGAAGAAGATCGGCCAGTTTTTCCGCCTCCTTTTCATCGATGTTCTCATAGGTCTCCTCATCGACCATGACCACCGGGCCCTCCCCGCAATCAGCAAGACACTCCATGAATTCGAGGGAATATTCTCCATCATCGCGCACATGGCCCTCCTTGACCCCAAGCTTGGACTCGAGCTTTTGGCAGGTCGCATAGGAACCACGCAGGGCACAGGGAAGGGTCCGGCAAACCCTGACGTGAGTTTTGCCCCAGGGGGTTTGCCTTAGCATCGGGTAGAAGGTAATGAGCTCCTGTATGTTGATCGGTTGCAGATCCAGCTTTTCGGCAATCCAGACACAGGTTTCGTTCGAGATCGAACCAAGTTCGTCCTGAACGAGGTGAATGACCATGAGAGCGGCGCTTCGCTTCTCCGGGTAACGCGGAATGACTTCTTCGATTTTCCGCAGCGTCTCTTTCGTCAATTGCATTATAGAGGGGCTATCGGTCGCATTCTCCCATTACGAAGTCGAGGCTCCCGAGGATCACCGTAATGTCGGAAAGCATATGTCCGGGGACGAATTTCTCGATGATGCTTAGATTACAGAAACTAGGAGCTCGGATTTTCAGGCGGTAGGGAACTCCCCCACCCTTGGAAATCAGGTAGAACCCAAGAGCCCCCTTCGGGTTCTCGGCCTCAAAGTATACCTCGCCCGGAGGAACCCGAGGACCTTCGGTTACGATCATGAAATTCTGGATAAGCTCTTCCATGCTGGTCAGGATCTTCTCTTTGGGTGGCGCGAAAATCTTTTTTGCATCCTCGGCATACCAAAGACCCGATGGAAAATCCTCGATCACCTGCTCGATGATTCGGATGCTCTGCCGAACCTCCTCTATGCGCACGAGGTAACGGTCATAGCAGTCGCCCCGGGTCCCGATGGGAATGTCGAACTCATACTTCTCGTATCCGCAGTATGGCTTGTCCTTACGCAAATCCAAGTCGACTCCGCAAGCCCGCAGGTTGGGCCCGGTGATCCCATAGGCGAGGGCATCCTCCTTGCTGATTTCCCCGATCCCCTCCGTCCGATCGATAAAAATGCGGTTACGGGTGAGAAGCTTCTCCACTTCATCCACCGCCCTGGGCAGGTTTTGACAAAATTCAGTGACCCTTTCCAGCCAGCCCTCAGGGACGTCACGGGACACGCCGCCGATGCGGGTGTAACTGGTAGTGAACCTGGCCCCGGTGAGTTCCTCGAAAAGAATATAGAGTTTTTCGCGCTCGGTAAAAGTGTACATGAAGGGGGTCCAAGCCCCCGCATCCATTCCGAAGACCCCCATCCCTAGCAGGTGACTGGAGATACGAGCCAATTCGCAAACCAGAACACGAATTGCCTCACATCGCTCCGGAACCCCAATCCCAGCCAGTTTCTCGACCGTGAGGGCATAGGCCACGTTGTTGGCCAAAGGCGCCAGGTAGTCGAGACGGTCCGTGTAGGGAACGAACTGGTTGTAAGTCATGTTTTCCGCTATCTTCTCGTCCCCCCGGTGAAGATAGCCCAAGACGGGATCGCATTTCGCAATGACGTCACCGTCCAATTCCATGATCAAGCGGAGCACGCCGTGAGTGGTTGGGTGAGAAGGGCCAACGTTGAGAGCCATGCGGGAGCCTTCGGCCTGCTCGGATGCAATTGCTCCCTGGGTACCGACGTCACCGATTGAGACTTCCCTTGAAACGGTCTTGCTCATTGGGGCTTCTCGCTTTCCTCCGTCCAACTCTCATCAAGGGCTCGGGGCTCCGAATCGCTCATCGGGCCTTCGCCGGCGGACACGAAAGGACCTCCCATCATGGGAGCTGGTTCGACCGATGCTTTGGTAACCTCGGCCACGTCATCCGCGGGCAAGGGAGTATCGATGCCGGCTAGGGGAAACTCCTTGCGCAACGGAAAATAAGGGTAATCATCCCACATCAGAATACGCCTTAAATCGGGATGCCCCGAAAACTCGACCCCGAACATGTCGTATGCCTCCCGCTCATGCCAGTTCGCGGCCGGAAAAGTCTCGCTAATCGAAGGAATGACCGGCTTCTCATTATCGGGGCAAGCGACGTGCACCCGCAGGTAACCGCGACGAACGAGGGAATAAAAGTGAGAGACGGAGGAAAATCGGGGCTCCTCATCTTCGCCATGATCAATTCCGCTTAGGTCTACGAGCATATCGAACCCATCCTCGTCCCGTAAGGAAAGCACAAGCTCTTTGAGACGGTCTGGCGGACAATCGACGGTCAGGCAATCAATGCTTTCCCTTTTGGACAAAAAGCCGTGCTTTTCAAGCAAGGCTACGTTGAATTCCTCATCGATCATTAGTTCAGCCTGCGCAGGCGCCGCGGGGTTTGCGAAGGTTGCTAAGTGAAGACTCCCTGCCAATTTTATCCTGCAACTTAATCATGGCATCGAGAAGAGCCTCCGGGCGAGGCGGACAACCGCTAACGTAAACGTCCACGGGGACTATCGTGTCAACGCCCTGCATGACGGCATAGGACCTGTACATACCTCCCGTAGAAGCACACGCCCCCATCGCAACCACCCATTTGGGGTCTCCCATCTGATCGTAAATTCGTCGAACCACCTCGGCCATCTTGTAGGTGACGGTGCCGGCCACAATCATGCAGTCTGATTGGCGGGGGGAAAACCTCATCACCTCCATGCCGAAGCGAGATATGTCATAGCGGGATGCCGCCGATGCCATCAACTCGATGGCGCAGCACGCCAACCCCATAGGCATGGGCCAAACCGAGTGGCTGCGTATCCAGTTGATTACCGCGTCTGCCTTGGTAACTATTACATCTCCTTCTACTTTCCCGTTGTAGGCAACTTCATCGGAAATCATGAGTAATTTTTATATTTAAATGTTACCAAACTGGCAAACCTCAAAAAAGAATGTTCTAAGTAAAAGAGAAACTTATCACATCCCACAAATTGGGCTTCTTCTTTTGATCATTGACGAGACGGGGCATCATCGGCATGAAGTGATGCGACCAATCGACTAGGAGAGGTGACAGAGTGGCCGATTGTGCAGCATTGGAAATGCTGTGTACCGCAAGGTACCGCGGGTTCGAATCCCGCCCTCTCCGCCATTTTGGGGTCAGGCCTCCCGTATGAAAACCTTGGCCTTCTCGGAAAATTCGGCCGAAGCCAAATCCAGAAAAGCTGGAGCGAGAGAGGGTTCCTTGGCTCCAGGGGAAGACGCTTGACCCGCGACAAGCACCGCAACCTTACCGTAGAGATCTAGCGACTCACCGTCCGCGGGTGCAAGAACGTCGCCCTCGATCAGCCAACGACGGAGCCTCATTTGGTCCCATTGGTTGTATGGAGCCTTCGAACCAAGAAGATTCTCCGCAAACCGCATGGCGGCGGTTTTCCAAAGACTTCCCGAGAGTTCGGGAGACTCGGCCATGATCTTTTGCATCGATTCGGTGTCGAGCCAAAGAGCTGTAACGGGCGAATCCGCGGTCACGTTCGCAGTCCGCTTGATACCGGCCAGAACGGCCATCTCTCCAATGACGGACCCACGACCCATGATATCGACGACCAGATCGCCAATGGAAACCTTTACGCTGCCTCTGGTTATAACGATCATTCCATCACCTTCGTCACCCTGTTTCATGATCGAATCACCCGAACCGTAGGACCTTTCCATAGAAACGGAAATGATCTTGGCTATTAGCTCCTCGGGCATTCCCTTGAGCCAATTGACTTCCCGCAGGACTTCACTGGGCTCCGGAAGCCTGAGCTCAAGCGGACTGTCCATAACCTCCTTCATCCGCTCCTCGACAGCGGTGATGAGGCGTGAAGCCTCGTCCGCCTCGAGCATTCCCTCTGCCTTGAGCTTGCGGATGGTGTTTCGCTCATGATTGAGAACCGAGCGGATGGCGTCCTTGGTCTCGATGCCGACAGTGGCCTCCGGATAACTCTCGTGCATGTCTCGGATGAACTGCAGGCCCTTCAGCCGATTTTGCCTGATCTCATCCTTGAGCAAACGCGTGTTCTGCTGAAACTTCTTTGGATCCCCGGTCTCATCAAGTTCCTTAGCCAAACTGTCGACCATCTTGGCAATGTCCTGCTGGGCGACGACGAAGGCCTTGGCCGAGTCGTAACTCACCGTAATGCGGTCGGAAAAGAAATTCTTAAGGAATGGAACGTCTCGAAAAGCATCGGCGAGCTTGCTCACTCCACAGACTTTCTCGAGGTAATCGCGGTCGGTCATCGGAACCTTGCCTTGCAAGTCGAGAAACTCACTCAAGTTGTTATCCAACTGGGCAACGGCCCGAGCGCTCAGCAAACCCGCCCGAAACTGGGACCAGTAAATACTCCTCTCCCGCTCCAGAAGGCGGCGGCGGATTTCAGAAAGAGTATCCATTTCCGAAAGCTCCTCTGAGGTCAAAGGATAGGCAACCGGTTCGGGAAGGTAATTCCTCACTTCTCCCCAGTTAGCTCCGCTTAGAAACCTGTCGTCCTTGAGCAGATCCATCTCCTGCTCACAGCCTTGGGCCACGTTACCCGAGGCGTTGGAGAACATAAGCTTTTTGACTGCGGGAAGCTTGGTCAGTCCAAGCGCGTTTACCAAGGCCCCCACGGTGGTGGCGTTGACGAGCAGAGTGAGCAGAACGATGCCCGAGATCAGAAAAAGGAATTGTCCCCGCACGACCGCGGAAATTCCAACCAGCGAGATGCCCGCGGTCTTGGGATCCTTGCCCGCATGAATCAAACAGCCCTGCCCTTCGCCAAAAACAACGACTTTTCGCTTTCCGCTCAGCAGGTCCTCTCTCATGACCGCAACCTCCTGGGAGGTCATTTTACCAAGAAACCTTTCAGCCTGCTCGGGGGTCTGAGTAATGCCGGTGATCCGACCCCCTGAAATGGTCGGGGTCGCTATGGACTGGGTAGCCACGATTTCATACCAGGGAACGGATTTCCCGGAGACTTTCGCCCTCTCCAGGGCATCCTTGTAGCGTGACTGGCCCGCATCATCAAGCAAAAGGACGGATGTGGTTCCTACCTTATAGTCACTCCCTTGGTCATCTTTCTTGACGTCGAACTTATACTCCAGGTGAGCCGAGTAGACAACTAAGGCCAGCGCCAAGCCGATTGCCCCGCGAAGAGCTCCCCAAAGCACCACAAGAGCATCTTTTGGAGGCAGACCGTAGCCGGCGTTCTTCATAAACTTGTAGAAGATGCCCATGTTGGTCGCCCGGACCAGGTGTATGAGCAAATATACCAAGCCAAGAATGGCAAAATCCATACCCGAAGGATTCACGTTCTGGGCAATCACGACTCCTACGACGAGGAAGATAATGACGTTCGCTACGAAAGCCACCAACTCCCAGAACTCGTGCATGAAATGCTCGACCTCGGGACTTATTCTAGTCTTGCCCACTCCGGCCATTACGATTCCCAGGGCAACCAGACCCAGAACTCCCGATACGTGGAAGAAATGCTCGCAAATAAAGAAGACGGCATAGGAAGTCACCAAGACCACCGTTATCTCGATCATGGGATCATTGAAAACCTTGCGCACCCAGAGAATGGCAACCAATCCCAGCAAAACTCCGATTAGACCTCCTGCGGCGCCGATCTGTCCAAAGCCGAGGGCGGCGGTTCCTAGAAAATCGCCGGTGGAGACGAAGGCTTCAGCCCCGGTCACCACACCAAAGAGCAGGACGAAGGCAACGATTGCCGTTCCGTCGTTGAGCAAGGATTCACCTTCGATCAAGGTACCCAATTTCTTGCTGGCGCCAAGCTCCTTGAGCAAGGCCACCACGGCAACGGGATCGGTAGCGCTTACGACCGCCCCGAATAGCATGGAGGCCAGCATGACGAAAGCCCCCGCCTCCACGTTCCATTCAGCCAAAGCCCCTCCCTCTTCCCCGAAAAACACCACGAGGCCGTAAAAGGAAAGCCCCGTCATGACGGTTGCGGTCACGATGCCCGGACCGGCTAGGTAAAAGGCGTTTAGAAAGGACTTCTTAAAGGTGTGCACGTCCAGGGCGAAACCGGCCTCGAAAATGAGTATTGGGAGAAAAACGTAAAGGATGAGGTGACCATCTAGATTTCCTCCCCAAGTGATGGCCCCACTGGTCGTGTCGATAATCTTGGCCCACAATTCGGCGAAAAAACCGGAAGCATGACCGGAATGGTCAGAATCACCATGGCCAGCATGCCCGCCATGGGGGCCATAGAGGCGGTTGAGCGCTCCCATCGCCAAACCAATGAGAAGAAGAAGGACGGTGAAGGGAAGGGGCACTTTCTGCAGAAAGTTACGCGTAGCCGCTCCGATGACGAGGGCCATGATTAGAAAAAAGAGGCCGTATAGGTAATCGTGACCCCCACCGGAAGCCAAGAATTGTGGTGCGAGTGAATTAATCATGATCGAGATGAAAAAAGGTTGAGATCATTCGGGGCGCAAGAGTCGGGTGGGAAAAGGTCTGGGAGCCTGTCCCTGCCGAATCCTCAAGTCCTCCTTTTCGGGAAGACGCTTGGGCGAACGGCCCAATAACTCTGAGAGAGGATCGGCATTGGGGATCTTATAGCTGGGAGGCTTGGGAGCGGAGGGGAAATCATCCTCGGGCACTGCATCCGGAATAGGCAGGATTTCGAAGGTATTGCTTCCCTTGGCCTGCCCCACTTCAGCACGGTAAGTCCTTCCGATGGAGGTCTTTTGGGCCCGCACTACGTTCCGGAGGGAGTTCTTGAGGGAGTCGGCATTGGGGAAGCCGGATAGGAGGTAGGAACTCGTCACCACGGTCTCAAGGTTGACGTTGATCCTGTCGCCCAATCCACGGGCGCCCGGTTTTGCAAAGACCAATTCCCCAGGGAGCAATTCCAGTCGGGTTTTCGGTTGCCCGGAGCCAACCAGGATGCGGCCAAGGACGCAGAGCAACTTAAGCCCTCCGTTCGGTTCGACCTCCATCATGCAAGTACCGATGCCGGCAAGGACGACTTGTGTCTCGGGGCTCTTTATGATCAGTTCGCTTCCCATCTTCCTCGAAAGGACCATGATGGAACCGTCATGAATCCCGATAGCCTTGCCATCCAGCGTGAAACTAGTGTCCGAACCGAAACGAAACTGGTAGCCGGCGCCTATGGTCTCTATCCCGCTTCTGGGACGAACCGTGATCCTTTGGCCTTGAGGAAGAAAACTGGCTCTTTTAACAGGCTCCGCTTTTTGCTCCGAACTCCTGAAGACGGCTCCGTCACCCTGACTCCTCAATACCAAATGTGAAATTTCTCCAAAAGCCGAAACGCAACAGGCCGAGGCGACCAAGAAGGTAAGGACGGTTTTCATGGGTGGAATAAAAAAGGTGATGATCAATAAGGTCAAACCTACAGTTTTCATTCCTTTTGCCAGAAAAAACCCCGCTAGGGTTTGCTAAGAAGCTAGGCGTTGCTTAACTTTCACACGATTGATTTAGTAATGAACCGATTAAACAAATCCTTGCTTGCAACGTTATTGTTCGTTTTCCACTTTGCGAAAGCCACGGAACCGGATGGTCTGTCCGTAGCCATACAGGATGCGGGTTCCTCCCGTTTCGACGTAATCGCAAGCACGACCGTGAACTCCCAGTTCAGCGTTCTGATCTCGCTAACCCTGAACAACCTAACCGCCAGCTCTTCTCAGACTCTCTTTAATCTATCGGGCATAGGCAATACCACCTTGCTCACTCTCTCGAGGATAGACTCTAATGCAGGCTACTCCTACGGCTTCACCTACCAGTGGAACTTCGGCTATTCGGGAAACTCGCATAATGACGACTATCCCTACCGCATTCCTTATTCGGTTAACGATACCTTCCGAGTCGGACAGGAATATTTTGGGTCATTCAGCCACCAGAACACCCACGCCATCGACTGGACCATGCCCGAGGGCACGAAAATCCACGCCGCGAGGGGAGGAACGGTTATAGATTTGAGGGAAGACTCCAACGAAGCCGGCACAGAGCAGCGGCACCTTGACCTGTCCAACTACGTAACTATCGGTCATGACGACGGCAGCCAAGCCAACTACGCCCACCTCCAACAAAACGGAGCTCTCGTGGAGCTCGGGGACTCAGTGGCGGCCGGTCAATTGATCGGCCTTTCCGGAAATACCGGTTTCTCAACCGGCCCGCACCTGCATTTCGTTGTGAGGCAGCAAAAGAGTCCCGCAGACGTATCGAGCGTAGCCACGCTCTTCGTGGACAAGGACGGGCAGTCCGTAAACTCCGATGGGAACGGCACCCTTTCCAGTCTAGTCGAGGGTCGTGAATATCAAGGTAGCGCGGATTCGAACCAGACCGCAACGGCTCAATCCATCCGATCCTACACGATTCTCGACGGTTCCTCCAAGTGGAGAACCGGGTCCTGGCTGGGAACTTTCTACGACCCAGGGCAGTCTTGGCTTTTTCATCCAGATCTGGGATGGCTTTATCCGATTGACTCAGATACTTCCTCGGCTTGGCTTTACCATACGACCCGCGGATGGATTTGGACTAACAAGTCGAGCTATCCTTGGCTTTATTTCCACTCCTCTGCTGGATGGAAATACCTTTTTCCCGAGCTAGGTCTTTACGATAGCTCGAGCGACAAGTGGGAAACCCCTTCCCCCTAGGCGGTCAAACGGCAATCTTGACACCTCTGCGGAGGTAAGCCGGAACGTCCAGGTCCTCTCCCTCATACAGGTTGCGGGAGGGAAGGTCGTCGAAGATCCCCCTCTGGTTTCCGTCCTCCATGAAGTCGAAGGTGTTCTGGTCGATGGAATCCTTGGCCTTGCTCCTCTTTCTAGAGGATGATGAGCGTGCGACTGGCTTTGTCGATGCCAGTTTCGATTCATGGGCTTTCCTCGCCTTTGGGGAAGCGGCCATCACGTGTTCCGATGCAGGCGTAACGTCGGCCTTAGCCGAACCGGCCCCAATGTCAGTGGCCCCGAGAACGGTAATCTGCACGCAGTCCCCCATATTCTCGTCGACGTGCGCTCCAAAGACGACATGCTGCCCTGCCTTGAATTCGGCACGAATTTCCGTTGATGCTTGCTGCAGGGCCTTCATGCTCATCCCGGTTCCACCCGTTATCAGGATGAGAAGGGCATCCGCCGCCTTGGAGACGTCCGGCAAATGAAGCATGGGACAGACCATAAGTTCGCGGAGGGCATGACGGATGGCATCCGGACCCTCCCCTTCTCCATAACCAAAAAGTGTCCTGCCGGCCCTGCGGTTAAAGGCCTTTTTCAGGTGGGCGAAGTCGACGTCGATCATACCTCGACGAAAAATAAGCGAACAAATGGCTGAAATGCCCTTGCCGACGTTTCTTCCCGCCTCTGCGAAACATTCCAGAGCGGTAGCATCAGGCCCTCCCATCTGAATAAGCGAGTCGTTGGGTAGCGGGACCACGGCATTGGCATGCTTGCGAAGCTCCGCCAAGCATTCCTCCGCCTGCGCATGCCTGCCTTTTTCCCAACTGAAGGGCAAGGGAGTAAAGGCAAAAACAAGCGCTCCAGCATCCCTTGCCAGCCTAGCCACGACCGGAACGGCTCCTCCACCGGTACCGCCCCCAAGTCCGGCGAGCAGAAAAACAACGTCGATTCCCTCCAGTTTTTGACGGACAAGGTCCTTTTCCTCCTCGATCGCCTTGCGGGCAAGGACGAATTCGCCTCCCGTCCCCATGCCCCGCGTGTGCCTTCTGCCAAAGGCCAGCTTCTCAGAGGCGATGGAGTCACTCAGGGCCCTCCCATCGACGTCCATGACCAAATGATCCACCCCTTGAAAATCATCGAAACGCAAACCATCCACAAGAGACATGCCCGCACCCCCAATCCCAATGATCTTGGCCCGGATGCCGGTGTTTTCATTGGCTGGTGAAAAGGAGGTGTCTTGATCGAGAAAATTTTCTTGGCTCATTGTCTTTGGCTGGTTGAAGGGTTACTTTTAGTTCATGCCGATTCCGACTAAGCCGGCTATCTTGCTCATGATGGTTTGGGATTCGCCTGCCTTCCTCCCGGGGAGCCCGTGATCCTGGAGACCATAGTGAAGCAAACCCAGTACGGTTGCATTTTCGGGTTGGGCAAGCTCCGGAGCAATCCCCGGAGGGAAGCTTGCACGGCGCACGGGCAACCCAAGAACCTTTCCGGCGATCTCCTCAATGCCCGGCAAAAGGGATCCTCCACCAGTAAGAAGAACTCCGCCCTTAAGTTCATCCGGATCCAAAAGACCGCCCAGTTCCTTGCTGATGATCTCGAAAAGCTCGACCACCCGGACGTGAATGACGTCCGAAATGGCTTTTCGCGGAACCGAGCGGTCCCCAATGGTCTTGTTTCCAATAATCCATACCTCTTCCTTGTCGTCACTGGAGCGAGAAGATGCCGTGCCGTGCTCGATCTTGAGTTTTTCGGCGTAGGGTTCGAGAATTCTCAAGCCCATGCTCAAGTCTCCCGTGACGTGATCACCACCAACCGGAACAACCCCAGTGAAGGCGACGTATCCTTGACGGTAGAGGGCCAAATCAGTTACCCCCGCTCCCATGTCGATGACCAGCGTTCCCGCCCGTCTAAGATCAGGGCCAGCCATCATTGTAGAAGAGGCAATGGAGGAAAGAATTAGATCGGCGACCTCCAGGCTGTAGTTGGAAATGACGTGAAGGGCTAGTCGGATGGCCTGATCGTCGCCATCGATCGACCAGTATCCCAAGTCTATCTTGTCGCCCAGCATCCCAACCGGATCCTCAACCACCTTTTCGTCCAGTATGATCGGCGTACGGATGTGATGCACGTAGGAGCGACCTGTCTCCGGTTGCCTCCTCTTGGCTTCCTTGGAAGCCCGCTCCAGATCGGAAACGGAAACCCGGTTGTCAGAGGACGAGACGGAAGCGGAGCCTCTCAGCATTTGCCCCCGGAGATGCGCCCCGGTCTGGGCAAGGTATACCGAGTCGACGGTAGTCCCGGACATTTTCTCAGCCTCCTCCAACGCGGCATGGACGGCTGTAGCGGCCTTGCGATAATCCACGATTTCCCCTTTCCGTACTCCTTCGTTGGGTCGTGACGCCATACCGACTATGCTTAATCCACCCTCTGCCGTAACTTCTCCCACCAGGGCCTTGGCTTTCGACGTCCCGATTTCAACGGCTCCTATGATTTTGCTCATGATAATGATCCTCGCGTTTCGATGGTTGGGTTAAGCCTTTCCTAAAGTTTTGCGAAAACGGACCTGCCGTGGGAGAGGTCGATCGAATGAATGGACGGTCGTCTCCTTATGTCCGGTTCCAGGAGGAGATAATTTAGCCTCTTGAGCTGGGCGGCATAGTTACCGGGTGAAAAGCGGAGGTTGCGGACTTTGCCGGATCGTACCCGAACGTGAGCACCCGGGTCATCTTCATCCGGCCTCTCATAGGATACCACCTTCCAGTCACGGTAGATCCCGGGATACTCCCTCCTCACCAGATCCAAAAGAGGAGCGACGGAAGATACACCCTCCAGCCTCTCAAATCCACTTCCATCCTCTCTGCCCTTGATCAAAGTCCGATCTACATCAAGCCATGGAAGAAGTGAAACCGTCTTGGCGGGATATCCCGTACCCAGATAGAGAGTACCATCAGAAGAAACCAACCATTTCCGCATTCCTTCATTATCGGAAATGAGATGAAGGACGAGGATTGGCTGACGCTCCCTGATCTCGATGGAAAGCGTTTCCGGGAATTCCCTCGAGATCGTCGCCGAGGCAACCTGATCCTCCTTCAGGAGTTCCCGATGCAGTCTCGCTATGTCCAAATCCATAAGGGATCGGCCACGCAAGGGACCAAACCAATTGTGAAACCATTTTTCGGACAAAACCCCATCCGTCTGGAAGGAAACCTCGGAAATGGGAACCCCCGGACCAGTAAGGTCCAAGTTCTCGGAACCCGAGCGGGTTGACTTTTCAAGCCACCATCCCCCATAGCCCAGGGCCCCGAGAGCAATGATTAGGAGAAAGAATTTTCCGGACGACGAGAGTCTTTTCCTGAGGGCCGCAGAGGTAACCGGACGACGGGAGGACTTGGGCGCTAGCTTCTTCCAGCCAGCACTTGCAGATGACTTGTTTTTTGCTTTCTTTTTCATGGCTTGAGGGGTTGGGCGGATAGAAGGCATCCACTGAAAAATCGTTCAAGGGCTGGCTCAACGAGCCGGAGGGTCAATTCATCGAAGCCAAGGCCGCAACAGGCAGCGCTCTTGGGTAGAAGACTGGTGCCTGTTAGCCCGGGCAGTGTATTAACCTCCAAGAAGTGGGCCTTGCCTCTCTCGCAGACGATGAAATCGACTCGGGCGAAGTCCCTGCAACCGCAAGCCTCGAATGCCTGTACGGAAAATTGCCTCAATTCTTCCTCGATCGATGACTCAAGCTCCGCTGGATAGCGATAATCGGTGGACCCGGGTGAATATTTCCTTTCATAGTCATAGACTCCTCCGGAGGGAATCACCTCAACCGCACCAAGGGGTTCCCCTCCCAGCACGCCAAGCGTCAGCTCCCGACCGAACACCCTACGCTCGATCATCCAATTGCCTGACGACAGAGAGGAGAGCGCCGTCGCCAACTCCTCACTCCCCTTCACTACGAAAAGGGCAAAGCTACTGCCTTGGTCCGTGGGCTTGATGACAAGATCCCCGCCTAATTCAGAAAGAGTTTCATCCAGATCCACTTCCGTCGGGTCGGAAAAGGAAAAACCCTTTGCCACTCGAACCCCGGCACCCTCGACCACCTCCTTGCAAAGGGTTTTGTCCATGCAAAGCCTGCTGGCATCGGGACCACTTCCGCAATAGGAAAACCCGCCTTGCTCAAGTAGGTTCTGCAACGTCCCATCCTCGCCAAAGGTACCATGGATAGCGGGAAATACAACGGTCTCCTCGGGTTTGATTTCCTCCGGCAGGGAAGGCTCGGTCAAGTCGATCATTTCGGCTTGGAATCTCCGGGCAAGTGATTCCGTCAAGGCCTGTCCGGTGGCGAGCGAAATTTCCCTTTCCGGACCAATCCCTCCCGTCAAAACCGATATGCTCGCTCGTTCCTTCATTCTTTGGCTTCAGGAAAGATATTCGCTCCATGATTTGCCCATGAGCGTGACCTCTGGTTCCAGAAGCAAACCATTGGTTTCCTTCACGCGCTCACGGACTCGCTTGATCAGGGAGATTACCTCCTCAGCCGAAGCATCCCCATCGTTAACGATGAAATTAGCGTGAAGGTCGGAAACGACGGCTCCTCCCTCACGTTCGCCCTTCAGACCCACCTGGTCGATCAGCAACCCGGCGGGAACGTCGTCGGGATTTCTGAAAATGCAACCGGAACTTGCCTTGTTCGGCTGGCTCGCTCTCCTTTTACGGGCCAGTTTGTCGATCGCCTTTCGAATGGCGCGGTGATCGGAACGACCCTCGGAGCGAAGTTTAGCCCGCAGGGCTATCCCCTCAAAAGCCTCCTTGCAATAGCGGTAGCCAACGTTCAGGTCGGTTCCGGGAATTTCCCGAATGGATCCATCCGGCAGAAGAAAAGATACCCATTCCACCAGGTCGAAGGTTTCCCAACCCATGGCTCCAGCATTCATGCGTAAGGCTCCACCGAGGGTGCCCGGAATTCCTTCCAAAAACTCAAAGCCCTTGAGGCCGCTACGGCATGCGACCTTGCAGATTTCCTTTAGTGAAGCCCCCGCCCCTACGATAAGGGAATCCTCAGTCCTGGAACTGATTTCCTTCCAATAGGGCCCTTTGAATCGAATGACCAGTCCGCCGAAACCTTCATCTGGGACGATCAAGTTTGAACCGCGGCCTATCATGACTCTCTGTAATCCGAAAAGATTACAGGCCTCGACGATAGTCCGAAGATCTTCGGAGTTTTCCGGTTCGCAATACCATCGCGATGATCCTCCTACCCCTATGGTCGTCTTGGATGCAAGGGGTTCGTCGGCTCGGAGGATGGTGGAGGGCGAAAGACGATTAGACAGGTAATCCGAAAAACAGGCATGCTTGTCCCCTCCAGCCCTTTCCCAGGAAGCAAGCGCCCGGGCCCAGCGATCCAAATCTCCAGCACCGACGAAAAGAACCTGATCCTTGTCCGAATTGGAAATAGGCCCGATCGCATCTCGTAAATCCGAGAACTCCGAAAAGACTCGAGTCCTCTCCCTGAGACGCGGCGGAAGATAACCCATCACGGTCTCTACGGAACCAGCGGCGTCGAAAGTCTCGAATGCCCCATAGGTCGGCATGAGGTGAAGATCGTCCGATTGAGACAATTCCTCAGCGAACCTCTCGGCCAAAGCCTTTGTCCTTGAATAACGATGGGGCTGAAAAACGACTTTCAGAAGATGGTCGGGAAGAAGTAGGCGTCTTTCGCTCAGGAAGGCACGGATTTCCGTCGGATGGTGGGCATAGTCCTCGACCACCGATCTTTGGGAGGACTGGTAAAGTACCGTCTGCCTCCGGTTGATCCCGGGAAAGGCGCTAAAGTCCACACCCGACAAGTCGGTGCCCAAGGCAAGGCCGCAAGCGATGACGGCTCTCCTGTTGCTTTCCATATAGCCTGCGGGGTCATCAACCGGATCGAACTCGACCAACTTGGCTTTAATCCCTTCCGAACAGCCATGCTCTAGGTTTTGCCCCCTTGGAAGGATGAGGCTTTCCTTGGTACGGATAAAAAGTTCCTGAAAGGATTTCCCGAGGGACTCCCGCGACTCGTACCGATCCATGTGGTCCCAGTCACAGTTCAAGGCCAGAGTGGCGTTAGGTGAGAAAGCCTCAATAGTACCGTCGCTCTCATCGATTTCAAGCACTACCCATGAATTCCGAACGAACTTCCCAGGAGGAAGTTCATCATTCTCGAAGCGCCCGCCGACCAAATAGGAGCAGGGAAAACCGACTTGCGACAACCCCCAGACCAGCATACCCGTTGTGGTGGTCTTTCCATGGCTTCCCACGACGCCCAATATTCTCTTCCGTTTCAGGAACTTGGCTAGAAACTCTCCCCTGCGGTAAATGGGGGTTTTCTTCTCAATCCAATTGGCGACCCGGGAAGCCTCGGCGGGAATGGCGCTTGAGTGGATTACGCAATCCGGCTCAATTTTCGGATGAGCCTCGCTCAGGACCTCGATTCCAGCCTCCGCAAGCTTCGAGCGCAAAGGTTCCGTAAAACGAGCGTCATAGGCCTCGACCTCGACTCCTGCTTCCCGGAGATAGAAAGCCAAAGGCGCCATACCCATGCCTCCCGCACCGAGCAAAAAAACTCTCCTTGGTTTCCTCATCCTACCATTCTCAGGATTCCTCCCTGAAGAGGATCTCCGGCTGGACGATCCTTCAGGCAATCGATCACGTCACCAGCCAATCGCCCGGCGACGTCGCCACTATCAAGGGCAAAGAGGTTCCGTCTAAGGATGGCCCGAAACTCTTCGTTGAACATAACTTCCCTAACCTCCTCGAGAAGGTTTTTCTCGAGTTTCTCCTCCAGGCAAACGATCCCTCCTCCCTTGCGCTCCAAGTAGTTCGCGTTGAGGTGCTGGTGGTTGTCCGCGGCATAGGGATAAGGAACGAGGATCGATGGAACCCTGCATCGGACGATCTCTGAGATTGCTCCTGCCCCGGCTCTGGACAGAACGAGGTCGGCAGCCGAAAGAACTACGTTCATTTCATCGGTAAAGGGAACGAACCGGCTATTGATGGTCTGCCCCATGGGCCCTGCCAGTTGAACGACCCCTGAACTCTCGTTGTTCATTCCAGTAAGGCAATAAGTTGAGATACCCTCCAAGGCCAAAGCCTCTATGTTTCCCTTCACCCAGCGGTTCAAGGACACCGCTCCCTGGCTGCCTCCCAAGACGACGAGCAATCGATCGCCCTGTGGAATCCCAAGATGCTTGCGGGCTCGTTCCCTGGGCATTCTTCGAAACTCCTGGCGCAAGGGGTAGCCGACGTTTCGTATGATTTCAGGAGAAATGCCTTCCAGTTGCATGCCCTCGGGAAGGTACAGCCTAGTGGACCGCCTCGCTAGGAATCGAACGGCTTTTCCAACCGCCCGATTAGCCTCATGAATGAAAACCGGCATGCCTCTTGCCCGTGCCGCCATGGCCGGACCAAAGGAGGAGAAGCCTCCGAAGCCAACGAGTCCATCGGCCCCAATTTTCTTGTAAAAGCGGTAGGACCTCAAAAAGGAAAACAAAAACCCGTGTCCAAAACGCGCCAACCCCATGGGAGACTTGATCAGTGGGGCACCCGGCATAGACACGAAGGAAAGTTTGGGATACTTGCTGGAAAGCCTCGAATCAACGGCCTTCTGACTAATGAAGAGCCATGAAGGACAGCCTTTTTCCTCGAGGCTTTGGGCAAGAGCGATTCCAGGAGTAAGATGCCCCCCGGTACCCCCGCATGCGATGACGATGTTCCTCACAGTATTCTCGGCTCCAGCGACTTCGGGTTGTCCATCCGCCGAAACACATTGATGATCAAACCTATGAAGATGAAGGTAACCATGAGGTTGGATCCTCCATAGCTTATGAAGGGCAAGGACATGCCCTTGGTCGGCAGGCAACCCGTCACGACCCCCATGTTGATGATGGCCTGCAGGGTAATGAACAGGAGGGACCCCATCGCGAGCAGGTACTGGTAGAGATCGGGAGTCCGGCGCAACCTCCAGGAAACGGCCAGAAACATGAAAAGGAAACAGACTACGATTGCCAAGGTACAGACCAGTCCCAGTTCTTCACCAATTACGGGGAAGATGAAATCCGTATGAGCCTCGGGGAGAAAATGCATTTGTTGTCGCCCCAAGCCCAACCCTACGCCATTGTACCCCCCTACCCCGAATGCGAGCATGCCTTGCCAAAGCTGATAGGAACTGTCGTTGGCGTTTGCCTCCACGTCCAGGAAGGAGGTCACCCTACGAATACGGACGGGATCGAAATAGACCAAGAGCGAGAATGCCAGAATGGCCAGGCCGCCGACGGGGAAGAGCCAGCGCAGGCTGGTTCCCGCCTGGAACATCATGGTTGCCGCCACGGCGCCGCAAAGGAAGCTAGTGCCGAAATCGGGCTGAAGCAGAATTAGGCAGCAAGTGCTGCCCATGAGAAGAGAGGGAAAAGCGAATCCATTCTTGAAGCTCTTGATTTTTCGCTGCTCGGAGGAAAAGTAAAACGCCAAGGCCAAAACGAGCCCTATTTTGGCGAATTCCGAAGGCTGTATTCGCAATGGTCCTATGCCTATCCACCGTTGGGCCCCATTTACCTTGACGCCGATCCCAGGAACTAAGGTCAAGACGAGTCCGAGCATGCAAAGCCCGAAAATAAGCCAAGTCCGCCTTTTGAGCCATTCGATATTCATAAGGGCGGCATATAGTCCGACCAAGAGAGACAACCCCAGCCAGATGATTTGCTTGGTCAGGAGCCCGTGCGGTCCGTGGCGAGCCGCTACCCCGGCGCTGAAAAGCATCACCAGCCCCAAGGTAGTCAATCCCAAGGCGACCGCGATCAGGTAGATCGTGATCAAGTTGCCGGGTTTTGACGTCGTTCCCTCTACCTTTTCCTCCGCCACCCTTTAATTTATCCCTGCACCCGAATTGGACTCCCTGAGTTGATCAGGGTTTGTCTTCCCGTAGGTCAATGACCGGTCTGTCCTCGACTTTCCCCTTGAAGAAGTCCTGCACACTGGAATCCTGATCTTCAGGATCCGGGTCGGCGGACGCTTTCGGAACCACGGGAGAGGGGGAATCGGAGCCCGACACGACCAAGCTCTGGCCAACGCTTATCTTGCCGGCATCCACGAGTCCGTTCCACTCCATGATCTGCTTGACCGTAGTGCCGTAAAGCGCGGCAATTCGGGTAAGGTTGTCACCCTTCTTGACTACGTGAGTGAGGGCCCCGGCCGGTACGATTACAGTAGGCTTGAGAGGAGTGGAAACGGAAGGAGAACCTCCTCCGGCAGGAATGACCAATGATTGCCCGGGTTGAATGACCGAATCCTCGGCAAGACCATTTGCAGAGAGAAGGGATGGTAGATTCACGCCTTGGGAAAGGGCGATTTTGTAAAGGCTATCACCCTGCTTGACTACATATGTCGCGCCTCCTGGCGCAGGTGTTGTCGTGGGTGCCGCCGGAACTGGGTCGGAAACCGCGGGTGCGGATCCTGAGGGAAGAAGAATCTGCTGATCGATGGATAGTTTCGAGTTCTTGTTCAGGCTGGGGTTGGCGGAGAGGAGGTTACTGAAACTGATACCCTGTTTCTCCGCAATTCCCCAAAGAGTGTCTCCTCTCATAACCTTGTACACAGTGACGTCGGCTGGGGTCAGGCCCAAACCAGTCGCCGGCTCGGGATCCTCCGGAACCGGAGTCAAACCGGGAACGATCAAGCCTCCCGGCTCGGGTCGAGTAGGCTCCGATAGCGCGGAGCCATTGCCTCCCGATCCTTCCTCGGGCGAGGGAGCAGGGTCCACGACTCCCTGGTTGAAGGACGACTGGTCTGCCGACTGACTGTCCGCGGGAGAAGAGTTGTTGCCTTCCTCCTGTTGGTTTTTTTCCACCGTTTGGCAACCCGGTTGGAACATGACGAGAAGAATCACCACGACGTGAAGTGATAATACGATGCCGAATATCTTGGTTAGTTTCATGTTTGCCTTCCTTGCTTGAGTACGATCAGTTAATGCTTTCTTGAGTAGTTGCGGAAGCGAGTTTCTTCAAATCGAAAACGGAATCTACGAAAGATTTCCCTCGTTCCTCAAAATTCGAATAGCCATCGAAGCTCGCAAATCCCGGGCTGAAAAGAATGTTCGTCGCCTCGGTCACTTCTTCGAATGCACCCTTTACAGCCTCGCCCAGGGAAGCACAGAAATCAGACAAGATTCCTTGCTGGCGAAAAAGCTCCAGCAGACAGCCTCCCATTTCACCAATAAGGAACGCTCTGTTCACCATGGGCTTGAGCAAGCGTGGAAGCATGCTCGAATCCTCACCCTTGGAACGCCCTCCCCCGATCCAGAAGAGGCTACCTGAAAAATTCAAGCAGGCCGCAACTGCAGCCGACGCATTTGTTGCCTTTGAGTCGTTCCAGAAGGTGGCTTTTCCTACGGTCGCCACCTTTTGCAGACGATGGGCCGACGGCGCGCAGGAAAGAACCGCCCGATCAAACGAGCCTTCGTTAATTCCCCGGCTTTTGCAAAACGCCTTCGCAATCGCTATGTTCTCCCGTTGAGGATAGGACTGCAAAAAATGGTCCGCGGGCAACCCGGGACTCGCTTGGGCAGTGCGGTCCACCGTGACCGTGTCGGCCGGAAGGACGTATCCGACTTTAGCGGCTTTTTCGAGCACGCTCCTTCCCACCCACGTACCCTTTGGCGGAACCCTTTCCAGCAGACGAGCCTTTGCGGAGAAGTATTCCTCTCGATTCTTGTGATGATCGAGGTGATCATCTTCGAAATTCGTCCATAATACGCTCTCTGGGCGCAGGTTCGATAGGCTCTGTGACTGAAAGGAACTGACCTCAAGAAAGACCTCGGTTTCCGGCTCGACTCCCCTCGCCACTAATTCGCACAAAGACAGGCCCACGTTGCCGGCGGCTACCGCCTTCCTCCCGCAGAAATTCCAGACTTGCTCGAGCATCTTGACGAGCGAGGTCTTTCCGTTCGTCCCGGTAACCGCGGTGATCTTGTTGGAAAGAAAATAGGATCCGAAATCCACCTCTCCAACAAGGGGCAGATTATTCGATCTCGCGAGCTCCAGCCACTCGTGATCGAGGGTGAAACCCGGACTAAAAACGACGAGCGAGCATGAGCGCGCCTCGGTTGTCCCGAAGGCGCGGCCCTGCTCGTCGTACGTTTCGTATTCCCACTCAATGCGATCCAACAGGGCACCCACCCCGCGGCCGCTGACACCCGCGCCTAGGATTGCGACGGGCTTCCGCCGCAATTTTTCCCAATCTTGCGAATTAAACTTCATGCTATCTCAACTTGAGGGTCGCCAACCCCAAAATGGCAAAAACCAAAGACATGATCCAAAACCTGATCACCACTTTCGTCTCCTTCCATCCCTTGAGCTCGAAATGATGGTGAATGGGAGACATGCGGAAGATTCTCCTTCCACGTGTCTTGAAGAAAAAAACCTGCAGAATGACTGAACCCGCCTCCATTACGAAAATGCCACCGACAATAATAAGAGTGAGCGGTTGGTGAACCATCAAGGCAATGATTCCCACCAGTCCGCCGATTGCGAGTGACCCTGTATCCCCCATGAATACTTCCGCCGGGTGACAATTGAACCAAAGAAAAGCGAGGCTTCCGCCAAGCAAAGCCGCGCACACGACCGTAAGCTCACCCGTCCCCGGCACCCAACTGACCCGCAGATATTCCGCGATCAAGAAATTTCCCGATGCATACGCCATGATTCCATAGGTCAAGGCGACCGTCACGGTACAGCCAATGGCCAAGCCGTCCAGTCCATCGGTCAGGTTTATGGCATTGCTGGATCCGCAGAGGGTCAGCAGGAAAAGGATGAAAACAAGAAAGAGGTTCATCTCGTCCAGAAGAACGTCCTTGTAGAAAGGGGCCCATAGCTCCAGCATCTCGGACGAGCTTCCTACTGCCTTTCCCTGAACTCCGGTCAAGGTTTCGCCGAGTGGTCCGAACAAAAGGAACAGGGCTATGCCAACGGTGGCGGCTTGGCCGATCAACTTGTACCTGCCCGCCAGGCCCTTGCTGTTTTTTCTCGCTATTTTGAGGTAGTCGTCGGCAAATCCAAGGACCGTTAGCATCGCATATACCACCATAGCCGTAACGACATAGATATTGGGCTCGGCCCACAATAAGGTCGAAAAAAGAACGCATGCGAAGATTAGCAAACCGCCCATGGTCGGTGTCTTGGCCTTTGCCTCGTGCAGTTCGGCCAACTCCCCTACTTCCTCCTTGTCCCGAAACGCTTGCCTCGCTCCAAAGGATTGCAACCCCCGAATAAGCCTCGGGCCTAATGCAAAGCCTATGAACATGGCAGTGATTCCGGCCAAAATCGCCCGAACCGAAATAAATTGAAAAAGCCTTAACGGCCCGAACCATTCTTCTCCGGACTGCAGATAACTTAGCATTCAACTGCATCCTCCACTGCTTCCGCATCGACTGCCCACGCAGGCAAAAGCTCTTCCAGCCTGTTCAGCCGACTACCCTTGAAGAGAACTGAGCCGTCAAAATCTTCAATGATCGGCCTCGCGTCGTCGATTTCGTTCAAGACAATGACCTGCTCGTCACTGGCCCCTGCCTCAAGAATACCCTCTGCCATCCAGGAGGCTTTTTCCCCCATCAGAATGAAGGCATCCTTTTCCATGACCTCGATTTCCGCCCCTACGGCCCGATGAAGCGCGGGCCCTTCCTCCCCGAGTTCCTCCATGCCGCCCAGAACGTATAATTTGGCTTCATGCGGCCACTGGTTCTTGAAGAAGGACAAAGAATCCTTCATTGAGGCGGGGTTGGCATTGTAGCAATCAAGCAAATAGGTTCGCCCCCGGCCTTGGAAGCGTCTGCCTCGCAAGGCCGAGGGGCGATATTGGGGTAGGCGTTCAGAAATTTCTTGGACCGAAACACCCAATTCACAGGCCGCCATTACTGCCAGCGCCGCGTTCCTCGCCATCCCCGCAGTAACGGCGGGCAAGGAGAAGGAAAGAAACGGAGACCCGTGTCGCCAAAGCCCAAGCGACAACGAGCCTCCGTTCTTGTTTGTTTCAGTCCAAATGGAGTAAAAGGCTTCGGTGGCAAGCGGGGGGTGCGAAGGCTTTCCTTCTCGGAGGACGATGTGATTGACCCCCGATTCGCGCCTTTTGAGAAAATTTTCATAGGAAAGACAGTCCTCGGGAAACAGAACGAGCGGAGCGGAGGGAGAATCCTCGAAAAGGAGAGCCTTTTCCTTAGCTACGTTCTCAATGCTTCCAAGTCCCTCCAGATGGGAATGTCCGACAACCGTTACGATAACCAGATCGGGTGAGATTGTCCGAGCAAGTGTGCTCATCTCCCCAACTTGGTTAATGCCGGCCTCAACGATGGCATACCTGTGGAAATCGTTGTTCATCCTCAGAAGGGTCAACGGCACCCCGAGATGATTATTCAAGTTTCCTTCCGTGCACAAGGTATCGGCTCCCATCAACAAGCCTAGAGCGTCCTTAGTCGAAGTCTTGCCGCAACTCCCTGTAACGCCTACTACCTTGCCGGTGAAGTTGCCCCTGTGTTCACAAGCTATTCCCTGAAACGAGGCTAGGGTATCATCCACAACCAACTGGGGCAAAGGCACCGTAAGGTCAAGCCTCTCCACCAATCCGGCAACCGCTCCGCTCTCCTGCGCGCTCCTCAAAAAATCATGACCATCGCGCTCGGCCGAAACGGCAACGAACATGTCGCCTTTTGAAATCGTCCGGCTATCGATGGAAAAACCCGTTATCTCTTCGCCGGGTCTCTCCTTCCAGTCGCCCCGGGCCCATTTCGAAAGTAACTCTGGATCGAAAATAGGCATTAGGCTGACAACAATTTTGCGGCGAGCAACTCTCCCGCAACCAAGCGGTCGTCAAAAGGAATGGCGGTATACTGAACCTCTTGGAAAGTCTCATGGCCCTTGCCGGCAATTAAGACGATATCCTTTGCCTGGGCCGCATCCAAAGCCAAGCTTATAGCCCGTCTGCGATCCTCGACGAAGGAAATCTTCGCGCCCTTGGACAAACCCTTGCGCATATCGCGGAAAATATCGTTCTGCGATTCCGTGCGAGGGTTGTCGGCCGTTGCCCAGACCTTGTCCGCACCCGCACAGGCAACCTTCGTCATTTCCAACCGCTTGCCTTTGTCTCTGTCTCCACCGCAACCGAATACGAGATGCAATTTTCCTTCCGTGCATTCCCTCAGCATACCGAGAGCATTCCGCAAGGCGTCGGGCGTATGGGCATAGTCCACCACCACCTGATAGGATTGTCCACCCTCCACCGTTTCCATTCTTCCGTCCACACCCTCGAAGGCCCCGACCTTCCGAACCGCATCGGGAACCGAATGCCCCAGGGCATGCAGGATTGCAAAGGAGGCCAAGACGTTCATGACATTATAGCTGCCGATAAGCGGGCTGGTCACGACCATCGTGCCGGCGGGAGCTTCCAAGATAAATTCAGATCCGCCCGACTGCAGGCTAAGGTTCTTGGCTCGAAAGTGATTATCATTCTCCAGTCCGAAAGAGAGAACCTGAACCTGAGGGGGGAGCTCCTCGATCAGTCTTCTGCCATAAGGGCAATCTCCATTGATTACGGCAATCTTCGGAAGGCTTCCGTTCGCCCCATTGAAGATTTTTCTTTTCTCCCGAAAATAGCTTTCCATGTTCCCATGATAATCCAAGTGGTCCCGGGTAAGGTTTAGAAATGCCGCTACCTCCAAGCCCAAGCCGGCGACTCTAGCTTGATGAATTCCATGGGAACTCACTTCCATCACCGCTTCCGAGCATCCTGCCGCCAGCATGCCTCTCAAAAGAGCAAACAGGTCCGATGACTCTGGTGTCGTCTTAAATGAAGGGATTTCCCTGTCCCCCAAGTGATATCGTACGGTACCTATCAATCCGACCGGTCTCCCGGGCCGTTCCATCAAGTGTCTCGTCAGGGTACTTACGGTCGTCTTCCCGTTGGTTCCGGTAATACCTACTACGCGGAGGACGGAATCCGGAGTCCCATGATAACGCCTCGCGAATTCAGCTAGGGCAAGTCTCGGATCGTCCACCTTCAACCCAGTAACTCCCAACGGCAAATCGATCTCGTCCCTTCCGCTAATAATTACCTTGGCGCCCCGGTCCAGCGCTTCCTGCAAATGTTCGTTTCCATCAGTACGCAAACCGGGCAAAGCAAAGAATGCGGATCCGGGTACAACCCTTCGGCTATCGGTAACTAAGCTCGTTACGCGCGTTTTACCCGATCCCTGCACATACCGAGCCTGACTCCCGGCAAGATCACGCAAGGTCACTGCCCCATTGAATCTTTCGTGCACTCCGTCAATCGTTTCCTTAGTATTTTTTTGTGTATTCATTGCGATAGATGAAACTTACAAAGCCGAACGGCCGCCTGGGGGCCGATTGGCAAGGCTCTGTTGCCGGGAAGGTTTTGGCTTAAGGCCCATATAGCCGATGATTTTCCTTCCGATACTAGAGAATGCCGGGGCCGCCACGACTCCACCATATCCGGTTAAGCCATTTTTCATCTTGGGCTCGTCGACCACGACGGTCATTACGATCCGCGGATCCTCCGCGGGAAAGAATCCCACGAAGGAAGCTATGTGATGCCGATTCGAATACCTGCCCTCCACCAACTTCTTGGTTGTTCCGGTCTTGCCAGCAACGTCGAAACCGCTCAAGCGCGCTCTTCTTGCCGTCCCCTCTACTGAGACCACGCTTACCAGCATCTTCGTCAAGTCTTCGGAAACGGCCGAACTCACCACCCTGCGGACTGGCTTGGGCTTAAAGGGAACGACCGTCTTACCCTCCGCATCAAACACCCTCTTTATGAATTGCGGTCTCATCAGGATCCCTTGATTCGCTACGGATGAGATGGATGCATGAACCTGCATCGGCGTGGCGCTTACGGCATGCCCCATGGGCAAGCGAGTAATAGTCAGACCATCCCATCGCTTGGGATGATGAAGGACTCCGTTTCTCTCGCCTCCAATCCCAAAGTTGGTCGACGCACCGAAACCAAAAGCCTTGCAATATTCGTACAGCCTCTGAGATCCAAGCAGCAGTCCCAGTTGAGCGGCACCGCGATTGCTGGATTTCTGAACCACTTCGCTAACCGTTATCCGGCCCAAGGCATGATCGTCGCTCGGGAGTCTCATTATCCTTGAACCACGCTGAACGCTAGCCACTGAACAATCCACTATATCCGACGGGGCTACCAGTCCTTCGTTCATCGCCCCGCTGACGGCCACTATCTTGAAGGTTGAACCCGGTTCGTATACGTCGGACAAGGCCCTGTTGCGCTGATCTCCAAGCTCGGACTCGTAAAAAAGATTTGGGTCGAAATCCGGTGCATTGCCCAAGGCCAGCACATACCCGGTCCTCGGATCGCTCACGATAATGCTGGCGCTGACTGGTTCGTATTCCTCTACGATTGCTTTCAGTTCACTCTCGACCATGTCTTGAATCATTCGGTCAATGCTCAACTCGACGTTCAATCCGTCACGTTGCGAGACCTCAAAGGATCTGTGCTGAGGCATTTCCCTACGCCTTCCGTCTCTTTCGCTCTCCCTCCATCCGTCTTGCCCCTTCAAGTAGTAATCCGCATACCTCTCGACTCCCATCGCAGGAGTGCCTTCCTTGTTAACGAAGCCCAACAAATGTGACGCCATCCTCCTATTCGGATAAAGCCTGGAATGCTTGTAGTTACCGTAAACTCCCTTGATCTCGAGCTTTTGGATTTCCCTGTAGACGTCTTCGCTCACCTCCTCCTTAAGCTTGACCCATCTCACTTCACGGATCTCCTTGCCTTCCAGCCCTACCCTTCTGGTTAACTTTTCCGAAGCAGCCGTTACGTCTTTGACGGGGATGTCTAGCAGGTTGGCCAACTGGCCGAACTTCATGCGGGAACTCGGATTCACCGAGTGAGGATCTATCCCCACCTCGACGACCGATCTTGTGGTGGCCAAAAGGTTTCCCTTGGAGTCGACGACGTCGCCTCTCCTCGCCTTTACCTCAATAAAATTCTTGCGGGCGCCGTTTGCCAGCTTGGAGTAGCCGTCGGACTTGAAAACCTGAAGATATACGAGTCTTCCGCCCAAGGAGCAAAAGGCAAACGAGACAGCGAAAAAAATGAGGTAGAAACGAAAAGGAGAGATGAAGAGACTTTTCATCCTACCGTGTCCCGGCAAACTCTCCTTGTGATCCATACGATTTGCCTCGCCTGGCCCCTCTCCCGTCTCCGAGCCTTGCCGACATATCCGGAGCCGAAACGTAAATTGTCCGTGAATCAGGCAACATCGACAGGCGCCCGGAAACCATACTGGCCAGTGTAGATGGGCGAAGAGATCTTGACTTCTGCCCCCTCAGTTCCTGCACTTCCCTCGAAACGATTTCCCTTTCGTCCTCCAGTTTTCCACATTGCTTGGCAACGGTTGAGATTTCCATCCTGAGCCATACTATGCTCAAAGCACCAATCCCGAAAAAACTCATTGCAAGTACGCCCACAACCAGAGGCAAACGGTTTCCATTCTTTGTTAGAGCCATAAGACTACAGTCCGGGTTGAACGATCTTCTTGAGGACGCGAAGCCTGGCGGAACGGCTCTTGGAGTTACGCTCAACCTCCTCCTTGGTTGGGAAGATCGCCTTGGATTGAAAAAGTTCGGCGTAGACCGTGCGGTCCTGCTGAAACCTTGAGTCAGCCCTATGCTCGGGCCTTCCCGCCATCTTGCGCATGAAGCGCTTCACGATCCTATCCTCAAGGGAATGAAAAGAGATTACAACCAGAACACCACCTGCCCTGAGGGCGCTGAACGCCTTGGGCAAAGCGGTAGCAAGAGCCTCAAGTTCACCATTTATGGCAATCCTGATCCCCTGGAAGGTCTTGGTGGCGGGATGAATGCGTTGCCTAGACTTGATTCCCCCGACAGCTCGGGACACTATGCTTGCGGCACTAATAGTCCTCTCAAGAGCACCCGTTCCCCTTGCTTCAAGAATTGCATTAACTACTCGGTTCCATCTCCGCTCCTCGCCATATTCCCTAACCGCCCGAACCAAGCTCTCCCTGGACGCCGTTTCGAGGAATTCCGCAGCGCTTTGGCCCACCCTTGGGTTCAGTCGCATGTCGATGGGAGCATCCAAGCGAAAGGAAAAGCCCTTCTCGGGCTCCATCAACTGGAAGGAGGAGATACCTAAATCCATCAAGACCCCATCGAATTCGGCCGCCGAGGAAACTTGGTCCATATCCTGAAAGCCCAAGTCACAAAACTTGAAACGATCCTCAAAATCATTCTCCAACTCTCGGGCTCTTCCCCTGGCATCCGGATCACAATCCAGCGCCAACAGAGTATTTTCACGGTTTGCCTTAAGAATTTCCCTGCTGTGGCCACCTCCACCGAAGGTTAAGTCGGCGAATGACCCACCAGTCTCAGGTTTCAGATGCTCCATGCATTCGTCGAGCAGGACCGGTACGTGCCTTATCATCGCAGGCGAGCAGACGAACTCAATCGAACCGCAATACATCAACACACCCCCATGATCCCGAAACCCCTAAAGATGAAACGAGAGCGAGTGGGGCAATCTCCGCACATATTCCCCTTCGCTGGACGACCACCCTAAAAGTCGCCCTATGCTTGTGTCGAAGAATCATAACCCCAACTCACTCATCGCATCAAAAACATTCAGCGGTTTGCTCGACTCCCTTTCGTCGTATCGCTCCTCGGACCAGATGGAGAAATGCCGCAAACTGCCAGTAAAGACAGCCTTTCCACCTATACCCGCGTGCGCCCGCAGGCTTTCGCCCAAGTTGATCCTCCCCTGCTTGTCGCAACCGAAGGAATCGGCCTGCGAAAAAAGTTCCATTGCCTTGATCTGCTTCTCGTGGTCGCTCAACTTGATGGAAGCCACGATTTCCTCGAGCCTGGCAACCATCTTGGGAGGATAGACGTCTATGTAGCCGTTTGGATTTGGGAGAGCCAAGTAGGTATTCTCTCCCCCTGGTATGCGCCACTTGGAAGGAATCGTAACCCTCCCCTTGGCATCCAAGGTGTGAGTATACTTCCCCGCAAAAAAGGGTATGGCGATATCCTCCATAACTTATCAACGTTTTAACCACTTATTTCCACTTTAACCCACCTTCTGACATTTTAACCCACAACGGTCAATAGTTTTTTTAATTTTTTTCTTTCCGCGAC
>CEUU01001333.1_pt1 | contig 63623 bp, 60 predicted proteins | sample 531321 | NCBI WGS metagenome assembly CEUU01 (sample SAMEA2622658, study PRJEB7988) | marine metagenome | isolation source: saline water (ENVO:00002010), including
TCTTTCAACCTGACGGGTTTGCCAGCTTCGCTGGGCAAACAAAAAAAGCGGCCCGCAGGCCGCTTATGCAAAAGAATCAGGATTAGCGTAATTAAAAGCTAACTGTTACGCCGGCCCAGAAGTTTCTGGCTCTGTCTTTGACGTTGTAATCGTCGGTAAAATTCACCTCACTCACTACACCGCGTCCGGTAAGGTACTCAAACTGACCATCATTGTTCAGGTCGTCATAGGTCACGGAATAAGTAGTAAAGTCTCTGTCGAGCAGGTTGTTCACCCGTAAATTCAGGATCACGCTGTCATTTAACTGCCAGCGTGCGCCTAAGTGCAGCATGGCGAAGTTTTTAAAATACAGTTCACGATCCAGCGTTGAATCATAACCACGATAACGATCTGACCGGTACTCACCCTGCAGGTACACATTTAAATCGGCATTCACCTGCCAGGTGATATTACCGTTAGCCATATGCTCTGCAGTATTGGTAAGAGGTAAACCAGCCTCTGGCCCGCTTTTCTGTTCACTGTCAGTCCAGGTGTAATTTAAATACACAGACCAGTCTTCGGTAATGCCGTAACGGCCGGCCATTTCGATACCCTGCAGCTCTACTTCGTCGATGTTAATACGCTGGCTGTAAGTGTCGTAACCGAGTTCATCATATTCACCCAGATTTACACAAGGGCGAACACCACCGGTCGTATTACAGCTCTGTACTGTATCCCCTCTGGCAATCTTGTCTTCAAAATCAGTTTTAAAATAGGTGATATTGAAGTTGTGCGCGTCGCGGCTCCAGTAAACCGCGATTTCAGAGTTAACACTGGTTTCCGGTTGCAGATCCGGGTTACCGGCAAAGGGGCTGGTGCCCTGACCACCGAAGCCAATAATACCGTCATACAAATCGGTAGTTTGCGGCGTTTTGTAACCCGTGCTCACACCACCTTTCACCGTCCAGTAGTCCGTGATGTTATACACCGCATAAATCCGCGGTGAAGTCTGACTGCCAAACACATCGTGCTCGTCGTAACGAAAACCAGCGGTCAGCGTCATGTTATCAATCACGCCCCAGTTATCCTCAGCAAACAGGGAATACATTTTTTGTTCCTGTACAGCGCCGGGTTCGCCGGACTCAAGCCCAAATACGCCGTCTTTAAGTTCGCCGTCGATAACCTGTGCACCCAGTACAAAGTTGTGATCGCCGGCTAAGTCTTCAACCGGAATATCAAAGCGTAAGTCAAAGGTATACTGACTGCTGTCGAGCGGACGTGCCGGACGCGGCAGAAAAGTTTGTTCGGCCAGATCGCGGCGCTCTTCTTCAGTCATGCCTTCGTACTCACCGGTACCATCGTACATCGCTTGTAGTAACTGACGTTCTGCCACGCTCAGCGGTAAGGTACGGCCATTATTTTGAGTATCTACGTAGGCCAGTGACGCAGCAACAGTACCAAAGTTCAGCTTACCGTCGTAAGTTAATGACCACCACTGACGGTCGAATTCCTGTTCAGCGGCATAGCCAGCACGCGGATTAACCTGTCCCCGGCGGTCCTGCCATAAACTTTCGATGCTGTCGCGGGTACCCAGCGGGTAGATAATTTCGCCGGTATCCAGGTTAAATTCAGGCGTGTTGTCGTACTGCTGATGAGAGTCATCAAAGTCGAAACCAATTTCGTGACCGTCAGCAGGTGTGTAGTTAAGGCTGAAACCGTAATGTTTGCTGTTGTTATCAACTGTACGGCCACCGCCACCAAAACCCAGCGAGCGCATATGCACAACGCCATTCGGGTCGATTGCCGGTGCCAGCTGTGGTGTAGACGCCTGCTGCTCATAAACACTACCGCGAATGCCCAGGCTTAACAGGTTTTCAATCAACGGACCGGTCACTGAGAAATCCGTAGTGATGTCGTCGCCAAAGTCATCGTTGGTTTGCAGACTGCGGCCAAAAGTAATGTTGCCGCCCCACTCACTGCGGTGCTTTTTGGTGATTACGTTAATAACACCACCCAGCGCATCAGCGCCATAAAGCGTTGACGCAGGGCCACGAATAACTTCGATTCGTTCGATAGTGTCAAGTGGTGGCATGTGATTAAACGCATTACCACCAAAGTTGTTGGGGTAAATATCACCATGGTTGTTCTGGCGACGTCCGTCGATTAATAACAAGGTGTACTCGCCGGTAAGACCACGCATACTAACGCTGCCTTTACCGGTTTTATCACGGGTCGTGCCGATATCAATACCTTCCTGAAACTGCACCGCATCGAGTAAGGAAGTAAACGAGCGGGTTTTAAGATCTTCTGCGGTGATCACAGAAATACTGGCCGGGGCTTCGGTAATTTTTTGTTCGAAGCCCGTTGCCGTCACAACTAAATGTTCAATGTCGTCACTGTCAGGCACAGCGTTCGCCAAGGCCATCGAAGCCAGACCAAACTGAATGGCAACAGCCAGACCAGAATAAATATATTGGGATTTCATGCGCTTCCTATCGAATGTCAAGATATGTGTGTTTAGGTGGCTCTGTGTTAAGAATGCGCCGCTATAATAGAACAAGAAACACCAATGTCAACACAAATGAGAATAATTACTATTTATATAATGTATTAAGATAGCGCATAGGATTTCGTTGCAGGTGAATATTGAGCAAAGTAGTCAGCGCAACAGAGGCAGACATCCAGCCTGCCATAATGTTTAAATGAATTAATGACCCGTAAGGTTATATTCCACAAACTCCCAGTTAACCAGCTGCCAGAAAGCATCCAGATATGCCGGCCTAGCATTGCGGTGGTCGATATAATAAGCATGTTCCCATACATCCACGGTAAGTAAAGGCTTCAGGCCTTCATGGGCAATCGGCGTATCGGCATTAGCGGTATTCACAATTACCAGCTCGCCTGCGGCGTTAAGCGCAAGCCAGGTCCAGCCGGAACCAAAATTGTTAATCGCCTGCTGGGTAAACTCGGCTTTAAAGGCGTCCACCGATGCCCAGTTTTCCTCAATAACATCAGCCAATTCCTGCGCCGGCTCGCCACCGCCTTGTGGCGATAAACATTGCCAGAAGAAAGAATGATTCCACACCTGAGCAGCATTATTGAACAGTGGGCCACTGGCGTCTGAGATTATTGCTTCCAGTGACATATCGGCATAGGGCGTATCGGCAACTAAATCATTAAGTTTCGCCACGTAAGTGGCATGATGCTTTGCATAATGATATTCGAAGGTTTCCTGTGATATCAGAGGTGCCAGGGCATCTTTTGCATAAGGTAAATCGGGTAAAGTAAAACTCATCTTTGTCTCCTGACTCAAATAGTGGATAGCGCAAATTTGACTAGTCGACACAAATACTAAAACCTCATGTATAATTGAGGTCAATAATTATTTTTGGTGAATGATGATGCATAACACATTAAGTGTTGGCGATGTGGCCAGGCGCAGCGGTGTGGCCGTTTCTACGCTTCATTACTATGAAGAAAAAGGGTTAATTCAGAGCCTGCGCACCCAGGGCAATCAACGCCGCTACCACCGCAGTATTCTGCGCCGGGTGGCGATCATTCGTATCGCCAAACAGGCTGGTATTTCGTTACGGATCATTAAGTCGCATCTGGAAAAATTCCCTACCCGCGAAGTGTCTCCCTCTGACTGGCAGCAGATGAGCAGTGAATGGCGGGCAATGCTGAACAAGCGAATTCTAAGCCTGACCCAACTCAGGGATAAGCTCGACAGCTGCATTGGCTGTGGCTGCCTATCTTTACGTGACTGTCCACTGCGAAACCCTGAGGATAGGCTCGGCGAAGAGGGTCCCGGGGCCAGGATCCTTGAGGAAGAGAAGCAAAATTAAACCTGTGTTTCAACCGGCGCATTTAGCCAATATCAGCGATGCCAAGTTCCTGCCGCTTACGTTTGCTAAGGCCTAGCGCCACAATGCGGTAGGACTCGCTGAGATAGTATTTTAAATCGTCATCAAGGGGGCCGGAAGTATCGGTTTGTTGGATCCACTTCATGCCGCGACTAGCCAGGTAAGGCGCAGGAATATACCCCTCGACCTGACATAAAAATTCGAAGTTAAGTGGTGAGGTTTTAAAGGTATAGGCTGGCGTGCCGGCTTTCGAGCGACTGCCTATGGCAAACACTTTACCGCCAATTTTCCAGACTTCGGAATTCCCCCATTGCACCACATGCGTGGTGGCTTTAAAGGTCCGGCAAAAGGCATTAAAGGCGTGATGATCCATGGTTAATCCGTCGTCAGAGGCTGCAGTATGCAGATTGGCTGGCAACGCTCGCTACTCAGCTGAACACGTACACCAGATTACGCCCTTCCCGCTTGGCAGAATACAACGCCTGATCGGCCTGTGAGTAAAGATGCTCCCAGTCGTAGAGCACTTCATGAGAGACTGCAATACCAATACTGACGGTAATACTAACCTGTTTATCACCCCGTTTAAATTGCAGCTCAGACACTTTGTGCCTTAGTCTGTCGGCAACGCTTTGGGCCCGCTCGGTACTGACACCAGGCAATAGGATTGCAAATTCCTCACCGCCCATACGACCCACAATATCGGTTTGTCGCAAGCCTTCGGCTAACATTTTTCCAACCCGGCTTAATACTTCATCGCCAAAAGTATGACCAAACTGGTCGTTCACTTGTTTAAAGTGATCAATATCGACCATCAGCAGGGAATGGCAGGCCTGATCATCGGCAGATAAGGATTTCGCGGCTTTCTGTACAAAGGCGCGGCGGGTAGGTAAACCGGTTAATTCATCTAAGTTGGCGAGTTTCTGCCATTGCCGACGCTGGTTCATTACATGTAGTAACGGCAACACCAACGCGGTAGCCACAGTTAGTACCAGGTGAGAAAGCAGAACAATATTGAACAAATAACGGGTATCAGAGTCCTGGGCGGCCAGCGTTTGGACCAGAATAACAATGCCTTGTAAAAACAGTACAAAAGCATGCAGCAACAGCAGTACCCGCAGAACCAGATAGACGCTTTTATAGGGAGACTTGCGCTGATAAAACAGCCCCTCGGTCATCACGAACATCAATGCCATGCCCACGGAAGCCACTACGTTAACCATCGCGGAATAGAAACCAGCAACAGTAATCAGAGCGCAGCCAACCACAAAAATACTTCTCACCCGGCGGTAAAACTTTATCGAGCCCGGTGACAACTCAAACTTATTCAGCCCGCAATAGAGCCCGAAAGAAGCCGTGAACAATAACAGACAAGCCAGTGTGTTAACGGCCTGCAACCCATCTGCAGCATGAGCAATAACAGACACACCGATACCTGCCGCAAAAAGGGCACATGAAACAGACCAGTACAGATACGACTGGTTGCGCTGTTGCGCCCTGTACACAGCGAAAAAATAAACGCTTACCAGCACGTTGATGACAAAAGCCATCATTATGCCGATGGGAAGGCCGGACGACATGAAGTATTAAATCTCCATCAGACACCAGAGTTGCAATATAGCCAAAAGTATAACAACTTGGCAGCCTGCTACCCCGCCCGATAGGTATCACGCCAGCACTATAGGTTTAACTTTTTATACTTAACTATTCACGACCGGTAGTGTCTCCCTATTACCCCCCCAGACAGAGCGGCGCCAGGTGCTTGACTACTTGCCGGTTGGCGATATTCTCAACAATCAGATTAACGCCAGTCAGAACCCGACATTATTATGCAAGTGGATGCCGTAAAAGTTCGCCGTCTGTATTTGGAAGTCGCCACCCAGATAGAGCAACAAATTCAGAATGGGCAAATTCGTCCGGGCGAACGTTTGCCTTCGGAGCGGGATCTGGCCGGTCGCTTTGAGGTTAGCCGACCTACCATTCGCGAAGCCATGATTGCACTGGAGATAGCCGGTTTGGTAGACATTAAAACCGGCTCGGGCATTTATGTTTTGGCCCAGACGGAAACACTCGTCCCTCGTAGCCTTGATGATGTTCCGGGCCCTTTTGAAATACTCGAAGCGCGCCAGTTGATAGAGCCTCAGGCTGACAGCCTTGCTGCCGCCCGGATCAGCAGCGCCATGTTTCCAGCATAGAAGTGTCCTCAGGAGAGGTAAAAACAGTTAGTTGGCTCACGATAGCCTAGCCTGCCAACCATTTGGCAAGGGGGCCTTACCGATATACAGGAGTAATCGCTGTTTTCAATGCTTATATGGTTATTAGGGATGGGGAAGCGGAAGTCTGTAGTGTGCCCCCCTGGGGTGGCAGACTGTGCAGATAGGAGCCAACTCTTAAAACCTATCCCGTCAAAGCCTGACTGGGCGATTACATCACCGTTCAGGCAAAGTCACAGAAGGCATAAAACTGAACTTTAACTGCATATTCACCACTTAATAGCGCTTTTTAACTTCAACTTTCTACTTTTCAAGGTCATGACGGCTTATGTTATGCGTACCATTGTGGTTTAACAGTACGGCACCATTTGATTAAAAATAGTGATAGTATTCAGCCAAACCATGAAATTGATGCATAAATAAAAATGATTGAACGTTTTCACCTACAATTACTGACAGCGGTTGATGAGTGCGGCACCCTTACGCTCGCTGCCGACAAGCTGCATCTGAGTCAATCGGCACTGAGCCACAGCATCAAAAAGCTGGAGCAGCAGTTGGGTACGGCGGTATGGGAAAAAGACGGCCGTAAACTGCGGCTCACCCAGGCTGGCCGGCAAATACTGACCCTCGCCAAACGCCTGTTACCCCAGTTTGAACATACCGAATTGTTACTAACCCAAATCGCTAAAGGCCAGCGCGGTTCGTTGCGAATAGGCATGGAATGTCATCCCTGTTATCAATGGCTGTTAAAAGTGGTGAGTCCTTTTCTGGAATCCTGGCCCGGCGTTGAGGTGGATGTAAAACAGGAGTTTCAGTTTGGCGGTATGGGCGCCTTATTTGACTATGACATTGACGTGCTCGTTACCCCGGACCCTCTGTTCAAGAGCGGGGTAACCTTTATACCCGTGTTCGATTTCGAGCAGCGCCTGGTGGTAAGTCATTCACACCCGCTGGCCACTTTGCAGCAGATAGAACCAGCGGATTTGCAACATGAAACCCTGATCTCCTACCCGGTAGAACCGCAAAGACTGGATATCTTTAGTCAGTTTCTGGCGCCGGCCGGATGCACCGTAAAACGCCACAGGCATATAGAGGCTACCGAGATCATGTTGCAGATGGTCAGTGCCGGGCGCGGTGTCGCAGCATTACCGGGCTGGTTAGTTGATACTTATGCAAATTCGCTGAAACTGGTAAGTGTACGGCTGGGCCCGAAAGGGATCATGAAGCATATTTATCTCGGTATGCGCAATAATGACGTTAATATCGATTACATAGCCGACTTTGTGCGTCTGGCAAAGCAAACTGAAAATCAGGTTGATAAAGGCTAAATTACATTTAAAGCCAACTGACGAGCGGTTATTTTTGATACACTGAGAGTTCTTATTATCCGACGACTGACCCTGAAGCCATTCATCATTGCTATGAAGCAGTATCATCCTACCCGTTACGCCGGCTGGCTGGCTTGTTTTACCCTGCTGACCTATCTGCTGTCAGTAGCAGGCCTGTTGCCTGCTGATGTCGCTACCGTCTCGGCGTGGCTTACCCTTTTTACGATGTTACCCGCTGTCAAAGCGTCGGCCAGAAAGCAGTCTGTTGTATTGTTTTTACTGGGCGTAACGGGCCTGGCTACCGGCTATTGGCTGGGCGCGGAAATTAGCTGGCGAAGCGTGTTTGCAACCAACGTACCGCTATTAACCATGTTTTTGGCTATTACGTTCTTGTCTCTAACTAATGCGCCAGACAATGACGAACGTTTACCCACTGGCAACAAAGCGGCAGCCGTCACTGCATTTGGCACCACGTTACTCGGTGCTGTCATCAACATGTCGGTGATTTTTGTATTTGGTGACAGGCTAAAACGCGGAGGCAAATTAACCGATGCTCAGCAAATTGTTCTGGCGCGCTGTTTTACCGCAGCGGCCTGGTGGTCACCGTTTTTCATCGCCACCGGTGTAGCGCTGATGTATGCGCCCGGCATGGCCTGGAAAGCCACGGTGGCACCCGGGGCAATCATGGCACTGTTGGGGATTGGCTATACGCTGGTGGATGTCCATCGCAGGTCCACAGCGCCGTTTGAAGGTTACCCTCTTAAAGCTGAAAGCCTGATAATTCCGGTGTTAATGGCAATAGCCGTTCTGATACTGCACCATTTTTTCCCGCAGATCCGGATTATGATCCTTATTAGTTTATTGTCGGTGCTCGGCGCTTTGCTGTTTATGCAGGAACGCCCGCGATGGCTAACGTTAAAGGACTTTGTGGATAACCGGTTGCACAGTGCGGGCCCGCAATTTGCGCTTTTTCTTGCTGCCGGAGTGTTTTCGGCCGGCATTAAAACCATGATAGCGCTGTATCCTAACCTCATAGATCTGCACCAGTTCAGCTTTGATGCCAGTATGTTTGCTGTCATTCTGGCTCTGATGATCATTGCCGGACTGCTTGGCGTGCACCCGGTGATCAGTATTGCGGTAGTCAGCCCGGTACTCCTGCCGTTAAACCCTAACACCACTAGTCTGGGCTTTATGTTTCTTTCCACCTGGGCCATATCCACCGGCTCAGGGCCTTTGTCGGGAATAGGCCTTATTCTGACCGGCCGCTATGGTGCTTCCTCGCGGCAGATCATCGCTAATAACTGGCATTACATTATCTCCATGTGGGCACTGGCCTGCCTGGTGAATGCCGTATTACTGGCTTAATTTAGTGGTATTGCTTCACCAGGATTTGACCCTTCCTTAAGTATCTTTGCAACACACTTTATTGCAACACTTAAGGAAACCCATGAAAAAACACACTATTGCAGCCACTCTGATGGCCTTTTCGTCATTGTGCAGCACAGCAGTACAGGCTGATAACCTGGATTACGACTTCGTACAACTCGGTTATGCCGCTGGCGATTATGCCGACATCGAACCATTTGACTTAAAAGGCCCTGAATTTGAAGCCAGTTATGAACTTAGCCACAACTTATTTATTACCGGTAAATACCGCAGTGCCGACGACAAAATAAGTCCGTACGCGCTGGATGAAACCAACTGGCAGGCCGGCGCCGGCTATTACTACAACTTTCGCCAGGACACCGTTTTTGATGCCAGACTGTATTATGGTGAAATCGACTTCAAGCTCTCAGACAGCGAGGATTCAGCCAAAGACGGTACGCATTTTTTCAGCCTTGCCGGAAGTGTACGTCATCAGCTAACCGATGCCGTTGAATTATTTGGCGGACTGGAAGTACAAAAATGGCACAAAGGCTCAAACCAGAAAGCGTACAGACTGGGCGCTCAGTACGCTTTCGGTGAAACTAAACAGTTTGTGCTGGGCGCACAGTACACTAAATTCTCTGACTCTGAGTGGTGCAAGTTATTCGCCCGCTACGTTTTTTAATCTATTGCAGGTCGTCCTTTTGCACTTGGGCGACCTGCCCTGCAACTTTGTTTTCATACTATGAAAAGTCTTCACGTTACCATTTGGCAACAGACAGCCATTTTTGTTAAATCTGCGCGCAAAACTTCATCAATCGTGAAAAAAACTCTCAAAAAAACAGCAATTAGCAGGCTTTTTCTAGCTGGCATGCAGTTTGATAAAGCATAAGTAAGTGCTGATTAACGGTTGCCAGATACACGCCGCTTTTTAGTAAATTCGATTAACACAAAGAGGACTCTTTGATGAAAAAAACGATTATTGCTTTATCAACTCTGACCGCGCTGACATCTTTCGGCCTGAGCGCCCAGCAAACGCCCGACGAAATTAACGAGTCCGGCATTTATGTGGGCGGTAACTATGGTTATCTGCGAGTCGAGGGTGAAGATGATTTCGACGATGATAAAGATGTATGGCAGGGCATCGTGGGTTACAAGTTTAATACCTGGGTAGCAGTTGAAGGTTCTTACATAGACTTCGGTGACTATGGCTCATCTCTGGCCGGCGCCGAGACCGACGGCTACACCCTGGCCCTCAAAGGTATGGTACCTGTGGCAGGTGGATTATCAGCCTATGCCAAATTAGGTCAGCTATGGTCGGACACCGATTACCGTCTGGCTGGCGTAACAACCTCTGAGGACGATGAAAGCCTGTTTGTTGGCGCGGGTTTAAGCTACACATTTTCGCCCAACCTGCTGGTTAACGCCGAATATGTGGTGTACGACACCGAACTCGACGCAGAGGCTGCCTTCGATGATATTGACGATACTAACTTTGAAACTGACCTGAAGCAGGCCAGTATTGGTATTGAGTACCGTTTCTGATCAAGCCGGCGAATTAGTCGCCGCACTGACATTGTTGCCGCGCTGACATTGCGGGCAAAAATAGATCCTGCGGCTGCTTCGTTCAGCGCGCAGGATTGTTTCATTACAGCGCCTGCACGGCTGTCCTTCGCGGTCGAAAACCATGAACCGTTCCGCTTCATATTCAGCCGCAGAATGCAGCGCACGGACAGATACAGAGATGGACGTAGTATAGCCTCCCGTTTCATACGAACGGTAAGTAACCTGTAACGTTTGTTCCGCCAGGTGATTGTTTTGCTCATCACTCAGGTTAGCGGGCCTACTATCAGGATGAATACCGGCAAAGAACAAGATTTCACTGCGCAGGTAATTACCCATCCCGGCCAGAAATGCCTGGTCGAGATAAAGTGCCGCCAGGCTTCGCTTGCGAAACTGTGAACTGGTTAATCTTTGTAGTATCACTTCCGGCGTGACCGCCTGATTGAGAATATCAGGGCCAAGTTTGCGCAAAAACGGGTGTTCACTGAGTTTCTCGCGTGGCCACACACTGATATCGGATGCACTGTAAAGCAGTGCGCTATGCTCGTCGGTATGTAAGCCAAGACGAAGCGAGCGATTAGTTTCAGGCAACTCATCAAGAGGCACAACTACCCAGCGCCCATACAACTGATTGTGAGAATAAATACTGAGGTCGTTGTCGAAGTGCAGCAACATAGCTTTTCCCCGACAGCTCACTTGTGTTACTCGCTGGCCACTCAGTTCAGACTGAAAAGGCTTTAATGACTGTAGCCCTACGGTAACTTTGTTGATCTTCTGGTTTTGTAAAACGTTAGCTAAGGCATCCGCGCTTCGGCGGATCTCTGGGCCTTCTGGCACGGCTTATTTCCCGAAACAGCTTTAAGATGTGCCTTATACGTGAAAGGGCAGGATTTTGGATGAAAAGTTCAGGCCTGCCACTGCCAGTCTTCGTGGAGCAGCCCCAGAGCCTCTACAAAGTGAAGGTAGTCGGTACGCCCCATTGCCCGGGCAACCGTTTTAAACTGTGATTTTGCCCTAATGCCCTTTACCTGCAATAGCTCAAGGCGTTTATCGGCATTACCATCAAACTGTGAATCAAGGATTTTCGCGGCTTTGCTATGGGCATCCCAATATTCGAGCACATACCCTATCAGCCGCTTAAAGATCCCGGGCATTCGCTTATCTTCAAGCGGCCCGGCCAGACCAGCGTTAACCACTGCTTTTTGAAATGAAGATACGGTTTCTGACTGCACCGCTACCTCAAGAGCTTCCAGTACGCGCTGGATGTCTTTTAATAATTTCACATGAACCTGACTGCCATACTCATATCCATCGAGCATTTCTATATCAGTTAGCAGCATATCCAGATTAACCAGATGTCGTTGTGTTGTTCCCATGGTCCATAACGATGTGATGAAGGCGACGCGCCGGCAAACCTGAAGAATACCACGAACTTAAACCAGGTTTCACCGGCTTTCCTTGATTCGTTATTAAAAGCAAGACATCTGAACACGCTTATGCCTGGAAAGTGACAGCCAAAAGAGTTTTAACTCCCGCCATCAATCCCCTGCGCGCTTGTAAAAAATGTTAAAATTTTGTGTCAGATTAAATTAAAAAGATAGCTTCGACTAACTTTTATAGTTTTTGGCGTTATTTAAAGTGGAGGGTATAACCATTTAAAAACATATAGTTATTCAACTTTTGTTTTTTCAATCAAGTGCATCTGATTTTTTAATTATGCAATTTACCTTTCCTCGTTAACACTTATAAATGTTAACAAACACTGTATTTGTACATTGTTCACATTCGAAACGAGGAAGGACAAATGAAATTGAAAAAGACTTTATCTTTGGCGGCAGCCGTGGCCATTGCGATGTCACCAGTAGTGCTGACATCCCCCTCCTATGCTGATGCTGCAGAGCCAAAAGCCAACAGTTTTTGGTGGCCGGATCAGCTCGACCTGAGTCAGCTGCGCGCCCACGGGGTAGAATCAAACCCGTACGGTGAAGACTTTGACTACGCTAAAGAGTTTAACTCACTGGACCTGGAAGCGGTAAAAGCCGATTTACGTAAAGTGCTCACCGACTCTCAGGATTGGTGGCCGGCAGATTACGGGCACTACGGTCCCTTCTTCATTCGTATGGCCTGGCACGCTGCCGGTACCTATCGTATCCACGATGGCCGTGGTGGCGCAGGTGGCGGACAACAGCGCTTTGATCCGCTTAACAGCTGGCCGGATAACGTAAATCTCGACAAAGCCCGCCGTTTGATCTGGCCTGTAAAGCAAAAGTATGGTCGTAAGATATCCTGGGCCGACCTGATGGCATTAACCGGTAACGTTGCGCTGGAAGACATGGGCTTTAAAACCTTCGGTTATGCCGGTGGTCGTGAGGATGACTGGGAGCCAGACTACGTTTACTGGGGTCCGGAAGAGAAAATGCTGACCGACGAACGTCGCGATAAGTTTGGCAAACTGAAAGGGCCTTTAGCGGCCGTTGAGATGGGTCTGATTTACGTTAACCCGGAAGGCCCACATGGTAACCCCGATCCGCTGGCTGCTGCCAAAGACATTCGCATGTCATTTGGTCGTATGGCGATGAATGACGAAGAAATTGTTGCGCTGATTGCCGGTGGTCACACCTTCGGTAAAGCCCACGGAGCGAAGAAGCCAGCTGACTGTGTAGGCGCAGAACCTGCGGCGGCCGACATCGAAGAACAAGGCTTTGGCTGGAAAAACAAATGTGGCAAGGGCCATTCTGAAGATACCACGAGCAGTGGCCTGGAAGGCGCCTGGACAGTCACTCCAACCCAGTGGACAACAAACTACCTGGATAACCTGTTTAGCTTCAACTGGGTGAAAACCAAAAGCCCGGCGGGTGCTACCCAGTGGATCCCTGATGATCCGGCCGCAGCCAACATGGTTCCTGACGCTCATGTAAAGGGTAAGCGCCATGCACCTATCATGTTTACCACTGACATCGCGATCAAAAAAGATCCGGAGTTCCGCAAAATTGCTGAGCGTTTCCGCGCCGATCCCGCGGAATACGAACTGGCCTTCGCCAAGGCTTGGTTTAAGCTGAATCACCGTGACCTGGGTCCTCGCGCTCGTTATTTAGGTGATGAGGTGCCAGATGAGGTACTGGTATGGCAGGACCCAATTCCAGAGGTTAACCATGATCTGGTTACCGATGCTGATGTACGCAAACTGAAAGCGGATATCCTGGACACTGGTTTAAGCGTATCTGAGTTAGTAAGAGTAGCCTGGGCTTCAGCTGCCAGCTTCCGCGGCACTGACATGCGTGGTGGTGCAAACGGCGCCCGCGTTCGCTTAGCGCCACAGAATGGCTGGGCAGTAAATAACCCGGCAGAACTCGATAAAGTGCTGTTAGAACTTGAACAGGTAAAGCGTGACTTTAATCGTAAGGCTTCAGGCAACAAGCGTATCTCCACCGCAGACATTATTGTTCTGGCAGGCGCTGCTGCCATTGAAAAAGCCGCAAAAGATGCAGGCCACACCATCACCGTACCTTTCGAGCCAGGCCGTATGGATGCGTCGCAAGAAATGACCGACGTACAGTCTTTTGCTGTACTGGAGCCTACTGCTGATGCGTTCCGTAACTTTTACGACCCGGAAATGAACTACATGTCACCAACCGAAATGCTGGTTGAGCGGGCTGACTACCTGAATCTGTCGGTACCGGAGATGACTGCACTGCTTGGCGGTATGCGTGTTCTCGACGCCAACTATAAAGGGATGGATCATGGTGTACTCACCAACACCCCGGGTAAACTGAACAATGCATTCTTCACCAACCTGCTGGACATGGGTACCAAATGGAATAAGACCAATGACGAAGGTGTGTATAAAGGCGTAGACCGTGCGTCGGGTAAAGCCAAATGGACTGCCACACCGGTGGATCTGATTTTTGGTTCCAACTCCGAACTGCGTGCAATTGCTGAGGTTTATGCTTCTGCTGACGCTGAGAAAAAGTTTGTCGCAGACTTCGTAGATGCATGGGTAAAAGTAATGCAGAACGATCGCTTCGATCTGAAGTAATCCGTAATTGCTAAATAACAAACAGGTGGCACTCAGCCACCTGTTTTTTTATGTTTCTAGGGTAGATATCCGGCGACTTCCAGCACCTGTCTTACCTGTCCTTCTGTAATACCACTTGGGCAAACACCGCGATTAATTAATTCCTCACGGATTACCGATGGATTGCAGGGCGAAACCACCTCAACTTCCCTTTTAATATACCTGGCCAGTTGCTGTTGCAGTTGTCGGGTTAAACAAGACATAAGTACCTCTTATACGCTTTGCCTGAGTCTGACACCATCCGGGATTGGCGAACCATAAGTCACTTAATTACCATTATGCGACGTTATGCTTCACTGCAGCATAAACCGGGCCACTGTCATTTTTATCAAGAAAATCAGAGATATGTTAATATACCTCTGGGAGACTGGTCGTCCGAGTGTCAAAAAATTCGACAAATGTGTCCGCCCCACACAAAAACTGCCACGATGTGGTAAATAAAACGCTATAATCGCCAGCCTCTGCATCCACTGACACTTGCTATGAGCCACTCTTCACAAAAAATCGGCCGCTGGCATGGCGCTGGCCTATTAACGACTACCCTGCTTGGTACCAGTGTGTTTATCCTGCCACAAATGACCATCGGACTGGCCGGACACTACGCATTGTTAAGCTGGGTGCTGCTTATTCTGGCCATTCTGCCGGTGGCAATGGTATTTGCCAAACTGGCTTCACAGTATCCTCATGCGGGCGGACCCGCTTTCTTTGTAGAGAAGGCTTTTGGTGTTACTGCGGGCAGAACCATAGGGATGCTGTTTTTATTTGTTGTGCCCATCGGGGCACCTGCCGCCATCATTATGACTTATTGGTTTATTGAAACCCTGCTGCAACTCAATGCCGCCTGGTCGTTGCCGATTCAGCTCGCCATTGTGATGTTGTTGCTGGTGCTGAACTATCGCGGCGTGCAGTTTTCGGCCACCTTACAACTGGGCCTGACACTCATTATTACACTGGTGGTTTGCGCACTGGTAATTGGCGGTAGCCTTATGCCAACGCCGGTATCCCTGACGCCTTCCGCTTTTCAGCTGGACAGCACGTTGGCCGCAATGGGTCTGGCATTCTGGAGCTTTTTAGGTATCGAAGCGTTATCCCATCTGGCCAACGACTTTCGGGATCCAAAACGGGATCTGGTGCCGGCAATTATGCTCGGCACACTGTTAGTTGGCGTCATCTATATTGGCTGTACTTACCTGCTGATCGATGTGAACAGTGAAAGTACCCTGGCGATGGTAGCGGTGTTTGACCAGATTGTTGGCGGTAGTGGTGCTTATGTGATTGGTGTACTGGGCGTTGCCGGCGGACTCGCCACGGTGAATGTCTATACGGCCAGTTTGTCCCGGCTAACCTGGAGCCTGAGTCAGGACGGCGTGTTGCCCGCATACTTCAATACCCTTAACCGGTATGGTGTGCCACAGCGAGCTTTGCAGGCTATTTTACTGATCATGTCGATGACGCTGATCATCACCCACTTTTCAACGCACAACCTGGAAGATCTGATTGGCTGGGTGAATGGTGTTTTTGTGCTGATTTATCTGGCCAGTATGCTAGCCGCGCTAAAACTACTGTCACCAGCGCATCGTCCGCTGGTATATTTTGGCTGCCTGTTTTGTAGCATTGTCGCCCTGGGCCTGGGCAGTAAAATGCTTTATGCCCTGGCTTTATTTACTCTGTTTGCGCCCTTATTGTGGTATCAACAGCGGCACCTCAGCCTGAAACGCCCGGGTTGCTAGAGCACGCTAACAGTCGATGACGATGCGAAGCCCATGGACCGCGCGTCGCTTTTAGGCACTTTATTGAGTAAGTTACCGCGCCAGTGGCCACAAGCCTGCTCGGTACTGCTCGCCTCCTGAATAATACTCAACATCTTCACAATGGCGTCGGTCATAGCAAAATTGCTGTTAGTGGCGGCCAGTACCTGCCGCTTCATATCGGGTTGGGTGATTTTCAGCGACTTTATCACCTTGCTTTCTTCCAGGTGGTACATCGCAGAAGACGGCAAAATCATCAGCCCTTCGCCCTGAATAACCTGACGCAGTCCGGTCATCAGTTGCCCTGAGTAGGCTTTATCATGCTTAAGGGCTACGCCTGTGTCATGTTCATATTTCTCGATCAGGCGTCCGAGGGCATCTTTTGGCCCCGGCGTTAGCAGTTCGAACTGACTCAATTCCCAGAAACAAATCGTGTCGCGGTTTTGCAATAACTGATAATAGGCGGAGGCTTCGTTAACGCCCACTACCAGATACATAAATTCTTCAATTAGCGGGTAGGCCGACATAAAACGTGATTCAACTTCCTGCTCGTAAGTCAGCGCGATATCCACCTGATTGGTCTTCAGCCACTCTTTTACCGCGTAGGACGGTCCAGTACTGATCTCCAGTTTTAGCTGGGGATGAAACTCATTAACCATGGCAATTAACGACATCGACAGTACATTGCCAATCGACGGCAACATACCAACACGAACAACGCCATGCTGATTAGCGGCTAACTGATGTAATTCCATTTTAGCGGCATTGATATCTTCGATCAGTTTCTTTGCGTGTTTTTCGAAAACCTCGCCGGCTGCCGTCAGACTTACTCCTTTGAAGCTTCTCTCAAACAGGGCACTGCCCATTTCCCGTTCCAGATTGGCCAATTGCTGACTGATCGCAGGTTGTGCGATATCCAGTTCCCTCGCTGCAGCGGCAATACTTCCTTTTTGAACCGTGACAAGAAAATACTGAAGCTGTTTGGAATTCATTTATAGACTACTCAACTCGTCAACTTTTATGGCAAACTGCTGTAAATCATAGGTTTGTTACATTTCAACCAACCTACAGCGAATCGGTCACTTTCATTTTTTAATTTCAGCAAGTTACATGCCACCAAATGGTCAGGTTCAGCCTTTAATTTGTTAAGTTTTTGTAGCCCTCTCATTTATTATAAAATATTTTATTTGCTATAGATGATACTAAACCTTTGTTTTTAATATAATTTTTTCACACCTCAATATTTTCTTTATAACCCTCAACATTCTTTTTTCTTCCTGAAACACTTGCTCTTTTTTTAGTCTCTGTATTGTCGTCAGCAACGTCTGACGCGCTCATTCAGTCCAAATAATGTTTAAATTTGGTGCTTTTACGAACCAATTTGGGGCAATTTTAGCCAGCGACGTGATTTCACGCCTATCGTAATTGCACCTAAAAAGATCATAGCGATATGACAATTTAGGGAATACATGATGAAACTCAAGAAATTAAATGCAGCAATACTGGCAGGTCTTGCCGGTTATTCGCTTTCGATGACTGTCGCAACCACTGCATTAGCAGAAGAAGAGGCAGCGGAAGAGAATGTTGAGAAAATCGCAGTTGTGGGTGCCCGTGGTGCGCCTCGCTCCGTCACCAGCTCTCCGGTACCGGTAGATGTATTAACTGCTGATGACATTAATGGTGTGGCGTCATCAGACATGAACGACATAATGATGACACTGGTTCCATCATATACCCTGACCCGTCAGCCTATTTCTGATGGCGGTACTTTTATTCGTCCGGCGCAATTACGTGGCCTGCCAACTGACAAAACACTGGTTTTGGTTAATGGTAAGCGTCGCCACCGTGCAGCATTAGTTGAAATTGGTGGTTCTGGTACCCAAGGCCCTGATATTGCAACCATTCCTTCAGCTGCGTTAGGCAGTGTTGAGGTGCTGCGAGACGGTGCGGCAGCACAGTATGGTTCTGACGCCATCGCTGGTGTTATCAACTTCCAGCTTAAAAACAATGCCGAAGGCGGTTCATTATCACTGGATGTTGGCCAGTATTACGAAGGTGACGGCGACCAGTACACCATCAGTGGTAACAAAGGTTTTTCTTTAGGTGACGACGGTTTCTTAAGCATCTCTGCAGAAGTGACAGATTCAGAAGCGACTTACCGCGGTGAGCAATATTGTGAAAGCTGGTTCTGTGTAGACGAGCAAAGTGATGAATACATCGCTGCAGCAGAAGCAATGGGCAATTCAGTACACGGTTCACCACAGGTACAACCCTGGGGTCAGCCAAACTACAGCGGCGCAAAAGTATTCGTAAACGCTGGCTATGCGCTGAACTCAGATATGGAAATTTATTCCTTCGCCAATTACTCAGAAAGTGAGGGCGATGGTTCATTCTTCTATCGTTACCCGGGCAACGGCACCATCGAAGATCTGCGCGAAATCGACGGTACAATTTACAGCCCGCTGGAAAAATTCCCGGGTGGTTTTACGCCTCGCTTCTTCGGTGACATCACTGATTACTCTTTTGCAGCAGGCTTAAAAGGCATGACCGGTTCATTAGGTTATGACATCAGTGGTCGTTATGGCTACAACGAAATTTCTTATACCCTGAAAAACACCATCAACCCGTCAATGGGCGATGCCTCCCCCACTTCCTTTAAGCCGGGGGATCTCAGCAATGACGAATTGCAATTCCAGGCAGATTTTACCTATGATATGGCTGAATACGTGCTGGCATTTGGTGCGAGCTACATGGAAGAATCCTACGAAATATCGGCTGGTGATGCCGCATCAGTTGCAGTAGGCCCTCACTCTGTGCCTGACCCATTTGGATTCTGCTCACGCGAGGATATCGGTTATGGCTTAGCGTCTGAGGAAGCAGTGGCAGCCGCTCTCGCTGCTGGTATGAACTGTGCCAACACCACCAGCGCAACTGACGATGATGATAATCCGGTTGATGGCTTTGAGGGTATCGACCCTACTTTCCAGGCTGTTGGTGTAGGTTCAAACGGCTTCCCTGGTTACTCAGACGCTTCTACAGGTACCTATGAGCGTGATTCATACGCGGTTTATGCCGATATTTCTGGTGACATCACTGATAAGTTATTCGCACAGGCGGCGATTCGTTATGAAGACTACTCTGACTTTGGTTCTGAGCTGGTTTACAAAATAGCCGGTATCTTCCAGGTAAGTGACGAAATCGCGATACGTTCTTCATTTGGCACCGGTTTCCGTGCACCGACTCCTGGTCAGCAAGGTACTACTAATGTATCAACCCGCCTGCCAAATGGTTTTCCGGTAGCAACCGGCCTGTTCCCTGCTGCCGGTCCAGAGGCTCAAGCACTGGGCGCATCGGCACTGAAACCAGAAACCTCGACTAACTTTACGTTAGGTGCTACAGCTGATGTAGGTAACTTTACTCTGACCGTGGATTACTACCGCATCCTGCTTGAAGACCGCGTAAATGCGATCTCGACTCTGGATGTGTCAACATTTCAACCAACTGATCCTGAATCAGAAAGTTATACAGCTGATTTAGCCGCTTATGAACGCTACCTGGCACTAGATGCTGCAGGTGTAGAAGGCGCTAACACTATCGGTGGCGTATTCTACTTCCAGAACGCGTTCGATACGGTCACTCAGGGTATTGATATCGTTGGTACCTACAACTTTGAATCTGAGTACGGTGATACCACTATCACCGCATCGATGAACTTTGCCGACCAGAACTTTAACTCTGACCCGCAGGTTTACTTCAACAACGAAGCTATCTATGACTTCTTAAATGGCACGCCAGCCACGCGTGGTGTGTTATCTGTAAAACACGCTATGGATGATATGTCATTTACTGCACGTATGAATTACTTCGGTGGTTATTCAAACTCTGAATCTGATGACGGCGTGGTCTCTGCTATTCAGATTTTTGAACCAGAAGTTATGTTTGACTTAGAAGGTACTTACTTCATCAGCGAGATGCTGTCTGTGTCAGCCGGTGCCCGTAACCTGTTCGACAACTACCCGGATGCGGGTGAGATTGGTGAGACTTGTTGTGGTCGTATCTACCGTTCTGACTCAATCGTTGACTGGCAGGGTGGCTACTACTACATGCGCCTCAACATGAGCTTCTAAGCAGCTTATCCCTGAAAATAAACCTGTTATCGACCAGCCTTTAGGCTGGTCGACTTTATCAGGTCACTCATCGCTATCAAGGCGACAAACCGCACAAAACGTTATAATTTCTACCGTATAAAAATAATAAAAAACCGAATAATTATTTAACTAGTGGAGCACTGTTGTTATGGAGATTGAACTCGTCTGGTTCGTCCTCACTTTGTGCGTTGCGGGCGCGGTCGCAGGCATAACTTCTGGCCTTTTTGGCAACGGAGGTGGTTTTGTTGTAGTCCCAGCCCTTCTCGCCGTATTTCCTTTCTTTACCCCCAATTCTGAAGAGTTAGTAAAAGTAGCTATTGGTACCTCATTGGCATCCATTGTTATTTCCAGTGCTCGTTCAGTTTTAGCACACAAGAAACGTGGGGCAGTCGATTTTGACATGCTTAAATCATGGTCAGTGTGGATCATACTGGGCGTGCTTGGCGGTGTAGCCATCGCTAATCACACCAGCAGTAATGGCCTGACAATGGTTTTTGCCGGCGGCGTATTACTCTATTCAGTTTACTTCCTGTTTCCTGAATTTGTAGTTCGTCCCGGAATGACTTTTTCGATGCCACAAGGCGTGGGCAAAAGTGTTCTGGCTTTTATTATTGGTGGCTTCTCTGCCCTGCTTGGTATTGGTGGTGGCACGCCGACAGTTATCACCATGGTGATGTGTCGCCGTACCATTCAACAGGCGGTAGCAACGGCTGCTGGTGTTGGCTTCTTAATTGGTTTACCCGGTGCAATTGGTTTCCTGTTTATGGAAAACACCAATCCACAAGGGATGCCGGTTGGCACGGTTGGCTATATTAATTTACCGGCTCTGCTAGCAATCAGTATTGGTTCAATTCTGACCGCACCGATTGGTGCATCAATGGCACACAGCTTTAGTGAAAAAATGCTTAAACGCCTGTTTGGTATTTACCTGGTGATAGTCTCAGTCGCTATGTTTGCCAAAGCGTTATAACGCTCACACATTAAAATAAGAGGAACAGTCAATGACTTATAATCCATCAAGACGATTATTCTTAGGAGGCTCACTGGCCGCTTCGGCCGCTGGTGCTACGGGTCTTATCACGCCTGCCGGTCTGGCCGCAGCACAACCAATGAAATCACCAAAAATAATGTATGGACCAACCCCAGGCGTGGCAAAACTGAACGCCAACGAAAACCCTTATGGCCCGAGCGATATGGCGCTCAAAGCCATAGCCGAAGCAAGCAGCACCGGTGGTGCCTATTACGCCTACCGTGCAGGCATGTATTTACGCGATATGCTGGCTGAATCAAACGGCCTGAAACCAGAAAACGTTTCAATTACTGCAGGTTCGAGTCTGATCCTGGCCTTTGCGGCTTTTGCTGCAACCAGTAAAGGCAAGATTCTGGGCCCCGATTTGTTCTGGGATACCACGTCAATGGCCCCTGTTCGTCAGGGCGGTCCGGAAATTGTGCGGGTGCCGAACAAAGCCGACCTGAGTATCGATCTGGATGCCATTTACAATGCCATTGATGATGACATTGCCATGGTACACATCTGTAACCCGAATAACCCTACCGGCAAACTGCTGGATCCAAAAGAACTTCGCAAGTTCTGTATCAAGGCTTCGAAAAAGACCCTGGTACTGGTAGATGAAGCCTATAATGAGCTGATTGACGATGGTCCGAAGCACTCAATGATCCCACTGATCAACGAAGGTCATAACATCATTGTTGCCCGTACTTTCTCGAAGATCTATGGCTTAGCCGGTATGCGGGTTGGTTACATGCTCGGCAGTGAAGAGAACATGGAATTCATCAACAAGTATGGCCTGGGTGGTTATTCAATTAACCAGGCTGGTCTGGCTGCTGCAATTGCCAGCTACAACGATGAAGCCTTTAAAGATTTCTCACGCCAGAAAGTCAAAGAAGGTCGCGACATCATCATGGATGCGATAAAAGCTAACGGCTTAAGCGCGTTACCATCAACCACTAACTTTGTGTTTGTAAACCTCGGTGACGACGGCGACGCCAACGCATTCCGCAAAGCAATGGAAGAACAGGACGTTCTCATTCGTGGTCAGTACCGCACCTATCAGCAATGGTCACGGGTGAGTACCGGTCGCATTGAAGATGTTAAGAAATACGCGGCTGCGGTGCCAAAAGCACTGGATGAAATGTACAAAGCTATTAAGGCTTAAGCCGCTACCCGGTCCCTTGGACCGCATGTAACGACAGAAAACTCCGCAAGCAAAAAGGCCGCTGTGAAAGCGGCCTTTTTCATTGCTTATTCCGCGAGCACTAATCGTTATCGAGCTCGTTTTCCTCGAAATCAACGTCAATACCCATTTGTTCCATAATGCGGCGCGCTTCGGCCGGGATCCGGTGCGGGTTATCTTTACGCAGATCCTCATCATCAGGCAATGGCTGACCAGTGAAAGCATGGACGAATGCTTCGCATAATAGTTCAGAATTGGTAGCGTGACGAAGGTTATTGATTTGACGACGGGTACGCTCATCGGTCAGTACTTTTAGTACATTGATCGGAATCGATACCGTGACCTTTTTAACCTGCTCACTTTTTTTACCGTGCTCTGCGTAAGGGTAAATATATTTTCCGTCCCACTTTGCCATGCTCTTTCCCAGCTCTGCTATCATTATTCTAATAAGAAACTTTGTTTATACCTGTACAGCAAATTCCTGATCGACTCGGTTAACCCGGCATTGGTGCGGCCACCCAGTTCGTTATGCTGCTGCGTTCACAGAGCAATTTAACCAAAATATTCGCTATAAAGGTATTAAACCACAGAAAACATCAATTGAGCAGTGTAAACTGCTTGACGTCTAGACATATATTCTTTAGTTTAGACGTCTAAACGTCCAGTCGAGAATATATCACCATGGTGTCATACGCGCAGGGGATCGATGCCCTAAATCAGTCTTTGTCGGAATTACGCGACATCGATGTGTCATTTGAGTTTTTTCCACCCGGTAACGAGAAGATGGAAAACACCTTATGGAAATCAGTGGAACGTCTGGCGCCGTTAAATCCTGCGTATATGTCGGTCACCTATGGCGCTAACAGTGGCGAGCGCGATCGTACCCATGATGTGGTGAAGCGTATTCAGCAGCAAACGGGCGTTACCGCCGCACCGCACCTGACCTGTGTGGATGCTACAGCCGACGAATTAAGGCAAATTGCCCGCGATTACTGGGATTCTGGGATTCGCCGTATCGTTGCTCTGCGTGGCGATTTACCGAAAGGCGTTGAAAAAACAGATATGTACGCCTCAGATCTGGTTGCTCTGTTAAAAGAGGTCCACGACTTTGATATTTCGGTTGCCGCCTACCCGGAAAAACACCCGGAAGCGCCCAATGCACAGTTTGATCTGCTTAATCTTAAACGTAAAGCTGAGGCCGGTGCCAGCGAAGCTATTACCCAGTTTTTCTTTGATACCGGGGTATTTTTACGCTTCCGCGACAGAGCCGCAGCAGCGGGTATCGATTTAGACATCGTGCCGGGTATCCTACCGGTCACCAACTACCAGACGCTGGTGAAGTTCGCTGGTTTCACCAACGTTCACGTACCCGGCTGGTTACACAAACTGTATGAAGGTTTGGATGCTGACGATCAAACCACCCGTAATCTGCTGGGTGCTAACATCGCCATGGAACAGGTTAAGGTGCTGGCAAAAGAAGGTGTGAAGCACTTCCATTTTTATACCCTTAACCGCAGTGAACTGAGCTATGCTATTTGTCACATGCTGGGCGTGAAACCGCAAAACGCCGGTTAACCTGCCACCTTATTAAGGGGCAACTAAGAAAACGGTTGCTCCCTCACCCAGCGCAGGTAGACTATTGATATAGCTCAACCGACAGGGAATAAGAGTGGCATTACCTGAAATACGCGCCCGCTGGGAGCAATACCAGCCGCATCTGGAGAAATTCGTTACAACCTTTATTACCCGCTGTAAAACGGATAATATTACTATCTCCGCAGGCCACCTTGCCTATGTAACTCTGTTGTCGCTGGTGCCCTTTATCATGGTATTTTTTACCATTCTGTCGGCCTTTCCTGCCTTTGCCACCGTGCGTAATAAGCTCGAGCAATTTATCTTTAGCAATTTTGTACCCACCGCCAGTGATGTGGTGCATGAGTACATGAGCGATTTTGTGGGTAACGCTTCGCAAATGGGCGCAGTGGGGATTCTTTCGCTGCTATTTGTTGCCATCCTGCTTATTTCCAATGTGGATAAAACGCTTAATCGCATCTGGCGTACCCAGAGTGAACGGCCGATTATTTACACCTTTGCCATTTACTGGATGGTGATTACCCTCGGGCCACTGTTGATGGGAGCTAGCGTGGTGATGACGTCCTACCTGGTAGGCCTGGCCGAGTTTGCTGAAGAATATACGCCAGGACTGGGCACGTTTTTGCTCGAACTGGTGCCAAGCTTTACTGCCCTGGCAGCGTTTATCATTTTATATATGCTGGTGCCGAATCGCCGCGTCCCGGTACTTCACGCCTTAGGCGGAGCGGTGCTGGCCACCATGTTGTTTGAACTAAGCAAAAAAGGCTTTGCCTTTTACGTTACCAGCTTTCCGTCTTACCAGGTTATCTATGGCGCGTTGGCCGCGTTGCCGCTGCTGTTTCTGTGGATTTACCTTTCATGGATTGTGGTGCTGTTAGGCGCCGAATTTACCTGCAGTTTGGAGGAAGCCTTCCCCGCAGAGCAGGATGATAAGTCAGATAACGACGAGAGCGATATCCCGGAAGGTTAAGTGACATCTGCTGCCAGCCATTTTCCGGGCGAATAGTTCTGTTTTTAGCGCTAGGCAATTAAACTAAGCCGGGCGTCTGTAAGGAGCCATTGCCGGGCTGAGGCTTCATCGCTGAAGCAGCGTACATCAAACATCTCCATCACATGCCGGCACCATACCGCCGCCATCTTTTGCGAATACTGCCCTTCCACCAGCAAAGCGACTTTTTCAAACTGTTGATACTGAGGCTCGATTGCAGCCAGACGCGCACGGTCGACAAGATCTGACTCCCCCATCTGAAAATAATCTGAATGCCTGAAATCAAACAATCCATAAGCAACGGGTTGCTCCCGCTCAGCCAGACAGCGCCGGAATGCGTCGGTGAAACGCATGGCTTTATGTATATGCCCATCTAGCTGTAAATGCACCAGATTAGGATTAAGCTCATCAAATTCCACCTTTACCTCGCCCTGTTCCTGGTGTTCGCCGAATGACTCCGGCCGCGAGAACAGAAAGCCCTGACTATAGTCTATACCAAGCGCCAACAAGCACTGTTGCACTTCGATGGAATGTACAAATTCAGCAATGCACTTTATTCCGCTGTTGCGACAAAAGAAACTGAGTGCCCTGACGATTTCGTAACTCTTGGCGTCGTTGTGAATATGCTTAATATATTTGGCGTCGATTTTGAGGTAATCGACCTCTAAGTCGAGGATCCGCTCGAAATTAGAATGCTCGGTACCGAAGTCGTCAATAGCGAGCCTGAAGCCGGCATGCTTAAGTGCTTTAAGCTGTTTCAGATGACTGTTTTTACCGGCACTGCTGATACCCTCCAGTACTTCCAGAATTACCCGCTGAGGTGCAATCTGGTATTGCTGACACAACTCCATCAGGAAGCGCTGCAGATACTGAGCATTGAGGTCAAACTCGGTAATATTCAGTGAAAAGGTATAATCATGATGACTCATGACTTTAAACGCCTGGCGGGCCATTTGGCGGGTAATCAGCGGCAGCATGCCTGCCACCTTGGCAGCATCGATAAAGCTGTAGGGGCTTAGCACCTGGTCGTTGTAGTGAATGCGAGCCAGCGCTTCATAATGGGTAACAATGCCCAACTGATTATCATGGATCCCCTGGAAATACGGCACGATAAGCTGCTGATTAACCGCGCTGTGAATAATATTGTTGGCTTCAACAAACAGTAAGTGCTGCTGACTTTCCGCCGCAATGGCATCCTGTTCCAGTACAATGCATTTTAAATCACCTGATTCCCGGCTCTGGCGCAGTGCAGTGACGCCTAGCCGCAGCAGATCGGTCTTCCCCCGGGCGCCACCAAAAGACAGCGAGACAAAAACGCTGATATCCGCTGTCGACACCTGATGATGGCGAAAATGCATTCGCAGTTGCTCAGCCACGGCGTAAAGGTCCACTGGCCGTTTAAACAACAATACAAATTTACCCGGGCCGCCGCCCACGTAGCTGTCGGCGTGCACCTGCTCCTTTATAATTCTGGCGATACTGCGAATGAGCTCATCACAGACATCAAAGCCGTATGCATCATTTAGGTACCTGAGGCCGTCGATTCCCACTATCAACAAGCTTTTACAGCCCGGCGATTTGAGCTCTTCAGCCAGAAAGGATTTGCTCGACAAACCGCTGAGCGGATCGGTGTTGGCCAGGTATAAGTTTTCTGCCTGGGCTTTATTGAGCTCAGTTAAATCGGTATAGATCGCAGTATAATGATGAATGTGGCCATTATCATCACGAACCTGGTTCACCGAAACCCATTGTTCAAGTACTGAGCCGTCGGCATGGCGGTTTTTTATCTCACCCTGCCACACACCTTTTTTAAACACTTTTAACCAGAAATTCCGATAGAAGGACTTATCATGTAAACCGGAGGAAAATAACTGCGGTTCAAGTCCCTGCACTTCTGCGCGGCTGTAACCGAACATATCGCAAAAGGCCTGATTAACTTCAATAATTTTTAAATCGGCATCGGTTACCAGCATGGCTTCGGCTGAATTGCTGAAAATCGACGACAGCATATTCAGTGATCGATCCTGCTCTACCCGTTCCAGCTCGGCAGCGATTCGATAGCCGATAATTTCAAATAAGGCGGTGATCTCGGCTTCACTTTCTATAGCGGAAGTGTGCATTGCCACTAATATCCCCAGGACATTGCCCTGGGCACTGTACAGCGGCATACCTATATACGACTCAACGCGCATATCCTTGAGTAGCTGGTCTTTAGGGTAAAGCTCCGCCACCTTACTTTGATAGCAACACACACCGGAATTGGTTACCTGTTCGCAAGGCGTATTATTTAGCTCGTAGGTAAAATTTTCCTCAATCCGGTTAAAGGCACTCACCGCCACCGTTGAACAACGGTTAGCCCGATTGTTAGGCTGTCCGATAAAAACGAAATCACATTCGATGATTTCTGACAACGCCAGCACTAACAGTTCGAAATATTCCTGGCCGCGGGTCTGACCAACAAAATCAGACAGCTTCTTTAATTTTGCAACTAATGCATTCATAGCAATTTATCACTACCACCTCTACTCTCACTGGTGGCAATCATGCATAAGTTGTCTGGCAGGGATATTGATTAAGAACAATTCTTACTGCTATCGCAGTAAGAATTGCGATGAAAGGTCGACTAAGTTGGGTTAACCGCCATTCATATCGGCGATAAAGCTATTGGACTGAGCAATGGCGCTTTGCATATCGGTTAGCAAGGTTTTAACGTCCCGCTCGATATTATTGAGTTCCCCTTGCAGCGCACCAATGGCACTGGCATTGAGGTTATGTTTGAGAAACAGCACATTATCCTGCAGGGTACGCAATACCGGTTCCATGCTACTCTCGACTTTACGCATTGCACGCACCATCTTGTTGTATTTGAGTCGGGTTTCAGACAATGTTTGTTTACTGGTGCGTTTCAGACTGGCGTTGCTATACTCTTCGAGTTCAGCTTCCCATTCATCAAACAGCGCATCTGCCACACTTTCGATTTTATCAATGCGAGTAGTTACGTCCTCTGCAGCAGCCTGACTGGCTTCGTACTGGTCGTTAAGAGACTGATACGCCTCTTCCAGATCGCCGCCATTAAACTTAATGAGGGCCGAAAACTCTTCAAGCGCAGAGGTAAATTGCTCTTCAGCATCTTGCTGGGATTCACGGGCGTCTTCTACCCGGTCGACCAGAATCTCACGCTTTTCTACCCCTACCTTCTCCCAGGCGGCATAATAGGCACTCTGGCAAGCCGTCAAAGAGCCTAGTAACAGCGCAACCAGGCTGGCTTTCAATAACCTGTTCATGTTTAATCAACACCTCTGAACCTGGCCGCGTCGATAATAGCCCACAAGTGAAAGATTGCGCCGACAAACCACATAAAGAATAAAATGACCGTGGCGCCCAGTGCATAACTTACTGCAGTCACCACAAAGAAGAATAAGGCCGCCATAATCCGGCCCTGAACCAGTTGCCCTAAACCAGGAATAAAGAAACTACAAATCGCGGCAATTACGTTGCCGCCAGAACCTTGTCCAGCCATGATAACTCCGGTTAAATACTCTTTTACTGTTTAAACTAAATGAATTAGGGTTGAGATACAATCATTTCACCTTTCTGATTTGTAAGAGAACTTGTCTATGTCCGGCGTATGCTATCAACATGGTTTACTTTCCGGCAGTGATGGCCATCGGGTTTACTATGAGCTAAGTGGCAATCCTGACGGCGAACCTGTGCTGGTTATCCATGGCGGGCCCGGAGCCGGATTAGGCACTCGTTATACTCATTTTTTTGATCTCAGTGCCTATCATGTTATCGGCTTTGAGCAGCGCGGCTGCGGGCGTTCTCAACCCTACCTGTCGCTGAGTCATAACACCACCCAGGATTTACTTACCGACATAACCCGGCTACGCGAACATCTCAGTATCACCCGCTGGCTTATGTTCGGCGGTTCCTGGGGCACTACCCTGGCCTTGCTTGCGGCAGTCCGCGAGCCTGAAACAGTGAGCGGGCTTATTCTGCGTGGGATTTTTTTGGCGCGGGAGGAAGATTTTAAATGGTTTCTGGCCCCTGATGGCGGAGCAGCGCAAATTTACCCGGATGCTTATCAGCGCTTTATTGAAGAAATTGAAAACCCCACCAGTTTTACCGCTGTTCTGGCCCATTACAGCAAGGTGTTTTCAGGAGCGGATGAGCGCCGGCGTCACCAGGCGGCTATCCGCTGGTACCAATGGGAGGAAGCGATTGCCAGGGTGCATTCACCGGGCGAGCAGGTTCAACCTGAGTCTGCCCACCCATTGATGCTGAGCCTGGCTGTACTGGAATGGCATTACATCACCAACCGCTGCTTTATCAGCGAAAATGAAATTCTTCAGCAGGCGCATCGCCTGGCCGGCATTCCCGGCAGGATAATTCACGGCCGCTGTGATACGGTTTGCAAACCTCAGGGCGTCTATGTCTTGCATCAGCGCTGGCCAGACAGTAAGTTACTGCTGATTGACGGCGCAGGCCACAGCAGTGCTGAACCAGCAATTGCTATGGCCCTGCGCGAGGCAACCCATCAATTTATTTTAAAGCGCTAAGACATATATCTATGATTGGACTAATTCAACGCGTAAGCGAAGCCTGCGTGACCGTAGCGGGCGAAACAGTGGGCAAGATTGGCCCGGGGATCCTCATCCTGTTGGGTGTGGAAAAAGATGACACCCAGGCTGAAGTAGAGAAGCTCGCCACTAAGTTAACAAATTATCGTATCTTCAGCGATGAAGATGGCAAGATGAATCTGAATATCAGACAAACTGGCGGCGCCGTGTTAGTAGTATCGCAGTTTACCCTGGTCGCCGACACCCGCAAAGGTAACCGGCCAGGCTTCTCTCGCGGCGCCACGCCAGAATTAGGCAACGCCTTGTATGAAGCCTTTATCCAGCAGATGCAAACCATGGATATTCCGGTTGCCAGCGGGCAGTTTGGCGCTGACATGCAGGTACAATTAGTTAATGATGGACCGGTCACCTTCCATTTGCAGGTATAATTTTTAGGTCGCCTCTTGCTGTTGGTAGTGCCTTACGATTTAATGTGGGCCCTAATTTAATTTGAGGTAAGGCTGTGTTCAAAATAGTCACACCGCAAACCGATGATGCATTGGCGGCTTATTATCACTTCCGCTGGCAGTACTTGCGCCAGCCATGGAATTTTCCTCCGGGCTCAGAAAGAGACGAGTACGAGCAAGTCAGCGAACACCGCATGGTGGTAAATAATGACGGCGATATTATTGCCTGTGGCCGGGTGCATCTAAACACCGCCGAAGAAGCGCAGATCCGGCATATTGCAGTACACAGCGATTACCAGCGCCGGGGGCTCGGTCAGTTTATGCTTAACGCGCTGGAAGCAGTAGCCCGTGAACTCGGCGCCATTCGTGCCGTGACCAACAGCCGGGAGATATCCATTGATTTCTTCCAGGCCTGTGGCTTTAAGATAGAGCGGGAGGCCCCCAATGAGCTGGGCCTGCTAAAACGTCAACAAATGGTAAAGAAGCTGGATGATTTTTCGTTACTGGTGTTACACCCCGAATGGTGCCAGGAACTGCAAAATACCTGGACCGAAACCATTCCGATCACTGAACACATGGGTATCAAGCTGCATCAGTATACTGGCAAGACGCTGGAAACCCGGGCATCACTGAATAAAAACATTAACATCCACGGCACCATGTTTGCCGGCAGTATCTTTTCGCTGGCCACATTGACCGGCTGGGGGATGATTTTTCTGCAGCTCAAGAATAAAGGTCTCGATGGCGACATCGTGCTAGGCGATGGCAATATCCATTATCATAAACCCATCACCATGAAACCCCGTGCAGTGTGTAATATTGAACGTCTTAAAGGCAAATTCACCCTGCTGGAAAAAGGTAAAAAATGCCGTCTGGAGCTGGAAGTTGAAGTGCTTGACGATACTCAGCCGGTGGCGGAGTTCCATGGTATTTACTGGGTATTGCCCAAAGAGGACGACAAATGACAACACTAGGTACGCCTTTTACACCTCAGGCTAAAAAGGTGCTGCTTCTGGGTAGCGGTGAGCTGGGTAAAGAAGTGGTGATTGAATGCCAGCGTCTGGGCTGCGAAGTGATCGCCTGTGACAGCTACGCTAATGCTCCGGCCATGCAGGTAGCCGATCGCAGCTATCAGTTTTCCATGTTGGATGCCAAAGCGCTGCGCGAGGTAGTAGAGAAAGAAGCACCGGATCTGATCGTGCCGGAGGTAGAGGCCATCGCTACTGCAGAGCTGGTTGAACTCGAAAAAGAAGGCTTTACCGTAGTGCCAAGCGCCAATGCAGTTAACCTGACTATGAACCGCGAGGGCATTCGTGCCCTGGCCGCTGAAACACTGGGTCTGCCAACATCGGCATACCGTTTCGCCAGCGATAAAGCACAATTTGTCGCAGCAATAGAAGCCATCGGCTATCCCTGCTTTATAAAGCCGATCATGAGCTCCTCAGGCAAGGGACAGAGTCGGCTGACCGGCCCTGACGATATTGAACACGCCTGGCAGTACGCACAGGAGGGCGGCCGTGCCGGAGCCGGTAACGTGATAGTTGAAGGGCATGTGGATTTTGACTACGAAATTACCTTGCTGACCGTGCGCACGCGGCAGGGCGTAACATTCTGCCCTCCCATTGGCCATATTCAGAAAGACGGCGATTACCAGTATTCATGGCAACCCACCGCGATGAGCGACGCTGCTCTGGCGGGCGCCCAACAAATAGCGGATAAAATTACCGGGGCACTCGGTGGCTATGGTCTGTTTGGCGTTGAGCTTTTTGTGTGTGGTGATGAGGTGATTTTCAGTGAAGTTTCCCCGCGCCCACACGATACTGGCATGGTCACACTGATTTCGCAGAATCTGTCAGAGTTTGCTCTACACAGCCGGGCGATTCTGGGGTTACCCATACCGAATGTGAGCTGTTATGGCCCGAGCGCTTCAGCGGTCATCCTGGGCTTTGGAGAGGGCAACCGCATCAGTTTTAGCAATCTGGATAAGGCTCTCAGTCAACCGATGACTGATTTACGCCTGTTCGGCAAGCCCACCATCAACGGTAAGCGCCGTTTAGGTGTAGCACTGGCTCGTGGCGAGACCATTGAGTCTGCCGTTGCCACGGCTCGTGAAGCAGCCGATCTGGTGGATATCACCATCACTAAAAACTAACCAACACTGAAAAGACACTGCTTAAGTAAAGAACCCACCTTCTACAGAAGGTGGCTTTGCTTTCCACCCTATCAGCGGGCTCTGTTTACATCGAAGAAAGAACAATAATTGTGCCCTTCTTCAGTGTTGTCATTGTCACTGGCAGACATAACAAACTGGAAGAATCATCATGGATGAGGATTCAGTCGATGCGGCATAGGGAAGTGCCGTCATTGACGGTCTAGTTTGTTCTGCCAGGGACAATGACGCTTTTCACTGATAAGGGCTGCGGGGAGTCCAGAGTGGTTCACGGTCACCGGGTCGCACAACACACCCTTTGGTCGCGGTCGGCGACTCCGACAACAGTCTATAAATACCTTTCTTTGCTTGCTTGTATCTATACAGGCAAAACCCTACCTTCAATGATAACCACCTACTGAAGTAGGTGACTTAGTGCTGAAAGTAAAAAAAGCGCCAACAAGGGCGCTTTTTGTTTTTTAGAAGAGAGACTGTTAGCCTGCCATGGCAGCCTGCAGTTTCTTCATTGCGTTTTTTTCAATCTGACGAACCCGCTCTGCGGATACCTGATATTTATCTGCCAGATCCTGCAGGGTAGTCTTATCGTCCGCTAACCAGCGGGTTTCGATAATATCCTGACTACGCTCGTCCAGCGTCTTCATGGCCGAGTATAAACGCTTGGTGGCGTTGGCATCCCAGTCGTCATTGATTACGGTGGACTCGACGTCTTCTGATTTATCTTCCAGATACTGAACCGGGGCAAAGCTGCCGTTTTCATCGTCATCAGCACTCAAATCAAAAGCCTGATCCTGGGAGCTCATCCGCGCTTCCATTTGCAGCACTTCTTTCGTACTGACACCCAGTTCATTCGCCACGGTTTGCACTTCTTCGTGACTGAACCAGCCCAAACGCTTCTTCGCTTTGCGCAAATTAAAGAACAACTTACGCTGGGCTTTAGTGGTCGCCACTTTAACGATACGCCAGTTTTTCAGTACAAATTCGTGAATCTCGGCTTTAATCCAATGCACGGCAAAAGAAACCAGGCGCACACCCACTGACGGGTCAAAACGCTTTACCGCTTTCATCAGGCCGATATTGCCTTCCTGAATAAGGTCTGCCTGAGGCAATCCGTACCCTGAATAAGACTTGGCAATGTGCACAACAAAACGAAGGTGAGACATTACCAGCTTACGTGCCGCATCGATATCTTCGTCTTCACGCAGACGTAGCGCCAGTTCGCGCTCTTCGTCAGCGGATAGCATGTCGATCGTGCTGACAGCCTGAATGTAACCTTCAATACTTCCATTGTGTGGAACAGACAGGGCCATTGATTGTAAGTTTTTACTTGTACCCACGCTCATAGTCACCTCAAAAAAATCCTGTTTACTTCACTTAAACCAATCACAAAAATGCGAGTTTGCGAAGCTTAGGTTGGTAGCTTTTTCGCAGCCTTCGGACGGCAACACACCAACCAATCAAAAACGAAATATAGGGGTTAATACCATACTTATCAAGACCCCGATATCATAAAAAAGTTCAAATTTTTACGTCTGCGATAGCTAACCGGATGAAGAGTGTAGAAAAACCACTTTTTCAGCGCAATATTTAACCGTAATCATCATGTAACTTTTTGTTACTGCCACATGCATAGCAACTGCTATCGGTAGATGACCGGCTTTTATTGGCGGCGCTTTCAGAGAAAAACCTTAATTGACCACCGGTTACCGGTGAATAGCACCGTCAACTGTGCAAAATTTGCCTTGGACAGGTGATTATCAGCGCCATTCGACGTATATTACCCCCATTGGACAGAACAAGATCAATAAACGCAAATGAATTGCGCTGAACTGCATGTTATGGGGATCGGATGTTTGCATATGTAGCGCGCCAACCAATTGTAGATACATCTCAACAGTTGTATGCCTATGAGCTGTTATTCCGGGATGGTGAAAAAAACTGTTTTCCCAACATATCGCCCGATGAAGCAACTTCCAGAATTCTCGCGGCCAGCCATTTGAATGTGGGGCTTGAATCAGTAACCAACGGCGCACAGGCGTTTATCAACTTTCATACGGATACGCTGCTTTACCGCTTTCCGACCAGTCTCGACCCCAAAAATGTGGTCATTGAAATCACCGAAACCGTTGATGTTAGTGATGACCTGGTAGAAGCCTGCAAGCAAATCAACAGTCAAGGCTATCGGCTGGCGCTCGATGATTATGACCTTGAAGAGAAATGGCAGGTTCTGCTGCCGCTCATCAGTATTATTAAGTTTGATATCACTACCGTTACTGATGAACAAATTCGCGAAGCAGTTCCCCTTCTGAAGGCGCATAACATTAAATTAGTGGCTGAGCGGGTGGAGACCAAAGAACAATTTCATTATTACCGCCAGCTGGGTTTTGACTATTTTCAGGGTTACTTCTTTGCTCGTCCTGAAGTTATCCGCCACCGTAAGATGAGCTCGTCGGCCGTCAATATGCTTGAATTATTAAAAGAAAGCACAGCGGCTGAACTTAACATTGAGAATATTAACACGATTCTCGAGCGGGATGTCTCTCTTTCCTATCTGTTACTCCGGTTTATTAATAACCCCACGGTGAACAAGCGTAACGAAATCACATCGTTGAAGCACGCCATGAACTTTATGGGTGAGCAGGAAGTGCGTAAGTTTATTGCCCTGCTGTCACTGGCTAATTTATCTGACGGCCAGCCTGGTGAAATCCTCAGCATGAGTCTGGTGCGAGCCCGTTTTTGTGAGCTTATCCTGGTTGCGATGAAAGACCACAGCAAACCAAACAGTGGCTTTCTTACCGGCATGTTGTCACTTATCGATACTCTGATGGAACAGGAGATGCGAGAACTAGTGAGCAAATTACCGCTTCCCGGTGATGTGAGTGGCGCTTTATGCGGTGAAAACAATCAACTTAAACAATGCTTACACCTGGCCACCGCCTTTGAACGCGGCCAATGGGGTATTGTAAGAGCGATTGGCACGCGTTTCGGCCTCACCCAAAAGCAGCTGCACGAAATTTATATCAGTGCGCTCAGCTGGGCAGCGGCTTTGCAAAATGAAGTACGCAACTAATTATCGCGCAGAACAATGCGCCGGATCAGCCGGTTTTGAATAACTAAAGATGGATCAAAGGTTAACCATCGGTTAAAGTTTGTCTAGGCCTGTTGTTGAGGCCAACGGTATAACAAGGATAATTATTTTAATGTTTGCATTTATCGCTCGCCAGCCAATTCTAGACCGGGAAAAGGACGTTTTCGGTTATGAACTGTTGTTCAGGGATGGTAAATCCGGTACCTACCCTACCCACGATAACGAAAAGAGCCGCTACATCGCGGAACATTTTCACACCCTGGGCCTGGATGATATCTGCGGCGATAAAACCTCGTTTATCAACTTTCATAGCGACACACTGATTGCCGGTCTGCCCGCAACTCTGAACCCTGATACGGTGGTCATTGAGCTATCTGAATATCCGGCACAACAAGCGGCGCTAGTGGATGCCTGCAAACATGTAAAACAGCTGGGCTTTAAACTGGCGATAGATGATCCGGCGATGATCAGCGGCCAACATTCTATCTTTCCGCTTATAGATATACTTAAAGTGGACGTGCACAAAGCCAATTACAGTGTGATTGAGCAGAACATTCCCCGTTTTCTGCAATCCAGCATTCAACTGGTTGCAGAGAATGTCTCAAATCACGATGACTTTGTTGTTTGTAGGGATTTGGGCTTTGATTTATTCCAGGGTTACTTCTTTGCAACGCCAGAAAAAACCGTGCAACGTCAGCTACCTGCGTCAAAAATGAACCTGGTTGACCTGATGGGCGAAAGCGCCAGCTCGCAGTTTAATCTGGAGCGCATTAACCAGATTGTAGAACGCGATGCCGCCCTGTCGTTTTTATTACTCAAGTTTATTAATAACCCCACTATTAATAAACGCTACAAGATCACCTCATTAAAGCATGCGCTCAACTACATGGGCGAGGTGGAAATTAAGAAATTCATCGCCTTGTTGTCGCTGGCTCATTTAGGCGACGACAAGCCGCTTGAATTGCTGCATATGTCTTTGGTACGGGCTAAGTTCTTCGATCTGCTCGCTCAGGAGCGTGGACTTAATTCCGATCCGCCAATTGGCTTTTTAATTGGCCTGTTTTCGTTACTCGATGCCCTGCTTGACCAGGAAATGCCGGATATTTTACGCCAGCTCCCGCTGACCGACGAAGTTAACGATGCGCTGCTATGCAAATCGGCTGAATTCAATCACTATTTGAAACTGGTTCGTGCCTTTGAAGGGGCGCTGTGGATGAATGTGATCCGTGAATCCAGAGAGCTCAACATCGACCAGAAATACCTGCACAGCTTGTACAATCAGGCCATTGTGTGGGGCAACGGGGTACGCAAAACCATTTCGTCTTACTTCCCGAAAAAGCAGGTCATCGACAAATAAGGTCGCTCAGTCTTCCACGCCGTGCTGGCGCACAGCGGCTAGCAATTGTGGAAAGAATGTCAGAAACGTTTGTTCAAACAGCGCATAATTTTGCTGTACGTCCTCAATACTGCCATGAAAATTGTGCTTAAAACGAATGCGACTGGCTGTTCGCTCCAGCGCCCGTTCAACGCCCTGCAAATGGCTATAGGTATCCAGCCAACGATGAGTCAGCATACTCCCGACCATTGCCTGCATATTCTCGGGCATTATGCTGACGCGCCGTCCCAGACAATCATAGGCGCGCTGGCTAAACACCGTGAAGCTTTCTTCGCTGTAAAGTGACCAGTGCTTGATTAAGAAATGATCAAATAACACGTCCAGCATAATACCGGCAAACCGCCTGCGCCCGGCAGAAACTTCACTACGGGCCTGACGCACGATATTGTGCGAATCGGTAAATTTATCCACAAAGATATGGTTAGCAACACCCGCTCTCACCGCATTGGAATAGCTGTTAAGATCAACACCACGGCGGAAATCACCCAGTAAATTACCGAAGCAGGAGTCGGCAGTGGGCCGGGCTAAAAATAAATGGGCCAGATAGTTCATAACGAAAAAAGGTTACTGCGGCTCAATTTCTCGCACATGCCGTTGCACCGAAATCAACGACCCCACCAGCCCCAGCATCACCGACAAAAACAACATGGTAAGCAGCGCCGAACCGGTTAAGCCGGTAATGTGGAAAGACTTGTCGTATAAACTGGCAAACGCCTGAATACTGCTGTCCATCCACCACAAAATAATGATAACCGCCATCCAGGCGATTACGCCTCCCAGCAAGCCATACCAAAATCCGGTGTAGAGGAACGGCCGGTGAATAAAGCCGTCGGTAGCCCCCACCAGCTTCATCACCAGGATTTCGTCCCGCTTATTGAGTATATTCAGGCGAATGGTATTGCCAACAATCAGGATCACAGCAATAAATAACAATACGCCAATGATGGTAACCAGCTCGGTAGCGATTTGCAGAAAGCCGTAGAGCCGCTCCAGCCACTCAATGTCCAGCTTGCCCATATCCACTTCACGTTGTTGCTGAAGCTTCTCCAGCAACATCTGCGCTGCGGTTGGCGCAGTGTGCTTTTCGCCGGGAGTCACCAGCACCACATCCGGTAGCGGATTGGCTTCCAGATATTTCACCGCATCACCTAAACCGGACAGTTGTTTAAATTCCTCCAGCGCATCATCAGCGGGAACATAAACCACGCGTTCGATCTCCGACCAGGTTTGTAAGCGGGTGAGCAGCTGTTGTGCTTCTGCGGCGCTGGTCTGGTCTTTGAGAAATAGCGAAATCTCCGCCGCCTGCTCCCAGCCGGCGCTGATTTTTTCGGTGTTCTTAACCAGGATATACAGCGTACTGGGCAGGGTGATACTTAACCCCAGCACACCAATAGTCATTAGCGATGCTGCTGGCTGCCGCCACAGTTCACCAAGGCTACCCAGTGCCTGGCGAATGTGATTAACGAAGAACATGACGAACCGCTGGGCAATATTGATTTTACGTTCACTGGCGCCCTGACTACGGCCTTTAAACAAAATACTCATAGTCCGTCCTCGCCGTCTGTTAAGCCGTCGGTGATCATTTTGCCGTTCTTAAGCGTCAGCGTGCGATAACGCATACGTGCAATCAGGCCCAAATCGTGGGTAGCTATGAGTACCGAAACACCGGCCTGATTGAAATCTTCAAACAGGCGGACAATTTCCATGGACAATTTGGGATCGAGGTTACCGGTCGGTTCATCGGCCAGCAGCAGAGGCGGTTTATTGACTACCGCCCGGGCAATCCCAACCCGCTGTTGCTCACCGCCAGACAAGGTTATGGGTAGATTACGTGCCTTACTGCGCAGCCCTACCATTTCCAGCGCGGCATCCACCCGCTTGGCAATTTCTTTGTGACTGTACCCTTCGATAACCAGGGGCAATGCCACGTTATCGAAAACGGTTTTATCCATCAGCAGTTGATGGCTCTGAAATATCATGCCGATATCACGGCGAATATAAGCAATCTGGCGCCGTTTAATGACGTTGAGATCGTGACCATTAATAAGCACCCGGCCAACCGTAGGACGCTCCATAATACTGATCAGTTTAAGCAGGGTACTTTTACCGGCCCCGGAATGGCCGGTTAAAAACGCCATTTCGCCCTGGGCTATGTGAAAGTCGACTTTAGACAGCGCTCGCTGGCCGCCGGGATACGTTTTGCTTACCTGCTCAAATCTGATCATCAAGGATCCTGACTATTCTGTCTGTTGTTTTTATTAAGATTAACCAATACCAGATTAACTTTTCTCACCCTCGCTGAACAGCGCATCAATAAATTCGTCGCCGTTAAATCCACGCAGGTCATCAATGCCTTCACCCACTCCGATATAACGGATAGGAATACCAAATTTATCTGCAATGGCAAAAATCACCCCGCCCTTGGCTGTTCCATCAAGCTTGGTCAGGGTAATACCGGTGAGGCCTACGGCTTCCCTGAACAGTTTCGCCTGGCTAATTGCATTCTGGCCGGTAGCGGCATCAACGGTGAGCATCACTTCATGGGGCGCATCCGGGTTGAGTTTTTTCATTACCCGCACCACTTTTTTCAACTCTTCCATCAGGTTGTCTTTGTTCTGTAAGCGACCGGCGGTATCGGCGATAAGAATATCAGTCCCTTTGGCTTTAGCAGACTGCAAGGCATCGTACAACACCGAAGCGCTGTCTGAACCGGTAGGCTGGGCGATAACCGGAATATTGTTACGCTCCCCCCACACTTGCAACTGTTCCACCGCCGCAGCCCGGAAAGTATCACCGGCTGCCAGCATGACTTTTTTGCCCTGCTGCTGAAACTGCTTGGCCAGTTTACCAATGGTGGTAGTTTTACCTACCCCATTAACGCCAACCATCAGAATAACAAAAGGCCCCTGGGCTTTATCGTGATTGGCAATCACCTCCGGTAGTGGTTGCTGTACGGCAGTGAGCATGCTTCTGAGTTGCTGTTTAAGCAATTCGTAAAGCGCATCGCCGTCTTTCAGTTGTGAATGTTTAGCGCCTTCCACCAAACGGTCGATTATTTTCTGGGTCGTATCCATGCCCACATCGGCAACCAACAGCTGTGTTTCGAGCTCTTCATACAGGTCATCGTCGATAGCTTTGCCGCGGAACAGACTAACAATGCCACTGCCGAGGTTGGCTTTAGTGCGCGATAAACTGGCTTTAAGGCGACCAAAAAACGATTTCTTTTCAGTTGCGGCAGACTCTTCCACAGCCTGCGTTTCCGGCGGTTGTTCAACCTCAGGTTCTACTTCAGGCGTTACCTGTTGCTGCGGAACAGCTGCTACCGGTTCAACCACCAGCTCTTCCGGCGTTTTCGGTTCACCGGTTGATACTTCCTCGGCTGCGGATCCAACCGGGTTGCGGGGTTGGTCGGCTTCATCTGCTACGTCCGGCTGTGCTTCTTCAACCTGCTCTGGCTCAGGCAGTTCTTTTTCAACAGCGATGGCTTCGTTGCTGTCTGAGGTTTCTTTTTGTGGGGGATTAGTTGCTGGTTCCGGGGTTTTATTTTCATTTTTATTTTTGTTAAACCAGCCAAAGAGTTTAGACATTGTGTTGACAATTCCTTACTGAGAAACCGCTTTGTGCGGTAAACTACTGAATATTAATTTAAGCGTGCTGCTTTGCATCAGCACATAATACCATCGACTGGCATAATGAATCGAGTAGCAAAACCAACCTCACGCCACAACAAAAAAAGTGGCAGCGTACGTATTATCAGCGGCCAGTGGCGCGGTCGTCGATTACCCGTGTTGGATGCTGAAGGGTTACGCCCCAGTACCGACCGTACCCGCGAAACACTGTTTAACTGGCTTATGGCCCATGTCCAGGGTAGCCGGGTACTCGATGTTTTTGCCGGCTCCGGCGTATTGGGGTTAGAGGCGTTGTCCCGCTATGCCAGAGAAACCGTCTTTATTGAGAAACATGCTCCCACGGCCAAACAGTTAAAAGCTAATCTTAATACGCTGAAAACCGGTGCTGAGGTTCACTGTAACGATGCAATGGCGATATTACCAACCCTAAGCACTCCCTTCGATATTATCTTCGTCGACCCGCCCTTTGGCCATGACTTAGTCAATCCTTGTCTGGCTGCGCTCTATAAGCATCAGTTGCTGGCCACAAATGCCCTGATTTATGTTGAGCAGGAAATTAATGGGCCGGCACTCGCCCTGCCTCCGGGCTGTGAGGTAATTAAACAAAAGCAAACCGGCCAACTGGCTTACTGTCTGCTTGAGTATACCGGCGCTGAGACTTAAGGGTTTATTTCCAGGCCGATATTGCTGATCCCTTCACTGGCGGCAATGGTTTTAAGCTTTGATACTTTCTGTGTCATTGGCGCTTTAGTAGTTACAGCGTCGAGCAATTCCTGTTGTATAGCTATTTCAAACTGCATCAGTGGATGGACTTTAACATCGTCTTCCGTAGCTTCGCCGCTGGCCAGCAGATAGGCTTCAACGCTGCCCTGAGACAATTTACTGACAACCACGGCGCCATGGGGATCCACCTTCATGATCAGGTTAATGGCCGACGACATGGCAATAGCAGCGTCCAGCGCAGGATACACTCCAAACGAGTCGTAATCACTGACATCCGGCGTTGCCTCTTCCACCTTTTCCAGTTGCGTGGCGAAGTTAATCTTGCTCTTCGGGCTGCACAGGGATTCCCAGATAAGATCCAGGCACTTTGACAGGGTATCAGGCTCAGCAAATTCCGTAAGCTCACAGAAAAGCTGATAATTAGGTACCATACGCTGCAGCAGCGCAGCACTGAACGCTATTGCATCGGCGCCTTCCAAAGCCCGCACCTGGGCGAATGTTGAGAGTTTAGTTGTCAAGATAACGCCTGTTGTTCAATCTGAAGCCATATAATATTGGGGCACATATTAACCTACCTGAGAAAAATAAGTACCCACACCGTCTAAAAACATTTGGATGGCGATCATTACCAGGATCATCCCCATCAAACGCTCCATGGCCGTTAAACCACGCTCACCCAGCACCCGGTGAAATGCTCCGGAGAAAAGCAGGATTGTGGCACTCACCAGCCATGAGGCGCCAAGGGCCAGCGACCAGTCACCCATGCGATCGGGGCTTTGATTGGAAAGCAGGATCAGAGCTGCCAGCGTTGACGGTCCGGCAATCAATGGGATAGCCAGCGGTACTATGTAAGGTTCCTCGCCCGCTGCCAGCCCGAGTGGACTGCCTCCGGCTTTGGGAAAGATCATCTTAAGGGCGATCAGAAACAAGATAATCCCGCCGGCAATACTAACGGTTTCCTGCTTCACATTCAGAAAGTCCAGCACCGCCTGACCGCTAAACAAAAACACATACAAAATCACCAGGGCAAATAATAATTCACGTATCAGTACGATGCGTCGACGTTTTGGCTCGATCATCTTCAGCACAGACATGAATATGGGCAGGTTGCCGAGCGGATCCATAATTAAGAACAGCATGACGGCTGCCGACCAGGTATCCATAATGGTTTGTCTCCCATCGAAACACAGGCAATATTTACCTATATTTAAAGTTTATTTCACAAATTACACTTTTTGCGCTTTACTCTTTGTACCGCTTTCACTATGCAGGTTGCATTTATGAGTTTAATGACAGTCCAGGAGGTTGCGGATTTTCTTGATGTACAGGAAATTCGCGTTGAGCGTCTACAACGTGAGAGTTTGCTCGTTGCAAAAGAGACAGACGGTAACGGCAATCCCTTGTTCGACTCTGTTGAAGTAGAAAAATACAAAACCTTAGCAGAACGACTCGGCGGCCTGTGACCACCGAGTAACCACTTTCACCTACTGGCCGATAAACGCCGCCAGGGTTCTGATGCCGGCCGCTGTGGCGCCTGCCGGCATTTCGCTATTGGCACTGCCGTGATAGGCAGCAGCCAGATCCAGATGCAACCAGCTGTCTGTTGGGCTAACAAAGCGTGATAAAAAGCCCGCCGCATTCGACGCACCACCAGCACCGCCACCTTTCTGCGGACGACTATTTGCCGTATCAGCAAAAGCAGACGGGCACTTCTCCTGATGCCACATTTGTAATGGTAATGGCCAGAACAGTTCCTGCTGGGTCTGCGCTTCACTTAAAAACGACTGGCTGAGCGCCGGATTGAGGCTGAATACCGCGTGATAATCATATCCCAATGCCACCGTAGCGGCGCCGGTCAGTGTCGCCGCATCGATGATACAGGCAGCTGCTGATTCTGAAGCTGCAATCAGACCATCGGCAAGTACCAGTCGACCTTCGGCATCGGTATTTACAATCTCCACACTCACGCCGTTTTTGTAGGTCAGCACGTCACCCAGCTTATAAGCATGGCCGCTAACCAGGTTTTCAGCGCAGCATAAAAACAGCTTCACCCGTTTATTGAGCCCCTGCATAATGGCCAGTCCCAGTGCACCGGTAACGGTTGCCGCACCGCCCATGTCGCATTTCATATCCAGCATCCCTTCGCTGGATTTCAGACTGTAGCCACCGCTATCGAAGGTAATTCCTTTGCCAACCAGTGCAAACGCCACCGGCGCCTCAGGATCGCCATCTGGATTATAATCCAGCTCCAGCATGGCCGGGGGACGTTCACTGCCGCGTCCGACATTGTATATTCCGGCCCAGCCTTCAGCAGCGAGCTGTTCACCGCTCACTACCCGGTAGGTTACCGCATCACCGTTTAGTGATTGCAGCCAGTCAGCGCTTTCCTGCGCCAGGCCAACCGGCGAAAGCTGTTCTGGCGTGTCGTTGGTCAGCTTACGGGTAAACATCATCGCGGTGACCTGGCGCTCAGCTTCCGCTCGCTCAGCGTTATCGCATAAGGTGACTTCACCTGGGTTACGCGCCTTGGAAAAACTCATTACAAAGGTGACCTGGTCAATAACCGACCATTCGCCGCTAAGCGTGACTGACGGGATCCCGAGATTGTCTATTTGTCTTGCCGCTTTACGAATACTGCGCAAACGGTCTGCGTCATCCCTGATGTGAATGGTGATGTCGTTGCCGGTGAGACTTACCAACGCCTTGTCTCCCCAATGAGCCGGGGCCGGGTTGCTCGTGATCTTCACTTTCATGTCAGTCATAATGCTCCTTACTATTATTGTCAGGTTTATCTATGCAGTTTACTTCACCTTTGTTGCGCGGCACACTCCTTAAGCGCTATAAACGATTTTTTGCCGATATATTGCTCGACTCCGGTGAGCAGATAACAGCTCACTGCCCGAATACCGGGGCCATGACCGGCTGTGCCGACCCCGGGTTTATCGCCTGGGTCAGTCCCTCAGATAACCCAAAGCGTAAACTAAAGTTCACATGGGAACTGGCCGTCACACCTAAGGGTGACTGGATAAGCGTTAATACGCACCGCGCTAACAAATTGGTTCAGAGTGCGCTGGAAGCCCACACGCTGCCGGGAATAACAGACTATACCGAGGTTAAGCGGGAAGTCAGCCCGCCGGATTTCCACTCCCGTTTCGATTTTTGTGTTACCCGCAGCGATCATACGCCGCTCTACATCGAAGTAAAATCGGTCACTCTGGCCGAGGGTAATGAAGGCTTCTTTCCCGATGCGGTGACCAGTCGAGGCACAAAACACGCCGAAGAACTGGCCATGCTGGCTCGTCAGGGCGTCGCCACCGCTTTATTGTTCTGTGTTCAGCACAGCGGCATTCAAAATGTCCGTCTCGCCGAGCATATCGACCCGAAATACGCCCTCGCAGTGCGTCAGGCTGCGGTCGACGGGGTCAGGGTTTTCGCCGTAGGCTGCCAAATCAGCCAAGAAAAAATCAATATAAATCAGTCACTACCTGTTATTTTGTAAAAAAAGAGTTGATTTTTAGGAAATGGACGTCATATTTGCGCCTTGCTGAAATAAGCAGGTACCCTCGGGTACAACCATGGGGTAAACAATCCAGCACCATGTTTACCTCGTCAGACATAGACACTTTACGTTGCCTGTACAATACTATTCTGTTATAGATATTTGTTTTATTTCGGTACATTTAGGGTGTCGTAGTGTAGGAGAAGTGACACATGCCAGCTGAGAAAGAAACCAAATCCCTTGGTCTTTTGGCACTAGCCGGGCTCACCCCGTATCAGCCAAAAGATGACGAAGAGTATATGAACGATGCTCAGATGGAGCATTTTCGTCAAATACTGAAAGCCTGGCGTAACCAGTTGCGTGAAGAAGTAGACCGCACGGTTACTCATATGAAGGATGAAGCAGCGAATTTCCCTGATCCGGTAGACCGCGCCGCGCAAGAAGAAGAGTTCAGCTTAGAACTGCGCACCCGCGACCGTGAGCGTAAACTGATCAAGAAAATCGAAAAGACCCTGAAACGCATCGAAGAAGATGATTTCGGATTTTGTGACCAGTGTGGCATTGAAATCGGTATTCGTCGTCTTGAGGCGCGTCCAACAGCCGATCTGTGTATCGACTGTAAAACCATGGCTGAAATTAAAGAAAAGCAGCTCCAGGGTTAATGACAATTGCCGGGCAGTGTTGTAGTAACTGGCCGGTATTTTACTTCGTCTTTTATATCAAGTCCGTTTTAGCAGGGCTATTGGCCTGCGTCTTTTATTACCACAGTGTTTAACCACGTGAATCACTGCAGCAAACCCTCATATACCGGCCGCTTTGCGCCCTCACCTACCGGGCCATTACATTTTGGTTCGTTAATTGCCGCATTAGCCAGTTTTCTTGATGCCAGAGCCAATCAGGGCCGATGGCTGGTCAGAATGGAGGATATTGACCGCCCCCGGTGTATTGCTGGGATGGATATCAGTATTCTGGACTGCTTAGCTGCCCACGAGCTTACCTGGGATGGCGATGTACGCTATCAGTCTGCACAGTTACGCAACTACGATGAAGTACTACAAACCTTATCAGCGCAACAGGCGCTGTATGCCTGCCAGTGTACCCGCAAACAAATCAAAGCGTCCGGCGGCGTTTATCAGGGCACATGCCGTGATCTAAAGTTACCGCCAGAGGGCAATGCGCTCAGACTCAAGTGCGACCAACCGGTGACGACCTTTACCGATCAGTTACTCGGCCCGGTAGAGATAAACGATCCCCATGCACTGGAAGATACCGTGCTGCGTAGGCGCGATGGGCTGCACAGCTATAATCTGGTGGTCGTGGTGGACGATATTGCCCAGGGCGTTAATCACATTGTACGGGGCAGCGATTTGTTAACCACCACCGCCGCGCACCTGACCCTGTACCGTCAACTTGGCGCTCAACCGCCGCTTTATGCACACATTCCGGTTGCAGCGACCTCGTCAGGGCGTAAACTAAGCAAACAAAATCATGCCCGGCCACTCGATAACAATCGTGCCCTGCAAAACCTGCAACATGCACTGAGCTTTCTTGGATTCAGCAATATTGCAGAAAATCACAGCACGATATCGGCATTACTTAATGCAGCGATAGCGGCCTGGCAGTATAATAAAATACCGAAAAGACATGAAATTATTGTCGACGGGGCAGAATCTACTTATCATAACGCCCCTGAGAGTTAAGGAGTAGTTACCATCATTACCCGCGTTCTGGACAAGGTGAAACGCGCATTGAGTCGCGACAGTGAACAAGCCCCGCTGATTGAAGGTGTGGTGATTCCTCGCGCTGAACATGCAATATCCCGGGAAGATATTAGTGATAATGCCCTTAAGGTGATGTACCGCCTGAATAACGCCGGGTTTTCTGCTTACCTGGTAGGTGGTTGCGTGCGCGACCTGATGCTGGGCCATAAACCCAAAGATTTCGATGTCGTCACCAATGCCACCCCTGAGCAGATCAAAGGGTTGTTTCGCAATTGTCGCCTTATTGGTCGCCGTTTTCGCCTGGCGCACATTGTCTTTGGTCGTGAAATCATTGAAGTTGCAACCTTCCGTGGCCACCACAATGAAGACCAGTCGCTGGCCAAACAGGATGAGCAGGGACAACTGGTAAGAGACAATGTGTTTGGTACCATTGAAGAAGATGCCGAACGCCGTGACTTCACCTTTAATGCCATGTATTACGATGTGGCGACCTTCTCTGTCACTGATTTTGCCAATGGTATCGCCGCCATTAAACGACGCGAAGTTGACTTAATTGGCGACCCTGAAGTCCGCTATCGGGAAGACCCGGTCAGAATGCTGCGTGCTGTGCGTTTTGCTGCCAAACTGGATATGACCATCAATCCGCGTACGGCAGAGCCCATTCGTGAACTGGCGCATTTGTTATCCAATATCCCGCCTGCCCGCTTGTTTGAAGAAATGCTAAAACTGTTTTTGTCTGGTCAGGGTCTGAAAACATTCCGCATGCTCCGTGAATACAACCTTCTGGAGCCGCTATTCCCAATGCTTGTCAGAGTGTTTGCCGCGGCTGACAGCAAAGAAATAGCGCTGATTGAACGGGTATTGGTGAATACAGACGAACGGATTAACACCGGGCAGCGGGTCACGCCGGCTTTTCTGATTGCCACTTTATTGTGGTATCCGGTCGAAGAACATGCCACCAAACTCCAGTCAGAGGCAGGCTTGAACGCCCACGATGCGTTTAATATCGCCATGGGTGACGTGTTACATCGCCAATCCCAGCGCATTATGATCCCCAAACGATTCAGCACGGTGGTGCGTGATATCTGGAACCTGCAGCAGCGGTTACCAAGGCGCTTTGGCCGCCGGGCTTTCCAGCTGTTATCACACCCGAAATTCCGTGCCGCGTACGACTTTTTGCTCGCCCGCGGCCAGACCGAAGGCGGAGCCCTGCTTGAACTGGCCGATTGGTGGACCCAGTTTCAGGATGCCGCGCCTAACCAGCAAAAGAAAATGCTCAACACGCTGCGCCAGGAAGAAGGCGGAGCCCAGCGTAAACGCCGCCGTCCCAGAAAGCCGAAATCCGATAATCATGTCCAGTAAGCATAGTGTTTATATTGGCCTGGGCAGTAATCTGGGCGAGTCACTGAGCCAGTTGATCTCGGCGATTTGTGCGATAAGTGAATTGCCGGACACCCAGGTACAGAAAGCCTCCTCTTTTTATCAGAGTAAGCCAATGGGCCCGCAGGATCAGCCGGTTTATATTAACGCTGTTGCACGTATTACAACCGCTTTAGATCCCCATGAGTTATTAGCAGCCCTGCAAAAAATCGAAAATCATCATGGCCGGGTCCGTGAGGGTGAGCGCTGGGGGCCGCGCACCCTCGATTTGGATATTCTGCTGTATGATACCGAGACCATCAAAACCGATGACCTGATCATTCCACATATTGGTATGGCCGAGCGCGAGTTTGTGCTGGTTCCGCTGTTTGAAATTGCGCCGGATATGATTATGCCGGACGGACTGCCGCTGTCAGTGTGGGTGTCACGCTGCTCGCTGGACGGTCTTAAGCGCCTCGCCTCAATCAACGAGACAGCCAGTCTGTAACGGCCCTGTCGCCTTTATTGCATTGGGAGAATGCCCATGAAGAAAATCACTATTTCGACGCTGATTAAACAAAAACAACAGGGTGAGAAAATCACCGCCCTGACAGCCTATGATGCCAGCTTCGCCAAGCTATTTGATGAACAGGGTATTGATGTGCTCTTAATCGGTGACTCGCTGGGCATGGTATTACAAGGCCAGGACAGCACACTGCCGGTCACTACGGCAGACGTTGCCTACCACACCCGCTCGGTTGCCGCTGGTGTCAACGCCGCTTTTGTGATTGCCGATATGCCGTTTATGTCATATGCCACACCGGCCCAGGCTTATGAAAACGCCGCAGCCTTAATGGCCGCCGGTGCCAGCATGGTAAAACTGGAAGGCGGCGCCTGGTTGTGCGAGACCATCACCGGCCTAAAGCAACGCGGTGTGCCGGTTTGTGGTCATCTGGGGCTCACCCCGCAATCGGTGAATGTCTTTGGCGGCTTTAAAGTACAGGGCCGTGAAGAAGACAAAGCCCAACAGCTGATAGATGACGCGCTGGCATTAGAAGCCGCTGGGGCGCAGATGCTGGTGCTTGAGTGTGTGCCCACACCACTGGGTAAAGAGGTCAGCGAACAGCTAAGCATTCCGGTTATCGGCATTGGCGCCGGCGTACACACCGATGGCCAGATCCTGGTGATGCACGACATGTTTGGCGTAAGTGCCAACTATATGCCGAAGTTTTCAAAAAACTATCTTAGCGAGACAGGTGATCTGCGCAAAGCCGTTGCCCTGTATATTGAACAAGTAACCAACGGCCAGTTCCCCGGCCCCGAACATAGCTTTGACAAATAATGCAATTTATTGAATCACTGAACACCTTACGAGAGCTGCGTCAAAGCTGGCGCAGCGCCGGGCACACCGTTGCTTTTGTACCTACTATGGGTAATCTGCACGACGGCCATCTGGATTTGGTTAAACAGGCAAAAGTCCTGGCTGATAAAGTGGTGGTGTCGATTTTCGTTAACCCCATGCAGTTTGGTGCCAATGAAGATCTGGATGCCTACCCGCGAACGCTGGACGCCGACCGCGGCAAGCTGGAAGCTCACGGCGTTGACGCGCTGTTTTTCCCGGCGGTTGACGATGTTTTTCCTCGTGGCTTAAGTGAGCAAACCTTTGTGGAAGTACCCGGTATTTCTGATTTGCTGTGCGGCGCGAGTCGTCCCGGTCATTTCCGCGGTGTGGCGACCATCGTCTGCAAGCTGTTTAACATGGTACAGCCAGATGTAGCTTGTTTTGGTGAGAAAGACTTCCAGCAGTTACAGGTGATCCGCACCATGGTGGAAGATTTATCCATGCCGATTAATATTGTTGGCGTGCCCACAAGACGTCAGGAAGATGGACTGGCAATGAGTTCCCGTAATGGTTACCTCAGCGCTGAACAACGGACTACCGCTACGCAGATATACGCCGCCATGGAGCAAATGCGTGCCGCTATCTGTGCCCGCCAGGACAGCTATGCTGATATTGAACGTAAAGCGTCACAATCGCTGATGGCTGCCGGCCTTAAGCCGGAGTATGTCACCATTCGCAATGCCAGAAACCTGCAACCTGCCGAGCCGGGTGACTATCAGCTCGTCATTCTGATGGCAGCTTTTATGGGCACTACGCGTTTAATCGATAATATGCAGATTACACTGGATCAGGCTTGATCCAGTGTTGCAGGCGTACTCACCGCCAGTAATTCCTGCCATACGCGGTTGCGACTGGCAATGGCGTGTTGCTCTTCCAGAATCGCTCTGAGATCGCGGGTGGTGGTCATTGGATTGGCCAGTACCACACGGAAAACCGTAATGGGATATGCACCATACACCGGGCATTCTAAACGGGTTCGTGACACAAATGATTTACCGGCCTCACGCTGCAATTTCTGCACGTTAACTACCAGTCGGTCTACTTTGCTGTTCAGCCGTTGAGCCTGCACCTGCGGTAGCATTTTCAGTTGTTCCTGAATAGCCGCCGGACAAACCCTATAGGTCATAATAGACAATGTCGGTGAAGTGATCAGTTCAAAGTCAGGGTGAGCCTCAATCATTGCGGCGAATTTTTTGGCTTTCTCAATACTCTGGTTAATCAGCAGCTCATAGCCGCGACGGCCCAGAATGTGCAATGATGAATAGACCATCATGGCCATGCCGTTACGGGAGCCTTCCAGCGTGGTAGCGCCCAAATCTTTTGACCCTTCACGCAGAATATATTGCGCATGATGACGTACAACGTTGGCATCTGCCGGGTTCTTAAACAGCGCCATGCCAGCTCCCATGGGCACATACATTTGCTTATGCGCATCAATGGTAACCGAGTCGGCTTTTTCAATGCCTTTTAAAATGCCGCGATAGTGCTTGGAAAACAGCGTAGCACCGCCCCAGGCAGCGTCTACGTGGAACCAGCAGCCCAGTTCCTCTGCCACATCAGCCAGTTCATCAAGCGGATCAACGTGACCCGTTTCCGTGGTTCCGCCAATACCAACGATGGCCAGCAGTTTATTGCCCTGTTCCTGATATTCGCGGCCTTTTCTTAGCGCCTCAGCAGGATCCAGGACCTGCTCAGGACATGGCAGCGTGATTAGGTTTTCGCGCCCGATCCCCAGCACATCCACCGCTTTTGAGAGACTGTAGTGACCACGCTGCGAGCATAACACGCCGAGATTATCGATATCATAGTGGCGGTAAGCGCTGGCCAGTCCGGCTCTGGCTACGCCAGGGAACCGGCCGTCCGGGCCAAGAATTTTATTGCGTGCCACCCACAAAGCGGTAATGTTGGCAACGGTACCACCTGAGCAAAACGCGCCCAGTGCGTGCCGGGCACTGTGCAGGTATTGTTCGTAAAAGCTTTCGTCCTGCTCGTACACCAGATTGTGCATCATCCCCAGTACCTGGCGTTCAAGGGGGGTAAATGCTTTTGATGTCTCGATTTTAACCAGGTTCTGATTCAGACCCACCAGCAGCTTGGCCAGCGATAAATGAAAATACGGCAACGCCGATGTCATATGACCTATAAAGGTGGGAGAGTAGGTATTCACTGAATGGGCAACCAGCTTTTCCAGCAGGTTTTCAGCGTGCGTCGACACAAACTCAGGCGACTCAGGCATCATTGCATCGGCAAAGTCCTGTTCGACTTCTTCCAGCGAGGTTTTCTTGGTCACGACGTGTTGCGACAAGAAATCCAGGATATTGTCTGAAAGGTGTTCTTCAATTTGTGCCAGCTTAGAGTCTTTGTGCTCTGGCTTGGTAAAAACCCGAAACAGGTGCTTCAAGCTTACTTGTGCTTCACCCACACTGTACACCTCTCGAATTGAAAATGATAACTGCGCTGATGCTTTGCCACACTGACTGTTAAACGCTCGCGCAACATTGCTCACCGGCCCAATCTGAAACTCATGCCGGATACTTAGCAATGACCTTTCACAGCCCCTGACTGTAGCGCAGATTACCCGACACGCCAAGGCCAGCCAGTGTTTCTTACGCTAAACAGCCAGTAAAAAGATCTTCCGGGGCTGCCCCAAAGAGAGTACGATTATAAGGATTTTCTAACAAAAACCCATGAAAATCTGTCATATTAGTGACACAAATCCAGATTTTAAGCGCTTTAGTGTACAGCCTTATTGCGCCACTGCCCCGAGCAACCGCCAGCATTGTTGTCCGCTGTCCTGATACTTCTGCTCAAAGGGCGTTAATGCTGGTTGCTGCGGATTAACCTCAGTAATCTCGCATTGCATGCCGTATTTAGCCGCGGCAACAGCGAACTCTTCAAGGTAAATAAACCAATTACTGCGCACTTCAATTCGTGGGGACAAAGCCATCAGATCGGGCATCGCCTGACTCGCATGCCAGCGCTTTTGCACCTGAGAGGATTTAGGGTACGGATTTGGATACAGCAGATAATGAGCGCTGATATGCCAAGGGGTTTGCTTACACGCCTCCCGTATCAGTCGCCAGAAGTCGATGACGTCAGCCCGTACTACCCGGTAGTTACCCTGCTCGCTCTGATAATGCTGGTGCTTATTAACGCGCAGTGCGGATTTGTCGATGCCGACAATCCGCGCCTGCGGATAGCGTTGAGCCAGGCCGGCCGTGCTTTTACCCACGCCACAGCAGGAGTCGAGGATCACCTCGCCCTGCCAGTCACTCAGCCACTCTGCCACCTCGTCGAAAGCCTGCTGGGTGTGAGCGTGGATAGGACGACGGTTTTCGGTCCGCTGGTACTTTTCAACTATCGCCTCAAGTTTATCGTGAACGCCATTCTGCTGGCTTTCTACAGTGCGTGAATTTCCCCGCATGATTAAGAACGGATCCCGGTACCGCGTTTCAGCAGCGTGTATGCAACAGTAAACAAGGCGAGGTTAAACAGCACCAGTAAGCCCATGGCCAGGCCGATATTAACATCAGACACACCTAAAAAGCCGTAACGGAAACCATTTACCATATACACGATAGGGTTTGCCTTACTGACCCACTGCCAGAACTCAGGTAACAATGTCAGCGAGTAAAATACGCCGCCAAGGTAAGTAAGTGGTGTAAGCACGAAGGTAGGGATCAGGCTGATATCGTCAAAGGTTTTGGCAAAGATACCATTGACCAGGCCCGCCGTAGCAAACAGTGTTGCTGTTAGCAGTAAGGTCAGCACGATGACCGCCAGATTGTGAATATGAACATCGACAAATAACATTGATACTACGGTTACAATCAGGCCAATTAACATGGCCCGGGCAACACCACCGCCTACGTAACCCAGAATAATGACCGACGTAGGTACCGGCGCTACCAGCATTTCTTCGAGGTTACGCTGGAACTTGGCACTGAAAAATGACGACGAAACGTTGGCATAGGAATTCGTGATCACCGACATCATAATAAGGCCTGGTACGATGAACTCCATGTAGGTAAAGCCGCCCATCTGACCGATACGCTCGCCGATGAGGTTACCAAAAATAACAAAGTACAAACTCATGGTAATGGCTGGCGGCACCAGGGTTTGTACCCAAATGCGCAGAAAGCGCGTGCACTCTTTTATCCAAATGGTGGTTAAAGCTATCCAATTGTTTCCGGCAGACATTACACCGACTCCTTACGCCCGGCTTCAACCAGACTAACAAATAATTCTTCCAGACGATTGGCTTTGTTACGCATACTCATCACCTGTATGCCCTGTTCTGTCAACTGACTGAACACCGGGTTCAGGCCATCTGATTTGGCTACGTCGACTTCCAGCGTACTGCTATCGAGTAAGCGGTATTCGAAGCCCTCAAGGCTAACATCGGCCGTTTCGCCCTGTAAATCCAGCACAAAGGTTTCGATATTGAGCTTAGATAACAGTGCCTTCATAGAGGTATTTTCAACAATCAGTCCTTTGTCGATGATGGCAATATTACGACACAGCATTTCCGCTTCTTCCAGGTAATGCGTAGTCAGAATGATAGTAATTCCCTGGCTATTTATTTCCTGCAGGAACTGCCACATTGAGCGTCTGATCTCAATATCCACGCCGGCTGTGGGTTCATCGAGAATGAGCATTTTTGGCTCATGCATTAAGGCTCTGGCAATCATCAGGCGACGCTTCATACCGCCAGATAATTCGCGCGCGCGGGCATTGCGCTTTTCCCATAAATCGAGTTGCGATAAGTATTTTTCGGCCCGCTCGTGAGCTACGTTGCGAGGCACGCCATAATAGCCGGCCTGATTAAGCACGATCTGCAATACCGTTTCGAACTGGTTGAAGTTAAACTCCTGCGGCACCAGACCAATGCAGGACTTGGCCTGTTCTTTTTGCTTATCCAAATCATAACCAAACACTTTTACGTCGCCTGAGGTTTGGTTTACCAACGAACTGATGATGCCAATGGTTGTTGATTTACCCGCCCCGTTTGGGCCGAGCAGGGCGAAAAAGTCACCCTCTTGCACACTCAACTCAACGCCCTTTAAGGCATGAACTGAGCCACGGTAGGTTTTTGTTAACCCCGAGATTGTTAACGCTTGCATGCTGATTTCCGTGTTTATTGTTGTGTTACCCTGGGGGGCAGGAATTGGCAAATGGTATGGCTATGCACCATACTCGCCTGACCATCCAACCCAACGTCTGTTATTGGTATTTCGTTTTTGTGGCGGGAGGCCTGAGCACAACGGGTTCAGATAGAATTAGATTTCCCATCTATTATGGTAACAAATTTACAGAATTAAAGTGTCTACTTTGCCGGACAAACCATTTCAAAAAACCAATAAAGTATTAAAAAATATACTATAAAGCAATTATACATGCCAAAGTTATACCTATTGCCCGCGTTTAAGGTTTGTTTTCCTTCTATCCCGTGCTATTTTTACATGTTAGCAACAACGCATCTATTTAATGGTGGCTCGAAAGTTCCTCTCATGTCCATTCAATCCACGAAAAACATCGAGTCCTGCCTGGTTTTAATCGTAGATGATGATCACATCAGTAGTACGCTGGTTGCTAATATCCTGAATAACCTTTGCCGCTCTTTCACTGCTTCCTCTGCTGCCGACGCCATAGAATTTTGTGAAAACAAACTACCTGACTTACTGGTGGTTGACGTAAACATGCCTGATATCAATGGCCTGGAGCTCTGCCGCCAACTAAAAGCCCGTAATGATACCGCTGATATCCCGGTTATCTTTATTACCGCGGATTTAGGTAAAGACGCCCAGGTCGACTGCTGGGAAGCCGGTGGCAATGATTTTGTGACCAAACCGGTGGTGGCCCAGACCATTGTTCACCGCGTCCGTAATCAGTTGCTGAGTAAGCTGCGCCTCGACGCCTTAAGAAAGCTCAGTTATGAAGACAGTCTGACCGGCCTCTATAATCGCAATTATCTGAATGAGGAATATCCCCGCTTATCGCGCCAACTGATGCGCGACCACCAGCCACTAGGGCTGATTATCTTCGATGTGGATTACTTCAAACAGTACAATGATATTTATGGCCATCTGAAAGGTGACATTTGTCTGGAAAAAGTGTCGGCAGTACTGAAACGTTATACGCGCCGGGCCCGTGATGCCGTGGTCAGATACGGGGGAGAGGAATTTATTATGCTGCTACCGAATACCGGACTCTCCGGTACCAGGGAGATAGCTAATCAGATTTTAACCGATATCTATCAGTTGGAAATAGCGCACAAGCACTCACCTTTTGAACGGGTTACCCTGAGTGCTGGTGCAGTGAGTATTCAGAATATAAAACGCTATCCCCTCAATGATGTCATCGAACAGGCTGATATCAACCTGTACGATGCAAAGCTGAAAGGGAAGAACAAGGTGGTTACCGGCTAACCGCTATCGCTGTGCGGTTAACGTTGGATCTTCCTCACCAAGCTCAATGACCACCTTACGGTCAAAGAAAGTGCCTTCATACTCTTTATGTTTACTGCGTTCCTCGCCTAACGCCAGGGTTAGTACCTGCTTTTCGTCTACACCCTGATTAAGCAGGTATTGCTTTACGCTAATTGCCCGTTGCATAGACAGCGCCTGATTGTACTGAGCATCGCCCCGCTGATCGGCATGGCCGGTAAGGCGAGCCTGCAACAATGGGTAACCGCGTAACGCTTTGGCAATCAGATCCAATTGCTGCTGGTAATCCGGCGCAATGTCATAGGCACCGGTTTGAAACTGCACCACACTCTGCAAGGTGATGGCCGGCGTATCCTGAGTGCGCGTATCACTTACCTGGGTAGTCATACTCGCCTGCTGTAACTGTTGAATCTGGCTTTTCATTGCCAGCAAAGAGCGGTCACGTTGCGACAACAACTCAGCCTGAGCGGTTAACCTTGCCTGATTGGCCTGTAGTTGTTTGTCCTGTTGAATATCATTGCCTACAAAGGCTCCCACTAAGCCAGCGACTGCAGCGCCTACCGGCCCCGCTACCATGGCGCCAATCACCACCCCGGATCCCATACCGATGCCCGCGGCGTGTTCATAAGTTTTCTCTTTGTCACTAGCCATGGCTGGCGCCACTGAAGTTAAGCAAGACATTGCTAGTGCGGCTGAAATGATAGTTTTACGCATAATAGTTTCCTCTGGGTAATCAATTTGTGTTTCGCTGTGAACGATATGAATTACACCAGTCGGATATGGCGCGGTTGGTGTCAGCTTGTGGCAATGTGCTGAGCAAAAAAGGAAAAACATGGCAACTTGTGGCGACATTAACCACCAAACACGTTGCCCGTTGCGAAAACCCGCCTACCGCGGAACAAAAGTGGCAGAAAAATGGCAAGCTCGGGGAATTTATGCCGAACTTCCGCCTAACCCTGTTAACTAAGTTATAGTAGGGGCCGGTATTAGACAGGATGAATGATGTATGCCAAAAACCATTGCCATTGTTGAAGATGATATTGCTATCCGTGATAACTACACCGCCGTGCTGAGCGGACAAGGCTACACGGTTCAGGCTTATGCTGATCGCCCGTCGGCCAGCCTGGCATTCAGCCAGTCTCTCCCCGATCTTGCTATTATCGACATCGGCCTGAATGACGAGATGGAAGGCGGCTTTATGCTGTGTCAGCAGTTACGTCAGCTTTCTCAATCGCTACCAATCATTTTTTTTACTGCCAGGGATAATGACGTGGATACCATCAGCGGGCTGCGTATGGGTGCCGATGACTACCTGACTAAAGATATCAGCATGGCCCACCTGTTGGCGCGCATTGCCGCCCTGTTCCGACGTACAGACTTACTTGCCACGCCCAAACAGGACTCAGATACCATTCGCCTTGGCCATCTTAACGTGGATGTCAGCCGTATGACGGTGAGCTGGAAGGATATTCCGGTGGCCCTGACCGTTACCGAATTCTGGATGTTACACGCTCTGATCAAACGCCCGGGGCATGTGAAAAGCCGCCAGCAACTGATGGACGAGTCGCGCATGGTCGTCGATGACTCCACCATTACGTCACATATTAAGCGTATGCGAAAAAAGTTTGTCCAGCTCGACGAAAGCTTTGACCATATTGATACGGTCTACGGCATGGGATATCGCTGGCAGCAATAGCTGACCGGTATAAAAGGATCAGACTGGTGAAGTTACGTTTTTCAATTCGTCTGCAGTTATTGGTACTGTCGCTTTTCTTGTTTGCGATTCCGTGGCTCGGCTATAAATATGTCTGGGAGCTGGAACAATACCTGCGCATCGGCCAGGAACAAACCATGATTGGTACGGCCAGAGCAGTTGCCACTGCGTTGCACGAGCGCCCTGCCTTGTTTGACAGCCAGTCCGCATATTTACAAAACGTCCGCCCGGGTACTGATTTATACGCCCCACCTATTGATGTCCCCATTCAGCTCGATGGCCGGTTACAGGAATGGCAGGCAGTATCACCGCTCATCCAGTCTTATAACGAAGAGAACGTGGTTACCTGGTTTGCTGAACAGAATGTGCCGGTTACCCTGTCGGTAGAGCACATGGTGGGACGTTACGATCAGTACTTTTATGCCATGTTCGCGGTCACCGATGACAAAGTAGTTTTTCGAGCGCCTAATAGCCTTAGCGTTGATCGCTCCGATCATCTGCTGATCGGTATGCTGGATGCGCAGGATACCCTGCACCGCTATATTATTTCTCCTTACGACTCCGGCTGGGTGAATGCTTACCAGCTTGATGACAACCCCGGTCGCTTTCGTGCCGTCGATAACGCGCTGGAAATTCAGGGCCGCTGGGAGCTGACCAGTACCGGATATAATGTTGAGCTGCGCTTTCCGATTACCATGACCTCCGGCGCCCTGGCCTTCGCCATTGTCGATGTTGACGACCCGGCTAACCGCGCCAAACAGTATGCCGTGGGCACCGCCAATCCCAACCAGAGCGATGACCTTGGAACCGTGGTAACCCCATCACCGGAAATCGAGCGGATACTTTCCGGGTTGCGCTACGCCGACTCCCGTGTATGGGTTATCGATAAACACAAACGGGTACTGGCCCGCTCGGGCTCTATCCACTCTTCTCTCGGGCTTAATGCCGGCAGCCAGGAAAGCAGCAGTCAGGGATGGTGGCACTATATTGAACAGCAATGGTTGTTGCCGCTCTATTACCAGATACTCACCCGTCCGCCCGGCGATTTTGTGGACGAACTGGCAGACGCCTACGCGCTGGCAGGCAAAGATATCAATCACGCGCTGAGTGGCCAGCCAGATTCCCTGTGGCGCCTGACCCCGGACAACAAGGCGGTGATACTGTCGGCCGCTTATCCCATTTACATTGGCGACTCCGTCATGGGTGCGGTTGTCGTTGAACAAACCACCCACGGGATCCGCACATTGCGTAACCGGGCGCTGGAACAGCTTTTTCACGTTATTCTTGCGGTAATGCTACTAGGTACACTCGGTTTGCTGATGTTTGCGCACCGTATCTCCAGCCGAATTCGCAACTTACGTGACGATACCGAAGCGGTCATCGACCCCAACGGCAAAATTATTGGCAGCCTGCCGCCATCCCGCCACGGTGATGAAATAGGCGACTTATCCCGCTCATTCAGCGCTGTGTTGAGCCGCCTGCAACAGTACAATTCCTATCTTGAGAACATGGCGTCCCGACTTTCCCACGAACTGCGCACGCCCATAGCGGTGGTACGTTCCTCTCTGGATACCCTCGATGAGGTACAAGATCCTGCCCGGCAGCAGGTATTCCTCAGCCGCGCACAATCGGGCATCAGCCGCCTGAGCAGCATTCTTAACAGTATGAGCGAAGCTACGCGATTAGAGCAGATGATCAGTCAGGAAGACACCGAACGCTTCGATATCGTTAAAGTGGTGGGTGGTTGCGTAGAAGGCTATCAGCACGCATACCCCCACCGCCAGTTTGCGCTCAGGCTCAGTTGCGAGAAAGTGCAACTCAATGGCTCACCGGATTTGGTTGCCCAGATGCTGGACAAAATCATCGCCAATGCAGTGGAATTCAGCCAGCCAGAGAGTACTATTGCCCTGCATATGTGGCAGGAACAGCGCACTGTTAAACTGAGTATTACCAATACCGGTCCATTGCTGCCCAAAGGCATGCATGAGCAGCTGACCCAGTCCATGGTGTCGGTGCGCGCAGAAGGCAATAATGCCGACGGCCCGCCGCATTTAGGCCTGGGGCTGTATATTGCCAATATGATTGTGGCCTTTCACAAAGGTAACATTGTGCTGCAGGATTTACCGGACAAGACCGGGGTCTGCGTGGTAATTTCATTACCCGTTCCCCAGAACTAACCAGAAAAGGCGAAATCATGAGCGAAGCTGATCCGCGGATCGTGGCACTGGAAAAGCAGTTCAACCAGATACACGTGCAATTGTTTGATACTTTCAGTCACGCCCAGTCGGCAGTGATGACGGTGATGCAAACCGGCCGGGATATTGACGAAAACCAGGATGACTTTACTCAGCTTAAACGAGACTTTGAGGTCGCGGTGGCAATGTACCCGGGCAACGACCAGACTATGCAGCAGAAAATCACAGCCACCAATGAGCTGGCGGCGAGTCAGCAGACCTCAAATGTACATTTAACTCAGGTATGGGCGGCGGCGGTATCAGCACTATCCTGCGACCGCATGCTGGCGATGATCCCAACGGATTTGCAGGACGATCCCGAAGTGGCTGGTGAATTACAGCACAAACGCCGGGAACATCTGGCAATGTGGCAGGAGCGATTGGAAAACCCTTAACGCTATCGGCGCCGGGCTACTTTTTACCCGGCGCCGATGTCATACTGCTATCCGGCACATTTTTTAGCATCATCAGCTGCTTACGGCGATGCATAACGTAAGCCAGGCGGCGCATGCTGACATTGGTATCCTTTTCATCCTCAATATCCACCCCAAGTAATCTTTCCAGCAGATCCTCCAGGGTCAGAATGCCTTCCAGGCCACCGTACTCATCAACAACCAGCACGATATGCACATGATTTTTAATAAACTGATCAAAGGTGGATGACAGCGGCATGGAGCCCAGTACCGTGACCATGCTCATGCGGTATTGTGACAACGGATTGTCGCCATGGCCTTTAGCCTGGGCAACCAGCAGGTCAGAACGCATCACAAAGCCGGTGACTTGCTCTGAATCGCCCTCTTCATAAATAGGGATGCGTGAATATTTTATGCTGCCATGTTTATGGAAAAACTCAGTGATAGTGAGTGTTTCCGGTACCGAGAAAACCTGGGTACGGTGGGTGATGGCATCTTTTACCGCGAGCTCATTGAGGGTAAGCAGACTCTTCATTACCGAAGCTTCATGCTCATTGAGCTGGCCTTCTTCGCCACTCAGCTCGGCCATAGCATGCAGCTCAGCCCGATTAAGGCCACGCAAGGGACTCTCTTCTTTAAAGCCTTTAGTCAACCATTCCGACATCTTTACAAAAGGATAAAGGAGAATAACCAGGTACTTAAGGAAATAGGCGGTGATGGGCGCCAGAGCGCGCCAGAATGTTGCACCCAGTGTTTTGGGAATAATCTCCGAAAAGACCAGGATCAGCAGGGTAAGGATTGCCGAAATAAGGCCCAGATAAGCATCGCCGAAGACGATTGCCGCCTGAGCACCAGCGCCTGCGGCGCCCATGGTATGGGCAATAGTGTTGAGGGTTAAAATGGCTGATAAGGGGCGATTGATATCCTCGGTAAGATGGCGCAGTACCGCACCACTGGGTTTCTGCTCTTTTTCCAGAACAGAAATATAGGCTGAAGAAACGCTCAGGATCACCGCCTCGGCGATGGAACACAAGAATGAAAATCCCAGTGCGATAATCACGTAAACGAGCAATAAAATCATGTAAAGCAGTCCATTGAGTCAAGTGTACAAGGGTTATTATGAGGCCTTATCCGGTGGATACAAGCACAGTCGATGGTAACAAACTATCTAATACCAAAGAATAATTAACAAAAACAAACCAATTTGTTACATTTAGCTTACATTCGATGAAAAAGAGGCTCGAATTATGACTAAAGCTAAATTGTCAGATCAAGTTTCACTGGTGTTATATTCTGTTTCGTTAATGATCATTACTGCGGGTGTTTTTAACGCATATCTCTAAACGCAAAAGCTCTTCAGGAGTATGCGTTGCTAGCACATAAAGTAAAAAGCCGTCAGTTGTACTGACGGCTTTTTTTCATCAGGCTGATTGCCTTTTGAACTTACGGATCACCGACCAGGATTCGAGCATTACCAGCACACTAACAATCAACACCACCGCATCTAAAAAGACCAGCAGATAGTTGCCATCAAGGTAGTACTCTTTTAACTTAATAGTTCCCGCTAGGAAAGCCATTACGATAACAAAAGTCATAGGCACCAGGGTATAAATCGCCGGGCGCTTCATTTTAATCAGCATCACTGAAATCACCAGCAGGGTCATACTTGCCAGGATCTGGTTGGTAGAACCAAACAATGGCCAGATAATCATACCGCCGCTGCCAGAAGAGCCTCCGGCACCAAAGGCCAGTAACAAACAGCAGGCAACCGCAACCAGGGTAGCTATCACGCCATTTTTGAGTACCGGTAGCTGATAGATTTCACCCCATTCCTGAATGATGTAGCGCTGTAAACGAACACCCGAGTCCATGGTGGTACCGGCAAACAGCACAACCATGGTGGCCAGAATAGTCGATGAGAACTCTACCGGTAAGCCCCAGCCCTGTTGAATAAGATTAGCGCCACCGGTAATGAATGCTGCCACCGAACCATCACCCAGATGGCTGTATACTTCATGCCACTCTTCTGGTGACGCAGCTAATGCCACACCACTCACCGCAACAATAGTCACCAGGGCAAGACAGCCCTCACCTACCGCACCGAGGTACCCCACAAAGCGGGCATCTGTTTCTTTATCCAGCTGCTTGGAGCTGGTACCCGAGGAAACAATCCCGTGAAAACCCGACACCGCGCCACAGGCAATCGTTACGAATAACAATGGTATTATGCTGGGCGTATCCACAGCAGTCTGAGTGTTAAACGCAGGGGCAGTAATATCCGGTAACGACACAAACACCGCACCATAGAGTAAAAACAAGCCAACCAGCAACTGCATGCCATTAATGAAGTCTCTGGGCTGCAGCAGCATCCACACCGGCAGTAGTGAAGCAATGGCAGCATAGACAAACAGAATAATGATCCAGTTAGCATTAGCAGATAAGCCAAACAGGGTGTCGGGTAATTCGATAGGAATGTAACTACCAGCAAACACCGAGGCGTAAAGCACAATGATCCCCACCAGACACATCGGGATAAGGCTAAAGTTTCGTTTCAGCAACTGACCAATAACCAGTGCTACGGCAATTGCCATCCAGGCAGGAAATACCGCGTCTGGCTGGGATACAAAGGATTTAGCAATGACAACGCCGAACACGGCATTGACCATCAGCAGTACCAGGAATACCACCACCATGAACAGTGAGCGGGTACGCTTACCGATAACATCTTCCGCCAGCGCGCCCATGGATTTACCTTTGTGCCGGCTACTGGCCCACAAAGCCCCCATGTCGTGTACACCGGCAAAAAACATGGTCCCAAATACTACCCAGAGAACGGCAGGAACCCAGCCCCAGTACACCGCGATAGCCGGGCCGACAATTGGCGCAGCGCCCGCTACAGAGGTAAAATGGTGTCCCCACAGAACCACTTTATTGGTAGGGACATAATCCAGCCCATCGCGCAGCTCATGAGCGGGTGTTCTGAAATTAGGGTCGAGCTGGAAAATCCGTTCCGCGATAAATTTTGAATAAACAAACCAGCCCAGCAGCATTCCTGCAATACCGAGCAAAACAATTAACACCGAGGCCATTTGTCCACCTTTTATTGTTAACCTACCGGAGCGATAACTGCCCCCGATAATGATTGCGGCTTAAAAATACGGGTCTGGCTGACCCTGCTGCGCGATTCTAGCGCTTTTTTTTCGTCGCATTGATGTTTTCTTTATAACTATAGACCAATCAACGGCTGAGCAGGATAAATGCAGACACATCGCAAGCTAATACGAAGCCGCCCCCCGTAACAGTCCATATTATTCAAGTGCTGCCTTTTCTGAAATGATAGTAGGGACGATGTTCGTGTTTGCAAACAATACCCGCTCAGGAGGAATTCCCCCTATCAGGTAATAAGGTAATTTGCTCGTCCCTGCATGCTTTTAAGCGGGGACCTCCATGCATGATATCGTGGATTCAATACTTCCTTGGCGAAAAGGCTATATTAGATTAGTTAGCCTTTTATTGGGTTCCCGGATATTCGCTGCGCGAATTCTGGGACGATAATTACTGTCCAAAAACAAAAAAGGCGCTCATAAGAGCGCCTTTTCAGGTTTTGGTGTTATTATCGATTACTCGATGATTTTAGAAACAACACCAGCACCTACAGTACGACCACCTTCACGGATTGCGAAGCGCAGGCCTTCTTCCATGGCGATTGGAGCAATCAGTTCTACTTCGAACTTCAGGTTGTCGCCAGGCA
>CEUU01036359.1_pt1 | contig 61769 bp, 47 predicted proteins | sample 531321 | NCBI WGS metagenome assembly CEUU01 (sample SAMEA2622658, study PRJEB7988) | marine metagenome | isolation source: saline water (ENVO:00002010), including
TTTAACAAGGAAGAAATGCCGATGGGCTGTTTTTCTTTGCTCTTCCACTCCTCGCCAGGAGGTATTATAAGGTCAGGAAGGCAATGATCATAAGCGAAAGGGAAATGGAAGAATGCCTCCTGGGCGAGACGGGGGACCCTCATTCTCGCCTTGGCGTTCACCCCCTTGGCGCTGAAAAAGGTCTAGTTGCCCGGGCCTTGGACCCGGGAGCCGATTCGATTCGGATCATCGATCTGCGGGACGATTCCTCTCAGTCGCTAGTCCGCTTGGACGAGAGGGGATTCTTCGAGGTTGCCCTGCCGGGCGAGTCGAAACCTTTTCCCTACCGTTTCGTCTCCCGCAGAGGAGGTGGGGAACATGAATGGGAAGACCCATATTCCTTTCTTCCATCGGTCGGAAATGATGAGCTGAAGGGATTCAGCGAAGGAACGGACAGGCGTCCTTTTCTCAAGCTTGGTTCCATGCCCCGAACCATGAATGGCGTGGAAGGAGTTTCCTTCGTCGTATGGGCCCCTTCCGCGAGGAGCGTCCATCTCGTGGGAGATTTCAACAGCTGGAACTCGAGCTCACTCCCCATGCGCTCCCTCGGTTCCTGCGGATGTCGCGAGCTTTTCGTGCCCAATGCCCGGGTCGGACAAAAGTACAAATTCAGGGTGCTCGGGGCGGATGGCGTCCTGAGGGAGAAGAGCGACCCCTTTGCCTTTAGGTGCGAATCGCTGCCAGGTAACGCATCCATGGTATGCGACCGCGAACTTGTCGCCGACGGGATCGCCGGAGGCGCCTTGCTTCCCTCCGAAAACCCAAGGGAGGAGGCGCTTTCGATTTATGAGATGCATCTTGGTTCCTGGAAGTTTCACGAGCATGAGAATCGCCCCTTGAGCTATTTGGAACTGGCCGATTGCCTGCCCTCGTACCTCCTCGACATGGGTTTCTCGCACGTGGAGTTTCTTCCTCCCAGCGAATATCCCTTCGGTGCTTCCTGGGGCTATCAGGTAACGGGCTTCTACGCACCCACGCACAGGTATGGTTCGCCAAGCGAATTCAAGGTCCTAGTGGATGCATGCAAGGATGCGGGAATCGGAGTTATAGTCGATTGGGTACCCGCCCATTTCCCAGCCGACGAGTTCGCCCTCTCCCGGTTTGACGGAACTTGTCTTTTCGAGCATGAGGACCCAAGGCAGGGAAGGCATGCCGAATGGGACACGCTGATCTTCAATTACGGCAGGGCCGAAGTGAGAAGCTTTCTGATCGGAAGCGCCCTTGCCTGGATCGACCGTTTCGGCATTTCGGGCTTCCGGGTCGATGCGGTGGCCTCCATGCTCTACCTCGACTACGGCCGCCAGGATGGCGAATGGGTGCCTAACCGCATGGGTGGCAACCATAACCTTGAAGCAATCGAATTCATTCGCCAGTTTAACCAGGCCATTCACGAGGAGTATCCTCAGGTGATCAGCATTGCCGAGGAGTCGACTGCTTTTCCTCAGATTACGCAGCCTCCTCACGTGGGCGGCCTGGGATTCGACTTCAAGTGGAATATGGGCTGGATGCACGACGTACTCGGCTACTTTAGGGCTTCCCCCTGGGAGAGGTCAAAACGCCATGACAACCTGACATTCGGTGCAACCTACCAGTTCTCTGAGAACTTCGTGCAGGCTTTCTCCCACGACGAGGTAGTTCACGGGAAGGGTTCCTTGGCCAACAAGATGAACCTGCCCGAGCAATCCGAACGACTGGCCAACCTGAGGGCCTTGATGGCCCTGCAATGGACTTGGCCGGGCAAGAAAACTCTCTTCATGGGTTGCGAGTTTGGGCAGTGGAAGGAGTGGGATTTCAATTCCCCTCTAGAATGGGCCCTCATGGATGCTCCCCTGCATGCAGGTCTCGTGAACCTAATCCGGGACCTCAACTGCAACTATTCTTCTCATCCCGGTTGGGCGAAATGCGATCACCAGTCGGACAAATTCAGTTGGGTGGACTGCAACGATAGGGATCGGCAGACCTTATCCTTTCTCAGGCTCGGAGAGGAGGCCTCGGAAACCCTTCTGGTAGCCTGTAACTTCTCGGGCCGGCTCGTCCACAGGGATTGGGGTTGCCCTCATCCCGGCGGCTGGAAGGTTCTTCTTGATACCGATTCACCGCACTATGGCGGAGAGGGATCGGCCGGAGGAACGGTTTTTTCTTCCCTCGCCAACACCTGCGACGGTAACCCTCAAAGCCTTTCCTTTTCGGTGGGCCGGTGGAGCGTGCGAATTCTTTGCCCGAGTTAAGGGAGACTCAGGGCAAGAGCGTTTGGCCGGCGAGAAAAGGTTACCCAGGAGGAGCGGACCGGCGAACGGCCTCGACCCGAACCCCTTCCCGGAAGATCATTCTTCGCCTCAGGGAACCGTTCGACTCATACTCGCCATAGGTTCCATGGCCTTCTTTAACCGAGGATTCCGGGCAAACTGCTCCATTCGGCTTCCAGACCTGCATGCGAACCAGTTTGCCTTCCCGACTGAAGGAAACCTGCTCGATCAAGCCTCCCGGGTAATAAGTCTTCCATTCGCCGTCGACCTCACCGTTGAGGGTTTGCCCAACCGTCTTGGGCTTGCCGTCGGGATACCACTCTTCGAAGGAACCTTCCATCACGTCGTTCTTCCACTCGATTTCGGAAGCCTTGGCCCCATTGTCATGCCAATTCATCCAGAGCCCTTGTTTTTGCCCATCCTCCAGACGACCCAACGTCTCGAGGTTGCCCCCGTCTCCGGTTGCCTTGACCCACCCGGTGAATGGTTTTTGATCAGCGTCCACGAATAGCATGATCATTCCGTACATCCGTTTGCGGGTAAGCTTTTCGATGGAGGAGGCCTTGCTGACCACATCCTCGAAAGTCTTGTAATCCCTCAAGTCGGGAGAGCATCCCGGGGCGAGATGGAGCAACGCGAGAAGGGGGAGCAGTGCCGCAAATATGGCTGAAGGAGCCTGCTTATTCAAAATTGCAATAATTATTCAATTTGAGGGGAAAACTCTTTTCACGTAAGAGAATCCTTTTTGATTCTTCAGATCAACCTTTCTTTGTTTTTGAAAACCACCCCTTCATTTCGTCTTCTATCCCTAGTCGGCATACTTATCTTTTCCTAAGGTGCCTTGCGGATAGCTTGTTTGGGCTACTCTTGGCTTCGCTTGCCTCCCTCGAACTGGCCCAGGCCTTTCCCGGCTATGTTTTCAAGGCGTCGGGCTTCAGTCGGGATCTTCTTGATTTGTCCGTTTTCAACCCCTACGGATTCGGCTAAAACCAAGTACTCCTATTGGTGTTGCTCGTGTCTGCGGTTGTTTCGGTACTCCCGGTCTGTCTGGCTTTGGGCAAGCCGATTGGCGAGGTGTTGGGCTGAGCGAATGGCGCGGGGAATCTTATTTCGCAAAGGAAGAAAGAAGTAATGATGTTGCCGTCTTTGCCCGAAGGAATTTCATAGACCGACATGATTTTCATTAAGGAGGTGAACTTGGCCTACGGTCACAAGAAGCTTTTCGAGGAGGTTTCGGAAACGATTTCTCCCCGCGACCGAATTGCCCTGGTGGGTTCCAACGGTTCGGGAAAGACAACCCTCCTGAGGATGCTGATGGGGGATGAAACCCCCGATAGCGGCATGATCGAGAAGCCCGACTACGCCACTGTGGGCTATTTGCCCCAGGACGGTATTTCGGTTGCGGGTCACTCCTTGAGGGAGGAGGCCGGCAAGGCCTTTGCCGACGTGGCGGCTCTCAAGGAGAAGCTCGATGATGCCGAGGTCAAGCTTGGCGAGATGGATCCCGACACGGAGGAATTTTACGACCTGATCGACCTGATGGGATCATGGGAAGAGCAACTCGCTTCCTTCGAGCCCGAGAAAATGAATGCCAGGATTGAGAAAATCATGATGGGCATGGGCTTCTCCCTGGCGGACGTCGACCGTCAACTGGAGGAGTTTTCGGGGGGCTGGCAAATGAGGATCGCCCTGGGCAAGCTTCTCCTCCAATCCCCTTCTCTTCTCATTCTGGATGAGCCTACCAATCACCTCGACGTGGTTTCCCAGCACTGGCTGGAGAATTACCTCAAGAGCTACCAGGGGGCCATCCTCGTGATCTCGCACGATCGGGCCTTCCTGGAGACGGTCACCGAGCGGACCCTCGAGCTAAAGATGGGCGCCCTCAACAGCTATAAGGGCAACTATGGGTTTTACCTACGCGAAAGCGCCGCCCGCAAGGAGAGGCAGCGCAAGGCCTACGTTAACCAGAAGAAGGAGATCCAGAAGGAGAAGGAGTTCATTAACCGCTTCCGGTCCAACGTCAAGAAGGCGGCCATGGTACAAAGCCGGATCAAGGCCCTGGAGAAGATGGAGCTGGTCAAGCCCGAGGCGGAAGAGAAAAAGATCTACTTCCGTTTTCCTCCCTCGCCACCCGCTAGTCAGAAGGTCGTGGAGATTGAGAACCTGTCCAAGTCCTATGACGACCTGGAGGTGTTCAAGGGGCTGGACCTAAGGATCGAGAAGGGCGACCGCATTGCCGTGGTCGGAGTGAATGGAGCTGGGAAGTCGACCCTTGCTCGGATCCTGGCCGGGGTCGAACCCTTCCAGGAGGGGGCAAGGGAGGTGGGCGTCAATACGGTGATCGGCTACTTCGCCCAGCACCAAGCGGAGGAACTGAATCCCGCCAACGACGTTCTCACGGAAGTCGAGGAAGTCCTCAGCGAAAACCCCGATGCAAATCCCCGGGGCGCCCTCGGGGCCTTGCTTTTTAGCGGCAACGACGTTTTCAAGAAGACCTCCGTCCTTTCGGGTGGGGAGAGAAACCGCGTGGCCTTGGCCAAACTGCTCATGAAGCCCTGCAATTTTCTCATCATGGACGAGCCGACCAACCACCTCGACATTCGAAGCAAGGAGGTTCTCCAGGAAGCCTTGAACCTTTTCGAGGGAACCGCCCTGATCGTAAGCCACGACCGCTCTTTCCTTGATGGAGTGGTGACCAAGGTGCTGGAGGTATCATCGAGCAAGGCCAGGATGCTGACCTGCAACGTTACCGAATATATGCAAAGACTAGACGAGGAAGAGGCTTGAAATCGTAGAGGATCGGGTAAATCCTCGAAGCGACCCCATGGCCAAGCTATATTTCCATTATTCATCGATGAACGCAGGCAAATCCACCGCCCTCCTGCAGGCGAATCACAATTATGGTGAGCGTGGGATGGCCACGGTACTCTTCACGGCAAAGCTGGATGACCGGGAAGGGGTGGGTGTAATCCGATCGAGGATTGGCATCGACCACCAAGCCCTCGTCTTTGCGGAGGAAGACGACTTGCTGAAGATGGCGCGCAGGGAAAGGGAGCGCGGTCCCGTCGACTGCATCCTGATCGATGAGGCCCAGTTCCTTACCAAGGAACAAGTCGGGCAACTGGCCGATTTGGTGGACTCGGAGGGAATCCCCGTGCTTGCCTATGGGTTGCGTACCGATTTTCTGGGGGAGACTTTCGAGGGAAGCCGCTACCTCATGGCGTGGGCGGACGAGATCAAGGAGATCAAGACTATTTGTCACTGCGGGAAGAAGGCAACCATGAACGCCCGCATCGATGCCACCGGCAAGATGGAGACGGAAGGAGCCCAGATCGAGATTGGAGGCAACGAGCGTTACGTCTCGCTTTGCCGCAGTTGCTACTCCAAGGGAAATACCGGTCCGACCCTTTCCTGAACGCCGCTATCCTCGACGGCGAATTTGACGTCCCGCAAAAACCCATTCAGAATACTCTTCCATGAAAACCTCGCCCCGTCTTCTTTTTCTGCTCATCTTCGCTCTTCCTCTTTCCCTTTCCTTCGGTCAAGTGCAGATCCACGAATGGACGAACAAGGCGGGACGGACCATCAAGGCCAAGTTCTTGCGGAGCGATGCCGAGACGGTCACGATTTTTCTCAACGGCCGTAATTTCGTTCTGAAACTGGCTGACCTCAGCGAGGAGTCTCAGGCACAGGCTCGCAAGCTTTCCGCTCCCTCCGTTCCTCCCCTTGTCCCGGTTGCTCCCGCCCCCGAGACTTCCCCGCCCGCCGGGCAAAGCTCCGGTTCCTCAACGACCAAGACCTCGTCCAAACCCATCGGGCAGGGAGGCAAGACGGTCCTGCCTGTCCTCGGCTCGGGCAAGTGGGCCCAGTTCCATTCCGTCCTCGAGACCTCCACCCACGACGTGGCCCTTCATGGCAACGGGACATTCCATCTCTATTTGAAGGACGGGAGCGAAAACCTCCTCAACGGTCGTCCCATCATCCTCCAGTTCAACCACGGGTACTACTCCAAGCCTCACCCAAAGGGATCGACCTATGCCTATCACGTCACGAGGAGCGACTACCATTATTACTACCGCAAGGTCACGGGCTTCGAGAACCCTCCCGAGCCCTCCGAGAAACTCGGGCGGATGAAACTGGTGGCCAAGCTCGAGGATGGGGTCAGCATGGAAATCGGCTTTGAGGCCAGCTCCAGACGGATTGCCATCTGGGGAAAGGCGGAGGACCCTTCCGGGGTCGAGCACCCGACGATCATCGCCCTTAGGCTTGCGGTCCCCGATTCCATTGAGGTCAAGGATGGCGATGGCCTTGCCCAATGGGAATCCATCGTCGACGATACGGCCCTCGATGTGGTTTCCAGTTCCGGGTCCAAGGAAAGGATTCCCTACTTGGAGAAATGGATAGACGCAAAAAAGAAGCTGAGTTTCTCGAAGGGCATCCAGTCGGCCCTCACCACGGGCAAGCTTCTCGGCCGCAGGAAATTGACGGTGGCTCCAAAGTCACTGCGGGATTCCGCCCTTCACGTTGGCAGTTACTCCGGGGTTTTCCCTTTCCAGCATTACCGCTATTACTACCAAGATCGGGAAGGGGGCGAGATCGACAAGAACCGTCGCCTCGAGATCGAGATCAAGTAGGCCCGGCCGGCAGCTCTAGTGGAGGACCACCTTTAGGAGCAGGAAACCGCCCACAAGCAGGACTCCGAAGGCGAGGGCGCACTTGTTGAAGTGCCGGTCGATCCTCTCCTTCATTGGCTCGCCGAATTTCGAGATGAGGATGGCGACCAGAAAAAAACGAGCCGAGCGGCTGACTGCGGAAGCAAGGAGGAAGGGAATCAAGGCCATGTCCATGACCCCGCTGGCAACGGTAAAAACCTTGTAGGGGATGGGCGTGAACCCGGCCAGAAAGACAATATACCAACCCCATTCCTCGTACCACCCCGAGATTTCTTCGAATTTTTCAGGGGTGAAGCCGGGTACGAAATCATAGAAGAATCCTTCCAGCGTCTCCCAACCGTAGAACCCGATTGCATATCCGGCCAAGCCTCCGAGGACCGAGGCGATGGAGCAAATGAGGGCAAACTTCAAAGCCCTGCGGATGGCTCCCAGGCAGAGGGGAATGAGCAGGACGTCGGGGGGGATTGGAAAAAAGCTGGCCTCGGAGAAGGAAATCAGGCCGAGCCACCAAGAGGAAGTTTTCCTCTCGGCCAGGGAGAGGGTCCAATCATAGATCCTTCTGAGCGGATTCCTCGATTTCGTCATCACTCGTAAACCGATGGCTTGAGCGTCCCGACGAAGGGCAGTTGGCGATACTGGCCGGCATAGTCAAGCCCGTACCCGACCACAAATTCATCGGGGATCGAAAAGCCGGACCAGTCGGCCTTGAAATCATTTTGACGTCGCTCGGGCTTGTCCAGAAAGACGCAGGATTGTACCGATGCCGGATCCCTTGCGAGGACCTCGTCGTGGACGCGCTTCATGGTGTTGCCAGTGTCGAGGATGTCGTCGACGAGGAGTACGTGCCTGCCCCCGACTTCCGACTTGAGGGAACTCAGTATGCGGGGAGCGGTCTCGGGATCCGTGGAGTCGCCGTAGCTCGAGACCCGGATGCAGTCGAGTCGAAGCGGGATGGAGAGGTTGCGTATGAGATCAGCCGTGAAGACGATGGCTCCATCCAGCAAGGTGACGAGAAGGATTTCCTTGCCCTCGTAGTGGCGGTCGATTTCCAGTCCAAGCTCGGAAATGCGCAGGCTGATTTGCTCTTCCGTGAGAAGGATCTGCTTGAGGTCGTTTTTCAAGGGAGTCGTTCGAGTAACTGGTTGATGCTTGACTGGGCGGAAGAGGCGTAGCCTCCGCCGAAAAGGTTGAAGTGATTGAGCTCGTGGTAGAGGTTGTAAAGAATCTTGCGGATCTTGAACCCAGGGTCGAGAGGATAAACTTCCTCATAGGCTTGGTAAAAGGCTTGAGAGAATCCTCCGAACATATGGGTGAAGGCCAGATCGGTCTCCCGGTCTCCATAGTAACTGGCCGGGTCGAAGACGAAGGGGGCTCCCCTTTGATCAGAAGACGCGTTTCCTCCCCACAGGTCACCGTGAAGAAGGGAGGGGGATGGTGAGTAGCCGACGAAAAAGGTGGAAAGATTTTCCATCAAGTCTGAGGCGCCGTGGAAGGATTGCCCTATTGCCTTGGCGAGAGAAAATTGGTGTTCCAATCGGTGTTCGCGGTAGAAGTCCGGCCAATTTTCGCCGGGCGGATTGGGTTGGGGGGTAGCTCCGATGCAGTTGTCCCGTTTCCAGCCGAAGTAAGGTTGCCTGATCTGGTGCAGACGGGCCAGTTGCCTTCCCAAGTCGTGCTGACTGGAAGGGGAGGGAGAACCTTCCTCAATAAAGGATAGAGCAAGGAAGGAAACTTGAGGGGTCTTCCCGAAGGCGATGACTCTAGGTACCCGAACGGTCGAAGTTGCCTCGATTTCAAGAAGGGCTTCCGCCTCCGCCTCGAAGTAGTCGAGGAAATCGAGGTCGTTTTGCTTCAGGAAGAAGGAACGGCCGTCATCTCCCTCGATTCTGCTGGCCCGGCTGATGCAGCCGCCGCCGATGGAGGCGGAGCCGGTGAGGCGGAAGGGGGAACCGGTGGCTCGGGAAATCGCCTCGGCGACGCTTGGGAAGGAGGAAGAAGCGGGCAAAGCGTTCGAAATTATGGGGCGAGCTCCCGCTCGAGTTCGTCCAGAAGTCGGCCACAACCATCCTCTAGGAGATCGAGAACATTCTCGAAACCGGAGGCTCCGCCGTAGTAGGGATCGGGCACTTCCCGCGTATCTCCGGGGACGTAGGAGCAGAAAGGCTTGATCTTGGAGGCGAGCGCTGGGCTGGGGGCGAGGGAGGAGAGCTCGGAAAAGTTGAAGTCGTCCATGGTGAGGAGCAGATCGGCCTTCTCGAAGTCTTCGCCAGTGGCCATGCGGGCGGTCCCTCCTATGGGCAGGTTGCGGGCCTGGGCCGCTTTGCGCATGCGTGGATCGGGGGGGTTGCCGTGATGCTGGCCGATGGTTCCTGCCGAGTCGCAGGTTATATTCCCATCGAGGTTTCTTTTCTCGAGCAGTTTTCGGAAGGTTGCCTCCGCGGCCGGCGAGCGACAGATGTTTCCCCAACAAACGAAAACGATATGCATCCGATCTATCTACTGCCCCGCCTTCCTTGATTCAAGGCTGAACCTCCGCAGTCCTGCTTATCTTGACTCGGGCACTTGTTTCTCGTTAATGGGTGGACAGTGAGTAGAAGCATTGCCATCTTGGGCTGCGGGTACCTGGGAAAATTTCTTGCAGAACGTTCCCTTGCCAAGGGCTGGACCGTATCGGCCCTTACCAGGAATTCCAGTACCGCTGAAGCCCTCCGGGCGGACGGTGTCCGGAAAGTCGTTGAAGATAGACTGGAGGGGTCGGGTTGGCACGCCCGTCTCGATCCTGGCTTCGACTACGTCGTAAACTGCGTGGGAGCGGCCAGCCGAGATCTGGGGGGTTACCGCCAATCCTATGCCGAGGGTCAGGAGTCGATCAGCAAATGGTTGACCAAAGGCAAGGTCGGAACCTTGCTTTTCACAAGCAGCATCTCGGTCTATCCGCAAACCGGTGGGCAAGTGGTGGACGAATCCTGTTCCACCGAGGGAGTGTCCGAGCGGGGAGCGCTCCTCCTCCAGGCGGAGCGGACTTGCCTTTCGCCCTCGCCGGCGATCGGCAGGAGCTTCGTTCTGCGTTTGGCCGGACTTTACGGTCCCGGCCGTCACGTTCTGGTCGACAAGGTGAAGAGGGGTGAAACTTTGACCGGCAACTCGAGGCGGAACCTGAACCTGGTTCGTATCGAGGATGCGGCGGGAGCAGTCATTGCCTGCCTTGGGGCGGATGAAAGTAAGGCAGGCGGAATCTACAACGTTTCGGACGGCAAGCCCGCATCCCGAGGGGAAATCGTTTCTTGGCTGGCTGGGAAACTGGGGGTGAAGGAATCGCCTTTCCTGGAGAACGATCCTCCCGGTGCGCCCGACCGGAGGGTTTCCATCGATGCGATTAGGAGGGACCTGAAATGGGAACCCGAGTATAATTCCTTTGAAAAAGGATACGAATCGATAGTAGCCTAGTAGCGAACCTGAAAAACTTTCAACTCAAACAAGGAAAAATCATGGTAGGCGTAGGAAAACTTCTAAAGCAGGCTCAGAAGATGCAGCAAAAGATGGAGGAGGCTCAGGCTCTCCTTGCGGAGGAAACGATAGAGGTTTCGGGAGGTGGTGGAGCGGTCTCCATAACCGTCTCGGGCCTGGGCGAGTTCAAGGACTTGAAGCTCGACCCCGAGTTCCTCAAGGAAGATGCGGAATTCGTATCCGAGGCCATTCTGCAGGCTATCGTCGATGCGTCCGAGCAGGCCAAGAAGAAAAACGACGAGGCCATGAGCGGTCTCACGGGCGGCATGCAGATGCCCGGTCTTTTTTAGGCGGACAGGTCCTTGACCCCGCATTACGAGCAGTTGATTCAAATCCTCAAGGGGTTGCCCGGCCTGGGGTATCGCTCGGCCGAACGCATAGCCTTGAGCCTCTTGGTTGAAAAGACCGAACAAGCCAAGGCCCTGGTCGATTCGCTGGTCAAGGCCTCGGAGGAGATCGGTCCTTGCTCTTCCTGTGGAAACCTGACCGAGTCGGAGGCCTGCGAGGTATGCCTTTCCCATGAGCGCGATGATTCGCTGGTTTGCGTTGTGGAGAGCGTGCCGGACCTGTTTGCCATGGAGCGCTCGGGGGCATACCGCGGGAAGTACCAGGTGCTTCACGGAAAGCTTTCACCCATCCGGGGTATCGGTCCCGAACGGCTAAATCTGGATTCGCTCAAGGGAAAAATCGAGAGCGGGCGGGTGAGCGAGGTCATCCTTGCCTTGGGAAACGACATGGAGGGGGAGGCGACCTGCCACTACCTCAAGGAAGTCGTAATTGGAGACCGTCCCGTCAAGGTATCGAGGATAGGCTTCGGTTTGCCTAGCGGAGGCAACGTGACCTTTGCCGATGAAGTGACGCTCCGCAGCGCCCTGGAGGGACGAACGGATCTCGACACCGGTTAGGCTTGGTTGCTCAGAAAACCGAGTCGAGAGGGTCGATGGCCTTGTCGCGGTCGAAGGCAGACCAAGCTCCAGTCAGGTATTTGTAGACTCTCGGACCGAGGGCGGAACTGAAGTCGAAGTAGAGCCAGTTGTTGTCGTCACCAGACCAGATGAAGGAGTTCGAGAAGGTACCCTGTCCGAGCCAGATCCATTCCAGTTGCGGGGACCAGATCCAGAGCGAGCCGTCTGACTGGGGTTGGGGGTAGATCCATCCCAGGTTGAAGTGGTAGCACCATCCGTTGTCGGCCTGGTAGAAATAGCCCAGCCAATTACTGACGTACCAACTGGCAATCGCCTCGGTGGCGCTGATCGAGTCGTTGAGCTTATTGGGCAACTGAACGAAAGTGGCCGTGACGTTTAGATCCTGAGTGAGGGTCAGGGTAATGGAGGACGCATTGGATTCGGAGATGCCCGACCCGCTCCATCCCGAGAATGCGTTTCCAGTCAACGCGGAAGCCGACAGCGTCACTTGGCTCCCATGCTGGTAGGTGCCCGCTCCGGAGGCGAAACCTTGTCCCGAGACGTTGGTTGTGACGACGTAGGAACTTACGGCAAAGGTTGCGGTTAGGTTGGCGTCCTGAGTAACGGTGACCGAAGTGGTGGCGGCAAATGGGTTGGCGAAGGTAAGGTTTCCGTCCCATTTGACGAAGGAATAGCCGCTGGCCGGGCTTGCGGAAATCTGGGCGGTGGCGCCGTAGGCAAAGCTTCCGGAACCGGTTGCGCTGCCACCCGCCCCGGCGCTTACCGTGAGCAGGTGACTGACTCCCTGGAAGTTCGCCGTGAGGTTCAGGTCCTGGCTAACGGTTAACGTGGTGGTCGAGGCATTGGCATCGGCAACGTTCCCGCCGGTCCAATTCTGGAAAACGTAGCCGGCAATGGGAGTTGCGGAAATTTGCACGACTTGGTTCGCGGGGTAGGCACCTCCTCCAGACAGGCCGGAGGCCGAGTTGCCGGGGTTCGCGGTAAGTTGCAGAACGAAGCTTCCGAACGGAATCTGGGCAAAGCCGGCCTGGACGCTATGGTCCCCGGAAATCGTCAGGGTGGTGGTGGATGCATTGGCATCGGCAAGGCCCGGGCCCGTCCAGCCCGTGAAGTAGAATCCTGAATCCGGGGTCGCGACGAGGGTGACCTGGCTCCCGAAGCTATGGGAGGTTCCCGCCGGGGTATTCGATACCGTGCCTCCTGCGACTGCGGTCAGGTTCAAGTCGTAGGACAAGGGGGAAAAGTTGGCCTGCACGGACTGGTTGCCATCGATGTGAACGTTGGTTGAGGCGCTGGATGGACTGGAGATCCCGTTGCCCGATTGGGTCCACGAGGCAAAGGCATACCCAGGGTCGGGCGTCGCCACGATGGAGACGTTGGTATCGTAGGGGTAGGTGCCGGAGGCGCTGTTGACGAACCCGCCGCTCCCGGCGGTTGCGTTAAGGACGTAGTTGATGGGAACAAAGGAAGCGACGGCGCTCTGGATGCCGGTGATGGTAACGTTGGTGTCCTTGGCATTGAGGTCGGTGATGCCGGCGCCGGACCAGGAAGAGAAGGCGTAACCGGTGCTTGGAGTGGCTGAGATCGGGACGACCGAGCCATGGGAGTAGGACTGCGAGAGCCCCGTAGGCACCGTTCCGCCCGAATTGGCGGAAATGGTAAAGGCATAGGACTGAAGGGTGAAGTTTGCCGTGACCGAAAGGTCGGAGGAGGCGTTGAACTCGAAGGGGTTGGCGGAGCTGAGGACCGAGCCGCCGGACGACCAGTTGGCAAAGGCGTAACCGATTTCGGGCGTCGCCTGAAGCGTAACCGTTGCCCCCTGGTTGTATTGACCGGCGCCGGTCGAGCTGCCGGAAGCGGTGGGGAAGGCATCGGTAGTTACGTTGAGGGAAGGCCATGCCCCTGTTCGGGTCGTATCCCTCCGGAACTGGGGCCAGTCCGAGTCGGCGACCCCGGTTCCTACGCCCACGGCGTAGAGTTTGTTGTCGTAGGAGCCGAAGTATAGGGTGCCGTTGGAATCGAGGGCAAGGGATGAGTCGACCAGGCCGCCGATGGTAAAGGGAGGGTTGGTGCCGTTGGTATCCCATGCCTTGGTCCCGTTCGAGTCGAAGGCAAAGAGGTGGTTTGATCCTCCTCCGGTATAGGCAACGACGTACACTCTGCCGCTGGAGTCGACCGCGGGCGAACTGTAGAAGACGTCGCCGATCAGGGTTTCCCAGTTGGCGATGCCCGTGATGGTGTCGATGGAACGGAGATAACCGTCCCGCGAAACGAAGAATGCCTCGTTTGAAAGGCCGAGCACGGGAGATGCATCGACGCGGTCGCCGGTTTGCAGCTTCCAGTTCAGGGAAGCGTTGGTCTCATTGTCCGCGATCGAATAGCAGTAGCCGTTTCCACTTCCGAAATAGACGTTTCCCGAGAGATCTAGGGAAGGGGAGGAAAGGATCGACTTGTTGGTGTCGGCAACGTCGTCCACAAGATAGGTCCACTTTTCCGTGCCGTCCGGGTTGACCGCATGAAAGGTCCCGTTCTCGTCCCCAAAATAAACCGTGCCGTCTCGCCCGATGGCTGCGGATGAGGAAATGGGTTGTCCCGCAAAGTATTCCCAGAGCTTTGCTCCGCTCGAATCCAACGCGTAGAAAAAGTAATCCTTTGACCCAACGTAAATCCGCCCGTCCGAGCCGACGGCCGGGCCTGCGATGACGCTGCTGCTTGTATTGAAGTCCCAGAGCTTGGAGCCGTCGGAGGGATTTAGGGCGTAAACCTTGTTGTCCCAGGATCCGACGTATACCGTACCGTCGGCTCCGATGGCGGGTGTGGAGTCGATCCAGTTGCCGGCGGTGAAGGTCCATTTGGTGGTGCCGTCCGGATTGAAGGCATGGAGCTTGTTGTCGTTGGACCCGACGTAGACCGTGCCGTCGGTAGCGACCGCGGGCGAGGAGTAGACGACCCCGCCAGTCGAGGCATTCCATTCCAATGTCGGGTTGTTTCCCAATAGAGTGCCGCCAAGAACAAGGCAAACTAGGCCTGGAATGATACGCGGGGCGGGCATCAGGTGCATGAAGCGGAAACGGGTCGGTTATCGAAGGATGGGCAAAAATGAATCTTACACAATACTTCACGCATTTTCGGACGATTTGCAAAAGTTAAATCAGTTCCCGTTCTCGACCGGAATCTCAATCCTGAAGGAGGTTCCTTTTTTGGTGCTTTTTTCCAGTTCGATTGCGGCCTTCGCCCTGTCCGCCAGCTCCTTGCATATGGCCAAGCCGATACCGGTGCCGTTTTCCTTTTGGCTCTGCATGGGCTTGAATAGATTCCCCTCAGCCTGAGGGGAGATGCCGGGCCCGTTGTCCCGCACGGACAGGAAAAGCGAATCCCCGCGGGATTCGGCCTGCAGGAAGACTTTGACCTCCGGCCCGGACTCGATTGAGTTCTGGATCAGGTTATGGAGAATGGGGAGAATGAGATTGGCTTTGAGGTTGTCGATCTTAAAAGTCGATGCAGGTCCCTCCAGGACGCTGACCCTCAAGTTCTCTCCCTCGTTGAACTTCCCGGCTGCCAGGCTTAGCACTTCCTGGGATTCGAAGGAATAACTCTCCTCATTGAGGTTGCACTCCCTAAGAGTGTTTAGGGTTTGCTCGATGAGGCTTTCAATCTTCCGGGTCGTTGCCCGGAGGTTCTCCTCCGTGCTCTCTCGTCCTTCGCCGGGATCAAGTTCCAGGTTCTTGAGGCCCATCAACGGGCTTTTCAATGCGTGCATTAAATGGGCCGTGACGGCGCCGACTCCGGCGGTTTTGCAAGCTTGGGACAGCCGAAGGTTGGCCTCCTTGAGGTTGGCCGACTTGCGCAGGAGTTCGCGTTCCGAGCGAAGGAGGCGACTGAGAAGAGCCCTGAATATCAGGAAAAGCAAGATCGTCCCCAATGCGAAGGCCCACAGGCCCTGCTGGAAAATTTCCTCGTCGATGGCTCCGTGTTGGGCGAGTATGGCTTGGGGTTCGACCAAAAGCTCCAAGAACCCAAGCTCGCCCTTTTCCCCCATGGGGTAAAGGATTGAGAGATGTCTTTCACCCACCAGCAGGGGATGAAAGGGCAGGAGGTCCAGGCTCTTGAGGCGGTCTGCGTCGGCCGGCGGGTGGGTTGAGTCGGTGGCCATTTGGAGAAGCCTTTGGTTGCGGTCGAAGGCAAAGACGCCGAGTGTTTCCTGAATCTCGAGGGATCGAAGAGCGATGGCCTCGAGGTAATCCCTTGAGTCGTGAACCAGTTCTTCCATGCCGAGCTCCACGAAAACGAGGTCTTGTTCGAGAAATTCATCCTCAACTGCCAGACTGTAGCTTTCCAAGTTGGTTAGGTAGGAGGATGCCTCACGGTTCAGTGCGAGCTGATGAAGTTTTTCACGGGAGGAAAACTGCAGGGCGGTGGTCAAGGCACCAAACATGGCTACGATGGCAAGGAAGGCCAGCCAGCCTTTTCTCTCGGTCGACCTGGACTCACTCATGTCTTTAGTAGTCTGCTTGCTTGGTTGTGTCATGACGCGCCTGCGATCCTAACGCTGGCCGGATATTCCCATGGATAAGAAATTCGTGAAGTATTCGTAATCCCTCGAGTTGGATATATCCTCCTCTCGGTTCCACTTGAGATATGCGGACCAATTCTCGCTGAGGATACGGGTCACACTAAGTTCGTTCGTGAAACCCTGTCGCTCAAACCTTTCGCCACTCGATACGGTCCTGTGTTCGTAGCGGAACTGCGACCAGCCCAATTCAAACCCAAGGAGCCATTTTTCCCACTTTGCGGAATGGGAAAGACTAAATCCCAGGCCGCCATAGTCGTAGTACCCTCCGGCGTTGTCCCCGAGTTGACTGAGCTTGATCTGCAACTCCAGGCTCTCCAACCATGGGGAGGAAGTACGTATTTCCGTAACTAGTGCGAGACCGAATTTTTCCGTTTCCAATTTTCCGTCCGCCAGCGCGTTCCCGTCCGCTTCCCTCCTGAGCCGTTCATCATAATCGACCCATCTGCCCGATGCCTTGGCCTCGAGGCTGAGTTTTTCCAGAATCTGCCATGCAAGGGATGCCCGTACTTGCCGGTCCTCGTTGTCTTCAGATGGATCATCGAACCTTTCCCAGCCACTGGAAAACTCGAGCTTGGCCGTGATGGCTTCTGAAAACCTGCTCGAGAAGTGAGGGATGACCTCCGGCTTGTTGGAACGGATCTGCATGGAGTAGGGAAGGCCCAGGTCGGAAAAGTCGAAGGCTTGGTCGTAGTAGGTATGGCGAAGCCTCAGGCCAAACGAATGGCCGGAGTCTTCCGTGACGTAGGTATGCTCCGCCTGGGCCAGAAGAATCCCCGAGAGATCGTAGTCCGGCAAGCCCTCAAACCACTTGCCGTCCCCGAAGAGATAGAGATAGGTCAAGTAATTCGGGTTGCCTTCCCGAATTACGAATACCTCGCTTTCCATTTCGAGATACCCGGCTTCGTTGCGGAGGTAGGGGCCGTACATGGGGTTGTCCGAGTAGCCGAGGCCTAGCTTGGCTGAAAACGAAGGCAGCCAATAGCTTGGCTTGGGAGCTTCCACGGGGGCCGGGGTCTTGGGGCGTTCGCTTCCCGCGTCTTCCTCGAGAGGGTCGGCTCCGAAAAGCATTTCCCTGATTTGCTCCTCGGAAAATTCGTTTTCCTCATCAGAAAACGCCTCCAAGGCGTCGTCGGTTTCGGGAGCGCTTTTTCCAACCGTTTGTAAGAAAGCGGGCAAGACCAGAATCAGGGCCATTCGAAGGCAGCCAAAAAAATGAGATTTCAAGGGTAGCGCGGAAGAGGTAATGGAATTCTTTTAGGGAATTCTTGCAGGGAAGGGAACCAAAATTCGGAGACGAATGCCTGTCTCGGAATAAAAAAAGAGGGACGGAAGAATCCGTCCCTCTCTAAATTTGAGCGAGCCCGTGGAGGCCCCTGCGTCAACCGGTCTCCACTTTTTACTCGATTAGGGAATCAAAGGTCGGAGGTACGAGTCGACTCGGTCTCGACGAGGGCCCGAATCTCTTCCTTGACTTCCTTGGCCTTGGCCTTGATTTCCTGATGCTTGGCCTTGTTGGCTTCCTTGAAGGTGGCGATCAGGGCTTCACGATCTTCCTTGGATTTGCCCTTGAGGTTCTCATGCAGATCCTTGCGGGCGGTGTGCAATTCCTTTTGCTTTTCCTTGAGAGCCTCTACCTTCGCCTTGATCTCCGTGGTCAGTTCGGGACGCTCGGGCTTGGGGGGACGGGCGCCCTTGAGGGAATCATGGATGTCCTTGTGAGCGGCCTTGATGGCGTCGAGCCGGTCCTTGTTGTCCTTCTGGAAGGAATGAACGGCTTCCCGCATTTGCTCCTTGGTGGCGCCGTCCTTCTTGAGGGCGTCCAGCTTGGTCTTCATTTCCTTGGCCAAGGCATCCTGTTGGGCCTTGATGTCGTCCAGCTTGCCTTTGACCTCGTCGGACAACTTGGGCTTCTGCGGGCGCTGGGGACGCTTGAATTCGCCGCGCTTTTCCATTTCTCCACGGAGAGCGTCCAGTTTCTCTCTGGCGTCTTCCTGTGAAATCTTCCCTTCCTTGACCTGCTTGAGAACTTCGCCTTCGGATTTGCGCGGATCAAGCTTTTCCTTCTCGGTCAGAACGTCGGGCTTTTTGGGTCTCTCAGGTTTGCCGGGACCGTCAGGCCCTTTCCCGTTTGCTTTGTCTTCCCTATCCTGTTGCATGTTTTCTTGGATCCAGTGGGCAAGCGTGGAGCTGCCCATCCCGAATCCACCGGGGAGCTGGACGTGGTCCGTCAGCTGAATTTCAGGGGGCCTCCCCCAATGCGCGGGGAAGCGAGGCTTCGGCTGAGGCCGCTCGACTTCAGGCTTCTTTTCGCCTTCGCCGGGCTTTTGTGGCCCCTTGCCATCGGCCTGATCCTTTGCAAGGTTTTCCCCGATCCAGCGGGCGAGGGTTGAGCTACCCATGCCGAAACCGCCCGGGAGGGGGCGAAGATCCTTGGTCTGGGCGGCCGGTGGCTTTCCCCAGTGGGGAGGGAATGGCTTGGGGGCGGGTCGTCCGACCTCAGGCTTTTCTCCACCGTTATCCGGCCTTTGCGGGCTGTCTGAAAATAGAAAGGACGAAAGCAGTAAGCTTGCGAATAATGCAATGATGAGCTTTTTCATAATTTTGGATTTGATATGGTAAATATGGGACTATGTCGTCATATCATTTGTCGCGCCAAGAAGTGGAGATATTGCAAGTATCTTAATATCAGATGTATATGTGTTTTCATATTGATTTAAAGACCTTTGCGGGAGCACAACTTGGGGGATATACCCCAAATGTAGGCCTCATCTCTGGTGAATATTCCCCAGGACTCAGTCTTCTTTCTTCTGGAGCCTATACCTGACGTAATCGCGCGGCACTCCCAGGAGGCGGGCGGCTTGGGAGACGTTTCCATTCGCTTGGTCGATGGCGACCTTGATCAGTCTCAAAAGTTCCTTCTCAAGATCAAAGCCGGTTTCCGGGAAAGAAAAGGAGGGGTTGAGCCAATCGCCGGCATCGATGCCGGCGGTCTGCGTTTTCCCGCCACCCGAGATTGAGAGATCGAGTTCCCCGCTCTTCTCGTTCATGACAAGGGAGCGTTCGAGTTCGTGAATCAGCTCACGGGCATTGCCCGGCCATGGATAAGTCGTCAGGGTCGCCCGGCTATTATCTGAAAAGGCGGGTTGGGGAACCCTGTATTTTTGGCAGAGCGCGGCAAGGAAATGATCGGCCAGCTCAACAATTCCCCTCCCGCGGCTGGAGAGCGGCGGGATGCTCATGCGCAGAAGGTCCAGCCTGTGGAATAGATCTTCCCGGAAAGTACCATCCGTGATCATTTCCCGGAGATCTTGGTTGGCCGCAGCTATGATCCTGACGTCGGCCTGGATTTCCTTCGTCCCGCCCACGCGCCTGATGACGCCGTTTTCGATGGCGAGGAGAACCTTGGCCTGAGAGGGGAGGGAAAGGCTGGCGATTTCATCAAGGAAAAGGGTGCCGAGGTGCGCCGCCTCGAAAAGGCCTATGCGGGTATTCTTGGCGTCCGTAAAGGCTCCTTTCTCGTGGCCGAAGAGTTCGGACTCGAGAAGGTTCTCGGGGATGGCCGAGCAGTTCAGCTCAACAAAAGGACCCTCGGCGCGAGGACCGTTATCGTGGATCCAGCGGGCATAGGTGGATTTGCCGGACCCGGTCGGACCGTCGATGAGCACGGGGGGGAGACTGCCGGACAACCTCCCGTCGGCCTCGAGGATTTTCTCCAGTTTTTCCAGGTCGTCCCCGAAAGAGCTGCCGAAGAAGATGGCTTGGCTTTTCCTCCTCTCGCTTTCCCGGGCATGTTGGCTAAGCCTGGCGTTTTTGCGGCGGAGGTCGGCATGGGCGTAAACGAGGGGGAGCTCGTCCGGGTCAAAGGGCTTGGCCAGGTAGTCGTCGGCTCCAAGCTGGAGGGCTTCGACCGCGGATCGAACACCGCCTTCACCCGTCATGAGAACGGTCAGGGTGTATTCCGGGACCAATTTTTCGCGCAATAGGTCGAGGCTTTCCCCGTCTGGCAGGTTCAAGTCGAGAAGGGTGGCTTCGAAGGAAAGATCCCGCAAGGCATGCCTCGCTTCCTCGATGCTCGAGCAATGGGTCACTTCACCACCCATTCTTTCCAGTGCCGAGACCAAGCGCCTGGCGAGAAGAGAATCATCCTCGAGGAGGAGAATTTCCTTATCCTTGAAAAAACCGAGAGTTTCCTTTCCGAGAGTCACGTTACGTAGGCTATGGCTTGATAGAGTCCTTTGGAAAAAGAAAAAACTTTGCAAATCCTTTTTCCGTGACCATGCTCGTAAGCGTGTGGCGCGGGGCACTCATCGTTTGCTTTATTTGCTTGGGCTGGAAGTCGGCTTTTCCGGAAACTTCCGTTCTCGGCAAGGCCCCCGACTGGACCCATCTCGAGCCTTTTCAGGGCAAACTGACCGGACCTGAGTTCGAGGGTATACTTACCCGCGTTTATTGTCCGCGTAAGGAATGGTGGGCTCCCTGGATCGTGATCGAGAAGGACAAGGCCCGTATCCGCAAGGAGGCGGGCAAGGACGATTGGTTCGACCTGTCCTTCCGCTCGACTCCGGCTTCTTCGGTTTACCCATTGCCGGCCTGGAAATCCCTTAAGGGAATGAGAATCGCTCTGGACCCCGGTCATATCGGGGGCAAGTACTCGGAAATGGAAGGGCGCCATTTTTCCATTGATGGGAAACCTGCCGTCAAGGAGGGAGACCTGTCTTTGCAGACTGCCTTCAGGCTTGAGAAGATCCTTGCTTCCAAGGGAGCCGAGGTTTTCCTCGTCCGCCGGGTCAAGGAGCCCGTGACGAGCAAGAAGCCCGGCGATTTCGTCGAACTGGCCAACCGCTGGGCCAAGGATAAGGGACTCGAGAAGCTGGAAAAGGAAGAAAGGGAGAAGTTGCTCAGGAAGAGGAGGGAGATGCTTTTTTACCGGGTCAGCGAGATTCGGGCCCGGGCCCGCCTCGTAAACGAGAGTATCCGTCCCGACTTGGTGATTTGTCTTCATCTCAACGCTTCGGCCTGGAAGGATCCCGACAAGAAGGAGCTGGTTGATCGCAACGACTTTCACGTCCTGGTCAACGGATGCTACATGGGCGGAGAGCTGGCCTACGACGACCAGCGTTTCGAGATGCTGCTGCGCCTGCTCAGTGGCTGGCACCGCCCCGAGCAAAAACTGGCGGATGGGCTCTCGGTTGCCTTTGCCGAGGCCACCGGTCTGCCCGCTTTCTCCTACAAGGGACCCAATGCCCTCAAGATAGGTAAGGCCGAGGGGGTTTGGGCCCGCAACCTCCTGGCCAATCGTCTGTACAGGTGCCCGGTGGTTTTTCTTGAACCCTACAGGGCGAATTCAAAGGGAGCCTACGGGAGGATTATGGCGGGGAGCTACGCGGGTGCGCGCGAGATCAACGGAATCCGCCGCCTGGCCCTGGTCGAGGAATACGCTCAGGCTGTGGCCAAGGGATTGATGAACGCCTTGAACGAGTAGCCTGAGGCTACTTGGAGAGGGCGTCAGCGACCATCTTTCTCAGTTTGGTCGAGTTTTCCTCCACCGCTTCCTTGGGACCGGTCATCTTGACGAAGATTGCGCCCTTCCTTCCCTCGATGATGGCGGCGAGCATGGCATAGCCCGGATTGGAGGTCTTGGGGCCGAAAGGGCGGCCGCTCAGGAAGGTTCCGTAGGCTTGGGCAAAGGTTACTTTCGTGCCGTTGACGGTCTCCGTCTTGACGCTTTGGCCCTGGGGGTTCTGGAATTGCTTCATCCAGCGGTCGACGTTGGCCTTCACTCCACCGGCTCCCCCGCTGCCAAAGTAAAAGAAAACGGCCTCGGCGTCCTTACCGGATTTTCCGGGAACGGAAAATTGGGCCTTCCGCATGCTGGACGAGGGTGGGGAGGATTTCCAGCCTTCGGGGGCGGCGAAGGAGTAGCCGGCCACTTCGACCGCATTGGCTCCGGAGGCCAGCGCAAGGCAGGCCAGGGCGAGAAAAGCGAGGGGGAAGGAAAACATCTTCATGAGGCTTTTCTTAAACAGGTTCAAGGCGGAGTCAACGGGAATGAAGGCTCTGATTACCTCGCCGACAGGCAGTGCAGGCTCGAGTAGGTGCGGAAAAAGACTGCGTCACGGGATACCGCAGGGGTGTTGTAGGTCAGCTCGCCGAGCTTCGACGTCCCCAAAGTTTTCATTCCATTGGGGTCGACCGAAAGGAGCCTCACTTCTCCTTCCCTCGAGATCGCGCAGACCTTGCCGTCGAGAAGAATGGGGGAGGCAAAATAGTTTCCCTCCATCCTCTCGCGCCACAGGACTTTTCCACTCGAGGTTTCGATGCAGGAGGCGATGCCGCCGTCCGATAGCAAAAACATCGTTTTTCCGATCGGCAGGGGGGTGGGGACGTAGGGGACGTTTTTTTCGAGGACGTAGGCAACCTCGGCTTTGCCGCCCTTCTTGGCGGGAGGGCGAATGGCAACGAGGCGGCTGCCGCGGCTTCCGGCCCCGCAGGATGCGAAAAAGAGCCCTTCCGAAAGGACGGGGGAGGAGACGCTCCTGAGGTCGAGGGTGCCGGGCCCCGTTTCCCACAGAAGTTTGCCCGAGAGGGCATCCACGCCGTAACAGCCATGGGACTTGGAGTTGCTTACGAACTGCAGGCCTCGACCGTTCGGGGCATGATAGGCTAGGGGAGTGGACGCGGAAGGCTTGGACCCCGTGCGGGGGACCTTCCAGAGGGTGCGGCCAGTCCTGCGGTCCAGGCAGAGAATGGATGACTCGATTTCATGATCGTGGGTGACGACGACCCTATCCCCCTCGATCACCGGAGAGAATCCATTCCCATGCTCGGTCTGAAACTTGCCGAAATTCTTCCGCCAGACCAATTCTCCCCGGTGGTCGATGCAAAGAAGGTCGTTCGATTCCTTAGTCGTCCAGGAAACGAAAAGGAATTCTCCGTCTACAGTTGGCGTAGAGGACGCGAAGCTATTGAACTTGTGATGAGGGTATACCTTGGAGGGGAAGCTCTTGCGCCAAAGTTCCTTCCCCGTTCCTGCCTCCAGGCAGAGGACGAACTGTTCCCCGGTCGACTCGCTGGCGCAAGTCGTGAAGATCTTTTCTTCCCACAGAACGGGAGACGAGTGTCCCACCCCAGGCAGCTTGACGGACCACTTGAAGTCCTTGGCAGTCCAGGCATCGGGAAAGCTTCCCGAACTTGCCGATCCTGCGCCGTCCGGCCCGCGGAAGCGGTTCCAGTTCTCGGAATGCAAGAGGAGAGGAAAAGCAAGGCTCTGGATCAGGACGAGCATGGGCAAAGCCTTGCGGCAACCCGAAAAAGACAGGATCATGTCAGTGGGGAAAAGCGGAAGCCTCACTTTTTCTTGGCTTGTTTCTCGAAAATCATGAAGTGCTGCTGGGGAAGTACGTCGAGGGTCTCCTTCCAGGCCAGACCAACCTGAGAAACTTCCTTGATGGCCTGCTCCTGGGTCATTTTGTGAAGAAGCTTGATGGGAACGGAGGGATCCTCCTTACGGTATTCGATCAAGATCAAGCGACCTCCTACACGAAGGGCTCTGGAAATGGATTCCGCCATTTCTCTCGGGTGCGAAAACTCATGGTAGGCATCGACGATCAATACGCAGTCGATGGAGCCCGGCGGAAGCTTGGTATCCTTGATGGTGCTCTGGACGGGCAGGACGTTGGTTGCCTTGAGGCTCCTCATCTTGGCCCGTACGATACCCAGCATCTGAGGGGAAATGTCGACGGCATGGACCTTGCCCTTGGGCACGAGTTCGGCCATCCGGAAGGTAAAGTAGCCGGAGCCTGCCCCGACGTCCGCAACCACGTCGGTGGGTTTGAGTTGCATGTTCTTGACCAAGAGATCCGTTCTTTCTTCCTGTTCTCTTTTGGGCCTTTCCAGCCAGCCTGCTCCAAGGTGACCCATGACTTGGGATATTTCGCGTCCCATGTAGAACTTACCGATCCCGTCCCTGGATTTCTTGCCGTAAGAATAGGTGCTTTCGTTCTTCTTGTCGGCCTTCGCGCTAAGCATGGAAGCCATCGGAAGGAAAAGGGCGGTGATGAGAAAAAAAGGGAAGGATTTCGATAAAACAGCCATACTCCCATCCTCCACCGATTAGAGTTGCAACGCAAATCAATATTGAACGCGCAGGGAGATAGGTTTATATAGGATGGGAGAGCCAATGAAAGTAATTAGAGCTAAAAGCGCCGGTTTCTGCTGGGGAGTCGAACGGGCCATTCAGATCGCCCGAGAGCAGGCGAAGGACGGAGAGCGGACTGTATTGACCGATGGGCCGCTCATTCATAACAAACAGATGATGAGTGCTTTGAGCAAAGAGGACATTCGCGAAGTCGGGGATTATCAAAGCCATGACGAAATCCGGATCGAGGAGGATGAAGAGAAGGATTCAGTGATGGTCATTCGGGCCCATGGAATTTCTCCCCAGCGGAGGAAATACCTCAAGGGTTTGGGTTTGCCCTTCCGGGACGGGACCTGTCCCGACGTCGGTGTCATTGCGGGCAAGGTAAGGACTCATGCGGCCAAGGGGTATGACGTCGTGATCTTCGGGGATCCCGAGCATCCCGAGGTCATAGGACTGCTTGGATATGCCGGAGAGAAGGGGCACGTCGTCAGCGGAGAAAAGGATCTCCTGTCGCTCCCGGAGTTCGCGGGAAAGGTGGCGATGGTTTCCCAGTCGACCATGTTCTCCCATGAATTTAAAAAATTATCCGGTATGCTTGCCGAGAAATATCCTGAGATTCTCGTGTTCGACACGATCTGCGGCGCCACCAAGGAGAGGCAATCCGATTTGGTCGATTTGGTCGAGGGCGGAGCGGAAGCCATCGTGGTGATTGGAGGCAAGCATTCCGCCAATACCCGGAAACTAGCCAAGCTCGCGGCGTCCCATGACCGCCCGACCTTTCACGTCGAGACTGCAGAAGAATTGAAGGAGCAATCCTTTTCCTCCTGTTCGGTCGTAGGCGTGACCGCTGGAGCCTCCACCCCCGAATTCATAATCCGTTCGGTATGCGAACGGCTGGAGTCCTTCCCCGGCAACTCATCTTAATGAAAATGGACATACCCAACGTTTTGGCCGAGCGTTATGCTTCGCCCTCGATGAAGAACCTCTGGTCGGCCAGCGGTAAGGTGGTCATGGAAAGAGAGTTCTGGATTGCCGTTATGAAAGCCCAGCTGGAACTCGGCATAAAGATCGCTCCCTCGGACATCGAGGCCTCTGAAAAAGCCAAGTTGCTCGTAGACCTGGATTCCATACGCAAAAGGGAGGCCGTGACCAAGCACGACGTCAAGGCCCGGCTCGAGGAGTTTGCCGACAAGGCTGGTCACCAGCATGCCCACAAGGGTATGACGAGCCGCGACTTGACCGAGAACGTGGAGCAGTTGCAGGTTCACCGCTCTCTTTCGCTCCTCCTTGACAAGGGGATAGCGGCCCTTCTTGCCTTGGCCGAAAAGGCCGAGGCCTATAGGGACCTTCCCCTTACCGCCCGCTCCCACAACGTTCCAGCCCAACTTACTACCTTAGGTAAGCGGATGGCGAATTGGGGCGAGGAACTTGAGCGGGCTCTTGATGCCCTTTCCCGTCTCTGTGCAACTTACCCTTATCGTGGCGTCAAGGGTGCGGTTGGGACGCGTCTGGATCAGGTCACGCTCCTTGGCAATGCCAAAAAAGCGGAACAACTGGACAAGAAGGTCATGGAGCACCTCGGGGCGCCTGCTAATTGGGAAAGCGTGGGGCAAGTTTATCCCCGTAGCCTCGATCTCGAGGTGGTTTCCCTTCTCGTCCGCCTTTCCGCCGCTCCCTCGAGCTTTGCCAAGACCCTCAGAATCATGGCAGGCCACGAATTACTGGGCGAAGGTTTTGCCAAGGGACAGACCGGGTCTTCCGCCATGCCCCACAAGATGAACAGCCGAAGTTGCGAAAGGATCAACGGCTTTCATGCCATCTTGAACGGCCACTTGGCCATGGTCTCCGCTCTTTCGGGGGATCAATGGAACGAGGGAGACGTTTCCTGCTCGGTGGTTCGCCGAGTCGCCTTGCCCGACGCATTCTTCGCCATTGACGGCTTGCTCGACACTTTTCTCACGGTTCTACGGCAGATGGAGGTTTTCCCCAAGGTAATAGCGGCGGAAACCCAGCGCTACCTTCCCTTCCTTCTCTCCACGACCTTCATGATGGAGGCGGTCAAGGCCGGGTCCGGCAGAGAGGATGCCCATGCCGCCATCAAGGAGCACGCGGTCCGAACCGTGAAAGACCTTCGGAAGGGCAAGATCAGGGACAACGATCTCGTCGAGCGGTTAGCTTGCGACAAGCGTATTGGCTTGAAGGCGAGAGCCCTCAAGGATCTGCTCAAGGAGGGCGAAAAGAGGATCGGGGCGGCTTCGGCTCAAGTCGACCACTTCGTCGAATTGGCCAGTTCCTGGGGCGATCGTTATCCCGGATCCAGGGAATACAGCCCGCCTGATATCCTTTGAGGCGAGCCCTCCCACTCTTCCTTCCCGGCAAGGATTTTGCGATTGCCATTTGCGTGGTTCGTCTGTGGGATGAACCTTTTTTCGTTATTTGAATTTTTAGCTATGGCAGAGGAACTCATTGGAAATTGCTTGGTCGCCCAGTCGGGCGGTCCAACAGCCGTTATTAACGCAAGCGTTGCCGGGGTTGTTTCGGAGGCCCTGAATCACCCCTGTATCGAGGAGATTTACGGTGGAATGAACGGTGTCCTTGGGATTCTGAAGGAAGATCTCATCGATCTTGCAGAGGAATCGCAGCAGAATATACGTGGGCTTAGGTATACCCCTGCTTCGGCCCTTGGAACCTGCAGGTTCAAGCTCAAGCGCGATCAGGACTACGAGCGCGTGCTGGAGGTTTTCGAGGCCCATAACATCCGCTATTTCTTCTATGCCGGAGGGAACGATTCCCAAGATACCGCCGACAAGATATCAAAGCTGGCTCAACAAAAAGGCTATCCCCTGCGGGTCATCGGCGTTCCCAAGACGATCGACAATGACCTCGTGACCACCGATCACTGCCCGGGATACGGGAGTGTGGTCAAGTATCTCTGCACGGTGGTCAAGGAAACGGCTCTTGACCATGAAGCTATGGGTCAGCACGATTTGGTTTCCATCATAGAGGTTATGGGTCGCAACGCAGGTTGGATCGCTGCAGGTACAACCTTGGCCAAGGGCCGGGAAAACCCGCATGACGCTCCCCACCTCATATATCTGCCCGAAATCCCCTTCTCCAAGGAGAAGTTCGTGGAAGACGTCCAAAACGTTCTTAAGAAGAACAAATATTGCCTCGTCGTAGTGGGCGAGGGGCTTCTCGACAAGGACGGTAATTACGTGGCCAACAGTGCTACCGGGCAAGATGCATTCGGGCACCAGCAACTGGGTGGAGTGGGTGATTTTCTCGCCAACCTGGTGGAGGAAAATCTTGCCGTGAAGGCCCGTTCATCCAAACTCGGCACCGGCCAGCGGGCCGCGGCTCACTGCTCTTCCCAGACCGATAACGACGAGGCCTTCATGGCCGGTCAGGCGGCGGTAAAGGCGGCCATTGAAGGAGAAACCGACAAGATGGTGATCCTTGTCCGTACGGAGGGGGAAAATTACCAGTGTGAAACCAGCCTCGCCGACCTCTCCGAGATTGCAAATGGCGTCAAGGAAATCCCCGAGGACTGGATTTCCGAGGACGGGGTAAGCATGTCGGCGAAGTTCATCAAGTACTGCCAGCCCCTTATCCAAGGCGAAGTCGAGGTTCCCTACGAAAATGGGGTTCCTGCCTACGTAAAGCTTTCGAGGAAACGTATTCGTAAGGTTCTGGATTCCCACGAGTTCGAGTAGAGTCTTCTCCGCGTTATTCTCCGAGGGCCTTTAGACCCTCGCTTATAGCAGCAATAATCTGGTCCGGTTGTTCCGTGCCCACGGAGAGTCTGCAGAGAAAGGGGGAGAGTCCCGCCCGTTTGAGCTCTTCAAGTCCCGTTTCAGATTTCACAAGCTTGTAGTGGGCGAGATAGACGTATGGGCAACAGAGGGAAAATTGCGTCCCGAAGCTGGGACTCTTAAGCATGGGAAGGTTGTCGTAAAAGTCCTTGAAGGATCCGTCCACCTCGAAACTCGCCACGCACCCGGGTCGGTTCGGTCCGGCCAGCTCTTCGAAGTTCCCTTGGTTGGAGGATTGATACGCCCAGTATACGGCCTTAACCTTGGAATGTCCTTCAAGGAACCTGACGATATGGGGTAGGGATTGATTCGCGTGCTCGATAAAATCATTATAGAGGGGAATCTGTTCAGCCATGCGCAGGAGGTCCCCCCTGTAGGGAGGGCAGAGCCGGGATACTGTCCCCTCCAGCAATTCTCGGCCCCGGTCCGATCCGCAGGGGAAAACGAGGCTGCCCATCATAACGTCGCCCTCGCATCCCGCGTATTTGGTCAAGCTGTTTACGATGACGTCGGCAAGACCTGATACCTTGGCGTTCTTGGGGGAGGTCATAGTCGGGTCCACAACCAAGAGCGAGTTCCACTTGTCGCAAAGTGATCTGATTCTTTGCAGGTCGCACGCCTGCATGAGGGGGTTGGTGGGGAATTCGGTCACGATGCCCGCGATCCTTGGTCCGTATTCGTTGAAGATCGCCTCCACTTTTCCGAAGTCGCGGGGATCGTCGATCTGAACCGTTTCCCCCGCCAAGAGCTCCATCACTTCGATGGTATCCAGGTAGAGCCAGCCTAACCGGACCCATAGATCCTTGCCGGACGATTCCGCTTGCTTGCTGGCTTCTCTGAACAGGGCGTAGAAGGCGTTGGCTCCGGAAGAACCAAGCAACACGTCTTCTGGAAAGATTTCGGGGCCATGGGCCTTAGCGATGATTTCTCTAACCAGGCCGCCGGGATCATCCATTAGGGTGGTACTTTCCGCCGACTGGATTTGGCCTTCCCGGACAAGAACGTCTTCCGCCCGTCTTGAGGAGATGCCTATGCCACTGTGTTGAAGGAACATGGAGACACGCTCGGACTGGTCGGTTCCCTTGGGCACGAGGAGGGATGAAAAACCCTTTTCCCGAATGACTTGGGCTTGGTCCGCCGAGCAATAAAGGATCGCTTCCTCACAGGCCTTTTGGTCGCTGACGAGGAACCTGGTCATACCGTCTTCACCGGATTTTCGGTCTAGGTAATCGATCAATTGTTCTATCCTGCTATGACGAACGAAACGAGGGTAGCCCGAAACCATGGTCTCGAGGACCCGGGGATCCTTTTCTTCGTAGCCAACCAAGTCCCGTACGGTGGGCAGGCTTACGCAGACTGCATGTGCGCGATCCGGAAAGGGACGACCGAGCTCAAACCTGCCCAAGCCGGACGTCATCACGGTACCGCTTCGTTCTCGATGATCTGGTCGAAGGTCTGGCGCTTGCGGATGAAGGCCAGGCTCCCGTCCAACTTGCGCAGGACCTCGGCGGCCTCGGGAAACGAATTATAGTTCTTGGCCGACATGGAGGAGCAATAGGCTCCAGCTCCTTCGATTACGCAAAAGTCACCGATTTCACCCCTTGGCAGTTTTCTGGTCATGATGGCTTCCGGATCGCCCGGGGCTGGGGTAAGCAGGTCGCCCGATTCACAACAATGTCCTACGACGACTTGGTCGAGTTCTTCCCTGAATTTGTCCTGTCCGCCCTCAGGCACGAGGACGATCGGATGCTGGGCCCCATAGAGGCTGGGGCGTAGGATTTCCGTCATGCCGGCGTCGAGCTTGAGAAAACGATACCCCTCGTTTCCGGTCGAGGTGACGTCCTGAACCGTAGTGACCAAGCTGCAGGCGTTTGCCAGCAGAAAAGTGCCGGGCTCGATCTCCAAGGTAAGCTCCCTTCCCGTTTCCTTTTCGAATTGCTCGAACAAGAGCCTGACCGGTTCCCCGATTGCGAGGAGGTCGGTAGCCTGCTCGTCGGGCATCCTGGCCACCTTGTATCCTCCTCCGAGGTTAAGGGTCTTTACGGTAGGAAAGGCACGGACCAAATCCAGGCTCATCGCAGCCACTCTCTTCCAGACCTCGGGATCGGATCCGGACCCAATGTGGGTATGAATCCTTTCGACTTTCAGGTCGTATTCCTTGCAGAGATCGCGGGCTTTGTCCAAGTCGTCCTTCCAGATTCCGAAGCTGCTGCTTGGCCCGCCCACATTGGTTCGGTTGGTGCCGCCGGAGCCTACTCCCGGGTTGAAGCGCAAGCCGATGGACTCGCCTTTACCCCACTGCCCGAACTTGTGAATCTGATGAAGGGAGCAAAGATTCGTCTTTACCCCGTCATGGATCCAGTACCTGAAATCTTCGGAGAGTTCCTGGGTGCTCAGGGAAATGGATTCCGTACCGAATCCGCTCCTGACCGCTCGCTCCACTTCAAAGACCGAGCTGGCGTCAATGCCCAGTCCTTCCTCGTTGAAAATCCTCAGGATGGCGGAGGTTGGAGCGGCCTTCATGGCGTAGCGGGGAAAAAGCCCGAACGCGTTGGGAAACTCCATCACCGCCCGGGCATTTGCCCGAAGGGTCGCCTCGTCGTATACGAAAGATGGGGTCTCGAAGTCCATCCTTATCTGGTCGAGATCTTCGGGAGTTAGAAATCGCAGGGTATTCATTTGTTCCAAGTAGGACCACAAGCATAGGGAAGGTCGCGGACGTAGGCAAGCCTCGGGGCTGAATTACCACTACTTGCCCAAAACAAGGAAAGTAAGCTCGTAAGGGCCTGCCTGGACCTTGGTCTTGGAAATTTCCCGAAAGAACGAGTCTTCCCAGGGTGGAAAAAAAACGTCTCCCTCAAAGGAAGCGTTGATCAGGGTGAGGTAGAGCTTGTTCGCGAGGGGAAGGGCTTCCCGGTATATTTCACTGCCACCGCAAACCCAGGCAGTCCTCTCTTGAGCGCGGCAGAGGGCAAGGGCCTCGCTGAGCGATCCCGCTTTGGTCGCGAAGGGAAAGGACGTTTTGGGGTCTCGGCTCAAGGCGATCACTTCCCTATCTTTGGCGAACTGTTCGAATTCTTTGTAGCAGCGCCTGCCCATGATGAGGATTCCATCCCGCGTGGCATCGAGAAAATATTTCCAGTCCTCCTCAATCGTCCATGGCAATTTTCCACGGTGTCCGATTACCCGGTTCTCGTCGCAAGCTGCAATCAAGTTGATCATGAAGGCAGGTAAGGTAAGTAATTTCTTTGCTCGAAAACGGTTTTCATCGATTTATCAGGATGATCTGTTATGCAAGTGGCAAATCAGGCAAATGCAAACGAATAGCAGTCGATTCGGAGAGAGGATTTCCTTGCCCGATCCCTGGCAAAGAAAGGCGCTGGGATTTTTAAGGGAGGGCAAGGACGTCGTGCTGCATGCCCCGACAGGGGCTGGGAAAACCTTTGTCTTCGAGCAACTCGTAGAGTCCGGATGGAAGGGGCGAGCCGTCTACACGGTACCTACCCGGGCCTTGGCCAACGATAAGTTCAGGGAGTGGCAGGACCGCGGGTGGGACGTCGGACTGGTTACCGGAGACCTGCATCATCGTCCGGGAGCACGCGTTATCGTAGCTACTCTGGAGACCCAGCGGAATTCGATTTGCGAGGGTGCTGGGCCGGATCTTTTCGTGGTCGACGAATACCAACTGCTGGGAGACGAGCAAAGAGGTCCCGGTTACGAGGTTACCCTAGCCATGGCGTCCCCGGGTATGCGCTTGCTCCTAATGAGCGGGAGCGTGGGTAACCCCGCGGAGGTCGCCGAATGGCTTTGTGGGCATGGCCGCCGGGTGGAGGTAGTGGCCGAGTTCCGGCGCCCGGTACCCCAGGAGGAGGTTTTTGCCGAGGCTCTTTTGAAAAGGCCGTTCAAGGGAAGAAAGGTAAGGGGGCATTGGCCGAAGCTGGTTTCGGGAGTCTTGGGAGCGGGATTGGGTCCGCTGCTTCTTTTCGCACCGAGACGAAGGGCCGCGGAGGATTTGGCGAGACAATTGGCCTTAGAGTTGCCCGAAGTAGAGGCCCTTGAGCTTACTCTCGAGCAAAAAAGAGTGGCTGGAAAAGAATTGTCGGCTCTGCTCAGGAGAAGAGTCGCCTACCATCATAGCGGGCTCGATTACCTCAAGAGGGCGGGGGTCGTCGAGCCCTTGGCCAAGACTGGGCAGCTGCAGGTCGTGGTGGCCACCACGGGGCTGGGTGCAGGGGTCAATTTCTCCATGCGGTCGGTCCTCGTAACGGACCGCGAGTATCGGATCGATGACGGTCTTTTTCTTTTGCGTCCGGATGAACTCCTGCAAATGTTCGGAAGAGCGGGAAGGCGCGGTCTGGACGAGCGGGGGTTTATAGTGGTGGCCCCTAAGCAGGCCCGCCTGAGCGACGCTCGGCCCCTTAAGCTGCATCGCTCGAGAACCTTGGACTGGCCGGCCTTGATCCGAGTTATGAAAAGCGCCGTTACGGCAGGCCAGGATCACGTCGAGGCGGCTCGTGGACTGGCCCTTCGTCTTTTTTCGGAGGAACAGGTTAGGCTGGGCTTCGGCGCCTCTCTGGATCGTTTTTCCTCTCCTGTGCTTAAACCCGCTAGGGAAGATTCCGAAAGGGGTCAAGATCCCGAACGCGATCAGGTGATCGAGATGCGCAACTCGGCCGGACTTTGGGAAAGAAGAGGAGGGCAGTGCCAGGCTCGGCTCGGCGAAGCGCTTGTGCTTTCAAAAGGGCAATGGGTTGCGGCCCTGACCTTGCCTGATACGTTGAGCAAGGTTAGGATCGGCAATCCCTGCAGGTTTGGGCGCAAGAGGGACCCGGTCTACGGAAGGGAGCTCCCTCTGGCCGTTTACGAGGAGGATTCAAACGGGGAAGCCGTTACCCTGATCAAATCCTTTAGACGCAAGCTCCGAGAGGCGGTAGCCCGGACGGCCCCGAGGGCCAAGAGGAAGTTTTCCAGAAAGACTTGGAAAAGGAGTGGTCTCGAGGACCTCCTGCGCGACTTTTTCCCGGCCATCTCGCAAGGCGGCGTACTGGAGGAATTCGTGGACCGGGGAAAAGTCCTCCGGGCCCGCCTGCGCTACGAAGAGGCCAAGGTGCTCGGCTGGCGCGACGCCCGCGGGAGAATCCTCATTAACCCTCCCTTGCGCCGGACTACAAGGATCTTTGATTCTCCCTTCCGCAGCCGAGGAGGAGAGGATTCCGAAAACCTCGGCAATCTTTCCCCGGTAGAGGCGTGGCGTGCCCTCGGACTGGTCGACGACCGGGCCGTCCCGACCCGGCGGGGCGAAATATTCAGCTTTTTCTCTCGCGGGGAGGGCTTGGCCATCGCCGTTGCCTTGGAGGATTCGGAGTACCCCCTGGATGAACTGGTTTACGACCTTGCGAATCTTAGGGCGGGACACCGCTTCCGTGCCTTCGCAAAATCGGAGTCGAGGTTGGGCCTGGTTTGCCGGCAGGCGTTCGGTTTCAAGGACTGTCCGGGATACCTCAAGGGCGGATTGCCTTTGGAATATGGGGAAGGGGCGGCAGAAATCCTTCGTTCGAGGAAGGCCTTTTCATCCCAATCGGATGCAGGCTTCGAGGACTTGAAGTCGGGCGACCTGGAAAGGGCCGGCATCGAATGGCGGAGCTTGCTTGCCCTCATCGCGCAAGGGCCTGTTCTCGAAGACGATCGCTGGATGGGCCTGCAGTCCGAGGCGAGGAGCCTCGTAGGGAACGACGCCCGCAAGGAAGACCTGCCCCTTTTCCCGGAAATGCCCTCGAGGCAAAGGTCCCGCTTCGAGGCTTCCTCGGTGCGACCCTAGGGTTTTTCCCTTGCCAGCCCGTAGCAAACGATCCGGTCGACTTTGCGGATAAGCAACCTGCTTCCGACGGGCGTGGGAGACGTGCACCGGAGGGCCCCAATCTTGAATTTCGCCACTTCCCCGAATTTCTCGGGGTCGGTTTCGATGATCTCGAGGAAGTTTCCGCTAATTTCATAAGCCAGGATTTTCTTACCGATCATGACGGGGGAGGAAATGTCGTGCTTGGCCATTTCCTTCCTGATGACCTTCCCTGTTTCAAGCTCCAGGCATGCCCGCATGCCGGCCCCGATGAGGTAGGCATGTCCTTCGTGGATCAGGGGACTGGAGTCCGAGCGACGCGTCAGTTTGGGGAAACGCCAGGCCTCCGTGAGGGCAGAATCCTTCCATCGATAGGCAATAAGACCGGCTTTTTCATCCTTGCCGTGGACCAGCATCCAGTCGTCACGGCAGACTGGGGTTGAGCTGCCTCCTCCCGGTCCCTTCCAGAAAGTGGAGCCGTCCTTGGGGTCAATGAGGAAGACCTCCTTTCCTCCGTTGCAGGCGATGAATTCTTTTTGAGGGGTCTTCCAGAGGGTAGGGGAAGCGGACTTGCCCGATACCTGGTTGTTCGTCCAGGCGAGCTTCCCCGAGTCACGATGGTAGGCACGGAGATTGCCTACCAGGGCGACGACCAAATCCCCATGGACCAGGACGGATCCGGCCACGCCCTCAAGCTCAAGAGGCGTATCCCAGTCGATTTTGCCCTTGGTCAGATCAACCCTGAAGATCCTGTTGCTGCCTACCGTGTAGAGTTTCCCGTCCCTGACGCAGGGGGTGGATGAAGACGATCTTCCCGAGGGCGCCCCGGGCAGGGAGGATTTCCAAAGGGTGGTGCCGTTGCTTAGGTCTAGGGCTACCACGACGTCATCGGCCACCCTTTTCGTATGGGGTACCGCCTCCGATATCTTCTCCTTCATGCCGAGCGAAAAAGGTTGCTCGGCGAGCCACTGGTCGAGAGCGTCCTGGTTCGGGAACACCCTGTCCTTAGCGGAGAAAAGCAAGTCTACGTCGGTGAGGTTGAAAGCGAGCTTGCCCTTCTTGAAACGAGAAGTGAGGAGGGATCCCTGAGTCATCTTCTGTCGCTGGTCGAGGTTCTCGTCGATCCATTTCTCGATCCACTCGTCGAGGCTTGCTCCCCGCAGGCGTGGACTCAGGGCGAGCCTGGCCTTCTCCGCCTTGGCCACCAATTCAGGCGGCAGGTTGACCCTGCGGGCTCCGAATTTGCGAAGGAAGAGGCTACTGATGGTTCTCGTCTCGGTGGGTTCGTCCCGGTGCCATACGAGCGACAGGTAGGCCCTCTCTCCATCCGAAACCAGGCTCCCGAAACCACCGTCGTCCTGGCTGGGGATCAAGTCGCTTTCCCAGAGAAGTTCGGGTTCCCGCTCATCCCAGGAAGCGGAAATCTCGATCCCGAGAGAACCCTTTCCGTCGCGCTCGTCGCCCCGCCATTGGGACCAGCTCCCGGAAGCGGAGAGCAGAAAGGGGCAAAAGATCAAAAGGGCAATGGGAAGGCATTTTTTCAGCATGGCACCAGAGAATGGCAAAGGCTTGTCTTGGGGCAACTTCATTCAAGCGTCCCGCTTATTTTTTGCAGAGGCGCGGCCGGAGGCCTCCAGACGGCTGATGATTTCATCGACATCATAAACGCACCCTCCCCAAGTTCCTCCCCCAACGTTCTGAAGGGCGGCCCAGAGGCGTGTGTCTTCGTGCAAGAGCGAGTCGGGAACAAGGCCGGGGTGCAGCTCCCTTGACTCAAGGACTCGCGCTCCTTCCTCTCCCGTGAGGGGTTCCTCCCTACTGCCTACGAAGTCAATGGTTCCCGCCAGGCTCGTCCGGTTGATCTCGATTTGGATCAAGTCGTCTTCCCGGAGCTTGCCGATCGGCCCGCCGGCCAAGGCTTCCGGTCCGACATGCCCAATGCAGGCCCCGGTGCTGACGCCGGAAAAGCGGGCATCGGTGATGAGGGCGACTTCCTTTCCCCAAGATAAGTGTTTAAGGGCGAGGGTTACCTGGGCCACTTCCTCCATACCCGAGCCCATCGGCCCGCGGCTGCACAGAACGATGACGTCGCCGGGCGCAATCGGTTTTTCCGAAAGCCCCTTGACGGCTTCCATGGCTTTCTTCTCGGAGTGAAAGACGCGGGCCGGTCCGGTGAGGCGGTAGCATCCGTCGGGGCTCACCACGGAAGGGTCGATGGAGGTGCTCTTGACCACCGATCCCACGGGGGCGAGGTTTCCCCTAGGAAAGCAGACCGTGCTGGTCAGGCCTTCCTTACGGGCTCTGTCGAGGCCCATGATGACGGCGTTGGGGTCAACGCCGTCCTGTTCCGTGAGGATGGAACGGAAGCGTTGCCTTCGGTCCGACTTCTCCCAGTTTTCGAGGTTGGCGGCAAGGGTCCGGCCCGAGCAGGTTAGAACTTCAAGGTCGAGCAAATCCATTTCCCTTAGCTTGAGCATCAGCTCGGGAACCCCGCCGGCCAGGAAGAATTGAGCGGTTGAGTGGTTCCTCGGACCATTTGGCAGGACGTCTACAAGACGTGGGACGAGCTTGTTGATCTCATCCCAGTCTTCCACCCCGGGACGGGCAAGGCCGGCATGATAGGCGATGGCGGTGAGGTGAATGATCAGGTTGCTGGACCCACCGCAGGCGGCATGTACGATCATGGCGTTTCGCAGGGCCGTTCCGGTCAGGATTTGCCTGGTTGTAAGCTTTTCCCTACGAAGGTTCTCGAGGGCCCGTGCCGAGCGTATTCCCAGTTCCAGCCAAACTGGTTCGCCGCTCGGAGAGAGGGCGGAGTGGGGGAGGGATAAGCCCAGAGCCTCACCGACTACCTGGGAGGTGGCGGCGGTTCCGAGGAACTGGCACCCTCCTCCCGGACTTGCGCAGGTATTGCATAGGGTTCGGGACGCCTCTTCCAGGCTCACCTCGCCATGGGCGTAGCGAATGCCTACGGACTGGGCTTTGCCGGCGTCTTCCCCTTCCTCGGGGGATAGGGTTACGCCCCCGGGAACGAGGATCGTCGGCATGTCTACAAGGCTGGCCAAGGTCATCATCATGGCGGGCAGGCTCTTGTCGCAAGTGGCGACTCCCATGAAGGACCGGGCGGTCGGCAGGGAGCGTGCCAGCCTGCGCATCACGAGGGATGCATCGTTACGATAGGCGAGGCTCTCGAACATGGCCGGCGTGCCTTGGGATCGTCCGTCGCAGGGGTCGCTCACATGTGCAGCGAAGGGTACCGCCCCAAGCCTCTTGGACTCCTTGGCGGCGGCCTCGGCGAGGAGCCCGATTTCCCAGTGGCCGGTGTGGTAGCCCAAGGCGACGGGGGTTCCGTCCGGTTTGCGGATGCCACCGTGGCTATTGAGGATGAGGACTTGCGGTCCGAGCATCTCCCGGGGGCTCCAGCCCATACCCGCATTCTGACTTAGCCCGAAGAGGTCGCCGGAAGGCCAGTGTCGGAGCATCTCATCACTAAGGTCGAGGGAACCTTGCGGTCCCTCCGCGGTAGTCCGGACCCGAAAGACGTCCTCGTCTTCCACCTCCAGGTAGGAGGAGTCGGCGTCAATATCCATCGTGGGGAAAAACGCTCTTGCGACCAGTTTCGAGTGGAACTAGGGGCGCCATGGTTGGCGGCCTTCCTCGCCCTTGGCCCGGAGAAACTTTGCGTCCACTTCACGATACCATTTGTGAAGCTTGTCCCTCATGTCGGACGTCCGTTCGGGGTGGACTTTCGAAAGATCGCTTCTTTCGCCCGGGTCGTTTGCCAGGTCGTAAAGGTGAACCCGGCCGTCCTCGAAACGCTCGATCATCTTCCAGTTTCCCACCCGGATGGCGGCACCGGGGAATCCGCCTTGGTTGCTGTAGTGAGGGTAATGCCAGTAAAGGGCTTCTCTTTGGAGGGTTTTGCCTCCCTCCAGCAGGGGCATCAGGTCGACGCCGTCGATGGGTCCGGCTCCCTCAACCTTGCCGCCTGCCGCCTTGACGAAGGTGGAGAAGAAATCGGTGCTCATCACGGGATGACTGCAAACGGATCCGGGCTCGGTCTTTCCGGGCCATCGTACCAGGAAGGGCTCGCGTATCCCGCCTTCGTAAAGCCAGCCCTTGCCTCCACGCAGGGGCAGGTTGGAGGTTGGGGATCCCTCGGATGTGGAAAGGCCGCCGTTATCCGAGGTGAAGGCGACCACGACCTCGTCTTCAAGGCCAAGTTCCTCGAGCTTTTTAAGGACTTTCCCTACGGCCAGGTCCATGGCTTCCACCATGGCTCCGTAGACGGCGTGTTTCTGGAGAATCCGGACCTTGCGGGTCTTGCCGTTCTTAGGCCAGGTCATTTCCTCGTCCCCGAACTCGGCTCCGCTAACCTCAGTCGCTTTCTTCTTGTACTTGGCGACCAGGTCGGGTCGACCGATGAGGGGCGTGTGCACGGAGTAGAATGAAAGCATGGCGAAGAACGGCTTGCCCTTGTTCTTATCAATGAAGGCACAGGTTTCGGTGGCCAATCGGTCGGGCAAATGCTCGCCATCGGGCCCATCGTCCAGACGGGGGTTGCCATATGGAGAGAAATACTTCTTGCCGCCATAGGGCCCTCCCTTGGAAAAGCCTCCGGCATTGACGTCGTAGCCTTGCTTGGTCGGCCAGAACTCCTCTGTTGGGCCGAGGTGCCATTTCCCGGCGAAGAAGGTGGAGTATCCCTTCTTCCCAAGGGCCTCGGCAATCGTTATCTCCTCGAGATCCATCCTGTCGTGAAGAGGGGCCGAGTTGAAAAGGCCGCCTCGCCGGCCGCTAAAGTAATTGGTGGCGTCTTTGCGGGTAGGGTATCTTCCAGTCTGGATGCCGAATCGGGTGGGGGAGCAAACGGGGTTGGCGGCGTAGCCGTCGGTGAACTTCATGCCGCTGGCGGCCAGTCGGTCGATGTTCGGAGTGTCGTAGAAGCTTTTCGGGTTGTAGGCCCCGACGTCCATGTATCCCAAGTCGTCGACCAGGATAAGCACGAAGCTAGGCTTGGCTGCGACGAGGGAAAGGAGGGGAATGACGAACCCGCAGATCAAGGCCAGTCGAGAGAGGTTGGGTTGTATTTGCATAAAGCCCTTTACAAACGCTCCTTGGTCGGGGAATCAAGGAGCAAAGTTCTTTTCGGGACAATCTTGTCCTTCGCCCAGTCTCCTACTGGATGGCCCGCAGGGCTTGCATGGTCTCTTCCAGTTTAGTCTGGTTCTCGGCTAACTGATGACGGGCACCGTCGACCACCTCGGGAGGCGCCTTGGAGGTAAAGGAAGCGTTTTCGAGCTTGCTCCGGATGGAGCAAATTACCTTGTCCAGTTCCTCCGCCTGAGCCTGCAGGCGAAGTTTTTCGGCATCCACGTCGATGCCCGCCTTTAGGTCGAGGAAAAAGGATCCCAAGGAAGTAACCACGCTGGGAGCTCCGGAGGGAGGGGCGTCGGCTCGGGCAATGGCGGATGCCCCAACGGAGGAGAGGATCGACTGCTCGTGTCGCTGGATGGTGACGGCCTTCACATCCTCAGTTACGAAAGAGAAGACCACATCGCGGTTGTTGGCCATTTTCCTCTCCGCCTTGAGGGCCCGCATTGCGGTCACCAATTCGCGGATCAGGTTCGTTTCCACGAGTATGGAATTATCCAGTTCGATTCCACCGCTTCCCAGCTTCTCGATCAGGTCTTCCGCAGTCCCGGGGTCCTCGAACTGGATCGAGCTTCCAGTAGAAAAGCCGAGAAGATTCCAGAGTTCCTCGGTGATAAATGGTGTGAAGGGATGGAGCAGGAGAAGAATCTGCCTCAGGCAGATGTCCTGTACGGCGAGACAGGTTCCCTTGAGGGCTTCGTCGGCCATGCGGGGCTTCGAGTTCTCGACGTACCAGTCGCAAAAGTCGTTCCAGAAAAACCGGTATATATTCTTGAGAACCTCGTTGAATTCATATTCCTCGTAGAGCTTGTCGATGTCTTCGTAAGTCTCGATCAGCCGCAGAAGGATGGCCTGGTCGTATTCGCCTATTTGCTTGGAATTGATGCGCCAGGTGATTTTGCCCATGCTTGAGTTGTCCACCAAGTCCCCAGAGAGCAGCCTGAACCTGCAGACGTTCCAGAGCTTGTTGCAGAAATTCCTGCCCTGTTCAATGCGTTCCTCTGAGAATCGGATGTCCTGTCCCTTTGGGGCAATGCTCATGATCCCGTGCCTCAGACCATCGGCTCCGTATTTGTCGATCAAGTCCAGTGGATCGGGGGAATTACCCAGCGACTTGGACATTTTTCTTCCCTCCGAATCCCGGATGATTCCCGTGAAATAGACGTGCCTGAAGGGAATCCGTCCCTCGATTTCATTCTCCGGGATTGCCTGGTCGGGCTTGTAGGAGCGTCCGTTGAATTCCAGTCCGGCCATTATCATGCGGGCGACCCAGAAAAAGATGATGTCGGGGCCCGTAACCAGGGCGGAGGTGGGATAGAAATAATCCAAGCTCCTCCTTTCCATATCTACTTCGCTTGGCCAGCCCAAGGTCGCAAGGGGCCAGAGCCAGGAAGACGCCCAGGTATCAAGGACGTCCTCGTCCTGTTCCCACATCTCTTGGTCGGCCGGCCCTGAGGTGGAGACGTGCCAGTTGGCGGGGTCGGAACGCACCCCTCCCTTTTTGTACCACACGGGAATCCTGTGACCCCACCAAAGTTGCCGGCTGATGCACCAGTCCTGAATGTTCTCCAACCAGTGGAGGTAGGTCTTTTCCCACCTTTTTGGGAAAAACTTTATCCGGCCATCGCGGACCGCCTGCTTGGCCTCCTCCACCCTGGGGTATTTGAGAAACCACTGCTCGGAAAGTCTCGGCTCGATGGGGACTCCCGCTCTCTCGGAGAAGCCGACGTTGTTTTGATGGTCTTCCTCGTCAATCAGTTTGTCGTCGTCGGCCAATTGTTTGGCCGCCTTCTTTCTTGCGGAGAATCTGTCCATCCCTATGTATTCGCCTCCGGCGTGTTCGTTGAGGGTTCCGTCGGGGGCGAGGATCTCGATCATGGGCAACTCGTGTCGCTGCGCTATTTCGAAATCGAGCTTGTCGTGAGCCGGCGTAATCTTGAGGATGCCGGTGCCGAAATCCTTCTCCACAGCCTCGTCTGCAATGATGGGAATAGCCTGGGGATTGATGGGCCGCATGGCGTGCTTGCCCTTGAGAGTCTCCCACCTCGGGTCATCAGGATGAATGGCCAGGGCGACGTCCCCTACGATCGTCTCGGGGCGGGTGGTGGAAACCTCTACGAAGGCCCCGGGTGTCTCCACGATATCATAACGGATCTTGTAGAGGACACTGTTCTGGGGCTTCATGATCACCTCTTCGTCGGAAAGCGCGGTGAGGCTCTGGGGGCACCAGTTGACCATGCGCTGTCCGCGGTATACGTAGCCTTTCTTGTAAAGCTTTACGAAGGCTTGGATGACTGCCTTGGAGTAGTCTTCGTCGAGCGTGTGGACGTTTCTGTCCCAGTCGCAAGAGCAACCGAGCTTACGCAGTTGCTTGAGGATGATTCCCCCATGCTTGTCTCTCCAGAGGGCTGCGTGCTCGAGAAAGTTTTCCCGTCCCAGTTCTTCCTTCGTCCGGTCCTCCTCCCGGAGGGCCTGTTCGACCTTGGCCTGGGTGGCGATCCCGGCGTGATCCGTTCCGGGGATCCATACGACGGATTTGCCCTGTTGCCGGGCCCGCCGGACGAGAATATCTTGGATGGTGTTGTTGAGGACGTGCCCCATGGTCAGTACACCAGTCACGTTGGGGGGAGGAATGACGATCGAGTAGGCTTCCTTGTCCAGGTCCTTCTTGGCGCTAAAGCACCCGTCCTCCAACCACTTCGCATAGAGGCGGTCTTCGACTTCAGCCGGTTGGTAGGCTTTTTCCATGAGGAAAGAAAATATTTCTGAAATTCTGTTACTGAATGGCTTTATCCCGTTATCACGAGTGAGTGAAAGCGGGTGGAGAAAGATGGGAATATTAGAGCAAAAGATTAACGGAATTTTGGGGCATGGCGAGAAAAAGGGCGAGAATTTCCGCTTTGGAACATCCGCACCTTGCTCTTTTTCATAAGGGGAGTGAGGAGAAGACCCGCGGCGAAACCGCCAAGGTGGGCGGCAGTGGCAATTCCGCTGGAATCCCAATCCGGGGCTGTGAAGGCTAGGAGATCCCTAAGGAACCAAAGCCCAAGCAACAGGTATGCGGGCAGGTAGACCGTGCCGAGCAGAACCAGAAACCAGTAGAAAACCCTGACGTTGGCCCGCGGATAAAGCAAGAGGTAGCCGGCGAGCACCCCGGAAATCGCTCCCGAAGCCCCGATCATTGGAAGCATGGACTGTGGTTGGGCGAAAGCCTGGCCCAAGGCGGCGAGAAGGCCGCAGGCCAAGTAGAAGAAAAGGTAGCGGAACTTCCCCATGGCGTCCTCCACATTGTCACCAAACAGGTAGAGGAAAAGCAAGTTTCCCAGCAAGTGAAGAAGTCCCCCGTGGCTGAACATGGAAGTCATGGCTGAGGCAAGCTGGGAGAAAACCGCTTCCGTGCTTGGCTCGCCGAATGCACTGAAGAAGTCGACCGGCACAAACCCATAATCAGCGAAATAAGCACGGGCTCCTTGATCGTCCAATGGAAGTTGCATGGCGAGGTAGACCCAGACGTTCAAGCCGATCAGCACCCAGTTTACCACGGGGGGGGAATTGGTCGGGTTGTCGTCCCTGTACGGAAGGAAGAGCATTGCGATACAAAGCTAGCGAAATCTTCTAGGTTGGCAACCCGCATGAAGATACTTGATCCGGGGCCCCGATCGTTTTTGAATATTTCCGCCATGAGAGACAAAGCAACCCAGAGACTGGCGGTTTTCCGGACCGATGAGGGAATCACCTTTTCCTTTGGCGGACACACCTACTTCGTTGAGTCTTCCGACCCTTTTCACAACATTGCACTTAAGGCCCTCGACCAGGAGGACTTCGTTCCCTTCTATGTCGAGATCGCCCGCAGGGAAGGACTGGGCCCCGAGTTCCGTGACGCCCTCATGAGGCAAGTGAGTGACTTGTCCGGCGAAGGGGACTGACTGGCGAAGGAGGGAGCGCGCCTAGACGTCGATGACGTCGTCGTCCTTGCGGAATCCAGAGGATTTGCCGTGGCGGAAACTTTTCTTGAGGACGGATTTCTCGAAGTCCTTCCTCATCTTGCGGGCAAAGGATTTTCGGAACCAGGGCAGAAGCAGGGCGAATCCGAAGAGATCGGTCAGGATGCCCGGGGTCAGAAGAACGATTCCCCCGAGCAGAATCATCACGCCCTCCACCAGTTCCTGGGTAGGTGAGCGACCATTTCTTACTTCCTGCTGGATTTTCCGTAGGGTGGAGAGACCTTGCTGGCGAGCGAGGGATGCTCCGAGAAAGCCAGTTAGGACAATTAGGCCCAAGGTCGGGGGGAGCCCGATCCTTAGCCCCAACTGAACGAGCAGGTAGAGCTCTACGATGGGTACAACGATGAAAAGAATGAGAAGCCGTCCGAACATATATTCCAATTTATCCTCAGGTTGGCTGCATTCAAGAAATTTTACAAGCCGCGGCTAAGAGGTTCATTTGCCTTGGTCTGACTTTTGGGGTGATTTAGCCGATTTAACTTATGGCCCATTGAAGCGAAGCAAAAATATTTTCCGCCCCATCCTCCCGTCTTGGATGGCGACGCGATACCCCTCATACGGCGTGCCTCCCTACAACGGAACCATTTTCATTGATCCGGACTTCATCATCGAGATTAATCCCTCCGCGAGCAGTCAATAAAGTAGTGACGAGCCCACGATAATCCCTTATCGTGGAGGGTAATTTTTCTATCATGCACAAACTAGTCTTACTTCGACACGGCGAGAGCCAATGGAACCTGGAAAACCGCTTTACCGGTTGGCACGACGTCAACTTGACCGAGCAGGGGGAGCGGGAGGGCAGGGAGGCCGGTCGTCTCCTCAAGGAGGCGGGTTTCGCCTTCGACATGGCCTACACCTCGGTCCTAACGCGCGCCATCCGCACACTATGGTTGGCCCTGACGGAGATGGAGCAGGTATGGATTCCCGTCCACCGCGAGTGGCGCCTGAATGAGCGTCACTACGGTGCCCTGCAAGGGCTCAACAAGGCCGAGACGGCTGAGAAACATGGGGAAGATCAAGTTCTGGTTTGGCGCAGGAGCTATGACGTCCCGCCCCCACCCATGAGCATGGAGGACGAAGGATATGCGGGCAAGGACCGTCGCTACGCCGGCTTGGAAGAGTCGGATATTCCGCTCTCCGAGTGCCTCAAGGATACCGTTGATCGCTTTCTCCCGCTCTGGGAGTCGACCATTGCGCCGCAGATCAAGGGTGGCAAGAACGTACTCATCGCCGCTCACGGCAATTCACTGCGGGCTCTGATCAAGTATCTCGACGGAGTTTCGGAGGAAGATATCCTTGGCATGAACGTGCCCACCGGCATGCCTTTGGTGTACGAACTGGACGAGAACCTCAAGCCGCTTGCTCGGCAGTACCTGGGGGATCCCGAGAAAGTAGCCAAGGCCATGGAAGCGGTCGCCAATCAAGGGAAGGCGAACTGAGTTTGCCTCCCGTTCCTCTTTATTATAATCTTAGTCCTCATGGACACTCAATCCGACAAACCGCACGAACTGCGCCGCGAATACGATCCCAATTTCGTGGTCACTCCCGCCTACAGGGATTCCCTGCCTGATGTTCAGAATTCGGGTTTGGGCGCTCTCGAGGGGGCCCGCGTCCCCATCCTGCAGGTTGGGATTTCCGGCTTTCGCCTGCCTCTAAGCTACGTTGGCCCCGATGGCGAAGACCTCAGCATAGAGACTTCGGTCACTGGGACGGTGAGCCTGGATGCGGACAAGAAGGGCATCAATATGTCCCGCATTATTCGGATCTTCTACGAGTACAAGGACGAGACGTTTTCCCCCGAGGTTCTGGGCAAGATCCTCACCCACTACAAGCAAAAGCTCGGCTCCCAGGAAGCCCGTATCAAGGCGAATTTTTCCTATCCCATGCTACAGGAAAGCCTGCGAAGCGGGCTTCAGGGCTTCCAGTTCTACGATTGCTGCTTCGAGGGAATCATTGACTGTGCGGACAGGGTCCGCAAGATCATCCATTTCGATTTCGTCTATTCATCCGCTTGCCCTTGTGCCTCCGAACTTTCCGAACACGCTCGCGAGGAAAGAAATCTCCTCGCTATTCCCCATTCCCAGAGGAGCAAGTCCAAGATCAGCGTGGAAGTCCACCCGGACAAGGAAATCTCTCTCCTGGACCTGCGCGATCTTTGCATCAACGCACTCAGCACCGAGACCCAAGTTATGGTGCGCCGAGAGGACGAACAGGCTTTTGCCGAGCTCAATGGGGCCAAGGTCAAATTCGTCGAGGACGCGGCCCGCCTGCTATACGCTCAACTCATTGAGGAGGGAAGAATCATCGACTTCCGCGTGGTTTGCTCCCATTTCGAGTCTCTTCACTCCCATGACGCGGTGGCCGTTCTTTGCCGTGGAGTGGACGGTGGGTTTCGGGCCGAGTTCGACGACTTCTCCCACCTTAACACCTGAGCCAAGTGATGGCCGGCGTCCAAGTTCGCGAGGATTCCGCGGATTCGGAAGAGCTTACGATTTTTCAAGAGAGGAATCCTTCGTCCCCCGAACTTTGTGAGGAGGTTGATCGATTGCTTGAGCGTGCTACCATCCGCAACCCTTATTTTGCCCCCGAGTGGCTCAGCTCCTGGTTTGGCCGCCAACCTTCCGGAACGCGACCGCTCCTACTTTTGGCTCGTGCGGGCCAAGGTGAACTGGAAGGGATTTGGCCTTTCGTGGAGCGTCCCGGACTTCTCGGCAGCAAAGGTCTGTGGCCCTTCGTTTACGACGAGGCCAATTACTTCCATCCAGTGGCTACGGATGAAGGCGCCCGGTCTCTGGTACGGGGCCTAAAGTCCCAATTGGGCCAAATTTTGTTTTCTTGGATACCGCTCATGAGTAATGCTTTCTGGGAGAAGTTCCTTGAGCCCGAGACTAAGGGAAGCAAGTTCCTCACCCTCACCCGGATGCCCCGCAAGACCGCCTTGATCGAGGCTCCCACCGGGGATGAGGCTTTCGATGACTTTCTTGATAGAAAGCTGGGCTCCAAGAGTCGCAAGTCCTTGCGCTACGACCGGCGCAAACTGGCCGAGCAGGGTGAGGTCACGATCGAGAAGGTGGATTCTTTCGAGGAAGTTAGGGCCAGCATGCCCGCTACCTGCCTCGTTGAAGTTGAGTCATGGAAGAGCAAGGAGGGAGCGGGTCTTTACTCGATTCGGGGCAAGAGAGGGTTCTTCTTCGAGCTCTTGCCGGAATTAGGCAAGTCCGGGAGGGTTCGCCTATCGCTCATGCGACTTGACGATCGACCTATAGCCTGGCAAATCGATCTGCTGGACCAAGGATTCGCCGGGGTCCACCACTTGGCCTTCGATCAGGCCTATGGTAAGTACTCGCCAGGCAAGCAGTTGCTGTTGGAAAACCTGGGCTTGGCATGGAGGGAGAGACGGACGGTTGATTTCCTTCCCGGAAACTTCGACTACAAAGAAAAATGGTCCTCCCGAGTCGAGCCGGTTCGCGAATTGCATTGGTTCAGAAAATGCCTGCGCGGACATTTGGCCATCCGGTTGCTGAGATGGAACATGAGGGCCCGCAGAAAGATTAGGGAAAAGGCCGCCTCGACCAAGGCGGGCGAGAATGTCTTGCGGGCAAGCGAGGAGTGAGGCTCTTTTCCATTGCCAAGACCTTCCTTGAGGATTGAAGATTTCGCTATGACCGACTGGAACAAACAACTTGCCGCGATGAGGGAGGAATATGATTCCGCACCCTTGCGTAGGGACGACTTGGCCCCCTCGCCGCTGGAGCAATTCTCGAATTGGCTGCAGGATGCCTCCGATGCTGGGATCGCAGACTCGAATGCCTGCAGCCTGGCTACCGTGGACGAGCTTTCCAGGCCCGTTTCCCGGGCGGTTCTGCTCAAGGGACTGGAAGACGGGCTTTTCATCTTTTTCACCAACTTCGAAAGTCGTAAGGCCGAGCATCTGCTTTCCAACCCCCGGGCATGCATGCATTTCCCTTGGTTCTCCCTTCAGCGTCAGGTCCTAGTGGCGGGTTCGGTCGAGAGGATCGACGATGCCAAGTCGGAGGAGTATTTCAAGTCCCGCCCGTATTTCAGCAGGCTGGGTGCATGGGCTTCTCGTCAAAGCGCTCCTTTGGACTCGAGGGAAACCTTGGAGCAGGCCTTTCTAGAGGCCCGGGAGAAACACGGGGAAGATCCGCCCAAGCCGCCGCATTGGGGTGGGTTTGCGCTCAGCCCCGAATCGGTTGAATTCTGGCAAGGTGGCTCCCACCGCCTGCACGACCGTTTTCTTTACGAGCGTTCCGATCCGGACGGGTGGGAGTTGCGCAGGCTTTATCCATGATTATGAAAAAGGAAAACGAGAATCTTCAGACCGACGAATCCCTGGACGAGCTCATGTCCCTGCGGGGCAAGCCCTTCGCCGACTGGAAGGAGGAAAGGGAATATCTGCGTCGCAAATGGGGTGACCAAGGCAGAAAGCTCGAACTCGAGAAGAACCAAGGCGAAAACCCGACCGAGGGAGCGGATCCGGAAGGGGGTGACTCGTGAGCTGGGAATCTTTTGGCGACTTCGAGGACATACTCTACCACAAAAGGCCGGGGGTGGCGAGGGTCACCATCAACCGTCCCGAGAAGAGAAATGCCTTCCGTCCCAAAACGGTGAACGAGATGTACGAGGCTTTTCTCGATGCCCGGGAGGATTCTTCGGTTGGGGTAGTTCTGCTCACGGGGGCGGGTCCTCATTCGGATGGAAAGTACGCTTTTTGTTCCGGTGGCGACCAGAGTGTCAGAGGGGAGGCGGGCTACCTCGACGAGGTTGGTGTCCCTCGTCTCAACGTCCTTGACCTGCAGCGGCTGATCCGGAGTATGCCCAAGGTGGTCATCGCCCTCGTTGCGGGGTACGCCATAGGCGGAGGGCACGTCCTTCACGTAGTCTGCGACCTGACCATTGCCGCGGACAACGCAATCTTCGGGCAGACAGGGCCCAAGGTCGGCAGTTTCGACGGAGGATTCGGCTCTGGCTACCTAGCCCGGATCGTGGGACAGAAGAAGGCCCGCGAGATCTGGTATCTCTGCAGGCAGTACGATTCGGGGCAAGCCCTTCGCATGGGGCTTGTCAATGAAGTTGTTGCGGTGGATCGTTTGGAGGAGGAAGGGTTGAAGTGGGCGGACGAGATCCTGGCCAAGAGCCCCCTCGCCATTCGCTGCCTGAAATCGGCCTTCAATGCCGATTGCGACGGTCAGGCGGGAATCCAGGAACTGGCGGGCAACGCAACTTTGCTCTACTACCTGTCGGAGGAGGGCACGGAAGGAAAAAAGGCTTTCCTTGAAAAAAGATCGCCTGATTTTTCAAAATATCCTTGGCTGCCCTGACGTTCATGCAAATTTATCTTCTTCAGAATGGACAGCAGGAAGGCCCCTTCGGTCTTCCCCGTATCGCAGCCCGATTGGTCTCGGGCGACTTGAATTCCTCTACCCTGGCCTGGAGAGAGGGCTTGCAGGACTGGCATCCTCTTCACCACGAAATCTGGAAGGAGGTTGGAATCGTGGCTCCTCCTCCGCAAGCCGAACCCGAGCCAGTGGCCCCGGTGCAGGAAGAGCCTCCCGCTTCGGGGGGAGCCGCCGCTGCAGTCGAGCCAGCCGTTCCCTTCGCGGAAGATCAGGAGCCCGCACCTCCCGTTGAGCCTCAACCCGCAGTGGTCGACGAGCAGCTGGCGGAAGCCTTGGAGCAGGATCAGCCGCTTGAGGACGAAAGCGCATCCAACGCTGAAGAAAATACTCCGGAAGCAGTTTCCCAGGAACAGGAACAAGTCCCGGAAACTTCCTTTGCCAATTACCGGGAGTCCGATTTTCAGCCCCCTTCCTACGAGCAGATGGAACAGGAAATGGCTGATTTGCGGGCCAAGCGCGGGCAGTTCCCCGAATGGATTGGGCAACGGGCCTTCGAGGCCGACCTTCGAGATGAGGAGATCGACGAGGTCCGCGAGAAGGTTCAGCGCCTGAAGGGCATGGGCAAGGAGGACGAACTGCGGGTTGGCTATGCCGAGCTTGGACGAGCCGTCATGGCGGCCGGGATTACCGATCCCGACTTGGATGATCTTCGCGACGAGGAGCAGGAGGTCTCGGACCGCATGCTAAACCTGCAGATGCAGTTGCGGCGAATGGGGGGAGGAAACCGCGTCAAGCAGCCCTCTCCCTGGCGCAAGTGGGTCGTACTTTTGGTCGTGGCCCTTCTGCTCGGCGGGTTGATTACGGCCCTGGTTCTTTTCGGGGAGAGCTAGTTTTAGTATCTCCTCTCGGTGGAGAATTCCACCCGCATGCCGGTTTGTCCATTCCTCGGCTTGTTCCCAGAAAAGGCTACCTGTCCCGACACGATGGTCGCTTCGATGTAATGTGAAAAACTGGTCCCTTGGAAGGGCGACCAGTTGCATCGACTGTAAAGCTCGCAATCATCGACCACCGTATCCTTTTCCGGGTCGACGATCACCAGGTCTGCCCAGTATCCCTCGCGGATGAAGCCGCGTTCCCGGACGTCGAAGATTCTTGCCGGGGCGTGGCAGGCTCGCTCGACGACTGTTTCCAGAGAAAAGGAGCCCTGCTTGGTCATCTCCAGCATGAGCGGGAGGCTATGCTGGACTAGGGGGAGGCCGGCGGGGGCCTCGAAATAGGTTCCCTGCTTCTCTTTCAGGGTATGTGGGGCATGGTCGGTGGCGAGCACCGAGATCCTGCCGTCGGCAACGGCTTGCCGGATGGCGGAGCGGTCATCCGCCGTCTTGATGGCGGGGTTGCACTTGATGAGGGAACCTAGCTTCTCATAGCTCGATTCCTCGAACCAAAGATGATGTACGCAGGCTTCCGCGGTGATCCTTTCGTCACCCGGCTGGAACAAATCCAGTTCCTCGGCCGTCGTTACGTGAAGGACGTGCAGCCTCGCGTTTTCCCTCCCGGCCAATTCCACCGCAAGGCTCGAGGAACGGAGGCAGGCTTCGCGGGAGCGGATCACCGGGTGTTCCGAAAAGGGGACCTCATATCCATGCTTCTCCATCGCCGACCGCTCGTTTTTGATGATGGTAGGCGTATGCTCGCAATGGGTTGCAATCGGGGCGGGGGCAAAGCGGAATATTTTTTCGAGGATCTCCTCCTCGTCCACCAGCATGTTTCCGGTAGAGGACCCCATGAAGACCTTTATGCCGGCGATCCGGGCCGGGTCGGCCGACTTGACGACTTCCAGGTTTTCGTTACTCGCCCCGAGGAAAAAGGCGTAGTTGGCTATCGAGTCGCGGGCCGCGACGGCGCACTTCTTCTCCAGTCTTTCCATGTCCAGGGTAGGGGGGGAGACGTTGGGCATCTCGAAGAAAGTCGTTACCCCGCCGGCCACGGCGGCCCTCGACTCGGTCTTTATACAGGCCTTGTGGGTGAGGCCCGGTTCGCGGAAGTGAACTTGGTCGTCGATCAGGCCCGGCAAGATCAGTTTGCCCGAGGCGTCGATGACCTCGCAGGATGAACTTGTCGGGGTTATGCCGGGGGCGATCCGCTCGATCCTGCCGTTGCGTACCAGTAGGTCAAGCTCGTCGCTCCGTCCCTCGTTGACGACCTTTCCCCCGCTGACCAGGAGATCGCTCATCTGCGGGGCATGCTTCCGAAGGCGGGAGCGAAGCCTATTTCCATTGGCCGTCCCCGGTGATCTGGTACTTATAGGTACACAGTTCCTGCAATCCCATAGGGCCCCGGGCATGCAACCGGTCGGTGGAGATCCCAATCTCGGCCCCGAGCCCGAATTCGAACCCATCGGTGAAGCGGGTGCTTGCGTTCCAGTAGACCGAGGAGGCGTCTACCTCCCTCAGGAAGCGGTTCGCGTTGTCCTTGTTTTTCGTTATGATTGATTCGCTGTGGCCACTGCCGAATCGGTTGACGAAGGCTATTGCCTCGTCCATCGAGTCCACCACCTTGACGGAGAGGCGCAAATCGAGGAATTCCTCGTGGTAGTCTTTCTCGTCCGCCGGCTTGGTTGACAAGTCTCCCAAGATGGCGGCGCTTCTTTCGTCCACGAGGAGTTCGCAGCCGTTTTCGGACAATTCCTTGGCGCAGGCTGGGAGGAATTCCTCCGCGATCCCCGCATCCACCACCAAGTTTTCGATCGCGTTGCACACGCCCGGCCGCCCGCACTTGGAAGATATCGCGATCCGACGGGCCATCTCGAGGTCGGCTTCCGCATCTACGAAAAGGTTGCAAACCCCCTTGTAGTGCTTGATCACCGGAATCCTGCTGTTCTCGGCCACGAACCGGATGAGGCCTTCTCCCCCTCTTGGAATGATGCAGTGGATCAGCTCGTCGAGGGTAAGCATGTGATTGAGGGCCTCCCGCTCGACGGTGGGAACCAGCTGAACCGAGTCCTTGGGAAGCGAAGATTGCTCCAGCCCTTGCTCAATGACCGAGGCCAGGGCCCTGTTGGAATGGAAGGCTTCCTTGCCTCCTCTCAGGATGGACGCGTTGCCCGACTTAAGGCAAAGCCCGGCGCAGTCGATGGTGACGTTGGGCCGGGACTCGTAGATGATTGCAATGACGCCAATCGGCGTGCTGACCTTTTTGATGAGCAGGCCGTTTGGCCGGGTCGTTTCATGGATCAAGGAGTCGACCGGGTCGGGCAGGTCGATCAGCTGGCGAAGGCCCTGGGCCATGCCGTCGATCCTCTCGTGGGTCAGTCTCAAGCGGTCGACCATGGCTTCACTGAGACCGTTTTCCCCGGCAGAGTCCAGGTCCTTCTGGTTCTCCTCGAGTAGAAGCTTCCTGTTGGACTCAAGGGCTCGGGCAATTGCTTGCAGGGCATCGTCCTTGTCCGAGCTCGAGGCCTTGGCAAGAGCCAGGGATGCCTCTCTGGCCCTGAGGGCAAGGTCGTTGATGATTTGGGATACGTCTTGGCTCATTTCGATGGTCTGGGGTGAGAAGTGCAGGAGGAAGAGTTTTGACTTCCGCCTTCCAAAAAAACAACAAAAAAAGAGCCTCTGGAGAGGCTCTTTTTAAAGGGTTGTACAGGAGAATCAGGCTTCGGGATCTTCTCCCTTTTTCTTCTTTCCGCCTTCCCTCTTTCCTTTGCCCTTGCCCTTCTTGTCGCCGGGTCCTCGGGGTTTGCCTTCCGGTCTGCCCTCACCGGGCTTGGGGCGGGCGGCCATAGCAGCCTTGCGCTCCTCCTCGTTGAGCTTGCCGTCGCCGTCCTTGTCGAACTTGGCCATGAATTCCTTGCGGCGAGCTTCCATGGTCTTGCGTAACTGGGCCCTCTCGCTCTCGCTGAGCTTGCCGTCGCCGTCCTTGTCGAACTGCTTCATCAATTGCGGCGGAGGGCGCCGGCCTCCGGGGCCTCCCCGGTTTGCCATGGCTTTGCGCAACTCGGCCCGCTCGCTCTCGCTGAGCTTGCCATCGCCGTCCTTGTCGAACTTCTTCATGACTTCCTCACGGGAAGGACGTCCTTCGGGCGGTCCGCCCTTCTTTCCGCCTTCCCTCTCGGGCATTGCGTTCAGTCCGCAGGCAAGCGTTACTGCCACCAGAATGGTTAGAAACTTTTTCATGTGGGTGATCTCCTTGGTTTTTGGTTGTTGATAAAGTGCTTAAACGAAAATCCTTAGGGTAAGTTTCAAAAAATTTTATTCTTGAAGGACAGTCGATGAATTTTTTTCATGATTACTATGAGTTCCGCATATGTGAAGCTCGTTCTCCGATTCCTTGTTTGGACGTTTTTTAGCCTTGTAGTCAAGCTTTCCGGTAATCCCGCCGACCTTGAGGAGCTCCACATGTCCCCAAGATCCAAGGCCAAGGGCCCCTTGCCCCTCCTTTCTGAGGTTCCCTCTGCAGAGAGCGGGGTTAGGTTCGTGCTCCCGAAAAAATCGGGTTCGAGGGATCCTCTGGAGGAAAACTCCTTTTTCGTGACAAGGCGCCATGCCCGAGGCGTCTGTGCCGGTGACTTCGACGGGGACGGCTGGGACGATCTGTTCTTTGCTCATCCCTATGGAGGGCACCGCCTGTTCCGCAACTTGGGAGGGTTCCGCTTCGAGGACGTCACGGCCAAGGCCGGCCTGGAGAAAATCTTTTCCGATCACTGGGCGGTGGGCTGCAGTTTCGTCGACCTGAACGGGGACGGTCGGCTCGATTTGTTCGTGGCGGGAACGGGGGACCGCAACCTCGTTCTCCTCAACCGTGGCGAAGGCAAGTTCGAGGATGCGGCCGAATCCCTAGGGCTGGAACGCACGGGGGCGAGCGTGCAGATGGCGTTTGCCGATTTCGACCGGGACGGGGACTTGGACGGCTATCTGGTCACCAACCGGCTGAGCGGAAAGCCGATCGGAACCAGGATGACGAAGATCGAGGGCACTTTTTCCAACGGCCGGTTCGAGGTCGAGGAAAAATTCAGGGAGGTCTTCAACCTGGTCTTTCACCCCACCGAGAAGCTCCGAGCGGTTCGGGCGGGGGAGTACGATCTGCTCTACCGCAACGAGGGGGACCGCTTCCGCGAGGTGGGCGAGGAACTCGGACTGGTGGGCGCGGACGAGGGGCTGGCGGCGGTTTGGTTCGACTACGACCGGGACGGCTGGATCGACCTCTACCTGGCCAACGATTTCTATGGACCGGACCGTTTGTACCGTAACCAGCAGGGAAAGGGTTTCCGGGATTCGACCAAGGAGGTCCTCCCGCACGTTCCTTGGTTTTCCATGGGCGTGGACCAGGGAGACTTCAACAATGACGGATGGTCCGATCTCATGACCACCGACATGGCGGGCTCCGATCACTACAAGTCTAAGATCGGCATGGGGGACATGGAGAAGGACGGATGGTTTCTCAGGACCGCTGATCCTCGGCAGTACATGAGGAACTGTCTTTTCCTCAATACGGGAGGCAAGGCGTTCCTGGAGGTCGCCCAAATGGCGGGTCTGGCCGGCACGGACTGGACCTGGTCAGTCAAATTCGGCGACTTCGACAACGACGGCTGGATCGACCTGCTGGGCACGAACGGCATGACTCAGGACCGGACTAATTCCGATATCCTCAACCAGGCGGAGTCTCTCAAGACGGAAGGAGAGAAAGCCGCATTTTGGCGGAAGAGCCCTCCCAAGAAGGACGAGAACTTCATCTTCCGCAACCTGAGGGGCGTCTCCTTCCGCAAAATGTCCGCTGAATGGGGATTCAACGAGTTGGGGGTCAGTTTTGGGGCCGCCCTGGCCGATTTCGACCGCGACGGCGATCTGGACGTGGCGGTCGCTTCCATGGAACGACCCTACCTTCTCTACCGCAACAATTCCACTACCGGATCCTTCCTCGGCATTCGTCTTATGGGCGGGGATAAGAACCGCTGGGGGATCGGGGCGACCGTCGAGGTCCGGACGGAACTGGGCAGCCACTGGCGTACGCTCGCCTCCTCCCAGGGCTACGCTTCCGCCAATGCCCCCGTTCTCCATTTCGGGCTCGGCGAGGCCAAGCTGATTAAGCGGTTGACCGTGAATTGGCCGCGGGGGCAGGTCCAGGTCTTCGATGACCTGGACGTCAACCAGATGCTTGCCATTCGCCAGCCCGGCGCATCGCCTTCCCTTGGAGGGAAGGTTGCGTGTCGAGCCATCTTCAGGGTCGACGAAGGCGTTTTCCCCAAAGATATCCGGCACAGAGAAAATGCCCTCGACGACTACGCCCTCCAGCCTCTGCTTCCTTATCGTCCCTCGCGCCTTGGCCCGGGCATGAGCTCGGGCGACGTGGATGGCGACGGCGATCTCGATCTTTTCCTAGGCCAGGGGACCGGGACTGCTCCAAGCCTTCTCGTCTCGCAGGGCTCGTCGGACGGATTCTCGAAGAAGGCAGAGAAGCACTTCGAGGCCCAGGAGGTTCTAGGGTTCGAGGACATGGGCTCCGTTTTTCTCGATGCCGATTCCGATGGAGACCTCGATCTCTTCGTGGTCTCGGGTGGATATTCCCCTCGCGTTCCATCCCTCTACCTGCGCGATCGTCTCTACCTTAACGACGGCAAGGGCGGGTTTGCCATCGGCTTGGCCAATACCCCGAACCTGCGGGACAGCGGGGGACCCGTCTCGGCCTGCGATTTCGACCGGGACGGCGATCTCGACCTCTTCGTCGGTGGGCGTCTCACCCGTGGCAGCTACCCGGATACGCCCGGCAGTCGCCTGCTGGTCAACCGGGGAGGTGTGTTCGCCGACGCAACCGATGCCCTGGCGCCCGGCCTGGGCCAAACCGGGATGGTCACTTCCTCTCTTTGGACGGACTATGACGGTGACGGTTGGTGCGACCTGGCGCTGACTACGGAATGGGGACCGGTCGAGTTCTGGAGAAACGAGAAAGGAAAGCTGGTCGACCGCACCAAGGAGGCGGGGACCGCGGCTCGTCTCGGGTGGTGGACCTCTCTTGCCCAGGCCGATTTCGACAACGACGGCGACCTCGATTACGCGGTCGGCAACATGGGGCTCAACACCAAGTATCATGCCTCGGTGGGAAACCCCTACCTTGCCTACTGGGGGGATGTCGATGGCTCCGGTAAGGCCCGCTTCGTGGAGGCCTGCCGTGAAAACGGTCACGCTTTTCCCATCCGGGGCAAGAGTTGCTCGACCCGGGCCATCCCCAGTCTGGCGGGCAAGTTCAAGACTTTTCATTCCTTTGCCAAGGCAGGGCTTACGGAGGTCTATCAGCCCCGATTTCTCGATCGCTCGCGCAAGCTAGAGATCAACGAACTGGCCTCGGGCTTACTCGTCAACTCGGGGTATGGAAAGTTCGTCTTTCGCGAGCTTCCTCCCTTGGCCCAGACCGCTCCCGTTTTCGGAATGGCCTTTGCGGATTTCGACGGGGATGGCTGGGACGACCTGGCCATGGCCCAGAACTTCTTTCCCATGCAGCCCGAGACCGGTCGCCTCAACGGGGGGGCGGGTCTTCTTCTTCTGGGGGACGGGAAGGGCGGCTTCCGCCCGCTTTTCGAACGGGAGAGCGGGGTTCTTCTGCAGGGCGACGGGCGAGCCTTTCTGCTACAGGATCTCAATGGGGACCATCGACCCGATCTGCTTGCCTCCGCCAACATGGGAAAACCGAGGGCTCTCGTGAACCAATCCGAACTGGGCATGCCCCTCTGTATCCGCCTGCAGGGGAGCAACGGTAATCGCCGGGCGGTGGGTTCGCGCCTACTCTTGCGATTCCGGGACGGCCGGGAAAAGGCCTTTCAGATGGCCTTGGGAAATTCCCACCTGTCCGCTCCCGATCCCCGCATCTTCATTGCCCATCAAGAGTCGAACCCCGTCGAGCAAGCCATTGTCCGCTCGCCCTTGGGCAAGGAAACGACTCATTCGCTCAAGGGGGCGTCCGGCATGGTCGTCCTGCAGGTTCCTACCCGCTGAGCAGCCCTTATTCCCCAAGCCTCAGAAACTCGCGGGCGTTCCGGAAGCAGACCCGGCGCGCGATGTCACCTATCAGTTCGGGGTCGTTGGGGACGAAGCCGTCCCTCATCCAGGTGCCTAGGAGGTTGCAGAGGATTCTGCGGAAGTACTCGTGGCGCGGGAAGGAAAGAAAGGACCGCGAGTCGGTCAGCATCCCCACGAAGCGCGAGAGCAGGCCCAGGTTGGCCAGCGTCTTAAGCTGTTCCTCCATCCCGTCGCGCTGATCGAGGTGCCACCAACCCGAGCCGAGCTGCATCTTGCCGGGTATCTCCCGCTGGAAGTTCCCCAGCATGGTGGCGACGGTAAAGTTGTCCGAGGGGTTGTTGTTGTAGACGATGGTCCTGGGTAGGGCGTCCTCGCTGTCCAGGCGGTCGAGAAAATGGCTCATTCTCTCGGCCTGGGGCCAGTCCCCGATTGAATCGGTTCCCGCGTCGGGCCCGAATGACCGCAGCAGGCGGCTGGAGTTGTTGCGCAAAGGGCCGAGGTGGATTTGCATGGTCCATCCTCTCTCGGCGTAGAGCCGGGCCAGGCGATGCATGACGAAGGCTCCGAAGGCTTCCTCCTCCGGCCGCTCTGCGTCCTTGCCGTCGAGGGTTTCCTGGAAAATTCTCTTCGCATCCTGCTCGCTCGGGAAATCGCAAAAGAAGTAGGGGAAGCTGTGGTCGGAAATGCGCGACCCGAGGGCGTGGAAATCCTCGACTCTCTTGGCCAGCGCGGAAAGGAAATCGTCCAGGCTGGAAATGGAAATCCCGGAAGTTTCCTCCAGACCCTCGAGCCATCCCTTGAAGGGGCCGGCCAGTCCGATTCCCCAGGATTTGTCCGGGCGGAAGGTCGGGTAGACCGCGGTCTCGATTTCCGGGTCGTTGTCGATTGCCTCGTGGTGGGTGGTCGGGTCGGCCGGGTCGTCCGTCGTGCAGAGGGCCTTCACGTCGAAGCGCCTGAGCATGCCCCGGGCCGAGAAGGACGGCTCGGCCAGTTGCTCGTTGGCCCGGTCCCAGATTTGTTCCGCCGTGTCTGGGCCGAGTAGCTCCTCGATTCCGAAGCAGCGCTTCAGCTCGAGGTGGGTCCAGTGATAGAGGGGGTTTCCCAGGGTGTGCGGAATGGTGCCCGCCCAAGCCAAATACTTTTCCTTTGGGTCGCCATCACCCGTGACCAGTTTCTCGGGCGTTCCGTTGGCCCGCATGGCCCGCCACTTGTAGTGGTCCCCCTCCAGCCAGATCTCGGCCAAGTTGGAAAAGCTGCGGTCGTCCGCAACCTCATCGGGCGGGAGGTGGTTGTGGAAATCGAGGATCGGCTCGTCCTTCGCATAGTCATGGTAGAGGGCGACCGCTTCCTTGCCGGTCAGGAGAAAATCATCGTCGATGAAGCTCATTAGCGGGGAGCGCTTGCTTATTTGCCGCCTTTTTTCTTCTTCGGTCCCCAAGGCCAGGGCTTGGCCTTCGCCTCGATGGCCCAGGCTTCCCACAAGTTAGCCATTTCCTTGGCTCGCCCGGGTTGCTTTTCGCTTAGGTCGTTCAGTTCCGTGCGGTCCTCGTCGATGTCGTAGAGTTCCCAGGCTCCCCTCGCTCCCTTGGCTACCAGTTTCCACTTCCCGATCCGGATGGCCCGGTTGCCCTCATGCTCCCAGAAAATTGGGTTGGGACGGTTGATCTTCCGGCCCGAGAAGGCGGGGGCGATGGATACGCCCTGCAGGGGAACGATCTCTCTTCCCTCGACTTTCTTGGGGTAGGTAGCATTGCCCAAGTCCACGCAGGTCGCCATTAGGTCGATCAGGTGGGTGGGCTGATCGTCCGTCTTGCCATTCAATTTCTCGTCAATGCCATTGGGCCAGTGGGCTACCAAGGGAGAGCTGATGCCTCCCTCGTGTACCCAGTGCTTGTACTGGCGGAAGGGGGTGTTGCTGGCGTTCGCCCAGGCCAGGCCGTAGCCGTGGTAGGTGTCCGGGCCGCCCGTCATGACCTCGGTGCCCTGCTTGACCACGACCCCCTCGCGGGTGCGCCTGGGAATCATGTCGGTCTGCAGATCGGTCGGCTTCATGGGCTTGAGCTGGTCGGGGTCCTTGTCCTTGTACTGGATGCCTCTTCTCCTGCCCATGCCCTCGGCGCATCCCCCATTGTCGGCGAGAAAAAGGATCAGGGTATCGTCGAGCATCTTTCTTTTCTCGAGGGCGGAAACGACGTTGCCCAGCCCCTGGTCGAGGCGGTCCACCATGGCGGCGTAAACCTCCATCAGGCGGATTTCCCATTCCTTGTCGGGAGCGTCCTTCCAGGCAGCTCCGTCCCGGGGGGACAATTCCCATTTCTCGTCGATCAGACCCATCTTGAGCTGGCGCTCGTAGCGGGCCTTGCGCATAGCTTCCCAGCCATCGTCGTAGCGGCCCTTATACTTAGCCATATCCTTGGGCAAGGCATGCATGGGCCAGTGCGGGGCGGTGTGGGCGACGTAAAGGAAGAAAGGGTCGTCGCTTTTGTGCTCGGTGATGAACTTGGCGGCGTGGTCGTTGATGGCATCCGTGTAATAAAAGGTTTTGGGCTCGTACTCTGGGTCCGCGTAGGGGGAGATAAGGGTGTTCCCCCGGGTCAGGGAATTGGGATCGAAGAAACTGCCCGCTCCGTGAATGGTTCCGTAGAAACGGTCGAAGCCGCGCTGCCTGGGCCAGTTGTGCTGGGAGTCGCCCGGTCGAATCTTCGGGGTGACGTGCCACTTGCCCGAGAGATAAGTCGAATAATCGGCTGTCTTCATGACTTCCGCAATCGTCCGGACGTCGTTGCCCAAGTCTCCCTTGTAGCCCGGCAGACCCCGGTCGTTCATCATGTGACCGATGCCCGCTTGGTGGGCATAAGTCCCGGTCAAGAGAGTGGCCCGCGTCGGGCAACAGCGTCCCGTGTTGTAGAACTGGGTGAAGCGCAGCCCGTTCTTGGCCAGGCGGTCGAGGTTGGGGGTCTCGATCTCGCTGCCGTAGCAGCCGATGTCCGACCAGCCCATGTCGTCCGCCATGATGACAACGACGTTCGGCCGTTTGGCGGCAAAGCCCAGCAGGGGGAAGGTTAGAGTAAGGAAAAAAAGGAGGATCTTTGGTTTCATGATGAGGGTTTGCAAAAGGGCTTTTTGCTTGCTCGATGGGGTGGTAGTCAATACTTATCAAGGGTTTTGGAGTGCGGCGCGGTAGCCAAGTGGTAAGGCCGGGGACTGCAAATCCTCTATTCGCCGGTTCGATTCCGGCCCGCGCCTCCATTCTCCTTACGATCGTTTCGACTTGGTCCGTTGGGTGCAAAGCACTGCCAAGGGCGGATGAGCGAGATTCAAATCGCTGTTTGTTCCGATCTTTAAATTACCTTTGAGAATGTGTTGAGTGATTGTGCGCAGGGTTAAACCTGATTTCAATTCGCTTGACGACCAGTCAACTTTTTCGGAACTAGCTTACTAAGGTCAGGTGAGGGTGCAAGTTTGTGAACTATTAAAGAAAACTTATCCTGCGAAAGCCCAGCAAATGTACATCGTAATGATTACGACAAACAGAGCGAAACCCCAATTCATACCACTTTCCCAATAATCCATTTTTCGTTTAGATAAGTATGGAATTATATAGTTAATATCGTGTGGTGCCCATTTTAGGATCAAATATTCTTGTTTTTTACATTTTTTTCAGTCAAAGGGCTCTTACTTGTTGAAAACGTCTGGCCCTACATTTAAATTTAATGCAGGATGCTTGAGACGGGGAGATTAGGAATTTTCAGTACGCGATGGTTGCGCAACTCATTCCTCGCCAGCCTTGCTTTTCTTCCTCTTGTGGGCCAAGGCTCCGAGACAACCCTTAAGTTGGCAAAGGCCACTCCCGAGCAGGCCGAGTTCTTCGAGAACAAGGTGCGGCCTCTTCTGGCGGAGAGCTGCTTCAGTTGTCACGGAGGTGACCCGAAAAAGGAACCCAAGGCGGGGCTCGTCATGACTTCGCTTAAGGGAATGCTCCGAGGAGGTGATTCCGGTCCTTCCCTTGTTCCGGGCGACTTGGAGAAAAGCCTGATCATCGAGGCAGTGCGCTACCGCAACGAGGACATGTCGATGCCGCCTAAGAAGCCCCTTTCTCCAGAGAAGGTAGGAATTCTCGAGCAATGGGTGCAGTCGGGGGCTCCTTGGCCGGGGTTCGAGGGGGAAATCGCACTCGCCGGTGAAGGTTCGGAGGAACCCTACGACTGGGATAAGTTCAGGAGAGAGCACTGGTCCTTTCAGCCGATTGACAAGCCGTCGGTTCCCGAGAGCAAGGGTAGCGATTGGCCCGCAGGGGATCTCGACCGCTTCGTCCTGTCCAAGCTCAAGGAGGAGGGCTTGGCGCCCAACCCGCGGGCCGAAAAGAGAATACTCCTGCGGCGGGCCTACCTCGATCTGCTCGGGCTGGTTCCTACGCCGGAGGAGGCCAGAGCCTTCATGGAGGACGATTCGCCCGGTGCCTTTGTCCGCCTGGTCGACCGCCTGCTTGATTCCGAGCATTATGGGGAGCGCTGGGCCAGGCACTGGCTCGACGTGGCCAGATACAGCGATGGATTGGGTGGCTTCGGGGACGGCCAGGATTTGCCCGGTGCCTGGAGGTACCGGGACTGGGTGGTAAAGGCCCTCAACGAGGATATGCCCTTCGACGAATTTGCCCGCCGCCAGATTGCGGGAGACTGTCTGGAAGATGAATCCAAGGATCCCGTGGCGACCGGCTTCTTCGCGATCGGTCCTACCTACAAGGGGGACGGGGGAGATGCGGAGGCCACAAACGCGGCCAAGGCGGAGACCCTGAGCGACCGGGTCGATACCTTCTCCCGGGCCTTTCTCGGCTTGACCGCGGCCTGCGCTCGCTGTCACGACCATAAGTTCGATCCCATTTCAATCAAGGACTATTACTCGCTCGCCGGAATCTTCAATAATTCGCGGCTCAACCTAAATCATCCGCTGGGGACCAAGGAGGAAATCGATGCCCACAACCAAGGCAACGCGGCGGTCAAGAAAAAGCAGGATGAGCTCAATGCCTGGTCCGCCGAGGTCCGGGAGGACGGTATGCGGGCGCACATGCGGGAGAGTGCGGACCATCTTCTTGCCCTTTACCGCTATCACCGCCAACGCAAAGAGGAGGGAGGCATTGCCGACCGCAACCAGTATGCCAAGGAAAACGGGATCGATCCCAAAAGGCTGGATCAGTGGGAACGCACCCTTAAGGACGTCAGGAACAAGGGTAAGTTTCCTCTTCTTGCGGTGTGGTTCGAGAAGTCCCCCCTCGATGAGAAAACCGAGGCCAAGGAAGAGGAGTTGGCCGAGTCGGCGCGGGCTCTGGGGGATCGGGTCGTGGCCATTCTGGATGACTTGGACGAGAAGGACGTCAAGTGGAGGGAGGACCGCAAGGCCCAGGGCAAGAAACTCGCTCGGCCCAAGGCAGATAAGGACGACCTGACTTTTCTCAACCATCTAAGGAGCGGGCCTTGCAAAATCGGCAACCCGGAC
>CEUU01103621.1_pt1 | contig 60228 bp, 37 predicted proteins | sample 531321 | NCBI WGS metagenome assembly CEUU01 (sample SAMEA2622658, study PRJEB7988) | marine metagenome | isolation source: saline water (ENVO:00002010), including
TGGGGAAGAGTTAAAATTCACGAGTTTGGTAGTTTTTCCACATCTGGAATGCGTAAGAGTATAGATGAAGGAGAATTTAGTGGTTGGGACGACTCTCGGTTACCAACATTAGCGAGTATGCGCAGGAGAGGTTTCTCTCCTAAAGCACTACAAAATTTTTGGATTGAATTAGCATTAACTCAGAAAGATATTTCCGCATCAATGGAAACAATTCATGCACATAATGTAAAAATTATCGACAATACTTCTAAGAGGTTATTCTTTGTTAAAAATCCTATTAAATTAACTCTTACTGAAAAGATTTTGAATATTCCTCAGGAATTTAAAACACGAATTCATCCTGAGAACGATTCAATGGGTTCCAGGAAATGGGATTTTAAAAAAGGAGAAATAACAATATATATTGAAAAAGAAGATTTAGAACTTGCCTATATTAATTCAAATAAAATTAGATTAAAAGACTTTGCTGATATTGAAATAGATAACTGTCAAGCCTCAATAATAAGTTTTAATCCATCTGAGAAATTACCCATAATTCATTGGGTGGAAAGAGAAAATTCTGCAGAAGCATTATTAGAAACCGTCATTAACAATAATTTAAAATTAATACATGGTAGGCTAGAATCATCTATTAAGATAGAAATAGGAAGTGTTGTTCAACTTGAACGTATTGGTTATGCAAAATTAGAAGATAAAAATAAATTAATTTTTCTTCATGATTAGCTAGACAAAGCTTCTCTGTAATCGTTTGGGCTGAAATACCCTGCAAAACAACCATCGTCATCAATTGCTACAACAGCATGAGGTTTTCTTGCGTTCATTTCAGATACAATTTCTGAAACTTCTGTATTTAGTCCTACTGACATTATATCAGTATTCATATGGTTAGCACAGGTTTCGCTGTGACAATCTAAACCTTCAGATACCGCTCTTAGAATCTGAGCGTCTGCTAGAACTCCCTTTGGTGAATTATCACTATCTAATATGATTAAAACACCTCTTGGAAGAGATAATAATTTCTTTGTAGCCTCAACCAGAGATGTGTCTGGAGAGATTGTGTCGTGTTCATCCGTTAGAACAAGTTCTGATACTTTCATTTAAATCGCCTTGCCACTCCTAATAAGAATAGTGTTATGAACCTTGTTAAAGTAAAAAAAAACATTAGTAAGGTTGAAACCCTGTTACTGTTTGGCTTAACCATGGCTATTGAGAGACTGTTAAGTGGATCGATTCAAGAAAGAATTGAGGAATTACTCCGTCCAGAAGATTTAATTATGGAAGCTGCTAGAGATTTGGTTAAAGATGAGATTAAAGGTTACATTAAACAGAAAATTGATGACACCCCAGAACTAAAAGAAGAACTAAAGGAGACTATTCAAAACTATTTTGAGGCCAAGGCTAGATCTGCTTTTGCTGAAGTTAAAGCCAGCCGTTCTGCATTAAAATTAGGTATGAATTTACTCCCTGAGGAAATGCAACAAGAATTTGCAGAACTAGTTATGAATATGTTTGAAAAAGAACTTGGAGAATTACTGGAAAGAGCTCTTTAGTCTTAAACAACAGAAATTAGCATAAAAATAGGGGTTTATTTGATATCCTTAGTAGACTACCACTACACAATCAGGTGAATATATGAAACGTTTCTCTACCATACTACTTATTTTGATGATATCCTCAATTCTGGTTCCTTCTAATCACCTAGGCATTAATTCAGGAGAAGTTGTTTGCTGTGATGCAATAAAATATGATTTGTTATTTAGTGGTACATCAAATAATGGCCAACTTTCCCCTTTTGAATCAACACTCGATGTTCAACAAAGTGCGGAAGTTACCTCTGCAATTACCCAAACCCAAGAAGTTGCAAGATGGTCTGGCCAAACTGGTTTTGCAGGGGAATTTCCAAGTCATACTGCAATTTTTTCTCTTCCCTACAAAATTAATGATGGGGCAGGGGTTACAATTAATGCCTCAATCGAACTCAGACTTGGTAGTGAATCTAATATTGGTTCAACATCTTTGCCACAAACATTTCTTCCAGGTGATTCAGGCACATTAGAAGTTAATATTGATGTTTCTGGAGGGACCTTGACAGCTGGAGATACTATTTTGGTGATATTTACAGTTCAAGAATTATTACTACCTACAGGTGCAAATCCATCTATTGATTTCTTATGGGGTACAGATTCTTATCGTGGTTATATTAGTGTTGAAGCACCATTGTTTAGCGTTGACATCAATGAGCCGCTGATTGAGGGTCGATCAGTACATATTCCTGTTAAATTCGATTCTGGATATGGTGCCCAATTAATTGCTGAGTCTAATTTCGAATTTAATGCGGGGGGAAACTTAATTCAGCAATTGCCTGTGTCAACAGAAGGAAATATACTTACTTGGACATGGAATGCTGAGAATGGTGTCGATGATGGAACATATTCGTTCGAAATAAGAATTAATTTTCAAAACGGAACTGAAATTTCAGCGACTACAGAATTCGATATTGAATTTGGTGACACTCAAGGTAACAATTACTTCTACCCTCTATCCGAGCCCATTAGAACTGGAGGGACAGATTTAGATGTACTTGTTGAAGTTGAGATGTCTAATGATATAGAAAAAACAATTACATTAGAACTAAAAGAGAATGTAGCTTTTTGGATAAGATGGGGCCTAGATAATATGGGAAATCCAAGTCTAAATTCAACTTCATGGCTTAACAACCTAAATCCTGCAAACTCAGATTACTATCAGAATAGAATTGTTGATAATGCTGAGATTAGTAACTTTGAACAACAAATTAGACAAAATGAACTGAGTAATTTCCTCGCTCAAGGTTTAGGAATTGACTCAAGAAGGTTACTAGGGCTTGAAAGGGCAGATTTTGATTATGTCGGCATAGATATTTTACTAAATGGGGACGATACAGTTAGTAACACTCCTGTAAATGTTGTATTTAAAACCAGGGAAACCAGTACTGCAGCCAATGAACATCTAATGATAGATAACTTCATCAAACCTTATTTTGATGATAATGACAGGATTTGGACTACTGTAAATTTAAAGTTTGAATTAAAGACTGACGCTATCAATGGTGTATTTTTGAGTGATGCTACTGGAATTGATGTGACACAAACAAGGTTAATTTTTACAGAGAAAATTGTTGCAACTACATCATTTACTCAGTCTGACTCCCCTCTTTTATGGGTCCAACAAGGAGGTAACCCTGTAGAATCACCTATTGCAATCTTTATTATTTCTCTGGGAATTGCATTGATAGGCCTGATAATTTCTGGAGTAATTTCCAGAGGTAAAAATAAAATTATTTTAGTCAGTGAAGTGATTATTCTGTTCTCTGTTGGATTCCTACTTTATTTTCTTTCACTGGAATTCATTGTTGTATTTGGTTCATCATTCCTAAGTTCTGGATTATGGATTTTAACTGCTCTAATGACTGGCAGTAAAAATAATCTTTATTCTAATCTTGACGATGAAAATATAACATCATTTAATTGTCCTAATTGCACGACTGAATTGAAGATTAGTTCAAATGAAAGACCAATAAGAATCAAATGCGAAGGGTGTAAGAAAGTTTTAAAGATAGTTGATTAAATTAACGTACCAGTTTTAATAATTTTATCAACTAATTCACCTGCAAATCTAACTTTATTATCTGAACTTCTCAATTCTCTTTGAATTCGACTGCATTGACTTGCTAAATCAGAATCCCACTCTTTTTGGAGAATCCTATGCCAAATTAATTCCTCCAATCTCGCAACTCCCAAAGATGATTTTAGTAAAGATAAGACTATTTCAGATAATTTTTCTGATTGCTCTGATAAATCAATCATATTCCATCTTTTCTTCAACTCGTTCAACTTAATAATATCAATTCCAGGTAAATCTAAAAAATCCAAATCATTAACTTCTACAATTGAAACTACTGAAATAATACCCATTTTCTCCAATGTATCTCTTAAAATTGTGAATACAGGGTCATATGTGTAATCAAGATTAGAACTCAACCAATTACCAGAAATAATCAACGGAATTAGTTTATTAATTCTTTCACCACCAATTTGTAAAGCTAGGCACCCTGAGAAGATCACCATGTCTATAATTCCATTTCTTGGTGAATTATTTTGACCCATGTTAACAGTTATCTGTCTTGGTTCGATAAAAATTACAGAATTTTTTATTTCTAATGGTTTTGAAAAATAAATTGATAAAACATCTTTATGACCTGAGAATTCCTGAACGTCGTTTACAATTATACGTTTGTAACTAATACCATTATCTATGAATGAAGACTCAAGTAAAGATAGTGAAATCACTTGATCTAATTTAGGTTCAGCAATTAATAAAATTAATTCAGCTGATTTTAATGAGGAATGCAGCATATCTATATCAGATTTGATATCAGACAAGAAGGGAAACAAAATGAAGGGTTCCATAATATTGATACCGTGAATTAGGTTATTGAATATAACTAATTAAGCTACCATCAAACGTACTTGCTTTCTATCATACTTCCAATCAGATGATAATTTTCCCTCAGAAATGTAATATCTAGCGATTCTTCTAATTTTAGATTCTGTCAATTGTAGCTGTCTTGAGTTATGCAAGTCCTTCCTATTAGACTCTAAATGATCTACTAAAGCAAGTGCTCTTTGTAGTAAATTCATTAAATCTTCTGGAATTTCAGCAGCCTTATTATTCTCCTGTAGAATTTGGTTTATTCTCTTTCCACATACTTTTCTTACATCTGGTACTGCATGTTGGTCCCTCAAAATCGTTCCTATTACTGCAGTGCTGTAGCCTTTTTCAGACAATTCTAAAATTAACGTTTTGACCTTTTCAGGATCTTTTAACGACCACTCAGGAATATCCGCATTGTGCGGTTTTGTAGAACCACTTTTTCCTTTCTTTCCGTTGTGAATACGTGCCATGTAAAACCCCTAGCAACTCGGCGAGAAACTCCCCCTTTATGAACGGTTCCACTAATTTAATATTATTTTTTCAGAGTCTATGTCTAACTTTTGCTAATCTTCCACATCCGTGATTCCACTCCCAAGCAGGCGCTTGAGCCACACAAGAACCAATTAATTTATTTTCAACAGAGAACAATAGGACTACATCTCCCAATCGTATTGATTCATCAAAAGAAACCACCATTGGAGCGAAAACGTCACCACTCCAATTTTCTTTAGTTTCAATGATAGCAGATGGTAATGTCTTATTTTCTGCTAATGTAGGTAATGCAGCCTTTGAAAATGAAAAACTCGAATTTAAGTGATTCCATCTTGCGAAAGGTTTCCTATTTTTTTCAATTTTCCAATGTGGTGCTTTACCAACCAAACTAGTATTTTTAAACCAGTTAGTGCATCCATATAACCAATTAGAAATCATTTCGTATTCTATCAATCTACTAATTTTAGGGCTTTGGTCTTTAATCCCTAACCTCTGCTTAGCTTCTTTGATTTCATCTTCCAATGTATCATTAGTAGATTCGATTATTTTAACACCGCAAAGCTCACTTCCAAAATTGAAACCTGAATTATTAATAATTAGGTCGAAATTTGATCTATTTAATATTCCAGTTAGTATTGAATTAATCATTGAAATCTCTTCTTGATCCCAATGTCCAGTTACTGGAATATCATAGTTTGATGCTGGCCAAAGCTCTTCTAATTCTCTCGGAACAATACCTAAAGGAGAAGTTACACTTAGTTCTGTAACTGCAATATTCCCAATTAAATATCTAAATTTTTTATGTGATTTAGAAAGTCGATATGGTTTTTTTGCTGAACATGGTAAAAGTATCATTAATTTATCTCTGGAATAATGAGGGGTGTATTCGGATGTAATTCTTTTACGCCACTCAAAGATGATAGGATCGGATCTAATAGAAGGAGAGTTACATTGAATTTGATGTTCTCTGGAAACATGGCGTGTTAAAGATTTACTTTTTTTCTTGTTAACTAGTAAATCATGGTGTCTTAAAATTTCAACAAATTTAGGACTATTCAATATTCTTTTTTCAACTAGTTCTCTTAAACTTAAATTTCTAATTGAATATCTTACATTGGCCAATTCTGTTTTCCATTGATTAATTTGTAGATCTAAATTTAACTCTCCTTCCAAACTCTCATTTACCCTTCTGGGACCACTTGATGTTAATAAGACCCCTGCTGCTTGTGCCTGCTTAGTCCGAGATAAATCATGTAAATCAACACCGAGCCACGATAATAATGCCACATTATCTGGACCAGATAATCCAGGGCACCAAATTAAAGAAGAAGGGAAATTTTCACGAACTACCAACATTGCTTCAACGAATTCTTTAGTTTGATTGGACAATTGAATAGCATCGTTAATAATTATCAGCGATGGAGCAGGAATATCTACTATTGCGGAATCATGCATCATTCTCTGTAGTGATAAAGAGAGTACTGGTGTTATTGAACCATTTGTTTTACCTTCAGTCTCACTCATTGATGGTGGGTAAACATGACCTTGATGAAATTCCCAATTAGGTGAAACTATGTCAAATGGAGGGACTAAAGGTGCACGACCAGATATTCGAAATGATGCTGGTAATAAATCTCCAATTCTAGAACACATAAAAGGTGCCATATCTATGCTTAATTCTATTTCCTCATCGAATAAAATCAAGGCAGGAGTTTTTGAAACTGGTTCTTTTCTGTCACCTAATTTGAAGACTCTAGCATGCCTTTGTCGCGCAAAGACATCAAGTCCAATTTTATCTCCGCCCATGCTAGCCCATCTGAATCATTACTTTGAATCATTTGAAAAAGTGAAAGCTTTCCGCCAACTGTGTACAGGAGAAATTTATGCATTTTTATAATTATAATTTTCGCATTAATTTGTCCTTTAAACTCTGTAAGTTCAAGCAATAAAATCATTGAAGAATCCGAGGATTACATTGGAGATATTCCAAGCCCTACAGAATTACATAATATCGAAAAATTAGTAATAGAACCATGTAATTCAAGTAATAGATGTAGTTTAAACTCATCATATTCTAATTTCAATGAAATTAGAGCAAGCTTCAATAGTTCTGATGATAGAGATGTGTTCTGGTTTCATACTAATTCAACTGAAAATATTGTAGTGTATGAGGTGTGTATAAATAATTCATCAGTACCATTACTAATCCAATCTTACAAGAGAAACTCAATCAATCCTTCATTAAGTTCCTTAGACATAGAAGGAAACCTAATTTCTGATACACCAGCTACCAATTTAATTTGTAAAAAATATCCTCCAATAGACGAGACCAACTCCGAATTATGGATTAAAGTCAGTACACTTTCTACATCTGGAAATTACTCTTTAGTAATTAAAAGTCACCCAGTAGAATTAAATGGACAGAGTTTTAACGAAAGAAAAAGCTATTTTGAATTCAGTAATGATGGATCTACTGCAAATTCTAGCTTAGGAATTACAAGGACGATTATGATTAATCATTCAATTAGTGAGGGCCAATTTTGGGAGTTACAATTAATTGCAAATACACCTCATAAAGTTATTTCAATTTGTCATTATAATGATTTAACAAAAAGTATCTGTTTTGAAAAGAACTCTACTAAAGTTGAAGAACTATACAAAATAAATTATGAATATTATGCTCCAAAAAATATTGAATACATAGAAGTAAACCTTGAAACTCAATCTTGGTTCATCAAATGGAACATTAAGAATAAATTGCAAAATTTGAGTGACCCTTTTATGCATGGCTATCAAGATGCTCCAGGTAATTTATCTCATTTGCAATGTGAAGAAAAGTGTCCCGAATTTATCGGAAATACTGGACTAACATACTCAGGAACCATGCCATTGAGTATATTTGACGAAGCCGATGTATGGGAAATAAAAATTGATGGTAGTGAGTATGATACTTTCTTTATCGAGATAAATATAAAATGTGAACCATACTCAATCGTACTTGAACTGCATTTTTATGATAACAATGGGAATTCTAATTTGACATATATTGTACCAGACACTTCAAATTGGAACACATTACAAGCTGAAATTCCATCAGGTACACATTACATAAGATTGATTAGTACTAATGCAGGAAATGTAAGGGATTGGGAATATGGAGATTTGAATAAATCAAATGTTAATTACGAACTAAAAGTAAAATGGATTAAGAACCAAACAGATTTTAACTTAACATATGAAGTTAGTGAAGAATTGTTATTTTGGGACAGGATATTAGTATGGTTTATTGGAATATGTATGACACTACCCATGATTTGGGTACTATTTAATCTCAAAAGAGATAGAGCAAAAATGAAGTTATTACTTCATGACGAAAACAGATTAGGAAGATTGAGGAAACTTACGTCTAAATCTGAAATTATTGAAGCTAAAGAAGACCTAAAACTATTTATCAACTCAATTACAAATTTAGATTGGGATATTTTATTAAAAAACTGGGGTATTCCAGATTTAAGTTATGTTTCTGAATCAATAACTGTCAATACGTGGAAATTAGATAAAAAAATTGCAAATAATAATGGTTTACCACTACTGATTATAATTGAAACACATGTTAGAGACTGGGAAATTGCTGCATTAAAATTTGAATCATCACATGATTCTGATTGGGGTATTCTCTCACTACAACCAAATTTACTATTTCGAAATAATGAAATTTTTCTAGATACAATTAAAGTAGGCAATAAAATTACAATCAAGGTAGAGGTTTCAGGCATATGTAATGATTTACAGATTAATATTTCTGGTATGGCCAAAGGAAAACCAGTGGCAATAAAAACTCCTAACTCTATAATCTTTGAAGAAGAGGAATAAGAAATGTTGTTCATAATATTTAATACCAAGTTAAGATAATACAAAATCATATACGTTTATACAAAAAGGGAGTGATATGGCGAGGTTTAGATTTCCTGTAGGTACAAATGTGATGTGCAATCTAGGAACTAAGGGTTGGAAACTAGGGAAAATTATTGAATTGAACTACCGTGAAGAGAACTGGCCGTCTGAAAAATATGCTCCATATCAAGTAATGCTTGAAGAAGATCATACTCTAATTTATGTTCCAGAAGACAACCAACGCTTCTGTAAAAAGGCTACATATAGAGATTTAAGAATTGTACGAAATATTGATACTCTTAAATCATTTGATAATTCTCATTTAATAAAAAAGTCTGCTTCGAACGAAAATGAATTAAATTGCTCTAATGAAAAATCATCAAAAGATATCGCTAGTTTTAGAAAAGGGAAATGTCAATGTTGTAATGAGTGTCCTGAAAATTGGACTTATGCTGAGCTGTATAGTGAACATTATAGTTGTGTTGCACGTAATGGACTAAAATTAACTCAATTTTCTGTAGATCTTGGAAAAATTAGTGTGGGTGAAATCGTAAATTTTTCTTCAAATGAAGAAATCCCTACTAATGAAGGATTTAATCAATGTCCAACCCTAGTCAGACTTCCACCAGGTGTAAATTTCTTCGATGATGGATCATTGACAGGGGTAATCAATTTTGACCCTTACAGAGAAAAAGAATACAGAGTCGAATTTGTCGCAGTTAGCACAAAAGAATGGAATAACAATTCTATAGGAATAATTAGACTTGAAGTTTCATTCAATGTGGTAGGGAACGAACCAACGAAGGAATTTAATATTGATCAATTTACACTTGAACAGGTTAAAGCGCGTAATTATGCTGAAGGAATAACTCACAATCTTAAGGAAATCTGGAATGAATGGGAATGCGGAAATGTAGATAATCTGGAAACGTGTAAGATAATGATAAAAGAGTTAGATAAACTTAGAAAATTATTAGAAAATCATCCTAGACTAGATAAAGGGATTTGGTGGTCTCAACTTGGTGGTTTTCATATGAACATTCACAAACTACTGGAAAACACTCTTTTTGAATGTGAGTTGTATTTAGGCTATGCTCTAACATTCGGCGACTCTGAAGTACGGTTAATAGCCGAAAAGAATCTTGAGGGTTGTTATCAAAAACGTTTACTTGAAACTGCAAGATTCATGTGGATTGAAGGGATCAAAATAATGTTAGATGGAAAATGGATTGAAGCAGTAGAAATATTTGAACAAGCTGCCTCAAAAAAGAACGGATGGGGATGGGCCGTCAATTACGGAGATATATGGATCAGTGAGGCTGCAGCAAGATTTGTTTATTCTGTAGAACAGATAATAACAAATAAACTAAAACATTTCGATGATAAAAGATGGGTAGGAATCATTGAAAAACTTCTTGACAAAGCTCAAAAAAGATGTCAAAAAAGTGAATCTTTTGTTCCGAGTGGACATCCATGGGCTTTAGAAATTCATCAATCTTTAATTTCATTTCATAGCCTGAAAAAAAATAAGAGATTAATCAATAGGTGGCTTGATTCATTTAAATCGCGAACTATTTATTGGTGTGCACAAATCCTTGGAGGTGCGCCACCATTTCCTCCGAAACCTAAACCTAGACATGAAAATGCGGATGATTTAATTTACAATCTGCGGTCAATAAATTTACACCAATATAATTTGTAAATTATTCTGTTCCTATGCCTGCAATAAAATTGATTGCTCCACCATCGAAAAGCATATTTGAAAGTAAATAGAGAGTACCAATCATCATTGTAATTCTCAAGCTATTAGACATCTCTTTGGAGTTATCGTTCAAACAAAACACCAACAGGCCAAGGATAATAAAACCAGGACCAATAGATGCCCAATAGACTGCATTTCCTGTATCTTGATTCCTGTCTTTCAAATGTTTTTCTTGTAAATCTTGATAAATTTCAAAATCTTTTGTAAAGTTTTCAATTTCTCCAGGTTCAAGACCGTTTTTATCAGTGTCATAATCATTTTGATCTGGAACTACCGGACCCTCTGTATAAGAAGCAGAATGAGAATACCCAGCAGACATTACCATCATAATAAATCCAATTAATATAAAAAATTGCGTAACTCCTTGTGATATCCACCAACCAACCTCACTAATTCGCTCTGATTTTTTCCCAGAATTATTTACTGAAATTTCAGGTGCATTTTTTTTCGGGGTAGCAGGTCCATTCGTATTGGAGGGTACCCATTTACTACCATCATACATCCACTGACCATCTTCACTTACATTATTCATAAATCGTTATGAATGAAGACGGCATAATAACTTTCTTGAGTCTACGGTTTTATATCAATAGTGTTAGCAACCATCATTGAAGAGGTGTTGTAGTTGAATGATTCTGAAATAAATCTTGAATCAATCGAAAAAAAATCTACCTATCATCTCGAAAAATATGAATTTCATCCCCATGATTTAAAGTTCTGGCATCGTAAAAGACTGGAACCTTTACTAAAAAAACTACTCTACCCCACTTGTTGGAGTCTTCTAATTCTAGGTATTGGAATCTTATTTACTCTGCTGGACCACAGAACAAACTTTTCAGAATTCATAGGTGCGATATTATTGTTTACGGGTCCATTAGTATTAGGACTTAGCATAATATACATATCAAATTATCATGATAATCCAAGACCACACTTGGTTATGTACGGACTAGTAATAAATACAAGAATGATATGGTTATTTATTTCAATAGGACTGTTATGTATTGGAATTGTATTTAAACCTGCCAATACAATGTTTTGGAATTTAATGATAATTCCAAATGTCATATTATGGATAGAATGGTTAGCATTTGGCTCATTTTATTTCAGTTCTCCATCTGCTATTTGGATAGTTCATTACGATCCGAGTAAAAACTTACCAATGGATAAATTATCTGAATCTGGTTGGAAATGGGCATCAGAATCTCTCAAACCACTGAACACAGTAATAGCATACAAGAAAAACAAAGAATCTACAATGGAACTCTCATCATTTAAAGATGATAATTCGTATTATTTTTCACTCGAATGGTGGCAGAAAGGAGGAATACGACAAGATCCATTTGTTGAGAAAGAAATCAGAGGTTTAGCAATTCCATCATTAACCCAATTCTTGGGATATAATTTATCAGAGTTCGACGTAAATTCCCTTCGTGGAATCGAATATTTAGAAAAATATTACATTAAAAAGTAATGAAATTTATTTCAACCTAATGATACTCGCACTAAATATGGACGTAACAATACTTCTTGGTTCTAAATCTGATATGCCTGTAGCCGAAAAATGTACTAAGATACTCGATCAGTTCGAAGTATCTTATCAATTACGTGTTGCCAGTGCGCACAGGTCACCTGCCTTCGTTGAACAAATTGTACGAGATGCTGAAGTAGAGGGTTGTACTGTTTTTATCGCTATGGCGGGCTTAGCCGCAGCCTTACCTGGAGCCGTTGCTGCACTTACAACTAAACCAGTGATTGGTGTACCCTGTGGAGGGAAAGTACCATTTGACAGTCTTCTTTCTATTGCACAATTACCGCCTGGTGTTCCAGCTGCAACTGTGGGTGTAGACCGCGGAGATAATGCAGGATACCTAGCAACCCAGATACTAGCACTTGGAAATGAAAAATTCGCGAATGCCCTGAAACAAAACAAACTTGATCAAATTGAAAGAGTAAAGAACATGGATGCAGAGGTAAATGGTAGGGATGCATGATGTTTGATTCGGCGTTATTCATTGAAGAAGCCGCTCAAAAAATGAAAAATGAAATAGACGATATTGCTATTATAGCATGTAGTGGGGGTGTAGATTCAACAGTTGCGGCTGTAATTGCTAATCAAGCTGTTGGTGATAAATTACACTGTGTTTACGTAGATACTGGTTTAATGAGAAAAAATGAAACTAAAGAAATTGAAGATATGCTCTCGTCACTCGGTTTAAATCTTACAACGATATTTGCAGAAGAAAGGTATTTGGAGGCACTTAAGGGTGTTACCGAACCAGAGATTAAAAGAAAGATAATTGGTGAATTATTTATCAGAATTTTTGAGGAAGAACAAGATAAAGTGAATGCAAAATATCTTGTTCAGGGTACAATTGCTCCAGATTGGATTGAATCAGGAGGAGGTGTTAGGGACACGATAAAAAGTCACCATAATGTTGGAGGTTTACCTGAAGAAATAGATTTGTTAGTAGTCGAACCACTAAGAGATCTATACAAAGATGAAGTTCGTGAATTGGCTAGAAAACTCGACATTAAAGTTGCTGAGCGTCAGCCATTTCCAGGACCTGGTCTGGCAATTCGATGTCTCGGTGCTGTCACCAAAGAAAGAGTATATTCTGTCAGAGAAGCATGTTCAATTGTGGAAGAAGAATTTGAAATTGCTGCGGAAAAAGGAAAAATGCAAATTCCATGGCAATATTTTGCTGCGTTATTACCTGTAAAATCAGTTGGCGTACACGGTGATGTCAGAGCATATGGTGAAACTGTGGTTGTTAGAGCCGTACAAAGCTTGGATGGCATGAGTGCAAAGTTTTCTGAAATTCCATATGAAGTACTACAAAGAATCTCCACAAGAATTACCAATTCTTTGAAAGAATCTGTCAATAGAGTTGTTTATGACATTACACATAAACCACCCGGTACTATTGAGTGGGAATAGTTAAAATTAATTGTTTTGCATACATTTATGCGTGGCATTCAAACGTATTTAGTATCACGGGATAACATATGAATTGGAAAGGATGCGTTGTGCTAACAGTTGCAATAATTCTATTTATGCCAATTTCAACTATTTCAACAAATAATCAAAATCAAAAATTTTCTGAAGAACATATCAAAAACAATAATTTTCTTAATCATAATTTAGATAATGTAATCGATAGCGCACTCTGGAAAAGAATATCTATGGGGACAAATAACGACATAGTACAAATAATTGTACAATTTGATTCTGGAGAAAATGGAAAAACCGAAGAAAGCATTTTAATCGAGAATGGTTTTAATCCAATATACAAAACTACAGTAATACCTTCTATTTTCGCTTCAGGGCCTGCTAAAAACATTAGTATTTTAGCGGGAATAAAAGAAATAAAGTGGGTTGAATGGAACTCTCCAATAAAATATTACATGGACCAAACTGTTCATACAATAAAAGCAATTGATACATGGAATAGGCAATTAATGGACGTAAACGGCTTTTCCACATCAACACAAATTAGAGGTGATGGAATTACAGTTGTTGTTGTTGACAGTGGGATTGATGCTTCTCACCCCGATTTGGATTACACTCCACAATCACCGAACAATCCTGTAAAGCCAGAGCCAAATGATAAGGTGATTTACAACGCAAAACTGAATCAAGGCTCTGGTTCAAGTACTCCTGATTTTTTATGGGTACCTGCATCAGATACAGACACATCAAGTGGACATGGAACTCATTGTGCAGGAACTGTAGCAGGTAACGGTGATGCGTCAGCAGGAAATAAACGAGGAATAGCGCCTAATTCATGGTTAGTTGGACTCTCTATGGGTGAATTAGCATTTACTTTGGATGAATATTCTGCTTTAGAATATGTATACCAGCTCTCAAAACCAGGGTCTGTAACTCAACAAGCTTGGAATATCAGGGTTGTGACGAATTCATGGGGCCCAGGGTTTCCATTTGATTCCATAGATGCAAATGATTTAACTGTACAAATTATCGAGAAAATTAGTATTGAGAATAATGTAGCTGTTATATTCGCAAATGGTAATGATGGTGGTGACGGAGATGAGGATCAATCTAATATTTTTGCAAAAGTACCTGTTGCTATCGGTGTTGCTGCTACTAACAGAAATGGTGTAGGTATGGCTGATTTTTCTAGTAGAGGAGACATTTCAAACAAGGATACATGGCCTGATGTATCAGCACCTGGTGTAGATATATGGTCAACTGCTGCTCGGGCAACTATGATCGGTGCTGGCAGTGGTGCTGGAGATTTAGGTTCAGGAGAATTAGATTACTACTATTTGGCTATAAGTGGAACAAGTATGGCTACTCCGCATGTTGCAGGTTTAGCAGCATTACTGTGGCAAGCTGCACCCTCACTAAAAATGAGTGATTATGACGAAGATCTTGATTCGACAAATAACCCAATATTGCATGATCCAAGCGGTATTTCTCCTCCACAGGAAGCTGGAAGAAAAATTCATGAAATTGAAGTGATATTGAAATTAACCTCAGACTATATTATTGAAGGAGAAAATCTTGCTGATAACTACAGTTTAGGACTTAATAATCATTCTTTAGATTATGTGCAGGGGTACGGTCTTGTAAATGCCGATAACGCTGTTGGTCTAGCAATAACGTTAGAAAGATTAAGAGATATCAACGGAGATGGAGTGGTGGATAATGATAATGTTGATGTTTTTGATGCTTGGGAAATTTTCAAATTCACGATGGTTGAATCCTCAGAAACGTTTTCCACATCTGGACTCATTAAATCTTGGAAAGGTGATTTTGCGGTATTCACCAGTGATACGGCCTTACCTCCTGCGTCTTCACATAGGAAAGAATTTTTTGTACCTAAAGGAACTACACTAATTTATGCAGATTTAGAATACAATCCAATCACACCATCTATTTTTTGTCCTACATCAAGTATTCTTAGACTTGCTTTAGATTCAGATGGAGACGGAAATTATGAAGAAACAAACATCGATGAACAAGAGATAGAAATTGAAGGTGGAACTGACGTGGGTTCTTGGTGGGCAGTAGATGTCCAAGGTACTTCAATTGGCAGTTGCTTTACAGGAGGAGACTTAGGGCCGCGTGCCGAATATAATGTAGAAGTAAGACTTAGATTTAATCCCGTGCAAATAAATTTAGGAATCAATGAATCTAGAGGATGGGAAGTATTAGAGAATGGAGTTGCAGAAGTTACAATGCAAAGAACACAATATGTGCACCCAAATTACGAAATTGAAGAGGAAAAATTAAGTGGTTTTGAAGGAATGATTATCTGGATTCAAGAAAACTGGTGGATACCAATAATTATTTCATTGTTGGTAATTTTTTCAATAATTTTAATTAATGACAGGAGTCAAACTTTAATTAAAAATATTTTAAGAAATAAAATACATAATAATTCTGCAAACACATCAGTTAACGAGATATTGGAAGCTGAAATAATTGAAGCTGAATTAGTTTAGATTAAACGAAGGCATGAAATATCATAGTCATGTGGGCGGATTGCTTGCCGTATTAGCTTAGTTGGTGGAGCGGCGGACTGTTAATCCGCAGGTCGCAGGTTCGAGTCCTGCATACGGCGCTTATTTCCCACTTCAGTATATGAAATTATGATCTTCTATCATTAGCTTCATCAATAATCGTTGATTGTAAATCATTATCTGGAACTGTCAAATCATTTCTTAAGGATTCAATTTTTGATTTTACAGACTTACTTGGTTTTTTAGGAATAAATAATTTCAGCAATATTATCACATCTCCTCTTCTACCTCTTCCGTTTGGAAGTCCTCTCCCTGAAATGTTCAGTGTATGCCCTGAGAGTGAGTTAGGAGGTATTTTGATAACCAGAGGTTTACCATCTGGATGTGGAATCTCCATTTTTTTCCCAAGTAACAAATCTGGAAACCCTACTGGAAGCGACATTAATAATTCTGAGCCATCTCTTTCAAACCACGGATGTTCCTCTAAAATCAATTCGATTTCTAAATCCCCTGCAATTCCGCCCTGTTGTGGTACATGTCCTTTTCCTCTCATTCTCAATCTCATGCCAGAATCAACTCCCGCTGGGACATTAAATCTAATTGTTTGTTTTTTCTTGTTTCTTCCATCTCCGTTACAAATATTACAAGGGTTGAGAATAATTTTTCCCCTACCCTTACAATCTGGGCAAATGACATTTGTCTGCTGTAAGAATGGTCCAACTTGTCTAGTTTGGGTTACATGACCTTGTCCTCTGCATGTTGAGCAAATTTGTATTTCATCACGACTTTTAGCGCCTGTTCCTGAACACACATCACAGGATAAAAAAGTATCAATTGAAACTTCTTCTGAACCACCATCAAAGGCCATTTGAAAAGGGATTTTTTTTCTAACTAATATGCTTTTACCTCTAGCTTGCCTAGACCTAGTTTGACGTCCTCCACCGCCAAAAAAGTTAGAAAATAAATCTTCAAGACCTGAACCAAAGAGGTCCTCATATCTTATGTCGAACCCTGAAAATCCTCCACCCATGCTAGGTCCTGAATGACCGAAACGATCATATTGTGCTCTTTTTTCACTGTCTGAAAGTACTGCAAAGGCTTCTTGTATCTCCTTAAACTTTTTTTCAGCATCTGAGCTAGAATTTTTATCTGGATGATATTTTCTCGCCAGGGATCTAAAAGATTTTTTTAATTCCTTTTCTGTTGCATCTCTAGATACACCAAGTACCTCATAGTAATCTCGCTTATCAGCCATAAGCCTCGATATAGCGGACTATCCGAGTGATATGAATAATTCGCTAAAAATTATCATTATCTCGAAGAACCACATAATTCACAATAAGCCGAATTAATGGAATTCGTCTCGCCGCAGCTTCTGCAATGCCAACTATTTGATACAGATTGTTCATAATTAGATGCTCCTAAGGATAAAACATTCTCTGTAATTATAGTATCATTAGGTGATAAATTTTGTTTTTCTGAAATAGACTTACTTTTTCGATTGGATAATTTCAAAGCAATCCAATCTAATAAATTGTCCATTACACTACTTTTTTCTATATCGGAACGCGTTGTTTTTTTGACGGTTTCATCCAATGTGTTAGCACCCCCAATTCTTGAAGATGCTAGATTAACATGATTTAGATCGGCTAGAAATTTGACATCACTTTTAGAATCAATCTCTACTCCTGCTTCAGTATTATCCATCATTAAATCACCAATTTTACCTTGCATTTTCTGAAGAGCATTCTGAGTTAGATTTCCTACTTGAACAGACCCTTTGTCTGTTGTTAAAACCAAATGACTATCTTCGTTCCAAGCTTTCAAACTCTCATTTTTATAATGTTTTGATAATTTTTTGATTGCCTGAAGTCGGTGCCATTCATGTCCTCTAACCGTAACTACCCTCTTGAAAAGTAAATATCCCGGAACTAATCCTACAATTGCCGCGGCCCATGGAGCCATTGGATCTCCGTTTGAAATTAACTCGGCTGGTACAAATCCAACAGCAGGATGAAACAATACAAACATTGCCACAGCGGGTGCAATGAGAAAAATAGTTCCAATAAATCTATTTTTGGTGCCCTGCATAAATCTTCTAGAACTATCACACGATTGAATCTTTCCCTATATTTTTTCCAAAATTATCGCACCCTGAAAAATTGTCACTAATTAACAGAAAAATAATTTAAAAAACGTAAGTCTATTTACCTAGTAGTAAATAGTATTTAACATGGATGGCAAGAACACGTCAAAAAAACCAACATCAAACGAACAATCTCCTGTTTCAATCATCAAAGATATAGAAAAAAATACTCTGAATGGATTCGTTGGACTGTTTTTTCATAGTCTTTTAGGTGTTATCATTTTAACAATTTTTATTATTTATCCTGAATTTGGATGGATAATAAACATTTCAATCTTGGGACCAATTTGGATAATTTACTGTAATTCGTACATTATGATTCATCCAAATAATGGTGCTGCAATATTATTTTTTGGAAAGTATTCTGGAACTGTTAAAACCGAAGGTTTTAGGTTTTTCGTCAACCCTTTGTATGAAAAAAGAAAAATTTCTTTGAGAATAAGAAATTTTGAGTCGTCACAAATCAAAGTAAATGATGTAAATGCTAATCCAATTTTAATTGGAGCAATTGTAGTCTGGAAGGTTTTCGATGTTGCTGAAGCTTTGTTTGAAGTAGATCACTATGAAGAGTACGTCCAAATTCAAAGCGAAGCTGCTCTTAGAGCTATGGCAACAAAATATCCATACGACATTATTGAAGAAAAAGACAAAGGAGGAATAGCACTATCAAGTCACCAAGAAGTTGTTGCAAATGAATTACAAGCTTCTGTGGAGGAGAGACTTGAAAGAGCAGGGATTGAGGTCTTAGAAGCTAGAATTAGTCATTTAGCCTATTCTCAAGAAATTGCCCAAGCAATGCTTCGAAGACAACAAGCAAGCGCTGTAGTTGCAGCACGAAGAGAAATTGTTGATGGTGCTGTGGGAATGGTTGAATTAGCATTAGAGCAATTAAATTCTAAAGATATTATTGAACTCGATGAGGATAAAAAAGCAACTATGGTAAGTAATTTACTCGTTGTACTCTGCTCAGAAACCGACACGACTCCTGTGGTAAATACAGGTTACTAGTTGTTAGATTCAAAGATGTGGTTTAGATAAAATTTCAAAGTCCAATGCAAATTAACTCGCTTGAGATGGATGAAATTAAATATGCTCGTAGATTTGATATAGATTGGCTAAGAGTAATCCTATTTGCACTTTTAATTTGGTTTCATTATGCCATGTTTTCTCTAGATCAACTTTTTAAGGACAACTCTGGAATAGGAATTATAAATTTATCATTAATTTTTCTACTTGATGTTATGCATCAATGGAGATTAGCAGCATTATTCATTATTTCAGGTATGGGAACTGCATTCGCATTCAGGAGAAAAACCTGGAAGAGATATATCAAAGAAAGGGCTATTCGCCTAGGATTACCTCTAATGTTTGGAACATATATTCTATGGCTAGGTATTTTTAGTCCAATAGTTACCACACAAAAACTATTCACTATTTTTCCAGGTATTGATGAAATGCCATATGGACATTTGTGGTTTATTTACAATTTATTGATATATTCTATAGTATTAACACCTTTTTTTTCATACATTCAACAAAACCCTAATGGAACACTAATTAAATCTGTAGAAAAAATTATGAATATTCGCCGTGGAATTGGAATGTTAATTTTTCCTGCTTTAATTCTGAGCTTTAATGGAATCATATTCAAGCCGTGGAAATTCGGTGAGGTGGGTATGTGGTGGGAATTTCCAAGATATTTTTTGTATTTCCTATTCGGTTACCTGATGATTAGTACAAAAAATATTTATTTTCCAATGTTGGAGAAGTTAAGAATTCCCTTGACAATTGTTACCCCGATGCTCTCAATAATTTGGTACATTCTTAAAAGTACATCTAAGATACCTTCTGTAATGGAAGGTGGTTGGGTTCAAAAAGGCTTTCCAGCATTCTCATTTGATATTTTTTTAGCGACATTTATTCAATCCTTTCATACCTGGTTTTGGTGCATATTCATCTTTAGTTGGTCTTCAAAATTATTAAATCGACCGAGTAAATGGTTAAAATACCTTAACGAGGCGGTTTATCCAACTTATATTGTACATATGCACCTAACATTCTTACCTATTGCAATTTTCGCTTTATTAGGAATTGGATACTATTCAGGTCTTGTATTAGGATCAGTATTTGTAATGGTTGGTGTAATAATTTGCTTTGAAATTGTAAGAAGAGCGTCGCTTTTTCGAATTTTTTTCGGTCTTAAAGGAGGAAAAGAAAGTCTCTATCAAATCTTCCCATTTAACAAAACCAAAACACGTGAATCAAAATTTGTATTGTCATTGTTATCCAATGCAGTTGCTTTTGGAATGATATTTGGATTATTATTATTCTTAATTACTGCAGGTTTGGTTAGTAAGATTTAATCATAAACTCTATCTCTGGGAGCTCTTCCTTCACTTAAGAAACCATGTAGTAAACCAATACTGAATGTTGTATGTAGCATAATCAGTAAAATTGGTACCCCAATTAACATAATCGGTTTCTTAGATTTTCCAAATTCAATAAAACCAGCAAAAATTATTACAAGTAAATACATTGCTGGTGGCACCCACCAAAAATTAAACTTGAAAATAAACAAAAATGACGTTAGTAAGAACCCAAACCATGGAGCAATCTCACCTAATGGCATCCTAGTAGGATGTTTTTTAACTAATTTGACCCTCCAAAATCCATTTCTATGACCGAATCTTAACCATTGAGTTATATTTTGTCTCTTGGTTACATAAATACAAGATATATCACTTCGCCAGATTTCCCATCCTTTCTTAATCAATCTCATGTTTAAATCTGAATCCTGTGCAGTAATTAACGAACCATCATATCCATCAATTGTGGATAAAGCTTCTACACTGTAGATTGCTAATGGCGGGATTCTTGTGCGTTTCAGCCCACTAAATTGTGCATATGCTCCTCTACCACTTCCTAAAGGATTGCTCAATGTGGATTCTATTACTGATGACGTTAAGCTCATTTTATCTTCTGGAGGCTTTAAAATTGTTCCAATCGCTGCTATTTTGCCTTCTCTTATTTCCTGTAGTTTTAAAAATTCTTTAATCCTTACCTCCAAATGATCTTCAGGATATGTTGCATGACCAATAGTCTCAAAAATGTATTCTGTATTTTTAGGTAAATTTTCAAATGCAATATTCCTAGCTTGTGATACATACCTATGTGGATTACTTAGTAACATTATTTTAGGATGATTCAAATCTAATTTTTTGATATATTCCGATACAATTTCTTGAGTTCCATCGCTAGAATTACCATCAACCACAATTATCTGATGCAACTTTGGAGGATAGGTTTGTTTACAAAGACTGTCAAGGCATTTTTCAATATAATCGCACTCGTGATAAGTTGGAATAACGGTAACAACCAATGGTAAACTATTCATTTCTATGCCTGCTAAAATGTACTGATTGATTTTAGAATGTAAAAATAGCGGTGAAATTAAACATTTATACGCAATTACATTATATTATTTCTTTTTGCTAGGGTTAATGAATAAGACCATAATGAACTTAAGGGCTAAAATTTCAACATCCGATTCTGTAAGTCATATTATTTTAGCTATTCAAGAGTTATTTCCAAATGAAAATATTCAACATATCGATATCCAAAAAAATTTTCCGAACCAACAAGAAAAAGAAGATATAATAATCAAAGATGTTGATTATGATTATTTCTTTCAACGTATACACGATACACGCATTGCTGATACTGCCCTAGATTGTATGAGTCATAACTTAACATTAAATCATACTACATTTAAAATCTCTCGACAAGCAGCATTAGCTGGAAAAGTTTCTTTCGTTTTGGATAATGAAAGTCCATTAGGTGGAACATTTGAGATTGAAGTTGAATCAGGTAATCTTAAAGCGTGGATTGAAGATATGACTTGGCATAAAGGTAGAGAAGATGTTCCAAGAGAGATTAACGACGAATTAAAAATGGGTATGGATGGATCACCTCAAGATTGGTTTTGAATAATGTCAATCAACTTAAGGTTTGCCTCTAACCAATCATACTCACTTAATTGGTGTTCATGAACCCATTCTATCTCATCATGGACATTTAATTTAATATTACTGTAATTATTTATTTTTGCATTCATTAATTTTAATTTTATAAAGTAGTCTTCGTAAAGATGAGTTATATCTCCACACACTGTTGTTATATCAATTTCTAAATTCAATTCCTCAAAAATTTCTCTTTTTAATCCTTCCTCATAGGATTCGTTAACATTTAATTTTCCACCAGGGAATTCCCATTTCCCTGGGTGTGGTTGAAATTGATTTCTTTTAGCAATTAGGACTTTGTTATTTTCATTTCTTATTAATGCTGCCACAACAGTGAGTATTTTCCTGTTCACCACTGCTTTTACTAATTCTAAAATTGTTTTAATTTGATTCTCAATTGGAATGAATTTTTGGGAGGGAAGATGAATAAAGATACAAGGAAGTAACCTACCAAATCTGTCCAAAATTTTATTTGTATAAATCGTATTTAGAGTATAGTAATACGCCTCATTACAAATAAATTCACCTGCATCATTAGAAATTACACATTCCAAACTTCTTGCATCCAATAATTGTGGGAGATTTATTGTTGAAAAATACTCAGGCTTTGAATTTAAAATTACTTTTGAATTTAAAATCTTTCGACCAGAATTATCTTTAATTCGCATTGATATCAAATTTTTAGCTCTTGATTCTAAATTAATTTTAGTTGCTTTACTGCTATATCCTAAATGAATAATACAGTCAAAACGTTCTTTTTTAATTAATTTACTCACAAATAGCGCACCATTGTTATCGACTGTTAGTATTTTAGAAGTCAAAAAAAATTCTTTAAAATCAAAATCAGTAATTAATTTAGTAACTTCTTCCGATATATTATAATTCGAGTTGTCGAAAGGCTCGAAACCTGTTAGAAGTACATTAGCAGGTCTCATTGATATTATACTGTACGCTTGAGGTGAATAATGTTGCCGAATAGACTCTATAATAAAAATTAAGCCAAAACTTGACAATGTTAATCATTTTACATCGTTCTGGGATGATGCAAGAATCAGAAATAATTGTACAAGTTCCTCGCAGTGAGGAAGACCATAATGATCGTAATATATTGAAATTAATTTTCGCACAAATTACCTCTGGTGTTGGTTTTTGGGGATCATTACAGCCGATAATCGCTGTTTTAATATCATTAATTCCATTTCTATTTCTTGGACAACATTTCAATAGGTCACATCAAAAAGGTATTGACTTTACATTACTACAATTACCCTTAGCCTTAACTGGAATTTTATGGATAGGTTTGTATCTATGGTCAATATTTGATGCATGGAACGAAGCTCAAAAATATGTCTTAGAAAAGATTAACAACTCCTATTGATGATAGTTATCAGGGTACCATAATTGATTATCGGCCTTTAAGATTCTGTCTTTTAATTTTTGTAAATCATTTTTGTCATCAATATCAAAATCGTTAGGCAATGTTCCAAAAATGATGTTACTTATATCACTAGATTCTATAGCCCAATACATTACTGATTCCTCATTAGAACTATGACCTGGATGGTCAGGGTCTTCGTGATCTACATCAGAAGTATAAACTAAGTTTACTAAGCCTAAAAGATGTCCTAACTCGTGAATAGTTACTGAAGTTTCAATATCTTGCCAACTAGGTCTACGTATTAGGTTCTCTGACTCTTTAATTCTATCATTGAAAACCATTACAGTTGTCGCATCAACAGCAACACCCAGAACATTTTCATTAGAATGATAACCACTTGGAAACATCAAGTGAAATCTTAATTCATCTCCATCCATAGCATTCTTCTGCCTAGTTTCACGGCCTTTAAACCTTATTTCTTCGTCACTCCAACTTCCATCATGATTAAAATCAGTAAGATAGAGTTCATAACTTACACTTTCTTTCTCGCATGCACTCTCTAGTCTTTCAATCATCAAATCCAAAGTTTCTTGAGTTGGCTTTTGATTCTCTTCATAATCTACTTCTACAACTAATTTCTTGTATTGACTAGAATCTAGACAAGCTAAAACTAAACCACCTGGCACCCCGTATCTTTCCTCTAAAATTTCTTCGCTAGAAAAACATCCTGATAAACTGGCAGATGATAAAATCAAAATCATCAAAATACTGTATTTTGTTTTATTATACAACTTCATCACCTAAAAATCTTCTGGAATTTCAACTGTAGAAAACAACTCTCCAGGTGATTTAGAGTTCCCGAGTTGAGTCCTGACTAACTTTTCCCAAGCCCTTAGCACTAATAAAGAATCAGATAGAGTAATTTCTTCTAGGTTAATTGATGTTCTTATTAGTGTGTCTAAAATATCTATGCGGTCATTATCTAGAATTCCCATTAGTTTATCTAATTCGAATTTAATTTCAGAACTCTGGGAATTATTAATTTCTAAAGGCCAAGGTTTAGAATAAATTTCTAATAATTTTTCGTCATGCTCAATTGCAACTTCATTTAATCTATTAGTCAGTTTCTCGGTATACTTAGCAACTACCAAACTAACTTCTACCAGTGGAATTTGCAGTTGATTAACTAGATTTACTATGTTTTGATGCAGAAATAACATCTTCTCGTTTTCATTTATTACATCCATAAATTTCACATTCATAATGTGCGATCATCATATCTAATTGCAGATATGTCCCCTCTCTCGCCGTCTGTTTCGTCGTTATGTACCTCATACCAATCTACCATCCAATCTCCATCTGTATCCCAATTTGTAGGATCAGTACCTTCAGCAGTAAAATCTCCATCCAAATCTAGAACCCACCATCCAAAAGGATATTGATTTCTACCAATATCTGGGATAATACTTGAACTAGAAACCAATCCATAACTGTCTGTCCAATCTCCTCTACATATCGAAATATCGTCAACAGGGTTCATTACGAAAAAATCGTCGTCATTATCTTGAATAATTTTAGCGTACATCATATCCTGACTATCTCTTTTGTAGATCTTGAGGTAATTTTTTTCCATTTCGTCATCTTCCCCAAGATGGAGTAACCATTTTCTAAATTGCCACCACTCTGTGATTTGTTCACCATCCCACTGTAAATCTAGAGATCTAACAAGGGTTGCAGACCTGTAAGTGTCATCCGTAATTGCATAAAATTCTTGGAAATTTGAATATTCGGTGTATTCACAAACTACACCACTACAATCCCAATCTCCATCATTATCTGGATCTAGTAATGCGTCAGAAGGATCTCTTGGATCTAAAGTAAACCACGTTAGTGATAAATCTGGCCTCATTATATTTTCGCCATCAATTTTTAGAGGTTTTTTCTGAATACTATCTTCAGCGCCAGTCTCTATCCATTCAACTGAAATATACCTCTGACTAGAGAAATTATCTAAAGTCTCGTTCCAAGCCATTCTATACTCATACCAATCTGGAAGCATATCCCAGTCAGTGTCATTATCCAAAGGATTAGTACCATATTTTAAAATCTCTCTCCCGTCGGATAGACTAAAATCTTGGTAGTAATTTAGAGTGAATTCGTTTGTTCCTTCACGAATCATAATTTGGCTATCATCATCACTGTCATTTAGATTGGGATAAGTTCCATTATCAAATTCCATGTAATTAGTAAACGGAATAGCGATATTATCTAAACCATACTGACCTCCAGAAATTGAAAATAAGTGATTATTCCATGATCCCTGATCTGCTGGTGTGTCAACGACTGATCTATCATACCATCCATCAGCATCAATATCATAATCTCCATCTAATGGATTCAATGGGTTTAATCCCCATCTACCTTCAACAGAAAATATACTACTATCTCTGGATACCTGAATTGGTTCAGAAATGAATGAAGAGTAACAGAATTCCCATCCATCTGGCATTCCGTCACTATCAGAATCTGGATGCGTTGGGTCTGAAATTCCAATTAGGCTGTTATTGAAATTATTCTCGTTAACTTCATTAATTTTATCAAGTCGATTCTCTGTTAATGGAATCCCTTCATGTAGTTTATCGGAGAATAAATTATACAATCTCTCATTTGCTGAAATTTCGTCCAATCCTTCCTCTTCAGATAGTGCTTTTACGGCATCGGTAGCATAATCATAAAATCCTAATTCTAAGGGAATATTATACCTCTCAGCCTCTTTCCCATAGGTTCGAGCTTGCCACTCTCTTAAATTTGAATATACTTCATAAACTGCAATTTCACCATCACCATCACAATCATAAGAATCATCATCAAGATCTAAATATATATCATTACTGATTAATGGATTCATAGACCATCTATTTTCGTCTAAATCCCATTCCGTAAACCAATATTCGTAACCATCAAGCATTTCATCTCTATCAGTGTCATTATGAGTTGGATCAGTAATAGATCTTAATGTTTCTATTATTAGTGTAGGAGGTTCACCTGATTGCCAGTCAACAAGATCTAATTTTACTAAAGTCGCTCTGTTCTCGGTATTGTTCAGTATGTTACCCACCCGAGAAAATTCCGTCCCAGACATTTGTTCTTCTGCATCAAGATAGAATACTGGCGCATCTGGAGGATGTGCTATCCCATTATCTGGTAAATCATCAACTAGTGACAATTCTTGCCTATCAGTTAGACCATCATTGTCACTATCATAATCTCCATCTCCAAAAACTAACGGATTTAATGTCCATTTACCGTCTGTTGAATCCCAATCTGTTAGAAGCATTTCCAATCCATCTAACATTCCATCACCATCTGTATCTGGATTATTTGGATCACAACCCATTCCACTAGAATCAATCAAATCTGAATCAATGAAAGATCCAAAGCTTAGATTTGTTGTAATTCTCCCCCATATTTGTGTGTCAAATCCACTTAAAGTATTAGACTGTTTTATGTAATATTTTGGCGAAAATTGTTGACCAATCTCATTATATTCGGGATCTATTGAATTATATTCTTCCCAATTGGAATATCCGTCTGAATCCGCATCTTCGAATTTATCTCTCTCCGTAAGAGGATTCAATGTCCACTTGTTGGCCACTAAATCCCATCTGGCGTGCCATATTTCCCATCCATCTGGCATTCCATCATTATCTGTATCTGGAGAAATAGGGTTAGCTGAACCTCTATCTAATTTGTTCTGAGACTCTAAAATTAAGTCACTTGCTAAGTCTCCAAATGTAAACTTTGAATTAGCATTTAAATCAGTATTTTCCCAAAGCCTAGTATAAATCCCGAAAGGTAATGAAGACGTATCTGAATCAAAGTCTTCGATAAAAGATTTATTTCTGATATGATACTCTAAATAATTATTGAATTGTTCTTCAAATTCTAAAATACCATTGTGGTTAATGTCGTATCCATCACCATCTGGGTTGCTTATAGCGTCACTACCATTTAGAGGGTTAATTCCTTTAACCTCGCTGGACCAGAAGCATGAATTTCCGTCAGGATCTAGAGGATTATTTTCTAAAGCTTCCCAACCATCTGGTAAAGTATCACCATCACTGTCTACATTATTAGGATCCATTGTATTCCAATTATTTTCTACTGATTCTATTGATTCCCCATGACTTTCTAATAAATTACCTGATAATGCTTCGAGATATATTTGCCCCCATGCAAACTCGCAGATATTACTCAAACCGTCACCATCTGCATCCCATAATGCATCATCTGGTCGTAACGGATCTAAGGTCCAGTTATTACCTCCGGTAAAAGAGGTTCCGACCCACCTTCTGTTTTGAATTTCCCATCCATCTGGCATCCCATCACCATCAGTGTCATTATTTGTGGCATCTAATGGTGAATCTGTTCCGCCCGATAGTAGATATGTTTCAGCAGCATTATTTTCTTCACAAACATACTCTTGTTCTATTATGTAGTGACAACCGAATTCAGTCAATCCGTAATAAAAACCGAAAAATTCCATCCCATCATTTAATCCATCTTTGTCTGTATCTGGATCTCTAGGGTCAGTTCCAGGGTAGCCTGATTCTGTAGTTGGCTGATACCTAAATTCATCTAAATTATTCCAGTCTTGTTCAAAAAAGGAATTCTGTTCTAGATCTAAATTCAAACCATCTGCATCTGGATCCAGCAGTGCATCTGTTGGATCGGTAGGGTCGAGAGCATAGGCATACTCCCAACCATCAGGAATACCATCAAAGTCTGAGTCATTATTACCTGGATCAATTAATGCAATATTGGCAAATCTTCCAGGATCTACAGCACCCAGCAGATAACCTGTTCCGTTTAATGTGATCTTTGAAACTGAAACGACTCTACCAGTAATAGGTTCTTGTACTCCTTGATTGAACTGTGCTTCCACTCCGCCTAATAATTTCCAAGTACCTCCTTTGGAACCAACCAGTACATAGTTGTCTAGAGGAAGCATCGAATACACATCATTCATATCTTCATTTGTAGTGTGTTCAAGATTCCCACTGTGAAATAATTGATTGCTATTTAAGTCTAGTAAATGGATGCCTGAACCTGTTCCAATCCATAAATGAGAAGCATCACCGTTCGGATTAAACTCTGGAACTATAGTCCTAACTTCAAATAGATTCAATTCGTGTTCATATGTTAGATTTCTCAATGAATTAGTATTGTCTTTATTAAAGACCCATTGAAAATTTAAAATGTCTTTTGCATCCGAAGTTTCTGTTTTCATCAACCCCTTATCCGTTCCCAAAAAAAGTGTAGGCTGCCCGTCAATATTGACATGTACTCCTGCTGTAAATTTTGCTGAGAATGTCGTTAATTCTTCAAATATTTGGTTATCTATTTCATCTAAAGTTCCATCCTTGAATTCACCCGAGTTTTTAAGTTCAAATATATATCCTAAATCTCCTAGTGAAATTAATCGAGTAGTGCTTCCTGTATTAACTAAATTAGATAATATATGCATGTTACCAGTTTCAATGAAATCAACATTTCCATTCAGAGTGCCACCCCTGTCTAAACCGAAACTGTAGACTCCATCGGTGGTTGCCAAAACTACCCCACCACGTCCAAATTCATTTTGAATAACCAGCATATCGTTCATTTCAACTCCATTTGGAAGAAGTGAATTTTCTACAGACATATCATACATATTTAGTACAGAAAGCCCTACTTTGGTACCGATATACACTAGAGAATTCTCATCATCTTCAAAAACATCTAGTTTGCGAACATCGTGACTTGAAATTTTTACTTCTGTAGTCTTATCATATAAGGACAGAGTATCTTTTAAAGAACCATCAATAACTGTTTTCAATCCTCCTCTGATAGAATCTCCATTGTCCTTTGAAACAAGATATTCTTCCAAATTACTAAAAGCTTCACCACCACATTCTATCTTTCCTTCGGAAAAACATGAATTAACTATGTCAGAAGTTAAATCTCTGGTAACTTCTCCGTTATTTGTCAAATCCCAGCCATCGGAATCTGAATCCTGTAAGTTATCAATTTTATTATGTGGGTCCAGTCCAAAATAAACCTCCCAACCATCTGGAATTTCATCTCCACCTGGTGAATATTCTAATTCTCCAATTTCAGACCATCTAAAAAAATCACCATCTGGATTCAAAGGATCGGTACCCCTCCATCGTGAATCAAATCTTTGATCAATGTCTGATTCCATCTGGCCATACCATAACCCATCAATTTCTGTTATCCATTCAAACGGAATTCCATAACTATATTCGGCGGAGTTGTTGTAATATTCATTCGACTCAACAGTACCGTCTCTATCGATATCAAATCCATCTTCATCATAATCTTCAGCTCCATCAGAACCGTTTAATGGGTCGAATAAAGGACAACTCCAACGCCCTTCTGAAATAATACCTGAATTTTCCATGCACATGATTACTTCATAACCGTCTGGCATTCCATCTCCATCAGTATCTGAATTAGTCGGATCAAGATATAGCCTAAATCCATTTTCTGAAACCTCAGGATCTTCTCCTGTTAAACCTGTTCTATTCGTGAAACAATCTACAACAAGATAAGGCCAACAATATTCTTCAACATTCTGCAAGCCATCATTGTCCATATCTAAATCCAATACCGATATTTCTTCAGGGTCATATTCTCCATCTGATCCATTTGTGTAATCCATTCCTTGAATGAATTTTGTTCGACCATCTAGAGCTATAATTTCTAAAGACTGACTGAATTGTTGCTCCCAAACGTCTGGAATTCCATCTCTGTCTGTATCTGTAACTGGGGGTGGTCCTTGATTAGCATCCTCGGGGTGAACATTTTCAACAGATTGTATTGCTGGTAATTGGGACATTGTTAATAGTAAAAATATCATTACTGAAGTGACTATTAATGTTGTTTGTTTACGGCGCATTCTATCACTCGGCGGGTATCCGTCAATACTTGACCAACTGAAATACCTTATGATACTGATGGAACAATGTTCATACAAAAATTACTCGGTTAATAGAAATTTACACGTAAAAAGAACCTATTTACACTCACATTGTCGATTAGTTGAAAGTCCTATCGCGCTCAGGGTTTATAGTGCCTCTATCAATCACACACCTAGGTACAGGAAGTCGAGGGAATTCAACCCTTATTTCAAGTGATGATGAACATGTTCTGATAGACAATGGATTTTCAGGAAAACAACTTGAAAAAAGATTAGGTAGAATGGAATTAAAACCAACTGACATTAGTTCAATTTTGGTTACTCATCATCATGGCGATCACGGAGGTGGTATACAATATGCAGCAAAAAAATGGAACATACCTGTGAGGTCAAACTATTTTACTGCTGAAAAATTAGGTATGTTAAACTATGAAAATCTACATATTTTTGAAAATTTAGATAGAATAGAACTAATCTCAAAAGCTACATTTTTACCATTTCCCGTTCCACACTCTGGATCTGAAAACGTAGGATTTTCCATTGTAGACGATAATGGCGAAAAAACTTGCGTTATAACAGATCTTGGAAGTCATACTGACGAAATAATCAAACACATGAAAGGATGCTCCCACATATCAATTGAAGCAAATTATGACTTGAGACGTCTATTGTCTGGTCCATACCCTGACAGACTAAAAAACAGAATAATGGGCAGGGGTGGACATTTATCAAATGAACAAACTGGAATTCTGCTATCAGAAGTGATTGATAAAAACACTAAGAGTATTGTGCTTACACACCTGTCAGAAAAGAATAATCAACCACATCTTGCAGAGAGTACTGTTTTATACCACATAGACGACATTTTCACCGGTGACATCGCTATTTCGCTACAAGACGGACCCGAATTTAGCCATTTTATTGGACAGAGTGAAAAAGAAAATATGTCTGTAAAAGTATAAGTTGGTTAGGTGTAAGGTAATGAAAAGAAACTTGAAAAATGATGATTCTGCTTTGAGTGATGTAATCGGAATGGTCATGTTATTGGCAATGATTGTCATTGTTCTTTCCTCGACAATGATTATTCTGCAACCTTACATTAGTGATTTCGATGATAACAAACATTGGTCACAAACTAAAGTCATCGCAGATCAAGTTGATGAAAGAATTAGGTTGGTTGGAGCATCTCCTCAGGATACTGGTTCAATTCAAACATTCGAACTAAGCTCGACATCTATTAAAGAACTAGACAGTGCAGAAGTATGGATTATCTCAGCTGATGTAAGTGGTACAGATGTAGTTGAAATAAATCTTGACTCTTTTAATTCTTTTAATATAAAGTCCATTAATAAAACCCCGTCTCATGCAATTGTAAATAATGGTGGAGAAATTTCAAATTATGAAATAAATTTTCAAGAAGATGTTGTAAATATTAATTTTGAAAAGAACATTGACAGGTTACTCATCATTGAAATACTTAATGCAGATTCTGAAGTCATCCACAAATTTGTAAGAATTGAACTCTCTGGTATAGAAATTGATACAACATTGTCAAATGGAAAATTTAAGGTGGATTTACTAAACGGTGCAAGACTAGAAAGATTACATGGTGAGGCCTACAAGGTAGATAGATATCCTTCAATTCGACATTCATCTTTACCAGATAGTAATCAACAATTAAGTTATGTACTGATTGATATAGACATGGGACTACTTCAACCTAGCCCAGATAGTTTCAGCTTACAGATGATTTCTAAAGGTCCTTTAACATTATTTGAAGGTGATATCAGAAATATTCGTATGATTATGAATAATGAAATTGATGATTCTATGACAGAGAGATATTTTTCTCACTGGATGGAAAGTTATAATTTGAATTTAGCTTCTGGAACCCTAGATGATTTCGAAGGATTTGGCCCTTGGAAAAGTGTTTCTGGAATTGATGGATTTGGTATTCATCCTCTCGATAAATCTGTTCTTACCGAAATTGTATTACACAGAGTGGTGGTAATTTGAGACGTAATTATACGATTATCAAAGATACTAGCGCTGCTAATTCAGCAATTGCAACCGTACTTATGTTCGCTGGAGTGATGAGCATCATTAGTATAATGCTTGTATCAATTGTACCCGTAATTAATGAACTTGAAGGAGCAATAAAATTAAGTGATGCTGACGCTCAATTCGAAGATTTAGCGGAATACCAGGTTAAACTGGCACAAAGAGGTTTACCTGGTAGTTCATCAGAGATGAAAATTGATCCTCTGTTAGGAAAATTAGACTGGGATTTAGAAAATTCAGGTATTTGGTTTTCATCTTCATGGAAAGACCAATCCGGACTAAGTTTAAGAAATCCTGGAAACTTCAACAATCAATTTGACATTAAATATCCTAACTCAGAAATAACATCTTACTGTATGGATGATTTACATGTTCAACCTGAATCTAAATGGATTTATGCAATACCCGACATTGAAGGAAAATTGATAATTTCTCAAAAAAATAAACTTTCCACCGAGTTCACGGGATCATCGTTTGTATTAGTTCATAACGAAGAAATCATAAAATATAAATTAACAAACAATGAAATCATAGAAATTGACATTACACGCTCTGATCTCGGAGATCAATCAGAAATAACCAGTGATGTAGAATTGTCAATCTTGCTAATCAATGGAAATAGCGGCATTTCATTCATTAAAGCTAACAATGAAGATCACAGAGGTTCAGGAACTATTTGGAAAATTCCTTTGCCAACAGGTGAAAATACTATTAATTTAATTTCAGAAAAAGATACTATCATCACTTGGAAACTGGGTCAAAACCCAGAATTATCAGAATATATTGAAAAAGTTGGAGATGGTTCAATTTGGTCGAAAAATATTGACTTAGATTCACCAACCATGATTACTGTTGAATCAACAAATAGCGCTAAATTATTACTTGATTTAAATAAAGATTCTAAAAATGGTACTACGAATTGGCCTACGTATGAAGGATTACTATTAGGCAGTGAATTTTTAATACCCAAGTTAGAAGGAACTCTTGTTATATCGAATTATGAACTCATTCCAAATCAAATAGATATTCAAGGTTCTAAATTTTCAATCCCAGGTAATGGAATGATGAAATTAGATTGGCCATTAGCAGGGACAAATGGAGTTACAAAGATTACTAGTAAATCAGACGTGGAAATTAGATTTTCCAAAAATGATTTTAATAACGAAGGGTTTCTAACTTCTGGAATATCATATCTAGTACCAAGTGATACTGGATCGCTTTCTGGACAATTATTTTCTACAATTTGGACGGGGAATTATGTGGATGATAATCAAGCATACATTTATGCTACATTAGCTGGTTCTAAGGCTTCAGTAAATTTCTCAGGAATTTTTAATGCAACTGGAGAACTAGATAGTCTGACGGACAATTCACTCTACCTCTCATCATCTACAGGTGAAGGAAAACTTAACTTGTCAGTAGATAATGGTCAATCAATTAGGGTTATGCAAATAATAGGTTCTGATGGAATGACAGAGTTGATTGATAAAGGTTCAAAGAGATGCCTTCCACTTGAGATTTTTGCATCTGGATGGATTGGCGTTAATCTACCGTGGTATGATGTAAGTGAGCTTACGTTAGCTGGCATTCGAGAAGCTTGGGAGAATGGAATTCATCATTCTGGAGCAAATTTACAGTTAATTGGGAAATCCAAAGATACATTATTTTCTAATCTTGCTAATGCATGGATAATTCAGGTACCTGCGATGAAGTATATATTTTCAAGTAGTATTTCTAATCTAGAAGTAGTGAATAAAGGTGGTTTCGTTACAACAAATCATCCAGAAGGAAAATCATCATTAATTCATTCAGCATTGGATGCAAAAGGAAATCAAAATTTACTTGGAATTCATCTCCCGATAACAACACCAACCCCTCAAAGTGTAATTAGTGGGTCTTCTAAGTTAAAAATAGAACTCAAAGTAATTGATAATATTTTATGCACAAATGAAAAAAGCATGGAGGTCAGAATGGGATGGAACGGATTATACGGTGACAGCATTATAAACTGGTTATCTGAGGATTTAGAATACTCTGAGGATTGGATTTCATTTCCAAACCAATATAATTTGCTTTCGGACTACACAGGTTGGATTAAAGGAGGAGATGGTGAAGCAACTTATCATAGCCCCAATAATCAAATTGATTTTTCCTTAACATTTACTGCAATTTCTTATGAAGCACAAGAGGAAGGTGGATAAAAATGAAAAATACAGATGTTTTTAGAAATGATGAAAATGCTGCAGCAACTGAGTTAGGTTATGTTTTTACTTTTCTCCTAGGTTTACTTCTACTCTCATTATATTCTTTTTGGGCCTGGGATATTGAAAATTCTACCAGAGAAAGATGGTCAGAGGTAGCCTTGACGGAAAATATTGAGAGAGTTGGGAATGCAATTGAAAGAGCTGAATCAGTGGCGAGGATGAATCCAAATGCAACTTACACCGAGAATATTGAGTTATTAAATGTTGAACAAACATCCACAGACGTTATAATGATGTTAGATGAAGAATCTCTTACGATCATACACCCTAATTTTAAAGAAAATTTTGTTTATAAAATAAGTTCTGCTTCACCCTCAAGTCATAATGGTGAATTAAATATCAAAGGTGAGTCTTCAGTTTGGGTTCACCTCTCAAACGGGATTATTGAAATCTCTAATAACCCTAATAACTAAATTAATATTCAATTAATTAATTTCCAGTAATTGCTTTATGGAACATCATTTGCACTTCTTGCATCTTCCTAGTAGCCCCAACCTCCCTAAATACATTTAGAGCTCTTTGTAAATACTCCATTCTTCGTTGTTTTTCCAATCCTGTACTACCTAGTCTTGATAATAATTCACCGACTAAAAGCGGTTGATTACTAGATTCTGCCAATGCCAATCCTTCTAGATAACGTTCTACAGCTTCATCTCTTTTCCCAGAATCTTCCAGAACTTCACCCATTAGAATGATTAATTCTACGCGGATTTCAACATCATCTCTGTTACTCAAGGATTGTAGTGTTTCTAAGTAATGATTTAATGCCAAATCTGTATCACCAATTAATGCATAATATCTGCCTAATACAGCTCTAGCTCTTGAATGTGTAATTTCATCTTCATTCTGGGTACTATCAAAAGCAGTTAATGCATGTTTACGACCCAATTCTAATTCGCCCATCTCTAAATAAGACCTTGCTAAATTAATTCTTGAATAAATTAATTCAGGGTTTACTTCTGTTGAAAGAATATGCTCGACCTCAGAATGTGCATCCATAGCCAACTGTTTTTTCCCTTGTGATCTGAAAATATAACTCATTTTTGTGTAAGTATTGCACGCTCCAATGGAATCTTTAGTTGCTATAAAACGTTTTAAAGCTTGTCTGTGAAGGTCTAAAGCTGTAGAACTATCTCCCCTCTTCCAAGCTAATTCTGCCAAGTTAGACAGCAAAATACTCTCCAGATTAATGTCTTTAGCTTGGTTAGCAAGATTCATCCCCACGGTAAAAGATGCTTCTGAACCACCAAAATCTCCAGATAGAAATAGTATTTTTCCTCTGAGATACCATAATTTACCCCAGATTTTTGGATTTCCTTTCGAGTCAATTAATCTGTTGATTAAACCTAATAGCTCTAATTGTCCATTATTGATTAACTCATCTCCATTTATTGCAACTTCTTCAGCAGCAATCTCTGAGTCCGCATAACTTATTTTGTGATGTAAATACTCGATAAGATCCTGCTGGGAATTTAATTTTTTCTTGTACCATTTTGCAGCTGATGTATGTAAAGGGATTGCTACTTGCTCATCAATTCCGTTAAATGTAAATTCTCTGATAAGATCGTGCACATCGTAATTTTCAGAATCTACTCTTCTAGCTAACCCCTGTTCAACTAAGTTATCCAGGGTATTTAAATCTAAATCTAAATCAGTTAATGCTTCAAGCGGAACTGGTTCTCTAAATATTGATAATGATTGTAACAATCTTTTTTCTTCGGCGGATAATTTATCAAATATTTCCATAGACACATAGTTTTCTAGTGTTAAGTTATGCTCAATTGTAGAAGCCCCCCTGTTAATTAATTCAAGTACTAAGGGGTGTCCTTTGGAGATTCCGTATATTCTTTTATACTCATCATCTGATATACTCTTAAAAGAATCCAGAATATTTTTAGATGCATCAGGATCTAGTCCATCCAATGGTAAAATTTTACTGACATTTTGACCTTTTTCATTTCTTAAAGGTAAGACAGGTCGGTAAGATCTAGAAAATATCACCAATCCCAACTCATTATTCATTTCGTTAATCCTCAATACGAAATTGTAAATTATTTTATAAAATATATCTTCATCATTTTTGTGATAATCATCAATTACGATAAGAGCTGAAACATTTTTTAAACTGCTAACTAAAAGTTCTACAGTTTCATCAATTCTAGGCACTGGACTTGCTTCGAGATAATCATTTAATTCCTCAACTCCTACGGAACTTAACCAACCACCTAAATCCTCTAAGAATGGACGACCTCCTGCTCCTAATTGACATCTATGGTAAATCAAATTCCTCCTAAATGTGTATTTCTCTAACAATTTTGCTGCTAGACTGGTTTTTCCAATTCCTGCTATTCCAGGTATCAATATAGCATTAGAACCTGAATCTAATATCTCAGAAATTCCATCAATCTCAGTATCTCTTCCGAAAAAGTGTCTCAACCTTGGTAAATCTCCCAAAGATGAAGATAATTGTTTTTCAACTCTTTTGGTCAAATCACGCTCAATTAGCTCTGGAGATAATTTTGAAATATCCAAGACTCCATCATCCCTCAAATATCTTAAAATATCAACAGGTCTAATGGGAAAAGGTAATTTCTCATTACAGGTTCCAAGTTCAGTTTTTACACGTCTTTCGTCAGGTAATAAAATTTCAAAGTTATGTTGACTTAATCGATTCCAAGTTTCTTCCGCAACCTCAGAACCAATTGTGGTCAAAAAATATGACTTTCTCTTTCTCATTACTCCGTGAACATGAGCTTGCCTTTCAATGAGCAAACCTTGTTCCTTCAAACCTGAAATTGCCCTTGGAACATTACTTCTGGCTATTGCTACAGCGTTTGCGATGCCCATCTGTGATAATGCAAATGGAACTTCAACAGATTCTGAAAATGCGACATAGTCTCTTAAATGCAACAGTATTCTCTCTTGGACTCCTGGCTTCGGACTACTCATTTTATCGTTCCTCTTTGTATTTTAATTATGAATACAGTGATATATAATGGTTAATGACTACATCAAAACCTATCTCTATACTGTTCAGCATAGTTCCTCGCTGTATATTCATCATAACCTTGTGATATTAATTGTTGTATGTATGCTTCAAAATTTGGATTTGTAACATTTTGATAATTTGACGTGTTTAATTGATTTTGAACCGCTTCGTTATGGTGATTGTGTTGTTGTTGTTGTTGTTGTTGTTGTTGTTGTTGTTGATTAGCCCAAGCATATGGATTTTCTTCGACAATATCATTTTCTTGACTCAATTCATCTTCTTTTTCTATTTCAATAAATAAGAAAGCCAAAATTCCGAGTATTACTACGATAACTGAAATTGTAATTATTCCTATGATCAACGGTGAAAACCCACTTGAAGGGCTTTCCACAGATATACCGTTTGCTAGAGCGTATGATTCACTAGCATACTCAAATTCCAATTCTATTAAACCTCCATCTTCAGGGAAAAAGGATCTAGGGATTTCTAATCTCCAATTGCCCTGCTCATCTACAACCGTATCTCCAACAGAAATTTTACCTGATGTCAAATATCCTTTAACAAATTGACCAGGTCTACCTGTTCCAATAAATACGGCAGGAGAATCTGTATTTACCTCTCCTTCATTAAACTGTTCAAAAGTAAACTCAACTGGAATAACAACTATATTAAATTCAGTGGATTCTACAGACTGGTCATATGAATCGGTAGCTTTAATTTTGACACCAAGGAAACTCCATTGTGATTCTTCAGAGTAGTATGTACCTATAGCAGATTGTGCTGGATTGTATGTTAGTACTCCCGTTTGTGGATTAATTTCTAGAACACTGAACATGAATTGATCATGTTCATTAAAGTCTTCTTTATTACCAGCGATACTTAAGGTAAGACCGTCTTGAGAAGGTGATTCAAAGAATTTAGACAAATCAATCTCAAGACCTGCCCCACATTTTTCAATAGATTTAGAATCTTTATCGCAAAAAATCTTGACAGTAGAACCCCCATTCAAAAATGTGTCCCATGACGTTTGATTGAAAATAGGTGGATTTATTTTATCTTCTGGGTTAAGAATTAAAACAGTCATTTGCTTTGGTTGGCTGTAATTATCTGCATCATGCGCAACAACAGTAATAGTATATTCACTTAAATGATCTAATTCAGATGTATCCCAGTATGTCTCCCATTCATTTCCATTTAAATTGTAAATGTTAGGTAAATTTGTCCATCCCCCTGTTGAATCTGTAATATTGACTTCAATTCTACTTATATCACCGTCGAAATCAGCGGCATATCCAAAAATTCGAGTTAATTTACTACCTTGGATTTCACCAGATGGTCCATATATCTCAATTATTGGAATTTTGTTATCATTGTCAATTACTAGTTTTAATTCAACAGGATTGCACTCATCTATGCTATTTCTGCAAAACTTAGAATCACTCGCCCAAATCAATACATCGTATGTACCAGAACTATATGCTGAAAAATCCCATTCATACTCCCAGTTATTCCAGTTTAACGGAGTAAATTCTTCAGTGGGAAGGGTAGAACCATCATCTTTAGTAAATTTGAAATGTATCTTATGTAAATCTGGGGAATTAACCCCTGAGTATAAATCAGTCGCTATACCTCTGAATAAAACTGAACCACCACTATGTTCAGAATTATCTTGTGGGTATGTCAACACCACATTTGGAGGTAAAGTATTCAGTTGAAAACTCCTTGATATCACATCTCCATATTCAACTCCATCAAATGCCCTGAATTCAAAAGGATAATCTCCCTCTGACTGGTCACTCATGTCTAAACTAAATGACCAACTCTTCCAAGGCCAGTTTTCCTTAGTAACAGTGTCTTCAGTAAATCCGCTTGTATCCGTAGCTAATACTCCGTCTTCCCATGAACCACCAGGTAAACGTACCTCAATTCGATCGACTGTACCCATATGTCCGAGGAAAGCTTCCCAATCTGAACTGTAGGTACCTGGTGATCTATCTTCAGAACCATCATGAGATGAACCCGAGATATTTATCCATCTTTTGAATGCGGTGTTTTCAGGATATTGAACACCAATTTCCACTGATGGTTTAAGATTATCTAGTTCCAATACACCATCAACTTGTGATGTTAAAGTGATAATTTCTGATTTCACGCCTTTGTCAAATTTCCAAGCATCAATAAAATATCTAGATAACTCTCTACCACCATTATTGCAATCATCATCATCTAAATCATAAACTAAATCCCCATCGTTATCTATCCCATCATTACACGAATTCTCAGCAGGATCTGTAACTAAACCATCTGGGTTGGTACCAAAGCCAGTAAAATCAAGGTGGAAATCACTTGCCAAAACTATCTGCGGAGTCATACCAAATTTATCAGTAGTTAGATTATACAATTCATTTCCATGGCTGTCTTTGATTGTCACATCAGCATTTTTTACCATCTCACCATTTGCCAAGACCCTATATCTCACTAATTCACCCTGTTGAACTATATTTTGATGTTTTCCAGCACCACTATTTAATCTACCAATATGAATATTCTCTAGACCGATGTCTAAATCTGCAAACGCAAATTCAGTAGCGTTTTTATTCAATTCTATCGACATTGGCATTTCTTTAGGATACACATATTCTGAAAAAAGATTGCTGTACATAGGAGGAATTTGCAAACAATCAGTGTACATATTATTTTCACATTTAACTGCTGAACCCCTCCATCTCATACCTATTGAATAAACTCCAGGCGCTGATGGTACAGGTATGATTTCGGATTGAACCGCCACTCTACTTTCAGTGATATTATAAGTTTGAGAATCTACATTCCATGTATTATTAGAAAAATATGCTATTGACCCATATTTTCCACTAAATTCTTTTCCAGAAGCTCCTAAGGGGTATTTTGTATTATAACTGGATACTCTTGCGGGATATTCTCCTGCACTTACGGTGTTATTTCTAACATCTACTATACCACCAGTAACTCTAATTCCATCACCAACAGTTTCCTCAATTGTATTATTCCACAAAGTTGCAGAACCCATGTAAATATGAACAGCAGGACATTCGAAAGTACCTTCAGTATTACCTGTCTCTCCATATACAGTCTTAGAATCACATGTACCTCCTCCATTAAAAATTTGACTATTAGTTAATTTTAACCTAGCTGCATAAGGCTGAGAAGAACCAGTGTTCCAATTGGAATCATCCCAATGATATTCACCCAATAATACACTCTCTCTAGAAATATTTTCTATCTTTGTATTATTAATACTAATATCAGACTCACCATATAGATAAAGACCATTGTAACCAGTAACATTATGGATGTGTGAATTGATGATTGAAACCTCTGATGAGGAGACTGAGACTCCTGAACCTTGTTGTGGGCCACTAATATCTAAGTTATCTAAGTAAACAAATCCATTTTGATAAATTCCAACTGATGCAGCGTTATTAGAGACTGAAATTGAATTATTTACAAATATTGGAAAATGTATTTCAGAAGCACCAGATTCAATCACTCTTCTCGAATTAATATTTATCCCGTTACATTCAGTTGTAAAATCTGAGTTATATATTTCTCCAGCAGATCTTCTCAAAAAAATCCCTAAATCTGCATTAGAACCCTCATCATTTTGAATTAATTTAACTCCGTCGAACTCTACGTGACTATCAGAAATCCAAATTGTAGTTAATTTACCTGAATTTTGTTGACAACCATTCGAAGTACCAATAAATTCCGGGTTAGAAATTACTGAGGGTGGGTTTTGATTATAATCATAAATTGGCATTATTTTGAATCTCTCTTGAGGATTTTTACCTGAAGTATATGCAGAAATAGCAGGTCCTCTAAAACCTTCATTATCATTTCCTACAGTAAATGTTCCCCCCTTGAGTACTGGTGCTGCCTGATTTGTAACAAGTATACTTGACGTATTAATGTTAGAAAATATAATTTCTTCTACATCGATACTTACTCCATCGAAAATTAGAGCGGCATATTCTTTTACATCTTGGCCTACCAACAGAGGATATCCATATGCTCCATTTATTGTAAGCTTTTTAATTGAGGAAATCGATTCGTCAATTCCAGAATTAAGAACGATTCCTTCACCACAAGATGCATCTCCACTAAAACCAATATCCTTACACCAGGTACTAGCAGTCTCGTCAGGAGCAGCTTGCCAATTGAATTGTACTGTCCCCCCTGTTGTAGCACCACATTTGTTGTCGCCGATACATATTGCACCGTCTACTATCAACGCTGAACCTGCAGCTATAGATATTGAAGCACCAGCATTTATGATCAACTTGGCACCGGGAGGTACTGTTACATTCCCAACTAAAGTATGCGAATTTCTCCAAGTTTCAATGCCGTTAATCACATTATTTCCATCACTTCCATTAGTTTCATTCACTGCTGAAACCACTGGAACGAATGAAATTGCCATAGCCATCGAACTCATTAACATCAGAAAAACTAGGAAAAAACTGCGCGATGCTGAGGAATACGACATGCCTAACGCCGTAAGCGAGAAGTTATCTATCTAAAATCCATCCCTAAGAATATGAATAATTAGGATGTTAACAATCCTCAACATTCCCCAAAAGTTCAATCAATCCTATTGTGTTTAAGGCTCCATAACCATATCTGTCATCATGAGGTATTGCCTGAGCTTCAAACGGATTTGCACTATCCATAAGCGCTTTTTTTACAACCTGAATACAATTACTCCTATCCGTGTTGTCCCAAGTTGGCTTTAATTGGGAGTTAGATTCTAATGCCAAAGCGAGAGCTCCAGTCACGAATACAGTAGAATCACTAGTACCAGTACTCGATGAGAATTTTCCATCAATCCAAGTAGATACTACATTTACTCCTGGAGCAGTAATTTCTGGTTTTTTATTGGGAGATTCTCGGGGGTTTTCTCCGTTACCTGCCAGATTATCACCCCTACTACTTTTTTCCCACAAAGAACCATCAGGATTAAGAGCACCTACTGAAATTACACCTGGTACGTTCGCAGGCACTGAAACACGTCCATCATCATTAATTCCACCATCGTTTCCAGCAGCTGCTACAACATAGATTCCTAAATTTATAGCATCTTGAACAGATTTAACAGCCAAATTATCCAAAGGATCTTCGATATCTTGACTACCTCCTAAAGAAAGACTAATTATATCTGCTCTGTTAGACTTGCACCAATCTACTGCATTAGCAACTGCTTCATCACTACCCATTTCATCTTCACCCAATGCACTAGCAACCATTAGTTTGACTCCAGGTGCAGAACCTACCAGACTACCGTTTGCTGCAAGCAATCCAACTATTAACGTTCCATGACCATCTTCTGCATAGTCTACAGGTTCAATACTATCAGAAACGAAGTCCTTGTAGAGTATTGTTTTTGAGAGGTGTTCCAAATCAGGGTGAACTAAATCAACTCCAGTATCTACGACACATACATTTATTCCACCACCATATAATCCAAGTTGTTGTGCTTGTCGTATTCCGACATATTGATAAGCCCAATCAGAATTTGGAGATTGTACTTCATCTAAAATAGAATAAATTGGTTGTAATAATATCCAAGTTACAATTAACATCGTCAAAAATAGTAGAAAACCTGAGGGTCTAATTCTTCTATTGCTGACATGTATTAACGCTAATCTATCAGTCGGCCATCCAGTAGATGTCGTACGAAATTCATCATCATCATCGTGCAATGTTTGTGGATCAACTGCAGTTAAAATCCTAGGTTCATTTGACTCAGGAATCAATTCTAAATGTTCCAATTCTTTACTCACCAATATACCTCTAATATCTTAAATTAGAATCCTGGGCCTGTACCTGTTCTTCTGCTTCTAACAAATGAATAAATTCCGATTGCAAAAATACAGATAATAATGATAGGTACAATATTCCCACTTCCTGCAGAATCTTGAACTGAGAATTTAACCTTTGTTAGCTCAACTTCTAAATTTGATTCATTATCTAATGGAGTAGTTCCTGCATCTAGAGTAAACTCAAACTTATAATCACCAGCTACAATTTCATTAGTATCAAATAGAACAGTAACTGTTTCATTTTGACCTGGTAAAATATTGACAGGCATTGAAACTGCACTGATATTTAGTTCTACTAAATAACCTTCAATAGTTACTCCTTCAGCGGTGATTAACCCATCATTGTGTACTACAATCGAAAAGTCAACAGGCTGACGTACAACCCCGCCACCAGCGCCCATACTTGGAGTATCCATTCTTAACTTCGCTTTAGATACTAACACTATTACATCAATAACCTCTGTTTCTCCTGATTCACTCGTTACGTTAACGTGTAAAACATATTGTCCTTCAAAAGTATTTTCAGGCATAATGACTGAAATTCCTACTTCAGAGGTGCCATTAGGAGGAATTATTCTTGGCTGAGGCTGAGAAACTGTCCAATCACTAGGTAGATCAGATTTATCTATATCAAACTGGATGTTATCATCTCCATTTCCAAGATTCTTTACTGAAACATCAAAAGAACTGGAACCTCCTCCAGATGTGATACCTACTTGATATGGAGCTGATGCTTCAATTGAATATTCTTGAGGTATATGAACCTTTAAGTCATAGTTACTTGATTCACCTGTCTCAGATGTAGCGATAACTCTAACATTGTGTCCAGTATCATATGAAATAGAATTTTCACCATCGGGTAATTTGATTTTCATAATGATTTCACTACTGTTCAGTGATTCTGAAATTCCAAATGTCATGTTTTTCGAGGTATCAAACTCATCTTCACTGATTTCGAAGTCAATTTGCCAGAACTCACTATCTGCACCCGCAACTGATGCTGTAAACGTATAGTTCTCTTTAGCTAAATTACCTGCGTATTCTAAATTTAACTTAATTAAAATATCATGGTAAGTATCAGTAATACCATCACCGTTAATATCTTTTATTTTCGCATTAATCATATCTCCATCATTGAATTCATGTTCTTCGTCATTGGATATTATTTGATTCACTGAATAATCGATTTTATGTACTAAAATTCTATTAAACTCTATGACTGCTTCAGCAGAAGTAACGGTCGAAAGTGTCCCGTCATCAGCTAAACCAGGAGATGATGCTCCTGTAATTACATCACCTGTATATTCCATCTCCATTCCCATTTCCAGGACTGTAAATTCCCCTGAAATTTGTAATGTACCTGCCGGAACTAAGTATGTTTCAATTTCTTCAGCAAGAGAAATATTCCATTTTGCATCATTAAATGACATAGTCAGATAAACTATATCTGTGATAGTTGAATTTGTAGATTGTAAGGTAGTAATATTCCTTTCATCTCCAGAAAAGTCAGTCCATCTAGTACTTATTGGGACGTAACCTCCTGCTTTCAGAGTAGTATTATATTCCGCGCCATCAATGATTTCTGCCTCAAATGAATCATAAACAACCATGTGGAAATTTGTCGCTTCAGCATGTAAAATCCATTTTCCAGGTTCTACAACTGCACTCCAAATAAGTTCTCCCTCATCATTTTCTTCAAATATTATTTCTACACTATCTCTCTCGTACCCTTCATCTGCTGCTGGAATTAATTCAATCATTAAATCACTGTAGATTTGATTAGAGATACTTTCAAAACCATATTGAAGGTCAATTCTTCCTGATACTGTTACGTTATCTGCATCCAAAGAAATATCCGTTGAATAATCTTCAGAATTACTGTTTATAGAAGTGTTCAGCACCTTTACAAATAATGAATTATTGTAATTGAAACCTGTTCTTGTAACATTAATTGAATAATCTTTTGATGCTGGTACATAAAAGTTCCAATTTCCATTCTCCTCATCAGTCGTCATATTCAGTGTCTCGAAGCCATCAGATTCGATCCTAACTTCTGAATTCCCTAGAGCTTCATTTGATTGATATTCACCATCTTCATTGAAATCCCAGAATACAGTACCACTGACCTCTACAAATCGGTTTAACTCGACATTAGTAACTATTGTCTCATTCGCTGAAAGCTCTCCCAACTCAAAATTTTCTAAAACCCATCTCAGACCATCTTTCGAATCAGTGTGGTTTAATTCTAGATTCCAATTACCAGGATATAACTGTGCGCTGACAAAACCAGATTCATTGTTGAATGGTAAATTTACTTCATGAAGACCATCATTAGATACCGCTATGAGACTTAAAGGTGGTAAAGAATTATTTTCAGCTAAATTAGTATCTATCAACGTCAAATTTAAATTAGCTACCTCTAAAGTTCTCCATACAAAAGTTCTATTATCAGGATTCTCGTCAATACTTATCTTAGCGTTAAAGATTTGTGATGTTCCTTCAACATCAATTAATCTTGTTGTAACCGAGTAATTCCCAGAACGAACGTATTCCAAAATTGTACCATTTTCATCTGCATAAAGTATCACATCAGTTGATATTGAATTTTCGTCTAAACTTTCAAATATTACGGATACATTATCCAGTGGTTCAAATTTTTGATCTACAAGCTCTACATCAAGCTTCCAAGTAGGAACTAAACCTAAATCAATAGGCTCATCAATACCAGATATACCTATCTTAATTGGAGCGGGTGTTGAGACAAATAATGTATCAAATTCACTTCCGTTATCGATATTTTGTGTATCCATTTCTATGAAATATTCGCCAAACGGAAGGTCAACATTTAGTATACCATCTTCATCGAATAATTCTGAAGTAATGTTTATTTGATCTTGGCTCGAATCTGTTGGGACTATTCTAAAGTCAATATTCACAGGAGTACCATTATCAAATGATTGGTCTCCATTGTCATCAATAAATGTCCTAATTTCAACATTTACAGGTAAAGGATTAGCTTCTAAATTCCAATCCAATGAGTCACCCACAGTGCTGTTTGAGGTATAAATGGTCTCAGAGACCTGTAAAATTTCCTCACTTGCCATCAATGAATAATTCCCTAGAGGGAGTAAGAACTCAAATCTTCCAGAGTCATCTACCTCGGATACCCAAGTGACTCCAATGAATGAATCTAAAAATTCATCTCCTCCACTATCAAGATATGTCGCATAAACCTCAAAATTTTCGAAATCAGGGATTGAGTTATCATAAGTCACATTATTCGGATTTAAGAGTACTTTACCCGAATGATACCAGCTCACACTTTGCTTTGCGAAAATTATGAGATTAACATTATCCATATCTTTTGAAATGTTCACGTTAGTTGCAGAAACCATACCGTCTGGAGTTTCAGTAGTTACGTCAAACTCCATTCCAGAAGGTAATTCTAAATCGAACTCACCATTATTGTCTGATTCCACAATCACCTGTATACTTCCACTTCTAAATTTAACTGAAATACCATTTAAAGGCTGAAGTACTAGTTGATTATTGTCATCACGAACTTGGGTTTCTAACGAACCTTGCACCAGAATAGAACGGGAGAATTTAATATCCTCAAGATTTAAATTTTCACTATTTAGATTGAATTCCTGCCAAAGTAGTAAATCATTACCGCTTTTACTTTTCATTATCCAATCACCAAGTGGCAGTTCTGCATTTATAACACCATTTTCATCTGATGAAATATTTACAACTGTGCCATCATCTACTGAAGTAAATGTGACTAAAGTGTTACTAACATCAATTATATCTGGTTGATTAATATTGGATTCGTTAATAACCACTGGACTAATAGAAAATTCTACATCTCCATGTTCCAATATTTCACCAATAAATGTCAGTTGATTATTTTGCTCATTTAGAGTGGAGTTTAATTCATACTGCAAATCACCATCTAAATCTACTCGAAGTGAGTAATTACCTGGTGATAGAGGCCCTATACTGACATTACCTTCTTCTCCTGAACTAAATTTTAGACAATTAATAGCAGGACTGAATAAAGATTGAGTACTGTCTACCCAAATTCCGTCATTATTGAGGTTAACTTCAGTACATGTTTGTGTATCTAGGTCCAAATCGATAATTTCGACAGTAGCATTTACTGCATCTCCTGATTCATCGAAAATTAAACCAGATACTTGTAAACCAGTTAGAGATAATTCAAGATCTCCTGTGTGTTCTAAACCTACAGTAATTTCTTCAATAACGTCTGATGTTCTTCCGTTGTTAAATATTGCATACATTTTATACTCACCAGGGGCAATATCGTTGGCATAAAATGTGCCAGGAACAACCATATCTCCACTGTAATCTCCAACACCAGAATACTGAGCTGTACCTTCAAAGACTCCCGTTCCTACGAATTTTCCTGACGCTTCAAATGTTGCATTATCCAAAAATGTTGTTAGTTCAGTCAATTCATCTGCAGTAAATCTTCCACTTGCAACTAATGTTCCATTTATCAAATATTTACCATCAACACCCAAACATACTTCTGAACCATTCGGAACTGTCGAATTGATACATTCGCTTATATTTGTATCTTCTAACCATGAAGCTTCAAGAATTCCCTTACCACTCCATGTTCCATTACCTGTGTATGATTGACCAGTAGACAAATATCTCGAGTAATTCCCAATAAAGTTTGAAACTCTGAGGTTCTCATTATTTAGCGATTGTACAACACCATCAGTTTCTGTGTAAACAGCAATACCTTCCCCCTCAATTACTAAATCCTCCCCAGAAACTGTTTTGTTTATCGTGCTAACATTATAAGATATTTCTTCATTCCAAACATTCTGCAGTACGAATTCAGTTTCAACTAGGGGTAATCCAGAGAATTGTCCTTCACCTTCCCAATTTACGACACCTGAAGCAGATGATGTTTCTAATTCAATGTCTAACTTGGAAACCTCGGCATTTGGTTTTCTTTCAGCCTGCTCAGAAGTAATATTTATCTCATTTTCACCTAACCACATCATTCCTGATACTTCTGATAGTAACCCCGTAATTGGATTGACAACTCGTTCACCTGTATTCTGTCCAATGATATCTAAATTCATTGAATATACATCAAGTTCACCAGATTGTATTGTGATTAAATCTGCAGAACTATCAAATTCTCCTGTTAAAGCTGTAACTCTAATTCTACCAGCCGGTGCTGTAAAACAATAATTTCCACCAGAATCAGTAGTGGTTGTTCCAATAGGAATCCAATAAGTCCTGTTATCAAGATCTTCAGTACCTTCACCACTGAATCCGTCTCTTTCGATAAGTAATGTGGCCCCTGCAATAGGTGTATCTAATTCTGGGACAGTTACTGAACCACATAATTCTGCTCCTGCATAATATTTCATCACCTTAACGCCAAAATTAGCTTCTCCTAGTCCAAAATTCTCGAAATCTCCTCTTTCGTCATACCAATTTGCGATTACAAAGTGATTCATCATTGCTCCAGGAAGAGGCCATGCAGATTCTAAAGCAGAGCCAGGAGTTCCTGAAGATGCGGAAGATAACATTGTTTTAGGGGTGGCCGATACTGTTCCAGTGTAGTCAGTGAGACCTAAATCTGAAGCTCCATAGCCTACATATGTTCTCGCTAGCATAGTATCAAAAAATGATTCTGAATGGTCGTATCTTACATCTACCAACTCTATTATTTCAACATCTCCACCGCTTTGACTTCTCAAAACATCCATTTTATATTGTTCATTAAAATCCTCAGCTGTTCGCTCAATTATACTCTCAGTACCTCTTTGCGTTTCGTAAATGGTATTCATAAAATGCGCTGGATCTTGTCCAGAAAGGATTGTTGGAGCATAAAATATCCCTGTAGGGTTTTTCCTATTGAAAGATGTATCTAAGTACGCCCCTCCTCCAAGAGGATAAAGTCGAGTATCTATTGCAAAATAAGATATCTCATGATTTCTCGTAATTGTCTGACCGGGAGCTCCTTCACTGTCTGGAACTTCATAGATATCTAATTGAATTATTTCGTTGTACAAATCATTAATTTGTTCAGAATCTAGAGAGCCTGTCAAAACTTGCGTTGCTAATGCAATTTGAGAATTCTGTCTGTGGATTGATGTTCCAGCATCATCGAACTTCTCGATGATGTCAGATGTATACCAATAATCCCCAACCACATAATGACTTGCTCCAAATGTCTGTCCAGAGTCCTCGTCGAAATATTCTGTAATTACATCTCTGTTGGCTACTCGATCTTCGAAGGCTGATTTTGCTTCTGCCTCAGTCAGATAATCATTTCCGAGTTGCTTTTCTCCTTCATAAATTCTATAAACGTAATTATCGGTTTTTACTCCATCTTCAACAACATATCCTCTAGATAAAGCCAATACCCCTTGATTAGTCGTGGCCTCAGTCCATTCGTAAACCTCAAACATTCTTTCTTTGGCTATTTCTTGGGTTAATCCCCTCGTCACTAAATAGAATTCTTCATATTGAGGTGTTTCAAGATTACTTTCAATTATTGATTTGAAGGAATTTGAATAGTGATTGCCTCCACTCCAAACTACATCACCTATTCCTAATCTAGTGATGAACATTGCAACTACATCGTCTTGATTACGAGCTAGAAGCATGTTACCAGCGGTTGGAATTCCAGTCTGGAAATTATCCGCAACTGTTGGATGATCACCTTGTGACATTGCTTGAAATCCATAATCCCACCAAGATACAAACGCAGGTTTATCTGAAAATTTCATCCCACATGTCTTAGTTTCTGAATTCCAATTACCTTCAAGTTCATTACATGATACTTCGTCATTAACTCCCGTATGGATTTTATCCTGTTCTGAAAGCCAATCATAGGCTGCATTCCAATAATAATCATTAAAACCTGGGCCAAATGAATTTAGGAACCAATAACCCTGAACATCTTCGTAAGCAGTCCCATCAATAATATTACTCCACCTCAAAAAGTCAGGCATTAAATTGTACAATTCTTCGTCAACATCACTAGCTTTATCGCTACCTCTAGGAATAGCCGCATCGAGACCATATGTTGCATGTTGAGAAAACACCATTATGAAAATCATGAAAATCGCAATAAATCCTGGGCTTTTGAACAATACTTTCCTTCCAGAGGTAAATCTAGCACCCGGCGTGTTAATTCCCATTCTTCTCCACTGTTTCACTAACCCGTCCCAACCTGAATTAGCCCACAACCACGAAAAAGCTCCGGCTGAAACTATGGCCATTACTGGTGTAGCATTGTATACGAATCTACCTGCAGACCATGCCATGTATGAAGCCAATAAAACCCAAACTGCGAGTAATAATTCAGGAACTTTTCTATGTCGCAGCCCAGACCATGATAGTCCGAATCCTCGTGCCAAAGCAGAAACAAAAATTATAGCTCCAAAACTTCCAAATAGCAATCCTCTGGATGGAGCTTGTGCTTCAGCAATGGTACCAAAAATTTTATTTTTTGAGAAATAACCTCCACCAGTAAACAGAGTTGAACCTGCGTCAGAATATCCTAGTAACCACTGTAACCATACCAAAAATAGTGGTATGACTACTAGAACAGTGCCTGTTCCAATTACCAATAGCCATGGTTTATCCCTAGCAGAGCAAACAATGTACCCAGATACCAATATTAATCCTGAGATATAAAACATAGCCTGAAATTCTCCATTTAGTAACAATCCTAATTCTGGATGCATGTAAAACGGAAGCGAGGTTAACCACAGTGCCAGTAACATAGTGACAGTTAACACTGTAATTGCCATACTATCTCTACGTCTAAACAAGTTAAACAGAATCTGTATCATGAAAAATACAAAAATAATAGATGGAGCGTAAATGAAACCTTTCCAAGCTAACGCGACAATAGCAAAAGAAACACCAGATAGGATTGAGTAAGAAGTTGCCAATCTTTGATTTTCCCAGACCTTAGAGAATCCTAGTAGCAGATTAGTAGGATTCCAGCCTGATTTAATTAAAATTTTATCTTCGTTAATATTTTTCATAGACATAATATAGTAATAAAAACCTACTGTAGCAAATAGTAATACGAATGCATCGTGATCAGCTAAAGCAAATGTTGTGTGACTAACATGTCCTGGCATGAACGCTATTAACCAAGCAGCTAAAACTCCTGCACCTTTACCGAATACTTCTCTAGCCATGCCTGCTACTGGGAAAATTATCAATGCTCCATAAATTGCAGGCAATGCACCAATACTCCACCATACGGCGTTTTCAGCTGAAATTCCTAAGATCGGAGCTAGAATCAATCCTCCTAAAGCAAGACTCCAAGTAAATAAAGGAGGTCTCGGGTTTATGTCACCAATAGGATACGCTCTATCTGCATCGAATATGAAATGTGCTCTTTCTGCAATAATGTAGTCAATCGCCCTTTTCATGTACCATGGGTCCGATCCACCAGTTAAATCCCATCCTCCTGTACCTATTGCATTCATTGCTGGAAGTACATTCCAAACAACTCTGATTGTCAGACCAAACGCGAAAGCTCCAGCAATTAAAACCGAAGCCCAATTTTCATTCCAAAATGCCCTAGCATTACCAATATCACCTATGGTCCTGTTCATTTTGTTGCCGTATTTCTCATGAGTTGAGAAGTAAAATACGAGTACAAATGTAAAGAAAGTGATCCCAAGCCATAACCACATTCCAATGCCTTCGCTGAGTAAATCTATCCATCTTGCCCCATCTTCGTTCGGACTAATGAACTGTTCAAAATACCCTTGTTCTTGGAACCTTCCAAATGAATATAGTATCCAAGTCGCACTAATCAACATCGATCTAGTAAACCATCTCTCTGAATAAAAGAATGCTGTGATTATTGCGATTATTCCTGTAAATAACGCCCACCAAACCGAAAGATATTGACCAGACATTCTAATCTGTTCTCCAGTCATTCCCAGATCCTGAACTACTTCGTCCGAAATTCCACCTAATAAGGCGAAATGAATTAATGTCAAAATATGCGCAAATGACCACATAGATAATGCGACCAATAACGGCCCTACAGGCTTATATCCCTCTTCAACGTTTGGAAGATACTTAAACCAAGAACCTGAACCAGGAGATTGTAAAATATTCCTTTGCAAAATAGCAAAAATGATTCCTAACGATGTCATTATGAATAAAAAAGTAAAGAACATTTCTGCTGTGACTCCCCTTAATTCATTTAATTCATTAGTGTATGTAGCAGTGTAATCAATTTCAGGAAGCATTGATTCTACGGCTCCAGCAACACCCAATGATGCATAAAAACCAATTGAGAAGAATGTCAAGATAACAAACTCCTCGTTTTTGTTTAACCTAACAAAAATATATCCAATGATTGATGTCAATGTAAACAAAAATCCAACAACTCCACCAAAGATGTTCGCTACAATTGAACTAACAACAATTGCTAAGATAAGATATAAACCAACTATTAGATTAGAAGATAATTTGTCTCCGATGAATTTTTCTCCAAAAATTGGAGCCGTGGCCATCATTGAAGCACAACCAAGTACTACGAGAGGAACCACGAAATCATTCAAGTCGATATTTACGCCGAATAACATTCCACCGAAAAGTGCAATTAATATAGCAAAAGGTGCAATTAGAAGCCTTCCAACGTCACCAAATCGGCCAAATGAGACGGCGATTGTCTCTTCATTTTCGTTTTCCATTTTAATTCCCTCACGCATAGCCTAAGGCTATGGCGCCCAAGCGACCCGCCTTCTAGTTTTAACCGTGACCCTTGTAAGTGAAGTTTTCAAAGTGTTCTGAAACCTATGTCTTTTCTAAAATGTGAACCTTCAAGAGTGATATTATTGATTAACTCATAAGATATCCTCGCAGATTCTGAAAGTGAATCAGAAATACCTGTAACAGATAATACTCTTCCCCCGTTTGAGACCAAATTTCCGTTATCATCAATCTTAGTTCCTGCATGGTGAACTACAATATTTTCTGAGTCATCTTTAAGACCTGAAATCCTTCTGTTAATTACTGGTTTTTTTGGATAACCTTCTGATGCCAATACCACTGTTAAAGCATGCTTTTCATAAAAAGTCACATCTAAATCTTTAATTCTACCTTCAGCAGTATAAGAAAATAAATCGTATAAATCAGAGGAAATTAATGGTATTGTCACTTGAGTCTCTGGATCTCCAAAACGAACATTATATTCAACGACAAAAGGATCACCAGATTTGTCAATCATTAAACCGACATACAAACACCCTCTGTATTTATCTTCACATGAAGATAACCACATATGCATGGGCTGAACTATTCTTTCAAGAATCTTATTTGTTACAGATTTAGATATTATTGGTGCAGGTGCATACGCGCCCATTCCCCCTGTATTGGGTCCTTTATCACCATCCGTAAGTCTTTTGTGGTCTTGACTTGCAGGTAAACAAACATAGCCAGATTCATCCATGATTACTAACATGCTTGCTTCTTCACCCTCAAGAAATTCTTCGACTAGAACAAAACCATCTAGATTAAGTCCTTCTAGTATCGAATTCACTGCAAGATGTCTTTCACTCGTGACTGTAACTCCCTTCCCACCAGCTAGTACATCTCTTTTTATGACCCAATTTGGCCCATATTCATCCAAAATTTTCTCTATATCGGATGAATTTGTGATTACTGTTGAATTTGCGGTGGGAATATTTAATTTTTTCATTATCTCCTTGGCATACTGCTTAGAACCCTCTAATTTAGCACCACTTGAAAAAGGGCCAAAACAAAGTACTTTCTCTAGGCTTAATCTATCTGATAATCCATTTACTAACGGAGCTTCAGGGCCAATTATTACTAAATCTATGCTAAATTCATTAACCAGATTTATTACCTGTTCGTTATCTAAAATGTCAATTTCATGGTTTTTCCCTACGTTCAACGTCCCAGCATTACCAGGTGCTATATGGATCTCATTTACCTTAGCACTTTTTTTGAGACCTAACGAGATAGAGTGCTCTCTGCCCCCACCACCTATTACCAATATATTTTTGCCCATAATTCAATCTAATCAAACATACTCCATAATTAAATCGCATCTAGAATTACAATAAGTGTTATGTCGCACACTGTATTATTTAAGTGCCCGTTTAATTTGACCCAGCCCATGTTGGACACATTAGTGCCCACGAGAGAGGATATCAGTTATGCTCTTACCTTAGATGGAATGATAGGATTCTCAACAATTGTAATTGTTGTTTTGTGGATTTACATGCCTGGATACTTAGCAAATACATTTGCCATGATTTGGGGCAGGCTGCCTCCCAAGTATGGATACGGCCCTTGGCCTATTGATATGGGTAAAAAAGCATGGGACGGAAAGAGAATCTTAGGGGACGGCAAGACATGGAATGGTTTCATAGGTGGTTCTATATCAAGCGGTTTTCTGGCAATGATAATTCATGCACTGAGTAATGGGAATTATAAAGTTCCATTCATAGATATCCTAGCTGGAGTTAGTGAAGATGCATGGTTTTGGATTGGTAATGAATGGACTACATCATTCTTCATTGGTACTTTGCTCGGGATGGTTTGTCTTTTCGGAGATGCAACGGGTTCATTTTTCAAAAGAAGAAAAGGACTGATTAGGGAAGGAAAAGAAACTAGTAGAGCTCCTTTGCTTGACACTTTACCATTCGCCATCGCATTGTTTGTTTTTGGAGGATTATTTATGGGAAATTCAATCATCAAATGGGGAAATGTGGATTTATTTTACTCCCCTTATGGTGCTCCTAGAGTAGTTCTTGCGGGGTTTTTATTGTTACTAACCACTCCATTCTTGCATAGAGCTTTCAACATGTTCGGATATAAAATGGGATGGAAGGATGTAGATTACTAACAACTTAAAACATAGTTAATTGTCGGTTGTTCAATGCGAAGAAAACCAAGAAGTTTTATCATTGTCCTATTATTGCTAAACTTACTGATATTTACTCCTATTTCCAATGGTGAAGAAACAACTACATCATACATTAATGGAGGAGAAATTAATTCTGACATAATCATTAATGATGGAGAATTAGTAATCATTACTGACGAAGTGATCGTTAATGATGGAGTAGAAATTAAAATTAAAGAAGGAGGTATTTTGAATGTGTCAGGTAAAATTCAAGGAACAAACTTTGGCACTACATTATTACCATATGGAGTAAACTCGAGTATATTAATTCCAAACATTGTAACATCAGGAACAAAAATTGTAGAAATTACGATTAATTTAGATTCAGATTACGAGTACGGACCGAGTATTTTTTGGAATGAAAATTGGGAAAATATTACAAATGAAAGTAAATTTACTATCACAGTACCTTTTTCGTACAATGATGACCCACTCTTAATCCATATGTTAGGTAATAACATATACGGATCAATTATTAACTCGATTATTCTATCTGTTGATGATTCTGAAGTAATTGATGAAAGCCCATGGTATTTTGATCAAGAAGGTCTAAGACCTTATAATTCTAGAAATTGGAATCTAATTAACGAAGGAGTAATAAATTTACAAGATTCAGAAATTGTTGGTGCTAATATTAGCGGTTCGGGTATTTTTAACTCTGTGAATAGTTTTTACAACTTAAGTTCACCTATTATGCTTACAGAAGAATCTGAGTTCAATCTTCAGGGAGGTGGATTAGATGGAACCGAAACAGATGAATATATCGAAGGACCGTGGGGTATGGAGATAAACTGGACTGATGCTGAATCAACTGGAGATGCTGATAGATGGATTAAAACCCTTTCGTGCCAAAAAATAACTTTTCCCCCTGCTGAAATTAATTTCATTATTAGAGATATTTCTTGGTATGGAACAAGTAAACCTATTATGGATACCACTAATTCTGAGGGAGAGTATGATATAATGTGTGATTCAAATTATAGAATGGTTGAAATTGTAAATTCGAAAGGTGAAATTTACTTAGAAAATGCATTTATTGAGGCTGCATGGTGGAACTCTCCATGGGGAAATTATAGTGTTCAAAACGTTTCGATAGGTTTTGAAAGCTCAATTGAAATTAGTCTAGATTTACCCCAAGTAAACATTATTTCTATGGAATTGAATAAAAATTTATCTATTGTTGATGAACCAATTGAAGTTACATTGACACTAGAAAATACTGGTTCAAATTCTGCATTAGTACCTATTGAATGTAAATTGTCTGATGGAAGTGATGCTGATATAACTCCGTTTGGTCAAACGGTGCTAATTGCTGCTGGTGAAACGGGTATCGCTTTGGTTGACTGGAGAAATAGTAATCAAGGCAATGAATCTCTTACATGTAAAACCCTTAAACCATCAGGTTTTGAAAATTCTGAATTACTTGGCAATGGAACTGTTACTAGTGAAATGATTGTATGGGAGTCTTTGACTGATTCATCTGAGAATGCAATCAGTTCGATAATAGTCATAGTTGTTCTATTCATTGGAATTATAGGATTAATAACTTATCTCAATAAAACTAGTAAAAGTACGGGTTATACTGAAGACGAAAAAACTGATCCTTTAGAGGATTGATGACGAATTACTTAATTTATGATATAATTTAACCAGATTAAAATTTGTGAACATCATCAGCAAGTGTTTACTTTTTCTAAAGTCTCTTCGTCAGTCTCTCCACCTTTCCAATCATAGTTCACTTCTTCTATAACATTTGGAAAATAATCGGGTGATGAATAGGCTTCAGAATTAGAAATAGTAATGGTTAGAGTATAACATCCATCACCATCATAAATTTTGTCTTTACTGATGTAACTAATTCCAGATGATGTAATTTGATCTCCCTGATATTCAAAATCTGAAGAGGTCTCCCCTACTTTACCTGCTCCGTCTCCGTAAACTGAATCATCCCATAATGCGGTAGTTCCACTAACTGTGATTAGTGGATAATCAAACACAACGCTCCCATCAAAACTGATAGATGTTGTAATTGTGTATTCACTTTGAACTGCACCTGGACGTAAAGCACCATCAAAAGAATCAGCCATATGCCCAAACCAACCACTCAAGATAACTCCTTCACTTTTTTCTCCGCTATCTTCGGTGTCACCATCCCCATTTAGGTCATTTGAATCCACAAACAAAGATAATTCTCCATCAATATCAGTAATAGTTCTGGTAATAATTGAATCAGTAATTTTCATTTCGTTACTTAATATACCACTCGCTGATTCAATTATTACTGTATATTCCATCGAAGACATAACTGGTGCATCTAACAGTCCCAGCTCGGGATGAGATACTTCTTGTATATCACTGACGTATAATGCATTTTGATTGTAAAAATCATCAATGTCTAATGATATTTTACCATTATTCACATTGGTAACGGATGGCTTACCATTGACTTCACCTGTCCAAAGGCTTTCTCCATCTTGTTTTACTGTGACTGAAATAACATCCTCACCGATACCGCTACCAAATAATCCTCCCGAAGAGTAATAAACCATATTGATAGTATTTGTTGACTCGTCAAACGGATTTTCTGAATCTAATAGTAGAGAAATATTACCTCCTGTACTAGCACCTCCCAAATACGGTAACGCTCCGAACAATAACCATATTACTCCTAAAGAAATCCATTTCTTTTTTGATTCTGAATCAATTTTAAATCCACCTGTGAATGAATATCCTGCAGCAATGTATGAACAAAGAAAGATTCCTAGAACCGCAATACCAGGAATATATTTAAGATAATACAAACCAACCATACTTACTAATAAACCAATAATTCCAGAGATAAAGATTGGATTTTTCATCAATAATTTTGATTCAACGTTATTATTTACACTTTTATTTTTCTTATGTTCTTTTTTAACTCCCTCAACAGAATTATTCTCTTTGTCAGAATTATTAATTATTTCATCTTCTTTAGCCTTCGCTTTATCCAACAAGCCACTCATTCAATCCCTCTGTATAATGCACTGTGGGTAAAGGTTTATCAAATGAATTGTCGATAGTGCAGAAATTATTTCAATTGTCCACATCTGCAAGTTTTTCAATTTGCTCAACATCATCATCAGATCTGCGATAAGCTACTGCTGCAGCTAAAGCAAACATTGACAGTGTAGGGATTATTTCAAAACCAGGAAGATAGACACCTCTAACGTAAACCGTAACCATCTGTGTTTGATAATTCGGGATTCCTTCAGTTCTTACCGAGAAATCACTTGTTGCTTTAAACTGCAATTGGTAATAATTATCTGTCCATCCTTGAATCTTTGGAGTTCTAGTTAAAACGTTAACTTTCTGTGCTGGTGCTTGTGCATCAATTTCAGTAGAAATCAATGGCAAAGATATCTGGAAACCTGCTTCTTCAAGTTCATCTCTGTTAGCAACTTCAATATTGAATTTGTCTAATGCATTACCTTGATTGTATACTTTGAATTCAAAGTAATAGTCAACCTTAGGCCTTAATTGTTTGAATGGTTCCGATGCTTCAACTTGTAACCTACTGAATTGCTTAACTACGACCATTACATTAGCAGTTTTTTGTACTGGGTTAGGATTAGGTGCACCGTTGAATGTTTCGACAGTTCCAGCAATAGATACTACACGAGTAGTCTCTGGCATCCTTAGATCTCCTCTTACTGTAACTTCAAAGGTTATAGAAGAGGTTGCTCCAACTGTAACTGAACCTGGGCCTGCAAATGCAAGTCCTCCGCTAGTAATTGTTATTCTTACGGTCTCAGAATATCCAGTTGGATTTGTTGCAGTACAATATGTTATTCCGACTCTAGTTGATCCAGGATATACATCGATTGGAATGTTCGAAGGAGAACATTGAATATCAATATCGGGATTTGGAGACTGTGCGGCTGCTGGGGCTGCCATAGATAGCACGCTAATTGCATAGATACTTAGTAAAAATAGAGGTAACCTAACGACACGCATTGTATTCACTGTATATTCCGAGTACCAACATACACTTAACCCTTACTTGAAAACTAGCCCTTATTAAGTCAAATATTAAAACTAAAGTTATTTCAATAGATAGTTTACTCAGAGATATTTAGTTAAGAATATAATCTCAGTTAATCAATTACAGTTTCCTTGCTGAAACCCACTAAACATCCATCACATGCCATAATTTCATAATCCCACGTGATTAAAGTTATCTCAAAATCTATCTGTTCTCCCTCATCTGTATGCTGACACTGAAAACTTCCTCCCTCTTGAGCATCAACATTAATTTCAAGAAGATAATCTCCCAGTCCTGAATCACCAAGATTAATTACTGTTTCAATTTCAGATTTTGAGTAATTTCCGATGCTAAGATTTGTGTTTGCAAGAGACCAAGCATAGAATCCAAGGTCGCCAAAAATGAATGAAGGTGTGTCTCCGCCACCA
>CEUU01113564.1_pt1 | contig 59968 bp, 53 predicted proteins | sample 531321 | NCBI WGS metagenome assembly CEUU01 (sample SAMEA2622658, study PRJEB7988) | marine metagenome | isolation source: saline water (ENVO:00002010), including
GGGCAAGGCTTTTGCGCAACGCATCATTGGCGTGCGAGAGGTTGAACGACGCGGTTACCGCCGTCGTGTTGGTGTTTACTACTATCGGCATTGTTGTTTCCTCCTTGAGTTATGGTTTTAAGTCGCTTCCGTGCGACTGGTTGTTCTTTTCTGATTCCTCCTGTTGGTTCCGGAGGTGATTCACACAAATTGATTTCCTTAGGTAGGTTTCGTACATGGAAATACCTTCTAGTTGTTTCTATGCGGTCTGCGCAGGGGACCTAAGGCCTGGCCTTCTGGAGTTTCGGGTATCGACCATGACTTTCCGGCAAGGACGTTTCGAAGCGAGCGCTTCGCCCCATGAAGACGATCCATCAATAGACCCCACTGCATCCGGTTGTTGATGCAAAGGTTTCTCCACTCCGCGAACGCTCGTTTCACGGAGCCTGTATCCAAGGTGTAACCAGGGCCTGGCCCATAAACCTTGCCCTGATCCACGGTTATGAGCCCTGGCTGGTCGATGTTTGCACGATCAACGGATATGCCTTCCCATTCGCCATGCGTAGGTACTGCTATGGTGATAGGCTTGGCAAAGCCCTTTGAAAAGAGGGCCGTATTATCATAGGTGGACTGAGACAGTTCCCTTATCTGTTCCTTGGAGACTTCAAAACGAATTTGCGATTTCGACCTATCTTCGTCACTGGAATGAGGGGATCTTACTTGATTGAGCGCTAAGGCTATTTCGGAAAGCCTTCCTCCCATTTTCGCGAGACAAAGCTCCTGATGATCCACCATGTCGATCCCAGCCTCTAGGTTTGAGGTTATGGATTCAAGTACGGCCTTGGCGTGATTCCCGGAGGTTGATTGATCATGGTGAGTTGACTTAATGCCCGTAACCATTCTTTCGAGAAAAGGCTTGTCGTTCCTGAGGCGAACGATTCTTCCTCCCGCAACGACCTTAGCGAACCCTTGAGAGAGCTTGGCTATCGGGGTTGCCTGAGCCAAAGCCGTCGAAACTTGCATTTTGCTCGGCCTTAGAGGGTCGTCTGGGAAACTTGAGTCTTTCATGATTCGTACTGTTTACTGGTTAAGCGTGAAATGAAGAATTCTCTCAGCAACTAGGCTTGAGCTTCTGACAAGGGATCCGGTAGCGTTGGATTGAGCGAAGTCCTTTCGGAAATCCAGCGCATATAGTTTCTCAAGAGCCTGGTGGACGGATGGGATACTTTCGGGCTGATGCGATCGGCCTGAGGGATGGTTTACGTGCAGTTCTTCGGTCTCGGTAAAGAAGGGTCGTCCACCTCGATGGCGATTCCCTGTTTCCTGATCGCCTCCAGGCCGACTCTTGTGATGAGTCGCACCCCAGTTAAAAACTGCATGCGCTGGGTTAAGAAGGATCATGGTGAAGGCACCGAACGGACGTATTCGGTAAAGTTAAAGAGGATGAGAAATTCGCCCTAGACGGCAATATGCGGACAAATGTAATCTGTGTATGATTGTACATGTTAAATACTGTTTACCAGTATATAGTCGGATAAAGTTAATTAAAGTTTAGTAAATATTTAACAATTGAGATAGTTTTTCTCTCACGAGTGTTCTGTTTGGCTTGATTTCCTTCACCGGACTGAGATTGCCGGATTGATCATTTCCTCATTTCGCTTACGGAGGAGCCGAACCACGGCGGTATGACTCAAGTCAAGATGCAAGATTCTGTATATTAGTATTCGTCTGGTTCTTCAGGGTGCTTCACCGGCAGTCGGATTCGATGGGTTGAGACGAATGCCTGACTTCGATGCCTGCTTTTTTGTTTTACGATGTTCGTTTAGCTTAAATTTATGTAAGTGTTTAGAATTGTCCTGAGTCAGGGGCTTCCTCTCTGGTATTCCGAGAAGAGAAAACGTCGCTTTCAGGGTGATTTAAATTGTAAAGTGATTGAAGGTGGGATGTGCCTCCACTCTCGCGAACGGGGCAAAACCCTATAACCGAACGATCCGGTTCATCTACCGATCGAAACCTAGCGGCAATGGATGAACGCATATGGTGTTCATAGACTGCCTGGTACGGGCTTTTAGTCGTAGGTAATCGCTTCATTTGTAGTATTTAAAGGTGGTAGAAAAGCGGCGGTCTTGTGGTCGGTGAGATCCTTAGTCGTTGCTCGAGAGCCAGCTTTCTGCGGATCATCAAACTTAAATGGGTCAGGTTTCCCAGTAAACTACAGCAATCGGCAGTCTCGGATGCCTCTTGGTTGATTCGAGCCATCAACTGGTCAGGCGGAGGAGCGAATGCCCCTGTGCTCTTCACGTCATCTTCACTTGTCTCAAAAGTGGATATCCGGCAAGCAGGTCTACCGCCTCGATTCCTTACTGAATCTATGGAGTAGGGCTTTCGCGTCCCGGAAACGCTATCGATGTCACTCATCTTTTGTTTTTCTGCTTTCATGTCTGGAAGGGCAGGTAGGTTGCTTTGTATTGAACAGGAGGCCTTGGGCTTCCGATCCGCATGCCCATGTTGCCTGTGTAGGTTACCGAAGGGGTCTGGGTCATAAGGTAGCGGTTGGAATCCGGGGCGTAAGGCCAACTGAATATGAAATTGTCTGAATTTGAATTGCGTTGGGAGAAGGAATGGGTACTTCGTTCCACAGGCAACAGGTCAAAAGGTACGGGGCGAGACCGGTTGGACGGTTCCTCGACCGAGAGCTTGGAGCGGAGATCCTCCATCCTCGTCGACAGCCTTGTCGGACCGCATCGCGCTTGCTCGGCAATCTCCGTAATGCGTGGTGAAAAGACCGGGGAGGGGAGGGGGTCGCCACCCGGTTTCCCGGGCGGCGACCTCTCCTCGATTAAGAGCATGTGAATCAAGTGGCCTAGCCGTGACTTGTCTTGCTCCATCATATCCCTCGGTCTTTAAGTTTTGCTCTCAGGGCTTTCAGCCTAATTAATCGTAATCGTGGCGTTTATCGCGTGGAAACGAATCTTGAATCAAGGCTCCAGATTTACTGAAGGAGACTTAGAACCACGTTGTTCAAGGCATTTGCCTGCGTAACCATGGAGGCTGCGGCTTGAAGCAACACGTTCTGGCGGGCCATCTTGGTCGATTCGTAGGCCATGTCCGTATCCATGATCCTGGAAGCTGCTGCGCCCAGGTTGATTTCATTCTCTTCCAAGATGCGCTCGGCATAGGTCAGGCGGGACATGGTTCCGCCGTTTACGGCCCGAACGTTGGCTAGGGTTTGAATGTAATCGACGAAGTCAGCCACACTGAAGTGCTGAAGGTCGTTGGCGGTATTCAGCAAGTCCTTATTATTGTCGGCATCGGAGTCGACGTGAGGGCTTTGCTGGGCGATGGCGGGGTCCGCAGTGGACGCGTAGAAGTCGTCCATGGTCCCGTATATCCCGTCGTTGCCAGGCTGGAGGCCACCGAAGAAGGCGTCATCGGGGGAGTTGAAGATCTCGTCTCCCGGAGGGAGCGGAGCATCGGTGCGCCGAGCCATGTTGGCCGTCCTGACGCTTCCGTCGGGCAGGCGGTCCATAAACTTGAGGTCCTGGTTGGGGCGGAAGTAGATGTCCGACGGAATGTCGGGCGAGCCTCCTCCGCCAACCGTGTCGACGTACATCGGCAACTCACGAATGGCTCCAAGTCGGAGCAGGTCGGAGAATTCCGTGTACCCTTCATTTGCCGGGTCGGTGTAGAGGGCATCGTGGGAATCCAAGTGAGAAACGTAGACGTAGTTCTTTCCTTGATAGTGGATGTTGTCCCCTCGGGTGTAACTCGTGCCGATCGTCTTTCCGCCCAAGTGAGAATAATGGGTCTTGACCCACTTAGAGGAATTGCTGACGTCGGTGTAGTCGCCAGTACGGTCCACATGTGCCGTGGTGCCCTGGACGGGATCTCCGATGTTGGTGGTTCCGGCGGCGTTCCAGGACTGCCAAGGGCTGTCAACGAAGAAACCGTTGTTGGAAGCTCCGCTTGCATCGGTTGCGACGGCCGCGCTCCGGTCGGTTGCCGCTCCACCACCCGTTGCGGAAAGAAGAAGGCCCGCATCGGGATTGTTGAAGGTGCCGGTGCCGTCGACAACCTGCGTCAGGCCGGCGGTGGCGGTGACGTTTCCTCCCGTTTGGTTCTGGAAGAGAACCCCACTTACGTAAACGGTCTCATTGGCTCCAATGGTCATGCCCGACTGCCATTTTCCGTGGTGCGTGGCGCCTAACTGATAGTAGGCGGAATTCGTTCCGCGGACGACGTCGTTTGCAGAGTATGCCTTACTTGGATCATAAGACCCTCTCATGTTCGCACCTGCGATCCTAACGCGGTCGGTCGCGGTCTTCACGGGGTCGCCGGATTCGTAGGATGAAGCATTGAAGGCAACTAGGTTGGCGGGATTCCGTGGAACCGCTCCCATGCTTAGACTGCTGTCGTTAGATGCTTCCGCGGTGTGCCAGGCGCCGTCGTAGAATACATACGAGCCCTGGTCGTAGGCACCACCGTGATAGTTGCCTTTCACGAGGTAGTTGAACTCGAGCAACCTTGGTGTAGTCGTATTGGTATTGTCCAGAACGAGATCACCTTCCTTAAAGGTAGAGAGGTTACTCCAAAGTTGTACGCCCCAGTCTCCTGACGGTGCATAGATACTCGAGTTTACCTGAACGTAAGCAGGGTTATAGCCGTTTGCCGCTCCGGCCAAGATCTTGTCCCTAAGATCTCGCGTCGCGTCGGCAGCGGAGGCACCTTGTATGCCGTTTTGAGCCAAGCTTACCGGTTGAGGCAAATTACCGTTGGTTCGAAGGAACTCCGTCAGAGGCTTGTCGTCGGCAGTAGCTCCATTGGAACGGTCGGACCCAACGTAGTCGAAGTATCCGTTCGGGCTAACGTGACCTCCTGCGAACAAAGACTCCAGGTCGATTCCGCGGGGAACGTCGTTCACCGCCTTTAGGGCGAAGTAGCTTCCAGGACTTGCCCAGTGTGCGTCCACCTTGACGACATCTCCCTTCAAGTAGGCAACGCGCTCACCCTTGGCATTGTACTTCAGGCTAGTATGATCGTAAATTGGCGAGAGCGGATAGGCTTCCGCGAACCCATTGCCTGCTGCGTCCGCAAGACGAATCCATTGGGAGGTCGAACCTCCGGTGTCCTCGATCTTGGTGCCGGCGCCAACGTCGGACAGGGCCATGAAGTAACCCGATTCACCACTCGTGGGGCCGTTTTTATAAACAACTGCTCCTGAGGAGTAGGCACGGGTTGTCTTGCCAGGGTCGGCATCCTCAAGGCCGCCGTCGCGGGTGAAATCCCCGATAAGCTGGCGATATTGACCGTGGGAGCCCGTGTTCAGCAGGCTGTCGGCGCCATACCTGGACTTGAGGTTTTCAAAGAGTCCGGTGCGGGCAAGCTCGATCTTTTCACCCAAGCCGTCATCGGAAGTGATGATCTTGAGGGGGTTATTGTCGGGCTCGGACGTGGCGAACAGGGATACCCCATTGAACTTCTGGTTCTTGAGGGCATTGAGCTCTTTCTGTAGCTCGTTGAACTCGTGGTTGTAAGTCTCCCGGTCCGAAGCACTTTTGGATACGTCGTTAAAGAAGGTCTTGAGTTCAGCCATGCGGTCGAGGATCTCTCCCGCTACTTTCAGCACGCCGTCTTGCATCTGCAGGAACGAAACTCCGTTCTGCGTGTTTAAGCGAGAGGCCGCTGCGCGTTTTAGGCTGCTTTGCAACTTCATGCCTACAGCCAGTCCGCCCGCGTCGTCGCTGGGCGATACTATGCGTTTACCACTTGATAAACGCTGCAAACTCTTCGTTAGAAGATTGTTTGAACGTTTCATGCTCAGCGCCGAATAGGACGCTGCCATGTTCGAATTAATCGTTATACTCACTATATGTCCTCCTTGACTTTGTGTAGGCGTCTTCCGTGACGCCCGTCTTTATCTTTTCGAAGGGTTTTGACACCCTTGTCGTCGACCTCCTTGTCTTCGACGCTTTGGATAATCGACTCAACGGGTTCTTACTTTAGGAAAAATTTAAGACTGCCGGGCGATCGAGCGGCTTTATGAAATCCTATCATACTGAAATTCAGTTATTTACTATCTCATAAAAGCGGTGCTTTTTTTAAGTACCTCCATCGAATGATATTTTGTTTTTTGCTGTTCATGGACTGCCCGAGACGTTGTAATGGAACTTTGGAATGAGCCGAGTTTCAGTAGATGGAGAAGAAGTAACCTTCGAAGGGGAAGTTCCCGACGATCCTTCGAGAATCTATGAATTGCTCATGGGGGCCCTGAGCGAGCAGTCCAGGGTAGTGGTGAAGTTTTTCGTGGATGGTAAGGACACTCTTCTGGATGACGGTTTCCCCTCCCGCTACGAGAAGATTGAGGCCGAGAGCGTAACCCACGACTCACTGACCCTTCGGGTTGTCATCGACTCCATGAACAAAGTTAGCGAAACCGAAAGCCAATTCGATGCTTACGTAGCTAATATTCTCTCGGTTTCTTGGTCTGAAGTCTTTAAGCGAATGGATGAGTTGATCTCAAAAATCCAACCCTTCGCAGAACTTATCGATAGCCTAGCCCCCTATGTGGACGCCTACCATCCGCCTTGGGGCGAAAAACTCAAGGAAGTTTCCGAGAAGCAGAACGAATCGCTCGGTCACATTTTGAACGCTTTTGAGCAAGGAAACCCGGCCAAGCTATCGGACGAGCTCTCCGTTTGCTTCCTTCCCGTCTTCAAGAGAGCTAGAAAACTCTTCTCCGATGATATAATTCCCTATCTCAAGAAAAAGGTGGACGCAGAATGAAACCCAGGCAAATGCTCCCCGTCAACGAAGTCCTGCTAAAAGCACGCTTCCCGTCGGTATATAAGAAGATCCTCCAGGTCGGCGACCGAATGCCGGATTCCTTTTACTTCGAAGGCAGTGGAGGGAAAGAGCGGTTGATGATCCAGCGTGGCGAGCATTCCTTTTGTCCCTACGGCGACAAGAACCCCTCGAATTTGATCAAAAGATGGTACAAGGCACTAAACATGGTCGGGGAGTCACTTTATGCCATCACAGGATTTGGTGACGGATCACACCTGCTTCATTTTCTTCGTGAATCCGGAACGGGAATCAATTTTCTCGTGGCGGAGAAGGACCCGGCTTTACTGAGGGAAGTGCTTGCCAGGAAGGACTTTACGGAGCTCCTTGGCCACCAGCGTTTCATTTTGGGGACCGGTGAACCTGATGATGACTTCTTTGCGCCTATCCAAGGCGCTGCCCTAACCGGGGTAAATGACATCAATAGCGTAGTTTTCTCCCCCTTGCACTCGGTCGACGAGATCTACTACGACAAAGTCCGTAATGAGCTGGTTCGACAATACCTAGTCATCCGCCCGCTAATGGAAGTCAACGTGAGGACTGCTACCAACCTGCAGGAAAATACCTTCCGTAATCTGCCTCATATGGCTCAGGCCCCCGACGTTGGAGAATTGAAAGGTGAGTTTCCTGAGATTCCTTTTGTCTTAGTTGGAGCAGGGCCCTCGCTGGACGAATCGATCGAATTCCTAAGGAAGGTCGAGGAAAAGGCTATTATTATTGCCAGCAACAGTTCCTACAGGAAGTTGATTAATAGCGATATAAAGCCGCATATGGTGGTAACAGCAGACCCTATGTCTCCGACCTTGGCAGGGTTTCAGAACATTAGCTTGGAAGGCGTTCCGCTTGCCTGTCCATTCAGTGCTTATCCTGAAATCGTAAGTCGTTTCTCGGGAAGGATTTTCTCATGGTGCACCTTTAATCCAATCGTTGATATTGTGAAGGCATACATGGGCCAAAAACCGGGAACGGTGATTATGGAGCAGGGTACAGTTTCCGGTTGTGTGCTTGATCTTTCGAGACTTTTCGGATGCAAAAAGGTAATGTTCGTGGGTCAGGACATGGCCGTTCGTGAAGACGGCCGTTATTACACCGACGACTCGTCCTATGCCGATCACGGTCGTCATTATGCCGTTTCCGCCAAAGGGCAACGCCTCCCAGGCAATACCCAGGAAAAAGTACTCGTTGAGCAAAGACTCTTCGTGTACCTAAAGACCTTTGAGCAATTTATTGCCAAAAAGTCCTTGGAGTGCGAATATAGGAACCTGGCGAGAACGGGAGTCAAGATCGAAGGCGCCCCCTATTGTGACTATGATGATGCCCTTGAGTGGATTGGAGACTCATCGAACAAGGCGTTCAAGGAAAGAATTTCAGAACTCCTTAACCGACAAGGAGATTGCCCTGATCTCAGCAAAGTATTTGAAGGTGCAAAGATTTACGTAGAGGAAGTCTATGAAAAAGCACTTGCCGGTGCCATTAAGAGCGAACTATTGCCGGAAAAGTACGCTGGCACGAACTACTCAGGTCACAAAAGTATTAAAGAGTTGCTCAAAGATGGTGGAGAATTGAATAAATTAGTGGACTCCAACAATATTTTCTGGAACTTCTTGCTTGAGGGAAAGACCAAGGGAGAACTAGTTACTTATCAGCGGGCATTGCGGGATATTGACTTTCCAAGTAAGAACTGGACTGCTGTGCAGGGAAACAGGGAATACTTTTGGGCTTTGAGCGAAGGTTGCCATTGGCTTCTTGAAACATTGGACGAAAACATCGAGTCAAGAACCTGGTCGCAAACGGCCATATCATAAGAAGTCGATCCTTCGGTTTTTGATGGCATAATATATGCTACGCGTACTGCGTGATCATACATAGTCGACAATTTCCCTTTCGGGAATATGGGTTCTACCGCAGGATAATCAACTAGCGTATGGGATCCGACATGAAGCTAACGGGCTTGGCGTCAGGCTTTGACTGGCAGCCGCTCGTCGACAAACTGATTGAGCTCGAATCCGTACCCAAGCAAAGGCTTGAGGCGGAAAAAGTACGAAATAATGAGAAGATTTCCGAACTGGGAATTCTCAAGAGCCAACTTGATACTCTCAATAACTCGGCCAGTGCCTTGCAGAACGAAGATTTGTTTAACGCAAGGAAAGTCGGCATATCATCTTCCTCTGCCGGCTTTTCCGCGACTGCCAAAGCCGGTGCCCTTACCGGGGACTTTGAAATCTTGGTGGAATCCCTTGCCAGCAAGACTGAGATGTCCTCCAGAAACCGCAAGACAGGGGGGTTGGCAGGAAAGCTTAACCTAAGCACCGCTCTCGAGGACCTCCCCATATTCTCCACAATAACCAAAGGGACCTTTTCGATTGCCGGCAAAACCTTCTCCATCGACAACCTTAGCATGACCCTTCAGGAGGTCATGGATAAGATCAATGCAACTTTTGCGGGAGTCACCGGCGTAAACCCTGAGTCCGATTCTTCAGGCATTACCTTGGAGTACGACTCATCATCCGACAGGATGTACATAGACACAAACGAGCACTCTCCCGGCGCCAGTTCCAGGCTTCCGGTGTTGGGTTCCCCTACGGACACATCCAACTTCCTTCATTCCATGCGGTTACTGGATCGCTCCGTTGCCCAGAGGAATGCTGACTTTGAGGCAGGTAGTTCGATTTCCATCTTCAATGCCGGGGATGGGGCCAAAGCTTGGCTTCATTCGTCGGATTCTTCCGTTAGCCTTAGTGCATTCGATGACCGGACTTTCGCATCTTTCAACGGCATTCTCTATGAGCGAACAAAGGTCGAAACCGATTACGATTCCTCCAATGCCTACAAGGCGGGGGACCGGGTATACCGCCAAGGATTCGTCTATCAGTCCACAACGGACCTGCCTTCAGCGAGTTGGAATGGTACCGAGAAGGCTGTGGGGGAAACGGTTGCCCATAACGGAGCCTATTACCAGCTTCTGCTCGATCTGGACTCCATCTCGGTTGATTCCTTTGCTTCGGTAGACGCGGGCGACCACTCGGTCCATCAGGCTACCAATCCCGGAACTACCACCAGTGGCGATGCCTATAAGGCCGGTGACGTCGTCAAGGCCTCTGACAATACGTTCTTCAGGGCAATCAAGGACAGAACCCATCCGTCTGCTGTTGATTGGAGCGGCTACTCCGCTGGAGTAGGCTACCCGGCACCCCTTGCATCCCAAGGCTGGACGGGAAACGTTCCCCCTGCCATCTACAACTTGGGCCGCATGTACGAGTTATCGCCCTTGGTCACTGCCTCAGAGCACGCTGGCTCGACGGACGTCAGCATCTATAGTTCAGCCAATGGCTGGGGTGATCCGAATTCCCTCGTCGCCGGCAATTCAGGCACAACTGGTGCGGAAAACCATTACTTCCTCCCTCAGGCTGCAACCTGGGATAATGTGAACGCTCATTCCGTCGCAACCTCTTATTCAAGCGGAGACATCGTACTCCAGGGCGGAAAATTCTGGCAGGCCAACGGGAACCTCAGTGCTTCCGCCTTCAATTCCGCCAACTGGACGGACGTCACTTCCTCCATCAACGACTTGGCCAATGCAGGTAACGGAGGACTCGTCGACACTTTCTGGGTAAAGGTCGATTTCTCAGTTGGCAATCAGACCTACTGGAACGAAATTGGCCATGCTGATGGCGCTACGAACTTTGACTCCAGCTATTGGCAGGAAATAAAGCCTGAGATGAAACGCTTCGACGAATCAGGAACTGGAGCGCAGCTTAACTCAATCGATTACTCCATCTGGGCTCAAGTGGGGTCCGTAGGGGGCGATATTGGTGACGGAGTCTGGGGTAATCGAGATCTAGGGGAAATCGCCGTCCCTAACGACGGCAACTTTATCTACGACAGCTGGACGGGCTCAGCGAGCCAAGGGGAATACGTTCATCACAACGGAAACGTATACCAGGCAAGAATATCGACTACCAGTGAACCTGGGGCTTCAGGGAGCGAGGATAATTGGCATCTCGTTGCGGATGCGGCCACCATCGCAGCCGGGACCGTGACCGAGCAGGCAAACAAGAGGCGCTTTACCGACACCGCCTTTTGGTCCCAATATAGCGTTCCCGACCCGGATCAGAACTCCGGGCATTGGAAAGTTGCTCAGGAGATGGTTATTACGAGCAGTCAGCCCTTGGGCACGGTCGACATGAGGGTATCCCTTGCCAACGCGAACTTCGCATCCGCTTTTACCGGACTTTCCTCTGGTTTGGGAAATTTCTTCATTGGTGAAGGAGAGGGTGCCGTCAGGATCGATTACGACGTAAACAAAGACACCCTCGCAGGATTGATCGACCGCATAAATTCATCGGAAGCAAACATCAACCTATTCTACGACCCGATAGGCAACCGTTTCGTGGCCCGTAACAAGGAGACGGGGTCCATTGGCATCACTTTGCACGAGTCGCCTACTTGGGATACTCTTGCGGCTGCCAGCGTTAACGTGGGGGCTGGAAACATCCTCCAACTCATGGGTTTGGCTGACCCCATGTCCATCTCCACCTCTTTTTCTTCATCAAACTTGTCTTCCTACTCCAAAGGCACCTTCGTTTCGCTTAGCTCAGGATCCATAACAACCTACTGGCAAGCTCTTCAGGATGCTCCGACGGAAGGCCCATCGCCGGTTAGCACGCAGTGGCGGCAAGTCATCGAAGGGGTAGGGCGGACGATGGAAAGCGAATTGGGTCGAAATTCATCCGTCCGCATCAATGGCGGCGATCTTGTCTACAGCACGGATTCCGATTTTGACGGAAACAATCATGGCTATGAAGGAATCAGCTTCGATATTGCCAAAGTTTCAATCGGGGCAACCGCCTCCTTTACCGTGTCTAAGGACACAAATGCAGCTAAAATCGCAATCGACAAGTTCGTCGAGGAGTTTAACGACGCCCAAGACTATATCAATAGCTTGACCGCAGTCACGCAGGACGGTGAAAACGTTTCCTCCGGAAGATTCACCGGCAACATCGAGATAAGCCGCCTCAGCAGTCAATTGCGCAAGGTCGTATTTGGGGATGCACAAGCTCACTCCGCCAGTGCACGCACGGCAGACGGAGCGGACCTGATCATAAACAGCAACGATGGATCAAATACTGAGATCAATAACATCGCCGCCCAGCTAGCCTTGAACTCCAGTAACAATGGCTACACCATCAAGGTTCTGGATCAGGACTCCAGCGGTAACTCTGCATACTTCAAGTGGAATGGGACGAGTTTGTCATGGGAATCGACCAACCCAACTTACTCCAGTTTCCGCCTGCCGGATATCGGACTGGATTTCGGAATCGGTTCGGACCGCCTCGTCGTTGAGAACTCAGCACTCTTGATTCAGGCATTAAGCGAAAAGCCGGAAAAGGTACAAGCCCTCTTCGCTGAAGCAACAGTTGAGAATGCCTATGACGAAAATACAAAGAGCAACCGTACTTACCAAGGTCTCTCTTATGCCTTGGATGATTTCATTTCCAATTTCCTCTCAGGCGACGATGGGACTGGCTACAAGGGTGCTTATGAGACCCACATCGACAGCGTAAAATCCCAGAATGAAAGGATTGACGACAAGATTGCCCAACTCGAGCGTTATCTTGAATCTCGTGAGGAACAACTCAGCGCAGGATTTATGAAAATGGAAGAGATGCAGTCCAAACTTGATACTCAGCTTCAAACACTCCAGAACTCCATACCAAAGAAAAATAAATGAAACCTCGTAATATCCTTCATCTTTGCCTGCTTTTATTTGTTTTCCTTTGCAGTTGCCGACGCTTTGAGCAGGAGAAAATCGTTGCCCAGGCAGAACCTTTCGCGCCAAGGAACCTATACCCCATCGAGAGACTGCCTAGTTACTTCAATCGCGTTGCGGTCCTGCCATGCCATTATTCGGACATGGATTCGCCCATCCTAGAGTATGTGGACGAAATATTCCATCAGGAACTTTCCCAAGAGAGGATTTTCGAGACCGTAAGACTGAAGCCCGCTCAAATGAGGGAGATATTCGGTGTTGAAAGAGTTGCTTCGAACTTACCCCTACCTGAAAACTTTCTACGCAGGCTCGAGGAGACAACCGGAGCTAATGGGGTCCTCTTCGTGGACCTGGACTCTTACCGCGCCTATCGTCCTATCTCACTGGGCGTCCGCTCCAAACTCGTGGACCTCAAAACCGGAGAATACATGTGGGCGATCGACGAGACTTTTGATTCCGGTCATGCCGGGGTAATTGCAGGTGCCAACGCCTTTCAGCAGAAATCTCAAGTGAGGGCCATCTCCGCCAAGACCTCGGGCAGCGTTTTGCATTCCCCAAGAGTCTTCGCAAAATATGTGGCGACTACTTGCTTCTCAACCATGCCAAACCGTTGATGTACAATTATGTTTGCATTTTCCTGCGTTCTGGCGCAAAATAAGCTTTAATTTTATTCATGGAAGCTATTAATAACAGCGAAAACGGCCCAGTTTCGCGTGCCTATGCAAAGGCTGACAATTCAGTGCCAAAGCCTCCCGTAAGTGCCTCAAAGCCAGATACCAATGTAAACATAGCGGACATTGGGTCCTTGGCTGAAAGAGCAAGTCAGACCGCGGATGACGTTCGTCCGGATGCAGTCGAACGCGCAAGGGCCCTGCTTGCCGACCCCAACTGGCCCAACGACGAAGCTCTGGAGGGCCTTGCGGCAAAGCTCCTGCGGACTGAAGAATTTTCCTGACGCCCATTTCGATTGCCCATTGCCCATGCAGTACGATAAAATAGCTCGTTCCTACAAGGCTCAGTCCGTTCAGACTGCGAGCCCCGGAAAGTTAGTACTCATGTTATTCGATGGTTGCCTAAGGTTTACCGCGGCAGCTAGGAAGGCTTTTGAAGAGGAAGAGTTCACCAAAAGGAACGAAGACATAAACAATAACTTGATCCGAGCCCAGAACATCGTGACCGAACTACAGGCTTCTCTGGATATGTCTGTCCCCGGCGATCTGCCCGGCACCCTATACAGGCTTTACGACTACGTTATGAGTAACCTGCAGCAGGCGAACCTCAAGAAGGACCAAGGCCCGATAGACGAGGCGGACAAGGTTATTAGTGAACTTCGCGAAGCTTGGGCCGAAATGCTTGCCCAGAATCCGGAAAACGCTCCCTCAGGGGATCAGCAGTCCGGTTCGATTTCTCTGCGAGCCTGATTCCCTTAATCGATAGCTTGCCTTGACCAAGCATTCTATTGATTTCTCCTATTTCCTTGAGTCCCTCGAGACCTTTGAAAGTCTCCTCCATGCGGAAACTCAGGCAATAGCCGCAAAGCACTTGGACACTATTGAGGAAATTATCGACAGGAAGGACGAAGGCCTTCGCTTGCTTCTGCACTCAAAGGGCAAACTCGGCAACCATGGTGAAGAAGCGTCCATGGCCAACGAAATGGTTGAGCAGGTTCTTGATCTTCAGGAAAAAAACGCTGAATCCTTCCGTCGTTTGTTTGATAGGCAATTCAAGTTAAACCGAGGCGAGGATACCGAAGAAAAACCCAGGGAGAAGAAAATGAGGAGAGCCTACTTGAAATCCAGCCAAGAGAACCTTCCTCGCTTCGACAGCTGACTTCGGCACGTTGCCTTTAAGCATTGCGCTCTTGCCCAGATAGAACGATTTCATTATTGTAGACCGCTTTTCATGAAAAAAAGAAATCTTTTTGAGAAGGTCTGGGATGCTCATTCAGTTGGAGAACTCTCCAATGGCCAAACCCAGTTGTTCGTTGGCAGGCACCTGATCCATGAAGTCACCAGTCCCCAAGCCTTCGGAATGCTCAGAGAAAGAAATTTGCCGGTCCTTTACCCGGAGCGGACTTTCGCCACGGTTGATCACATCGTCCCGACCAACGAGTTGAACGAGCCTTACTCGGACCCCTTGGCTGATGCCATGATCAAGGAACTCAGGAAGAATTGCGAGGACTTCGGCGTCACTTTCTTCGACGTCAATACTGGCAAGCAAGGGATCGTTCACGTCGTGGGACCGGAGCAGGGACTGACCCAGCCTGGCATGACGATTGCCTGCGGAGACTCCCATACTTCGACTCACGGAGCATTCGGAGCCATTGCGTTCGGGGTCGGCACCAGTCAGGTCAGGGATTTGCTGGCGACCCAGACTTTGGCACTAGGCAAACTCAAGGTCCGTAGAATTGAGGTAAACGGCGACCTCGGCTCCGGAGTCTATGCCAAGGACGTCATTCTGCACGTCATCAAGATACTCGGCGTGAATGGCGGAACAGGTTATGCTTATGAATATGGTGGAAGCGTGTTCGATGAATTCTCCATGGAGGAAAGAATGACGGCGTGCAACATGTCCATTGAGGGGGGAGCTCGCGTTGGTTACGTTAATCCCGATGAAAAGACCTTCGAGTACCTGCGCGGCAGGAATTATTCCCCCGATGAAAATTCTTGGGACGATGCAGTGTCCGCGTGGCTATCCTTTTCCTCGGACGAGGGTTGCGAGTACGACGACTTGGTTTCCATCGATGCAGCCGACATAGTCCCCACCGTGACTTGGGGAATCAACCCCGCGCAGGCAATTGGCATAGACGAGGTAATCCCCGACCCACAAAGGGCTCCTGAAGGTGAGGCAGCCAGCATTTCCGAAGCGATAGAGTACATGCAGTTGGTTCCCGGGGCGCCGATCAAGGGAACGCCTATCGACGTTGCTTTCATTGGTTCGTGCACTAATGGACGGCTATCCGACCTTGAAGAAGTTGCTTCAAGAATAGGAGGGCATACGGTCAGAGAGGGCGTAAAGGCAATCGTTGTCCCTGGCTCCCAGGTCGTCAGCAAGCTGGCTCAGGAAAAAGGGCTCGACAGGGTATTCGTAGAGGCGGGCTTCGAGTGGAGGGCCGCGGGGTGCTCCATGTGCCTTGCCATGAACCCTGACAAGTTGATCGGCGATCAGCTTTGCGCCAGCTCAAGTAACAGAAATTTCAAGGGCCGGCAGGGCAGTCCGACCGGCAGGACGATGCTCATGAGTCCGATGATGGTCGCAGCGGCCGCGGTAACGGGTAAGGTTGCCGATACTCGGGAGGTATTTTCCTGAACCAAAGATCCTAGGCTAATGGCTCTACCGAAGATTGTGAAAATAGAAGGGCAGGGGATCTATGTTCCCGGCAACGACATAGATACTGACCGCATCATTCCGGCTAGGTTCATGAAATGCGTTACCTTCGACGGACTGGGAGAGTATCTCTTTCACGACATCAGGTATGACGAGCACGGGAACCAAAAGGAGCACGCCTTGAACGACCCAAAGTTCGCTAAAGCAAGCATTATGCTCTCGGATATGAATTTTGGTTGCGGCAGCTCCCGGGAACATGCTCCGCAATCGCTTTACCGAGCCGGCTTTCGCGCCATCATAGCTGGGAACTTCGCTGAGATTTTCTTTGGGAATGCAACCAACCTTGGCATCCCATGCGTTTCGATGGCGGAACCTGAGCGCAACGTATTGGCTCAATTCATTGAAGATTCGCCCAATGGATCACTTGTAGTCGACGTTGATGAGCTGAAGGTTAGGGCCGAGGGACTGGAACTCCCCGTCGATATGCGGCCCGGCGCCAGAGATTCTCTCATGAATGGGCGATGGGACCCTCTCGATGAACTTCTTCAGGCAAAACTGGAGATAGAGAACATATCAAAATCTCTTCCCTACGTTTGATTTTCCGATCGCGAAAATGAGATTTTTTTCACTGCTTGTCCTAAATGCAGCCCTTTTATCAGGCGGTTGCATTCCGGAAAGCAAACCTACCTTAACGACCGAAGATTACCTTGAGGCACTGGACAAGCAGGGTATTCGCCCCTTGCCCTTGCCCATGGAAGGCGCTCCGGTCCTTGACGCAGAATTCGACAAGCAGCCAATTGCGTCCTTCAAATACAAGACTGGCGACTCTTTTTTCGCCATTTACGAGTTTAGGGAAAAGCAAAACCCGGACCACCATGAACAAAAAGGAAGCGTCTTCCTTGCAACCAACCTAAACATCGTCCTCATAACGGATGGAGAGGCAGACCGCTTGCTGATCGAAGTCTTTCAATCTCTTCGCCCACCTATCAGCTACGAACAGGCGGGCATATTCATATATCCGCTAGGTTTTTGTCTCTTGGTCGCAATCTTCGTCATCGCGGAGAGAAGTTACTCGCTTCGGAGAGTAATGACCTTCCCCCGAAAAGTGGAAAAGGCACTAAGACTCGGAGAGTTTCCCGACAAAAAGTGGAAGAAGAGGTCCGCCGCCGAACGAATTGCCTTCGTCGCCACGAAAGAGCGCGCATCACCCGGATCGCTCAGAGCTTACGCTAGGCTTGAAATCGCCGCTTTGGAACAAGGGCTTTTCCTGCTCGAGGTAGTCGTAGCGGGGGCTCCACTGATCGGCCTGCTGGGAACCGTCACCGGATTAGTGAGTGTGTTTTCGGCCATGCCTGCCTCAGGTGGCTCGGATGGAGCCATCTTCTCGGAGGGCATCGCGCTCGCCCTTCTTACTACCATCATGGGCCTCGCGATTGCGATTCCCGCGCTCATTGGCCACGCTTATCTCATGCGGATCGTCGAAAAGAGGGCTGCCTCACTGGACTGGCTTACCGCCCGATTGATCGAAGCGGTCGCCAAGCCTAAGGATGAAACACCATGAGCGTCTTTGAGAGGAAGCGGAGAAAACCCCGAATAGACGTTGTCCCGTTGATCGACGTGCTAATGGTTCTGATCATTTTCTTTCTCGTCACTATGCAGTTTCAAGACCTTCGCGCCCTGAACGTCAAGCTACCCAAGATCGATACCGCAGGCTCCAATCTGCTAACCAACGAACTGGTCGTCTCCATCGATTCCAAAGGAATTCTTTACCTAAACGGCAAAACGGTCGACGAGTCGACACTCTCCGCAACGTTTGAGAGATCTTCCCGCCTCCAGTCTCCGCCCACGGTACTGGTGGTAGCCGACGAGGAGGTCCCGCTGAAGTTTGTCACCAGAGTGGTTGACGCCTGTCGGAAAAACGGACTCGAGGATTTTCGCCTGCAGGCCCGCTAGCCCTCTTGGAATTCGGGAAAGAAAGGGTTGTGAGCCTTCTCCTCACCGACCGTAGTCATGGGCCCATGACCAGGGCACAGTACGGTATCGTCAGGCAGCGTCATGATCTTCTCGCGATTATTGCGAAGAGCATCCTCGTAAGAGACCATCCCTCCTCCCATCGAGCCTGCAAATATGGCATCACCGGTTATAGCGACCATCCTCTCCAAACCTTTGATTAAGAAAGTCATGCCGCAGACGGAGTGACCATGGGTATGTAGAGCCGTTAGGGACAACCCTCCGATCGAATGCTCGAATCCCTCCCGTATAGGCGTGGCTCCGTCAAAAACCTCGCTCTCATGGACGTAAACTGGAACCTGTAAACGGGAGACGAATTGATCCAGACAGGCAACGTGATCCCCGTGAGTGTGGGTAATGAAAATGGACTCTACTTCGAGGTTTTCTCTATCCACGAAGGAAAAAACGGAGTGTGAGTCGGTTCCGGTGTCGAAAAGAAGGGCCTTACGTGAGCTCGGATCGATCGTCAGGTAGGAATTCACGGACATTGCGCCGAAAGGCGATTCAAAGGAATTCAAGCCTTGGATTTGCCGTCTCTGCGGATACCATTCACCGTTTTTGGACGCCACAAGCTTATCAGGGTCAAGGTGAAGCTTCAGGGCGATTTCTCTTATTGATTGTTCATCCTCGCAATTCTGGTAATCTTCAAGGTGAGGGTTTTCGAGACCCTTTGATGCCTTTAAAACAATATCTTCATACAAATCTTCCAACTCCATAGCATAAGCCCCCGAACCGGTATCTAATCAACGGGCTTAGGCCCTATCACTGGCAGGACGTTGAAACTGAACATTCTTATTCTTCACAAACTTGGAGATCCAAGCATAAGCAGGGTTTTCCTTAAAAAACTTGTCTTTTTCCTTAGGGAACATTCACCCGAACATAACTACCTCTATCACGACGTCAGCTTTTCTTTCCCGGAATCACTTAGGGGAATCAAGTTTGACGCAATTGTACTGGACGTCACCATGCTTGCTCAGAGGTGGGGTCGGGGTGACAAATTCAGAAAACTTAAGCGCGATTATCAATTCGTTGCGGAAAGTACCGCACTCAAGATCGCCTTCCCTCAAGACGACTACGACTGCCATGTCTTGCTTGACGAGTGGATGATCGAATGGAACGTGGATGTGGTGTTCTCTGTGATTTCCTCCAATTGGGAGACGCTCTATCCGCAATTCTCCCGAAAAGGTTCAATCAAGCTGGCCTACACTGGATATCTGGATGATCAACTCATTCGTTTCCCTACACAGGCTTTTCACTCGAGGTCCATTGACCTCGGCTACCGGGCCAAGAAGCTATTGCCCTATTTTGGCAAATTGGGTGAAACAAAATGGAAAATCGGCTTGGAAGTGCTGGAGAAGATCAAAGGACTGGACTTTAAGGAAGACATTAAGATCGGAGATGAACACCTAGTCCTGGGTCAGGACTGGTATCGGTTCATCAACGACTGCAAATTCACGCTCGGCTCAAACAGCGGATCAAGCCTCCTCGACCCGTATGGATCGATCCGAAAAAAGGTCCAAAGGTACCTTAGGTCGAATCCCTCAGCACCGTTCGCTGAAGTCGAGAAGGCGTGCTTTCCCGGGATGGACGGGAAGGAATCGTTTACCGCGATTTCACCAAGGGTCTTGGAGGCTGCCGTTCTCAATAGTTGCCAAATATTGGTCGAGGGAGAATACAGTAAGGTTCTTCAGCCTTGGGAGCACTACATACCGATTAAGCCCGACGCATCCGACTTCGATCAAGTTCATGCGGCAATGAAGGAAGAAGATGAGGTGAGGTCAAGAATCAGACGATGCCGCGAAGCGATTCTGGACTGTTCTTTCCTTAGATATTCGAGCAAAGCGGAAAAGGTTCTCGGGCTTATTTTCGAGAAGCTTGACGCGGAATCGGGGGAATCCCCGCAGCCAGGCGTCGAAGATCTCTTGTCCAGACACGAGCTCGAACTTCGGAGGACTACCTCTCTGATCTTTGGCGCCAAGAGGTTAAGAGCTCGAGTCAGTGGCATCCCCTTGGTTGGTCTTCTGGCCAAGGTTTTTATCTGCAGTTTTACTCTAGGACTCGCAACGAGGACATTAAGAATATTGGGCTTTCGTTTCGCCCCTCCCTAAGCCATTCTCCGATCGTAATCATGTGTGGAATTGCCGGAATCATAAGCTCGAATCCCAGCCATCAGAAGTCTCTCCTGCCCATGGCCCGCCTCTTGAGGCATCGCGGACCGGACGATGAAGGATTTATTTTACTTTCCGGCAAAAAGGTCTCCCACTTGGCTGGTTCGGAAACCCATCCTTCCTCAGTAAGTCATCATGACTTGGGCGGATGCATGATCGAGAACTTTGACGTGGATCAGGCCTCCGTTGGCTTGGCTCACCGCAGGCTCTCAATCATCGACCTGTCCCCCAATGGGCATCAACCAATGACCCGAGACGGAAAAGTTTGGATCGCCTATAATGGCGAAGCCTACAACTACTTGGAGGTTAGGGCTGAACTCGAGTCTGAAGGCATATCCTTTACCACCGAATCGGATACCGAGGTTGTCCTCGCAGCCTATGAAAGGTGGGGAACCGAATCCTTCAGCCGATTGAACGGAATGTGGGCGATGGCAATCCTCGACCTGCCAAAGGAAAGAGTAATCTTGTCGAGGGATCGTTTTGGCATCAAGCCTCTCTACGTCTATGCCGGCGGCAACGCCCTTGCCTTCGCATCGGAAATTAAATCCTTCCAGGCCATCCCCGGCTGGAAAGCTAAGGCCAACGAAGGAGCCATACATGACTTCCTGTTCAAGAGTTTGTCCGATCACACCAGGGAGACCTTCTTCGAGAACGTACACCAGTTGCTTCCCGGCCATTTCGCCTCGATCAAGATCGATGCCCGAGAACGCGATCTCTCCTGCGTCAAGCAACAGCCTTGGTATGGATTGCCATCTGCCACGGAGGAAGTCTCGCTAGACGAATCAGTCGAAAGCTTCAGGGAACTATTCCTGGACTCGGTCCGGCTCAGGATGAGATCAGACGTCAGGCTGGGTTCCTGTCTTTCCGGAGGGCTTGACTCCTCCTCAATAGTGGGAGCGATGAGGGCTTTGTCCGAAGAATCGAAGATCGACGTCATTACGTCATGCTCCACCCATAAGGAATTCGACGAATCCTCTTACGCCGACCTAGTCTCCCGCTTCACCAACTCACGCTCATCAAAGGTTTTCCCTGATCCTGATGCCCTGATTGAGATCATTGACTCCATCCTCTGGCACCAGGACGAGCCCTTTGGTTCCGCAAGCATATATGCACAGTGGAGCGTGTTTGAAAAAGCCCGTGAACTGGAAATTCCCGTCATGCTTGACGGGCAAGGAGCAGACGAATCTCATTGCGGATACAATTCCTTCCTCCGGCCCTACGTCATCGGTCAGCTAAGCAAAGGACGATTGTCGTCTCTTTGGGCCAACCTGAAATTACTCAGGCCGACCAAACGCAAGGCCTTTGGTTCAATTCTCAGAGGTCTGCTCGATCTGTTGACCCCTTCCGCGTTTAGCGAATTCTTTTCCTCGCGAGCCGAAGCAGCAAAAAAGAAAAACTGGTATTTCGGGACGAAGAGGATACTTAAGACCTCTTCCTTAGCCAGGCAGGAAAACTTAAGCGAGCATTCCCGTTTCATGATGAAACACGGCTTGAGAATGCTTCTCCATTGGGAGGATAGGAATTCAATGGCTCATTCAATCGAGTCGAGGGTCCCTTTCCTCGACTACCGCCTCATGCCACTCATCTTTTCCCTCAGCGACAACCAAAGAATAGCCGGGGGTTGGTCCAAGGGGATTATTCGGAAGGCGATGAATGGGCTTTTGCCGGACGAGGTCATCTTCAGGACAGACAAGATGGGCTTCGTGACGCCGGAGTCGCTTTGGGCGAGTAACGAATGGAGCGAGTTCTATCTGAGCGAAATGCGAGAAATTTCAGAAGAATGGGGCGAGCTCATTGGCCCCCGCGTGGTCGACCCCTTTGAGAAATTCCTCCGGAAGGAAAAAGGATATGATCCTCTATTCTGGAAGGTCACATGCCTTAATCGATGGAGAAAAATCTTCAAGGTAGAGCTTTGAGAGCGCCCCTCAGTCAGCAGAGTGAGTCCAGAACTCGCGCCAATTCCTCAGTCTTTCTTTCCCTGCTGTGCTTCAGTACTTCATTCTGATTCACATTGAGCTGAAAAAATCGGGTTTCCTGCCATTGCCCGAACCATTGTTCAAGTTTCAGAGCAATCTCATTCGGTTCGGTCAAACTGACCCCAGCCTTGGTCCGGTTCAGAAGTTTATTGATTTCACCACCATCATCAGGTGCGGAAATAATCGGTCGACCGGAGCCGAGATAGTCGAAGATCTTGCCCGTCATGACTCCTTTTTCGCCTTGGTGGGCAAGAACCCATAGAATGGTCGAGTTTGCCATTCTGTCCAGTGCTTGCCTTCGCGTCGCTCTGGGCTCAAAGCAAATCGGGACGTCGTTGATTTTCTTGCGGTCAAGAGAACGAAGAGCGTCGGGAGAAGCGCCCAAAAAGTTAACCTGTATCAGTTCAGCCGGTATTCTTCCTTCGGATACGCATTTCTGAACCGCTTGCAGAAGGCCCATCGGATCCTGTCTCCTAAGAGTAACGTTACCCGCGTACAAGATGGAGAAAATTTCGCTAGGTGGCTTTTTCGGGTCGGAAGAAGAGAACGCGTCAAAGCCATTACAAATCGTTTGTACGGGCCGATTCAAAATACGCGCGAGTTCATCCGACATCTCGCCACTTACCGAAACAACTTCGTCAGCCATACCAGCCAGCCTCTTTTCCTGGCTGGCTATTGTCCGTTGTTTGCGTGGAGAGCTAAGCTTGTGCATGTTCCAGGAATCCCTAAGGTCGGCGACCCACGGAACGCCAAAGCGGGAGGAAATCTCAGAGGCGATGGACAGGGTGGGAAGGGGGTCGTGAGTAGCAAGGATAGCCTTGAAGGAATTGGCTTCACATAGTTCTATTGCTTTTTGTCGGGCTATCTTCCACCAGTTGTAAGGGGTTTTGTGGGGGAAAATCCAAGGGTAAACGTTACGGATCAGGAATCGATTAAAGCCTCGAGGGCCATAGGATTGAATCCTGTGGGTCTCGACTCCCTCAAGTCCGGACAGGAGTTGCTCGTCGTAATCAGGTGCATGGGCGGGCCAATCCTCGCAAATTACGACTGGATCCCAATCAAAGCCCGGAAGGTGTCGGCAAAACCCGGCGGCCCTATAGCTTGAAATTCGGTTCCGTGGCGGGAAGTAATACGACAGGAAAAGGACTCTCTTCATGGATCAACTCCTCTCAATTTGCATCATGAACCTTTCCAGAAGAAGACGTTTTCTGCGGTCATAGAGTCCATTCGTCAGGTATTGCTCAACGGACTCGAGGTTGCTGGTCGCTAGATTTGGGTTGTCCTTCCGGGCCTTGAGCGCTTCGTCGAGGCAAGGGAGCACGGATTCCCCACTGCCGACGTGAAACATACCATCATCCGGAAGAGGAACGAGCATCTCCGCTTCACGGAAATCCGACGAAATGGGAAGGGCTCCAGCATAAATCGACTCGTAGTGACGATAGGACCAGAGAGCGTTTCCGGGTGGACAAAGAGCGGTTTTTGCATGAGCCATCAAGCTGAAGTAGGACAGGAAGTTGACCCTGCCTTTGCTCAAGAACAGAGGGCTCAGGGTCCGGCTTGCTCTTTCGCGAAATTGCTCAGCCTCTCGACCGCGCATGAAGAATCCGCCGGAAAGAGAATGTTTTCCAGAGGAAGCGACCTCGTCCAGCCAGTGAATCCGTGTATATTTGAGTTCGCCTCCATAGGTCTCCTGCCAACCAACCACTGGGTTGCCGAGAAAAGTGGCGTCAATATTCCTTTGCCCTTCATCCGCCTGAAGAAATCTGCTGGCCTTTGCGCACAGGTAGAGGGATCCGCTTCGCCTGACAGGCAGTACTCCCCACTTGAATTCATCACCCCAACTTTTCTGGATCCATGGCTTTAGATAGGTACTGGCCAGGGGGCGAAGCAAACCTTCGTCACTATGGCCCCAGATAACTTTTTCATGATCTCCGTAGTCAAAGAGATGAAGGCGTTCGAAAGATACCTTCATAAGATCATTTTTGGTGATCGACGAGGGGATTCCCAGAAAGAGATGGTCCACGGAGTAGGATCTTTTGTCGGCTAGATCCTCAAGGCCGATTAATGAGACGGATCGACGACCAAAGTACCGCTTCAGGAAAAGCTCCAGGTTTCTCCCTCTCGCGCCCCGACCTGCCTTCTGTCCATTCAGAGGTTCAGGTTGGATGATAAGAAAGGAAGGCATGACCAGAAAGTTAGTCGCTCATCTACGTTCCCCGTCAACCGGCCGCTTTCTCGATCCGCTCTAGTTCAGTGGAGTGACAGGCGAAGAGGTTAGGGTGTTGGGCATGCTGGTTCCTGGTCTTGGAGGTGAGCGGAATCAATTCCACTCGATATCGCTCCCCTTGGGTCGGGTTGAGATTGGGAGCAAAGAGCCGGTAGCCCAAATCCTCGAGCATGTAAAGTACCGCGAGACACTCTTCGTCCCCGAACTTGCCGGGCCTGTTCTCGAAGAGAAGCATGGGATGATTTTCACGGAGAAACTCCGATCCACCTTGGATAATTTTCTCTTCAAGGCCTTCTGCATCAATCTTTACTAGATCAGGGGTGGGCAAATCGAGGGCGTCCAGAGTGGAGATGCTGACTTTCCTCCCGGATTTATCACCAGAAACGTGAGCCAGTCCGCTATGACTAGGTGCGTGCATGCATGCATCCCCCGTAACGTCACTAAGGGCAAGCTCATGGCAGGAGATCAGTTCTTGGAGCTCAAGCTCCTCGACAAGGCCCGAAAGATCGGAATAGGTAGGAGGCCATGGTTCGAAGCAGTGAACGGAACCATTAAAGCCAGGGCGGGCAGCCAAGTGGATCCCGAAGAAACCCCAGTTGCTTCCCACGTCATATAGAATACCGTAATCCGGCACGAGAGCGTCTATAAGAGTAGTGAACTCAGGCTCGTAACCGCATGAGAATACGTCGAAATACAAGGCTGAGAACTGTCGGTTGCGGGCATCAAAGTGGGCACGACGCTCTTGCCCGCGGACCTTAACTTTCATTACGCCTCGGACCGGACGAAAGGAAAGGGCCTTCATGGGATAGAAGAGCAGGCGGGAAAGCAAACGGCCGGAGGGGGAACTGTCTGAAGATCCGCTGCGGAATGAACTCTGATGCAAGCGACCGAGCAACGGCAGATGATCGATCGAGAAGGGATTCCTCCGATTAGCGCTTATTATCATGGGCATCAACTATCATGGGAACTGGGTTGATTGACTTGCTCGTCCACAGGCTGGGCAACGTTCTCCGACTCGTAGAGCCTGCTGTGCCTGAAAAAAGTGGCGAAAGCGGTTGACACGGAAATGAAGAGGCCGGGAAAACCATCAAGGAAACCCAACCTTATGAAATAACCGCGGATGAATCGCCAAACCGGTCTCAGAAGGACTCCGGACAACTTCCATTTTGCGCCTGCATCGAGCTGCCTCTGAAGGAAAATATCAGAGAAGTAGATGATCTTGGTAACAAAACTGTTCATGGAAGGATACGAATAATGAAGCAGATCTCCCTTCAGTCTTTCAGTTCTGCCCTCGATCTGAAGCTTGTCGTGCTCACGAGAACCCTTCCAGGTCGCGAACCCCCTCTTTGCCAAGCGAAGTTTTCGATCCGGATACCAGTCGCCATACCTAATCCATCGACCAAGAAAAAACGATCTCCTGTTAAAGGCATAGCCGTCGGCGCCCATGGAGTCGGGATCGTTTAAAAGAGCCTTGATGGAGGCAAGCAGGGCAGGGGACAAGCGCTCGTCGGCATCGATACAGAGAACCCAAGGTTTGGTGGCTTTTCCCAAGGCAATGTTCTTTTGGTTCCTGTGTCCATGCCATTTTTCCTCGAAGCATGTAGCCCCGTATCTTTCGGCAATCTTCACCGTGTCGTCCCTGCAGTCATTGTGGACGAGAATTACCTCACTTGCTATATCCCTGACGCTCTCCAGGCAGTCTTCCATGTTTGCCTCCTCGTTAGAGGCTATCAGGCAGACGCTTATCTCAACCTTGGTTTTATCCTGGCTCATGGAGAAATTTCCTGCATTTCCTGAAAACCTCCGAAGGAGTCAGGATAGACATCGCAGAATCATCTGCCGCGGATTCGGAACCCTTCGCCTTGACCAGGAGTAGGGGCGAAGCAAAAGAGGGCTTAGTGACGGCGGGATTGGTGGGACCGAAAAGGACTACCGTCCTCGCTCCCATCAAGTTTGACAAGTGGACGCCTCCAGAGTCGCAACCGACTACCAGGGAGCAGGACAGGAACTCTTTCGCCAACTCCGACAGGTTCGTCTTGCCCGTCATGTCAGTCAACCTCGGAGCTTTCAGCTCACTCGATATCCTGTAGGCGTCCGACTTCTCCTTGTCGGTGCCATAAAGAGTAATGGCCAAGGAGTCATCGGACTCAAGAAAAAGCCGGCTCAGTTCCGACCAATTGTCCGTCGGCCATCTTTTGGCGGGGTTATTTTCAGAGCCAAGCACGATCCCAATCTTCGGACGGGAAGGGTCTTCCGGCTCTGCCAAGGGGCTGTAGTCTACCTTTTCGCCTAATCCGAAGCGTTTGCACATCCTTGTCCAAATTTCAGACTGGTGCAAGGCTCCTTCGCCCTTAAGTAGTTTGGGCTCAGGCTCGTAGCAGTGGGTCAAGAGTGGCCTTTGTCTGCCCGGCAACTTAAGGCCGAATCTATGGGTTGCCCCTATCAGCCAAGCCTCGAAGTCACCCCGAAAAGAATTGGTGTAAAGGAAGTGGCATTGGGCATAAAGCCTGCGCATGCGGAGGAATGACTTGACTCCGCGCAAGCTAAACACATTGCCTGGGCAAACCACCTCGTCCCCAAGGCCAAGATAACTCAGAAGAGGTTTGAACTGGGGCTTGCAGATGAGAATGAACTTCACGTCGGACCGCGCTGTGATTAGGGCGGACAGAGTTGGGGCGGCCATCGCTAAGTCTCCCAACCAGTTTGGCAGTCGGACGAAGAACACAAGCTTCCGCGGAAGGACTGCGGGCAGATTCGACCGTTTGGCCTGAAGGCCGAACTTAACCTCGGGATAAAAGTGCGTCTTCCACTTTGCATGGCTCCAGAGCCACTCCGGGAAGGCCAAGGGATGCCCGGCGAGAATACGGGAGAGACAATCATGGCCCTGAAAGGAAACTGGCCCGGAAACGTCCAATTCGGTGAGTTCAACGCTCGACTGAAAAAAGCCGACTCTTCTCGGACAGGCAAAGACGGCGCGCGCCCTAGTGGCCTTCTGCAGGATGTCGGGGAGCGTGGTTATCGATGCCACACGGTCCAGGAAAAGCGACAGGGTTCCTTGGTTGCCCGCATTCTGGTCAAAGAGGATGGCTAGCCAGTTTCCTTGCTTAAGGAATTCCTTGGTGCGGGCAAAGCCATCCTCACGGGAGAAGGTCACGATACCGGTCTTTAGTCGAGCTGAGTTGATCCACTCGTCAAGGGATTTGTTCCTGTTCGGCCGGTAGACGGCACCGAGTTTCCGGTCTCCCGACGGCCTGAAGAAAGGGGAGGTCGCCAAGGTTTCGAAAAGGCAAACGTGGGGGATCATGACGATAACCGGTTCCCCGCCATCTTGGAGATCCATGATCTTTTCCTCCGCCTCTTTGGAGTATGTCGCGGATCTCCTCAACTGCTCGGCGCCTAGGAAAGGGTGGCATAGTGAAAAAAAGCCCATTTCAATCATCCGTGCCGCCGATTCCCGGGCAATCTTTTTTATTTCGGAACCGGATCGGTCGGGAAAGGCATACTTCAGGTTGGAAAAAAGAACCGTCCTTCTTCCTGAGGGAACCGCAACAAACAAGGCTCCTAGGAAATTCGTCAGTCCTTCCAGTACCACGAACGGACAAAGCGAAAGAACGAAACCCACCGACTTTATAAGTATCGCCATTTAACAACTTGAGCGTATCCTTAGCTCCATGCTCTTTGTTTGGCAAATATCAATTCCCCAATGAAGCTCCTGATCGTCAAGCCGTCTTCCCTCGGCGACGTGATTCATGCCCTTAGGGTGATATCAGTTCTCCGGAAGAATGATCGAAAACTCACCATTCACTGGGTCATAAGGTCAGGCCTCGAAGGCATCGTAAAGGCCAGCGGCCTCGTGGATCGCCATTTTGTTTTTCACAGGGGTGGGGGACTCCGCAAATATCTTGCCCTTGGGAAAAGACTCAGAGCGGAGAACTACGACTGCGTGCTGGATATGCAAGGTCTGCTCAGGAGCGCCCTGCTGGGCTTTATGACGGGCTGCTCTAGAAGATATGGAAGAGCGGACGGAAGGGAGGGATCGACTTTTTTCTACCAAGGCATTGGCCCGACTGACCGAAAGAAGGCGATCCACGCCATCGATCGCTTGCTCTCACTTCTGGAACCTCTGGGCAAAAGGCCCGCAGGCGACCGTCTTTCCCTGAGTTTCCCTCATTCAGCTTCCATTCCCGCCAATAGTGCGATCAAGGATGACGCATCCCCAAAGGTGATCCTTTTCCCGGAAAGCAGGAGGAAGGAAAAGGTATGGCCCTTCTTCGATCAATTAAGCTCAAGTATTCAGCAGGCAAGACTGGGGGCGGTCATGGTCTGCGGAACCTCCCGGGGAAAAGGCTACGACGGAGCGATTGACCTAAGAGGCAAGCTTGGCCTCGAGCAAGTTGCGCACTTGGTCAAGTCGGCGGACTTGGTCGTTTCCAACGACAGCGCCCCACTTCACCTTGCTTCGGCCCTTGCCCGGCCCGTCCTTGGGTTGTTCGGGCCAACCGACCCTTTGCTTTACGGCCCATATCCCGTCAGTGAGGGAAACTCCTCCATTCTTCGATCCCCGAGCGGCAAGATTGAAGAAATCGACCTCGACGCGGCTTTCAGCCAGGTGCGTAAAATGCTACATGTTCATCCGGGCTGAAGGGCTTTTCTTTTTACATCCTCCCCGATGAATGGTTTAAGGGCATTCCCGCAAGAATGAAAAACCGGAATCATCACAATGATTGACATCAACTACTTTCGACGGAACCTGAACGAACTCAGGGAATCGATTGCCCGAAAAAAATTCTCCTGCGACTTGGATTCGCTTGTGGAACTCGATCGTGCCCGCAGGGATGCCATATCCGCCGCCGAAACCGAGAGGGCAGGGCAAAAGAGCGCCAACGCCGAAATGTCTCAAATGGAAAAGGGAAGCCCCGAGTTTCTAGAGAAAGTCGCTCAAATGAAAGAGATTGCGACCAAGGTCAAGGAACTCGAAACCCTTGCTAAGGAATCCGATGAGATGTTCCAGAAAGCTTTCCTTGCCGTACCCAACCTGCCTCATCAATCCGTTCCCGACGGCAAGGATGAATCGGACAATGAAACCGTCTCCACCTGGGGCGACGCAGAGGGTGATTTCCCACACGCCGTCCCCCACTACGACATCCCCTGGTTCGAGAAAATGATCGATTTCCCGCGTGGCGTAAAAGTAGTTGGTGCGGGCTTTCCCTTTTACCTGGGAGACATGTCCAAGCTCGTCCGTGCTCTGATTAACTTCTTCCTCGAGGAAGCTGGAAGCAATGGCTATGCTGAGATCCATTCGCCAATCGTGGTCAATTCCGCAAGCGCTACGGCAACCGGCCAGCTTCCCGACAAGGAGGGCATGATGTACCTCGATCAGAATGAGGGCGTCTACCTGATTCCGACGGCTGAGGTTCCAGTCACTAATTTTTTCCGGGACGAGATCGTGGACGGTAAGGACCTGCCCATAAAGCGATGCGCCTACACGCCCTGCTTCCGCAGGGAAGCAGGGAGCTGGGGCAAGGACGTCCGCGGATTGAACCGTCTCCATCAATTCGACAAGGTGGAACTGGTAAAGTGGGTTCATCCTGACGAAAGCTTCCAGCACCTTGATTCTCTTCGCGAGGATGCCGAAAACCTGCTTCGCAAGCTGGAACTTCCCTACCGCGTCCTCCTAATCTGCGCCGGCGACATCGGTTTTCCGCATTCCAAGCAATACGACCTCGAAGTATGGGCCGCCGGACAGGAAAAATGGCTGGAGGTATCCAGTTGCAGCAACTTCACCGATTTTCAGGCCAGAAGAGCCAACATTCGTTTTCGCGGTGAAGACGGCAAGCCCAGACCCGTCCATACCTTGAATGGCTCGGCATTGGCCATTCCCCGCGTTCTAGCCGCAATACTGGAAAACCACCTTCAGATGGATGGTCGCGTGAGGGTTCCAGAATGTCTGCGCAAGTGGTTCCAATCCGAGTTCATCGGACCTTGAATCCCCGACCTAATGGTGAACGAAATTCCGATTCTCCCAAAGGATTTAGCTTCCGCGTCGGAACGCCTTTTGCTGGATACCCCGACCGCCCATTGGCATCCCGAGGCGACTCGTGCCTTGAGGGATTACCCCAAGGGAATGATTGCCGTCGCCTGTTCGGGTGGGGCGGACTCCGTCTTTTCCCTGCTTTTGCTCTATGAAGCCTTTCCAGAGCTAAGAAACAGGCTAATAGTTCTTCACTACGATCATTCCACTCGCGAGGACTCTGCCCTAGATGCAGGTTTCGCCTCTCGGATAGCGGAAGCACTGGAAGTCCCCTTCCTCCTCGGCAAGTCTCCTGCAGGAGGAAAAGTCGACGAGGGCACGCTAAGGGACCAAAGGCTCGGATTCTTCCTCGATGCCTGCACCCGAAAGAACGCCGGACTCATCGTCCAGGGACATAACCAGGACGACGTCGCTGAAACCATTCTATGGAGGCTCTCGCGTGGCTCTGGGGCTCATGGGCTCTGTGCGCCCAAACCCGTTCAATCCCATGGTGAAGTTTTCATCATCCGCCCTTTTCTAACCATCAGTCGCTCCCAAATCAGGAAAAAGTTATCCTCCGTGGGAATAGAATGGAGGGAAGATGAAAGCAACTACTCTGAAAAATACCTGCGCAACCGAATCCGAAAGAATTCCCTCGATCAACTCAAGAGAGACGTGGACAGAGACTTACTGAAAGGCTTTTTCAGATCCCGAGAGCTCCTTGAAGAGCAAGCCTTTGCGCTTAGTCAATGGAGCGCCGATGGAAGTAGGGACTGTCTTTGCGAAGGAAGCATCGATACGGAGCGGTTGGTCGCTTACCCAAAGGCAGTCCAGCGCATGATCGTCTCCGATTGGCTTAATCGGGGTCTTCCCCTCGTTGAAGTTTCCTCTTATCAGGTAGATCGCGTTATCGGGTCCCTCGAGCACGAGTTCAAATTCGACCTCGCGCCCTCCGCTCAGGTAGCGAATCGAGGTAATAGGCTTGAAATCATGACCACCACACCGGGAGGAGATCCACCTGCGTGGTCAATGATGCCTATCCCATTGGAGCAAACCGTCTTTCTCCCAGGGGGAAAATGCCTGCGTTTTTCAGTCATTGAAGCTTCCAGAGAGCTTCTCGGTTCGATCATGAAGGGAGAGGTGGACCAACGAAGGGAAGCTTTCTTCGCTTGGTCCGCTGCTCCTCCTTCTTTTCTAGGAATCAGACCAAGAAAGCCCGGCGACACTTATCGTCCCATTGGCTCTCCTGGGGCGAGGAAAGTAAAGGCTTGGATGATAGACAGGAAGGTGAAGCCCGAAAACAGGTCACGGCTTCCGATGGTGGTTGATTCTCGAGGCGAAATCATCTGGATCCCAGGCTTTGCCCCAGCCGATAACCTTCAAGTCAGAGGACTCGAGAAACTTCTAATGCATTTGACTTACCATTAAACGGCTACATTATGTTAGTGTTGTGGAAAATAAGCCTGAAAACGACCCCGACAACGAAGGCAAGGGATTCCAACCAAAAGTATTACTAATTTGGTTGGCTATCTTGGCTGCTATTGTCGGACTAGTAGTCGTACAAAGCGACCCTCAGCGCAGCCATACTGGTATATCCGGCGGGATCACCAATGTAGACCAGCTCCTTTTGGCGGCCAAAGAGGACAAGATCGTCAGGGCGATAATCGAGAGCGATCCCAAGGGGGGCGAGGAATGGTACCAAATCAAGGGTGAGTTTACGGATTACCCGGTAGATCCGGAGTCCGGAGAAATACCAACCGGGCAGGCTTTCCTGGTTAAAGGAAGGGTTACCGAGTCCGACTACAAAAACTTAAGGGAGCAGCTTGGCCCCCGGTTGAGGGAATCGCCCTCAAGCACCGTATGGACGGACTTGCTCTTCAGCTTGTTGCCTTTTCTTCTCATCATCGGCTTACTCTATTTTTTGTTTGTCAGGCAGTTGCGGATGGCAGGAAAGGGTGCGCTTAACTTCGGCAAAAGTAAGGCCAAGATGCTCACTCGTGAGAACGAGAAAATCCTTTTCAATGATGTCGCGGGCTGCGACGAGGCAAAGGAGGAGGTTTCCGAGGTCGTTGACTTTCTCAAGGATCCAAAGCGATTTAGAAAAATCGGGGGCAAGATTCCCAAGGGCGTTTTAATGGTAGGCCCCCCGGGCACTGGTAAGACCCTACTTGCCAAGGCCGTAGCCGGTGAAGCCGACGTTCCTTTCTTCAGTATTAGTGGCTCCGATTTCGTCGAGATGTTCGTTGGCGTTGGCGCCGCCCGCGTACGCGACATGTTTGAACAGGGCCGAAAAAGCGCTCCTTGTCTCATATTTATTGACGAGATCGACGCCGTCGGGCGACAGCGTGGTGCCGGACTTGGCGGTGGCAACGACGAACGAGAACAAACTCTTAACTCCCTTCTTGTCGAGATGGATGGCTTCGACGGCCACGAAGGGGTCATCATCATCGCCGCCACCAACCGGCCCGACGTCCTCGACAACGCGCTTCTCAGACCAGGCCGCTTCGACCGGCAAGTCGTGATTGATCTCCCTGACCTTGAGGGCAGGGAAGCCATACTCAAGGTGCATGCAAAAAAGATCAAGCTCTGCGAAGACGTCAACCTCAACTCCCTTGCCCGAGCCACTGCTGGGTTTTCGGGGGCCGACCTAGCCAACCTACTCAACGAGGGTGCGTTGATCGCCGCCCGTAGAAGAAAAAAGGTGGTCGAGCGGATCGACCTCGATGATGCGCGAGAAAAAATCTCCTTCGGGAGGGAAAGGCGGCGCGTAATGGACGACGAGGACCGCAAGATCATCGCCTATCACGAGGCTGGACATGCCATCGTGCAGGCAGTCGTCGACGATGGCCTGCTTCCCATTCACAAAGTCACCATCATTCCCCGCGGCCAAAGCCTGGGCAGCACAATGTTTACCCCCAAGAAGGATATCTTGAACCATAGCAAGAGGCGCGTTCTTAACCAGATTTGCTGCGCCATGGGAGGAAGAGCAGCCGAGGAAATCGAAATTGGCGACGTGACGAGCGGTGCCGCCGGAGACATTCGCATGGCCACCAACATAGCCCGCAGCATGGTATGCGACTGGGGAATGAGCGAATTGGGCATGATTTCCTTCGGAGACAAGCAGGATCAAGTGTTCCTCGGCAAGGAGCTCTCCAGGGCCCAGAACTACAGTGAGGAAACGGCCCAAAAGATCGACTTGGCCATCAAGGAGGTAATCGATCAGCAGTACCAGCGGGCGCAAGATATACTCAAGGAGCACCTCACCGCTCTACACTCCTCCGCTGAGGCCCTTCTCGAACACGAAACCATCGAGGGCAAGCACATCCATGAAATCCTCGAACACGGCAAGATAATCTCTCCCGTCATTACCTCCACTCCGGACGATTCTAAGGACGAGAAGGAGGAAATCGACGAGTCCGCCGCCACGGATACAAAAGAGGACAAGGATGACGAGATTCAGCCAGGAGGCGAACCCGCGGGTGCTCCGGCCTAAGACCAAGCTCCGTTTCCACTTGCCTAAATATATAATTGCGTTCATCTTAGAACCTCTCATGAGCAGACATCCCAGCTTCAAGCCTCCCGGAGGCCTCACCAAGAAAAGAAACGTCCTTAAGCGGTTCGAGCGCGTCGAGTTGCTCCGTAAGCGTGGCCAGTGGAAGGAAGGGGATCGGGTCGTCTCGTTGGTCAAGACCAAACCCGAGGAGTAATCCTTTCCCTCATCCCTTTTCGGTCGGATCGATTACCCACTTGCCGTACTCTTCGCCCGCCTCCGCATCCCAAGCTACCCATTGGGGCACGTCGTAGGGATGAATCTCCCACAACTTTTCGCCTAACTCGTCTAGGTTTGAAAGTTTGAACTTTAAGGTGACCTTCCACTCCATTTCTCGATTCAACCTACCGTCCCAGCGGTAAATCGACTTCAACGGCCCTTCGACTTGGCCGCATGCGATGAGGTTCGAACGCAAGAGGCTTTCCACGATTTCGAAGGCCGCATTCTCGTCGGGACAAGTCGTTATCCCTATGCCAATCCGGTGCTTCATGTTCTTAGAATTAAATTGCAAATAATGATACGTCCGCTAAAGTAGCTTTTCTTCAAAAATTTGCGAACTTCAAAATCTTTTTACCCCGTGAGAGACGAATACCTAAAAGAAGCCCAGGAAATCATCACCGACCCGAACACACTCATCAACGTTGTGTCTCGTCGCTCCAAGCAACTCAAGTTCGGCAACAAGCCACTCGTCGAGTCTTTGGAAAAACTCGAACCGGAGGATATTGCCCTGCGTGAGATCATAGAAGGGAAAATTTCCTATCAGGAATGGGACGAAACTGAACCCGACGCCTGACGCCCCCGGTACGCCCGCTCCCCCAAGACATTCTTGCCCTCAACGGTTTTGGGGTAAACCCACCCCTTACCGTGTCTTCCAAAAGAAACAACAATGACTCCCTGCCGGTCCTCTACAACTCAAAGGCTAGGCACAAGTATGCCTTGGGGGATAAATACGAGGCCGGCCTGGTTCTCTCGGGCACGGAAGTGAAGTCGATCCGGGGTGGGAACGCCCAACTCTCGGAATCTTTCGCGAAGTTCATTAAGGACGAGTTGTTTCTGTGCAATGTCCATATTGCAGAGTACCAGTTCGGCGGGGAAGAGAATCATCCCCCACAAAGGCCTCGCAAACTACTTCTTAAGCGTCGTGAATTGACGAAATTGAAAATCGAAGTCGAAGCGGCGGGCAAAACCATCGTACCCCTGAGAATTTACTTCAAAAACGCCCTCATCAAATGCGAACTGGCCGTCGGGACGGGCAAGAACCAGAGGGACAAGAGGGAAGACCTCAAGAAGCGGGTGGCTCAGAGGGAAGCGGATCAAGCCTTGAAAAACGCCCTAAAGCGATGATCGAGATCATCCTTTACTGCCCGGAAATACCCCAAAATACAGGCAACGTCGGACGCCTTTGCGCCTTCACAGGATGCCGACTGCACCTTATCCATCCACTCGGCTTCAAGATTACCGACAAGAACCTGCGACGGGCCGGCATGGACTACTGGAAATCCCTCGAGGTTGCAGAACATGACGACTGGGAAAGTTTCGTATCCTCGGACGATAGGCCATCCAACATTCACTTGTTTACCACGCATGCCGAAAAGACCTACTGGGAAGCTTCCTTTCGCAAAGGAGACGGTCTGTTGTTTGGCAACGAGGGCCATGGAGCCCCGAGCGAAGTCCACGAGTGGGTGGGCTCGAGCAAACTAAGAATCCCCAAACACAAGGAAGGGCTTCGCTCTCTTAATCTCGCAGTCTCTGTAGGCATAGCTACTTATGAAGCCCTTCGACAGGTTTCGAAGCAGTAAATTTCCGCAATAAGGATCGTGCCGCCACTCGTATCGATCGTTCTGCCTTTTCGCGCCGCCGCAGAAACTCTTGGGGAATGCCTTCATTCGATACTCGGACAAAGTCTGGAAAGCTGGGAGCTTTTGGCCGTAGATGACAACTCTACGGACGATTCCAGGAAAATTGCCATGAACTTCGCTCGCCTGGACAATCGGATCAGGCTCATCGAACCAACCCGACCGGGATTGGTTCCTGCCCTAAACCAGGGTCTTGAGGCCGCTTCATCTTCACTGATCGCAAGAATGGACGCCGACGACGTGATGCTCCCCGAGCGTTTGGAGCGACAAGTTGCCTTTATGGGGGCAAACCCAGAAACGGGCTTGGTTTCCTCCCAGGTTGAGCATTTCTCACCGCTCTCGTTCAAGACGGAAGGATATAGTCGTTACGTCGATTGGACGAATGCCTTGCTTACTCACGAGCAAATAGCCCTGAATCGATTCGTGGAAAGCCCCTTCGCTCATCCGTCCGTTCTGTTTCGAAGACAACTGGTAAGTCAATACGGTCCGTATTCGGATGGGGATTTCCCGGAAGACTATGAGCTTTGGCTTAGGTTTCTTGAACGAGGAACCAGAATGGCCAAGCTCGAGCAGGTCCTCCTGAAATGGCGCGACCACCCGGACAGGCTTTCAAGAACTTGTACGCGCTATTCCCAAGATGCATTTCAGAGGACCAAGGCCCGCTACCTCGCCTCTTGGTTGGAGCAAAATCCAATAGGAGGCAGAAAACTAACGGCTTGGGGAGCCGGAAAAGTGGCCAGAAGGCAAGCTCATCACCTATTTGGATACGGACTGAGGATCGAATGTTTCTTCGAAGTGGATCCAAAAAAAATCGGCAGTCCTCGGTCTGGTCTCAAAGTTGAGTCAATCGAGGCGATCCCCCCGCCCGGCGAGGTCTTCATCCTTGTATTGGCGGGAGCGCGTTCAGCCAGATCCAAGATCACACGTTTCCTCGATGACAGGGATTATATTTCCGGGCAAGACTACCTCTTTCTTACCTGAAATTCAAAAGATAGGTTTTTTCAACTTGCGATCCATCGATCACCTTCCAATTCTGTCGTTTCATTCAGATCCCCATACCGCCTATGAAAACACGCGTTCTCACCTTAGCATTATTACTCTGCCTTGCTTTATCAGCCCTCTCGGCAAAGCCTCCAAAGGGCTTCACCGCTCTTTTCAATGGAAAAGACCTTAAAGGTTGGTGGGGGCTCAAGACCGAAGACCCGGAAAAATGGATGGCTCTTTCGCGTGAAAAACTCGAAGAAAAAAGGAAGGCCAGCTTAGACGACGTTCACAAGCATTGGAAAGTGGAGGATGGAATCCTCATAAATGACGGCAAAGGGCTCTACCTTTCGACCCTTAAGAACTATTCAGACTTCGTGCTCATGCTCGAGTACAAGACCGTAGCAGGGGCCGACAGCGGCATTTATCTAAGAGGCGTCCCCCAAGTCCAGATTTGGGACACCACCAAGGAGGCTGGAAAGTGGAAGCTTGGGGCCGACAAGGGTTCCGGAGGACTATGGAACAACGGGAAGGCCGGTGCCCCCGGACGAGACCCTTTGGTTCATGCGGACAAACCCTTCGGGCAGTGGAACTCTTTTCACATCACCATGAAGGGTACCCTCGTTACCGTCCGCCTCAACGACAAGCTCGTGGTGGACCAGGCTCCATTGATCAATTACTGGGACCGCAAGACCCCTGTAGAGAAAAGAAAGCCACTGGTCAAGAAGGGCCCCATCCAACTCCAAACCCATGGCGGGGAAATTAGCTGGCGCAACATCTACCTGAAGGAATTATCGGCTCCCATTTCCGATTAGAATTGGTCAGTCATGAGGATGTTATCGATCTTCAAGAAAATTAGAATCAAGCGCCTCTAACACGAAACGAAAATGCACTTACATCGCCTCATCACCCTCGTCTTTTGCTTTTTGCCGTTCTTGGTCTCTTCCTTTGCCCAAGATGCTCCCAAGCCGGAAGACTATTATAAGGTCGTCCCCATCCCGGTGCCCGAAGGCATTGTCTTGGAAGCCGGAGGCTTGGATTTCATGCCGGACGGAAGATTAGCCGTCTCCACCCGCCGCGGAGACATTTACATGGTAAGCAACGCCCTCGACGACGTGGCCGATAACGAAACCTTCTCCCTATGGGCAAGGGGACTGCATGAGGTCCTGGGTCTTGCCTACGCGGACGGATGGCTTTACGCGACCCAAAGACCCGAGATCACCAGAATCAAGGATACCGATAAGGACGGGCGGGCGGACGTTTTCGAAACCGTTAGCGACGGATGGGGAATATCAGGTGATTACCACGAGTATGCCTTTGGCTCCAAGTTCGATCCGGAGGGCAACATGTGGGTAGTGCTCTGCCTGACTGGATCCTTCAGCAGCAAGGTTCCCTACCGCGGATGGTGCGTACGGGTCAGCAAGGACGGAAAGATGATCCCCACGGCAAGCGGGATTAGGTCTCCTGGAGGAATTGGACTCAACGCCAAAGGGGAAGCCTTCTATTGCGACAACCAAGGTCCTTGGAACGGCACCAGTTCGCTCAAGCACTTGACTCCCGGCAGCTTTCAGGGACACCCAGGCGGATTCGGTTGGTTTAGCCTTGATGAAGTGAAGGCCGCAATGGGTCCCGAGCACGAGAAACCCAAGGATCGAAGTCGCTTCCACGATGAAATGGACCGTCTTCCCCATTTCCGCCCGCCTGCCATTCTTCTACCCCATGGCACGGTGGGTAATTCCGCGAGTGGAATCGCCCCGGACGTTTCAAAGGGCAAGTTCGGCCCTTTCAGGGAACAGCTATTCGTTGCCGACCAGACCCACAGCGTGATCAATCGCTGTTTTCTCGAAAAGGTAAACGGCTATTATCAGGGAGCCTGCTTTCCCTTTGTGAAAGGCTTTGGTTCCGGAAACGTGCCCGTCGTCCAAGCTTCCGACGGGAGCCTGTTTTCTGGAGGAACGGATCGTGGGTGGGGAGCCCGAGGAGGAAAAAGGTATGCCCTCGACCGGGTCGTCTGGACTGGGAAGACACCCTTTGAAATCCTTGAAATGCGCATCAGGAAGGACGGATTCGAGCTGGAATTCACCAAGCCGGTCGACAAGAAAACCGCCGAGGCGCTTGAATCCTATGAAATGAAGACCCACACCTACATCTTTCAAGGTAAGTACGGGAGCCCCAGGGTGGACGCTTCCACTCCTTCGATCAAGACGGCCAAGCTCGCCAAGGACGGAAAAACCGTCAGGCTTGTGATCGAGGGCATGCAGCGCGGTCACGTGCATGAGCTTAAGTCCGCAGGCGTCCGCTCAAAGGAGGAAAACCACCCCTTGCTACACGACATGGCCTACTATACGGTTTGGAACTTTCCCAATTCCTAAGCCTCAGCCCTGATCAATCCCCAGCCGGTTTGACCGGCTAACAAAGTTATCTCGTTAACACCATGAAGACATTGCTCACATCCCTTGTTGTACTTTTCGCGATTACTCTAGCCGCCCAAGATGGCAAGCCCACGGTTATTCGTGTCACCGAAGGCCCTATCCTCGGCCGTCCGGCGACCGACTCCATGACCGTCTGGGTCCGTACCCAGCGCCAGGGTAAGGTCAAGGTATTCTACGGAAGGAACGCAAAGAACCTAGATCAATCCGCATCATTCCTGACCCGAGGAGCAGAACACGACTACACCGGAACCCTCACGATCAAGGGACTTCAACCCGACACTCGCTATCATTACCGCATCGAGGACCATCAACTGGGCGGATCTTTTCGCACCATGCCTTCCCCGGACGACTTCCGAAACCCGGAGGGTAACCCCAAGGGGCTCTTCAATTTTCGCTTCGAATTCGCCTGCGGGAACAACCCCAAGGGCTCGGGCGACAGCGCCGGCCCCACACTCCCCGTCTTCGACGTCCTCAACAAGAAAGTGCGGGAAAAAATCAACTTCGCAATCCTCAACGGCGACTGGCTTTATGAAACGCGGAGGGACTACCCACCCGAACAATGGCTCCATCAAGTCGGACTGGACAAGGAGCAAACACCACGGATCGTCCGTCACGCCCCCACCATTGTGGGGGTCTGGCAAAACTACAAGGACCTCCTCCATCGAGGCCGCAACCTTGCAGAGTGGCACCGTAACGTGCCGACCTATTTCACGGCCGACGACCATGAACTCATCAACGACATCTACGGGACCGCGGAAACCGGCTACGTTAACCGCAGGGCCGTATTCCGGGACATTCCCACGCGGGCTTGGTTCGACTACCTGGCCTGGTCCAACCCTATTGAGCACGATCTGCCCGCTTGGTTCGGTACCGCCCGCCTAAGCAAGGGCAGCGATCTTCTGGAAGATAAGGAGGCGGATTTCACAAAGCTTGACCTCGAACGGATGGCCAACCTGCACGTGCACTGGGGGACGAAAACGGCTGGCGTCCCCGACTCAACACTCGACGCACAGCCTGGAGACCCCAACGCGGCGGTCTACGAGATCATCAAGGTGCTCGGACCCCACAAGCTTAGAATTAAGCCCGAGGCGAAAGCCGACCGTCAGTCCGCCTATTCAATCGGTCGTCGCTGCTACGGCAAGTTCACGGTTTCCAATTGTGACTTCTTTTTGCTGGATACCCGTAGTCATCGGACGCTGCACAACGTGGACAACCCCGGAAACCCGCAAGCCAGCATGATTGGGAAGCGACAACTTGCCTGGCTCAAGGAAGGCATCCGCACAAGTAAGTCCGACTTTATTTTCGTCGTTTCTTCGGTAAACTTTATGGTACCCCATGTAGGCAGCGGGGGAGGGGACGACAAGCAGGCGGCCATCAAGAAAGACGATGCATGGACGGTCTTCCTCAAGGAGCGCGAGGAACTAATCGAGTTCTGGGACGACCTCGACAAGGCGGTTTTCGTACTTACCGGCGACCTTCACAACAGTTTTGCGATCAAGATCACGGACAACGTCTGGGAATTCGCCAGTGGCCCGCACAACTCCATCAACCACGCCCCCATGAAGGATGAGGGAGGAAGGCCCGCGAATGGGAAATTCAAATACGGACCCCGTTCCTGCGACATCCGATGGTCGAGCTACGCCATGGCCGACATCCCACGGGCGAACCGAACCTTCCCCCACTACTGCGTGGTTCAGGTGAACAACGTCTTCAACAACCCCGTGGAACGCAATGGCGAACGCTGGTTTGCCTTCCCCCATCCTCAGGTCATCTTCCATTTTCACGATGCATTGACCGGGGAACTTCGCTACTCGGAGACCATCGTACTGGGCCTCCAATAGCCAAGCGCAAGTCAAGCTACTGCAAAGGCACGACGGGGGTGTCCCAGCCAGCCATATCGCTTGGCTTGGTCCCTCCCTTGCGGCGGCCCTTGCCTCGAGCCCAAGTGCCATTGAAAGGGCCCACGAACTTGACGTTAAGGTCTGCCTTGATAGACCCCTCAAGCCCTACCGCCCAAATGCATCCATTGATGAGGAGGCGGCGGTAGCCGTCGTTCTCGATGTCGTTGGAAGCACCATAGGTGCTGGTGAAAACACGGCCTTTGGTCTTGCCGTCCTTGCCAAGATAGTGGCGCGTCCAGGCTCCGGGAACGGGCTTACGCGTTTCGTCGTCGGGAGAATCGGGAGACATGCCCTTGAGGGGCTGAGCCATGGCCAAGGCTGTGTAAGGCTTTAATGGATTCGCATTGTAGCCACCGCACTGGGCCCACATATCCTTTACTCCCCGTAAAATCGGGTGCTTGGCCTGTGCGGGAACAAGGTCAAGACGCGTGCTGGATCGGTGGTTGCCTCCGTAGTGACCCGCCCATTTTTCCCCCAAAACCTGGCGACCGAATCCATCCTTATAATCCGCTCCGGCATAGCCATTGGTGTACTTCACATAGGAACTATCCTTGGGAATTTTAAAACCGTGCGTGGCGGTACGCAGACCCACGATGGGACCAGCCCGGTTCAAATAGTCCACAAAATGCTTCATCTGATCCTCGGGCCAGTTCTGGAAACGGGTGAAGATCACCATGAGGTCGGCCTTCGCGAGTTCCTCAATGCCAGGCACGTTGTTGGCCCCAGGCTGTATTTCGCCTTTGGCGTTTACACCGAACACCACGGAGCACTTGAAGCCATGGTGCTTGGCAAGAATGCGGGCAAGGGCAGGCAAGGTCTCCTCCGACCTGTACTCGTGATCACTGGCGATGAAAACGATGTGCTTGCCTTTCCCGAGACCGGTTTTTCCCTCGTAAACCAGTGGAGCTGCGGCAAAGACGGCTAAAGGTAGGCATAGCAGGAGGGTGAGGAGCAGGCAATTCTTTGTATTCATGGCGTTTAAATGGGTTTGAGTGAGGATCAAGGGCTGTGTGCTCGACTAACTTGGAGGGACGCGGCGCTCACTTGAGCTCGAGACCAAGCATCATGGAGACCAGAAACCACTCGCTGAACGAAAACATAAGGGTGATTACGATGGAAACCCAGAAGATTTTCCGGTATAGCGAGTAATTTCTGGCGAAGAACACCATAGGCAGGATGCCCAGCCTGACTAGGCAAAGCGTATTGAGGACTACCAGGACCCATCCTGCGACGTGAACCCAAAGGGACATGCCTCATAGTCTCAGTTCAAGACAATGGCTTCAACGCCAAAGCGAAAGGTTGCTAGAAAAAGGCTAAGCCGTTATACAAGGGCAATGATACTTGGAAACCTATCCCAGGGAGCCTCACGACCTACGGATCACCGTTTCTTCAGCGAGATCCGCGAATCCTGCGCGAGGGAGCTCAAGGGGAAGGGGTTTGATACTGAGGTTTACCTCCTTCACGGAGGGGTCGGCATAAGAATCTTGAACCATGATCATCCCTCCATTGCCCAGATTGCGCATCTCCCCATTTCGGAATTCGACTTTTCGTTGGTTTTCAACCCCGCCCTCGAGAACCTAAGCTTCTTCAAGCTGGAAGGATTGAAGTTGTCGAAGACTCCACCAGTAACCTTCTCCGAGTTGTCTATTTTTTCCCTCAAGCGCCTGCATGCCGATGGGTGCATGGCTTCCGACCTGCCCCTCCTCTCCGATCATCCGCTTGAGGAACTCTCCCTCAGGCAGTCGGGCCTCACCTCTCTGCATTTTCTTTCGGGGATCGCACTGAAGGCTCTTTTTCTTTCAGGCAACCCCATCGATACGATTGGCGATCTAAGCACTGAATCCCTGTCCTCCCTCGACCTGCTCAAGTGCCCCGTCACTTCTCTGGAAGCCCTCCAAGGTTCCCCGATCGAGGAACTGAACATCAGTGGCACCAAGGTATCCGACCTTTCGCCCCTGATCGGTAGTCCCCTCAAAAAACTCGAGATGAGGTCTACGCAGATCAGCAACCTTGCCGCATTGGCCGAGTCCCCCCTGGAGATTCTGCATCTCCCCGGATCTCCCTTACGAGACCTTGGGCCCTTGTCATACCTGCCCATCCGCGAACTCAACCTTGTCGGCCTTAGGATTGAGGACCTGTCCCCCCTATGTACCATGCCTCTTAGAAAACTGAGCCTTTCGCCGGACAAGCTTGATGAATCGCAGTTTGAGCTTCTCCGCGGCCTCGATCTCTCCGTGCTGAAAGCAGCTGCCGACGACGAAGGGCAGGGACCGGCGGAATTCTTCAAGAAGTACGCATAGCACCAACCCAGGCAATTCCAATCTTGTCCACTCGTCGAATCTCCAATAGAGTTAATTTTTATGCCAAGAGATCCTCTACAGGACGTGCGTGACTACTACGACGTCATAGTAATCGGAAGCGGTTTGGGAGGCTTGACTGGAGCAAATTGTCTCGCCAAGCAGGGTCACTCCGTGCTCCTGCTTGAACACCACTACCAGTTCGGCGGTCTGGCCACTTGGTTCAAAAGGACAGGAGGACATATCTTCGACATCTCTTTGCACGGTTTCCCCATCGGCATGATCAAATCCTGCCGGAGATACTGGACCAAGGAAATCGCAAACGGAATCGTCCAACTTAAGAACATCCGCTTCGTTAACCCTCAGTACGACCTCAAAACCACCTTCGACAGGATCGACTTCACGCGCATCATGCAGGACACCTTCAAGATCGCAAAGGATCGAACCGAGGCCTTTTTCGAGCACTTGGGCACCATGGACTATTTTGCCAACGACAGCCGAACCATCGGGGATCTTTTCGAGCAATTCTTCCCCGGACGCGAAGACATCAAGCGTCTCCTCCTGGAACCGATCGCCTATGCCAATGGATCCTCGCTCAAGGATCCCGCCATCGCTTACGGAATCGTTTTTTCCAATTTCATGAAAAAAGGGATTTACACGTTCAAGGAAGGAACCGACTCCTTGATCAAGAAGATGGTTACCGAGCTACGCGGAAACGGAGCCGACTTGCGACCGAAGTCCATGGTCGAGAGGCTTATCACGGACGAGATGGATGGGAAGCATCACGTATCCGGGGTCGTCGTCAACGGGAAGGAAGTGCGTTGTCAAGCCGTGCTTTCGAACGCCAACCTCAAAAGCACAATCGAGAAACTCCTTGGCTTGTCCAAATTGCCGGCCAAATTCGCCAAGGCCGCATCTTCCGTTCGTCTAAACTCCACTTCCTGCCAAGTCTATATCGGGATCAAGGAAGGAGTTGAGATTCCACAAGTCGGGGACCTGATATTCACTTCGGATGCCCCTTCCTTCTCAAGTGAGGAACTGACTGACTTCAACACCACCAGCAGGACTTTCTCAGTCTACTACTCGGACACCAGACCGGACCGCAAAAAGCCCCGTTGCAGCATCGTAGCTTCCATCAATGCCAAGTGGAAGGACTGGAGCAGCCTCAGCGACGACGAATACGCCAAGGAAAAGGAGCGGCTCATCGAGGAAAGCCTGGTCGCCTTGGAGAAAATCATTCCCGGGATCAGGGATGACGTCGACCATCTCGAGGCGGCCACTCCTAGGACCATCCGCCACTACACCCGCCACGCCCAAGGAGCAACCTTCGGGACCAAGTTCGAGGGCCTCGAAGTATCCTCCTCCCTGCCAGAGCATGCCCCGGGTCTCTTTCATGCCGGTTCCGTAGGCATCATCATGTCCGGATGGCTTGGCACGATTAACTATGGGGTTATCACGGCAAACAAGATCGACCGCTTCCTCCGAAAGAAAATGGGCCAACCGGACCGCGGTGAACCAGCTCCCAGTCTTGCCTGATCAAGCCTGTCGCCACTTCACATATGGAAGAAATAAACCGTCGCATTCCCCATCGCCCTCCTTTTCTCTTCATTGATGAAATCCTTGAGATCACCGAATCAGGGGCTCGGGCATCCCTCTTGGTCAAGCCCGACTTCCCCTTCTTCGAGGGGCATTACCCCGGTAATCCGATTATGCCCGGGGTCCTGCTGTGCGAGTCCGTCTTCCAAACCGGAGCCGTTTTTCTGGCTGACGCCCTGAAGGACGAGTCCTTGACGGACGAATCCGTTACCCCGGTCCTCTCGCGAATCCGAGACGCCCGGTTCAAGCGGCTTGTTCTTCCCGGAGACAAGGTCGAGATTTCGGTTTCACTGACCGAAAGGATGGGCAAGTTCTTCAACCTCACAGGCGAAATACGGAACAAGGACAAGGTTTCCCTTACCATCTCCTTCGCGTTAGCCCTTGTGAAAAGCGAGGGGAATTGAATGAGCTTCCTCGACCTATCCGGCAAAACTTTTCTGGTAGTAGGTTTTGCCAATAAGAAGAGCATTGCCTGGTCGGTTGCCAGACTACTGGTCGATGAGGGAGCGCGCGTGATCTACTCCGTGCGCAACGACAAACGCAAAGAGGAGCTTGAATCCCTCCTGGATGACGAAAGCACGGTCTTGACCTGCGATTTCGAGCAACAAGAGGAAATCGAGCGCTTAGGTGCAACCTTATCCTTGGAGCAGAACGTCAAACTCCACGGAATCCTCCACTCCATCGCATTCGCCAATTACTCGGATGGACTTAAGCCCTTCCACGAAACCAAACGCGAGGATTATCTCCAGGCCACCCAAATTTCCTCATTCTCCCTTATCGAGCTCGCCCGAGCCTGCAAGCCCAGCCTGGCCAAGGATGCATCCGTCGTTACCATCGGAATATCATCCACGGAGGTTACGGCCGAAAACTATGGCTACATGGCACCCATTAAGGCTGCCCTCGAGGCATCAGTTCGCTATTTGGCCAAATCCTTTTCCAGCGATTCCAAGATTCGCTTCAACTCCGTCAATGCAGGTCCGCTGAAGACAAGCGCTTCCGCCGGCATCCCCGGCTATCTCGTGAACTATCTCTTCGCGGAAAAGCTTACCTACAGGAAGCAAGCCCTTCGAACCGAGGAGGTCGCAAACCTTGCGACCTTTCTCCTCAGCCCGAGGTCCTCGGGCATCAATGGGCAGGGAATCGTAATAGACGCCGGCATGGGCTTGAACTACTTCGATCGTGAGATCGTGGAGTCAGCCATGGAAATAAGGAAATGAACTTCAATCAGGTTGGAATCGAGGCAATGGCCTACGCCTTGCCACCCGAGGTCGTGAGCTCCGATCAAATCGAGGAAGAACTTTCCGGTCTATACGAACGGCTCGGCCTACCCAAGGGAAGACTGGAACTCATGACGGGAATCAAGGAAAGACGATTCTGGCCAGCTGAATACAAGCCTTCCCAAGCTTCCGCGGATGCCGGCAATGAACTGTTGTCATCGGGAATCGACCCCGGGGGAGTAGATCTTCTCATTCATTCCGCCGTCTGCCGCGACAGGCTCGAGCCGGCTACCGCTTCTTACGTCCACCGACTCATGAACCTTCCCGGCAAAACGCAGATCCTGGACGTATCCAATGCTTGTCTTGGCTTCCTCAACGCCACCATTCTGGCAGCCGGCATGATAGAGAGTGGGCAGATCAAAAGAGCCATAATCGTGGCCGGAGAAAACGGAAAACCGCTTGCCGAGCGCACCATCGACCTGCTCAATGAGGGTAAACTGGACAGGCAGCAGATCAAGCCCTATTTCGCCAACTTGACCATTGGCGCGGGTGCCGTCGCTTGGTCCGTGGCCCATCTGGACCTCATCGAGAAAACCGGGCCCGTACTCGGCTCCTCGGCATGCCTGACCGACACTTCTCACAATGAATTATGCGAAGGGGACACCCAAGGGGATGGATTGATCATGCAAACCGACTCGGAAGAACTCCTGCACGCAGGCATTTCCGTTGCCAGCAGAACTTGGGACAAATTCACCGAGGTAAGCGGATGGAGCTCCAATACCCCCAAACTGGTCGTGACCCACCAAGTCGGCAAAGCCCATACGAAGGCAGTTTTTGATGCCCTTGGTCTCGACACGGCGCGGAACTTCTCCACTTTCGAGACCCTTGGCAACTGTGGCTCGGTATCCCTTCCCATAACCTATACGCTCGCCTGCGAGGCAAACCCCGACTTCTCAATGGGGCCGGCGGCCCTATTAGGTATAGGAAGTGGCCTCTCAAGCCTTATGCTCTCCCTTAATCCTTGAAGATACTACCTTCAATCTCGGAAGCCTATCCCTTCGAGGGTCGATTCCACGATACCCCGCAAGGACATGCCATGCATTACCTGGACGAAGGCTCGGGAAATGAGCCGCCAATCCTATTTCTTCATGGCAACCCGACTTGGTCCTTTTTCTATCGTCGCCTCATCCTTTCCCTCAGGGAAAACTCACGCTGCATAGCACCCGACCACATCGGCTGCGGGCTTTCTGAGAAGCCGGGATTCCCTGAGTTCGAATACGACTTGAGGAGCCATTCGGAAAACCTCCTCTCCCTCCTGGAAAAGCTAAAGGTCGATCGGGTTCGCCTAGTCGTTCACGACTGGGGAGGAGCCATTGGTCTAACCGCATTCCGGAACCTTGCCGAGAGGGTGGATAAAATCGTCCTGCTGAATACGGCCGCCTTTCCCTCTCGAGACGTCGCCCTGCGTATTCTTCTGTGTCGGCTACCTCTTCTTGGAAGCTTTTTGGTCCGCGGGCTCAATGGCTTTGCAGGTCCCGCAACCCACATGGCAGTCGCCAAGCCACTTAGCCGGGAAACAAAAACGGGATACCTGCTCCCCTACGACAACTGGACCAACAGGGTTGCCGTATGGCGCTTTGTAAGGGACATTCCTTTTGAGAAATCTCATCCCACCCTGCCTCTTCTGAAGGAAACGGCTCAAGGGCTCGAGAAATTCCGGGAAACCCCCGCCATTGCCTGCTGGGGGATGAAGGATTTCTGCTTTCATCCCGGTTTTCTCAAGGAATGGGAGAAGAGATGGCCCAATCTCGAGGCCACCCGTATCGACCACGCAGGCCACTACGTGTTGGAAGACGCCCTCGAGCCCTGCATCGACAAAATAGCCCCATTCCTCGCCTATTGATTGATTTGCAGGAATTCTTCAACTTGCAAAACCCGGCAAGCGCTTGCAGATTGTCTATACATGCAAGGGAAGAAACCACTTCGGAGCAGGGAGGAGCGTACCCATAACCTCGTTTCCATAGAACCTTACGACAACACCTCCAACGCCTATCGCAAGGAACAACCCAAGAGGGCGGAAACCGGCTTCGGATTCTACCTTTCCATTGCCATTATAACCTTTCTCACGATACTCTTCTTCTCGGTGTACGAATTGGCGGTAGAGACATGGACGAGGCTGAAGTAGGAGAGGGTGAAAGAATACCCGAGGGGCTGAATTCGGCCAAGGTCGCCTTTGGGGACTATTTGACCTTGGAAAGGCGGCTTTCCCCTCACACGCGTAGAAACTACGAGCATGCCCTTATCTGCTTTTTCCTATGGCTGCAGCACGACGCCCGGGGGATGGTCTTGAAACCTACGCAAGTGACCAGGCTTCATGCCCGCTCCTATCTGATAGAAGCCCAAGCCCTTTATTCCAGGCGAACCCTTCGCAATCACGTCTCGGGCTTGCGAAGCTTCTTCAAGTTCTGCCAGAAGCGCAAATGGACGGAGGGCAACCCTTTCCATAACCTTACCCTCCCCAAGCCTGAGAAGCCTTTGCCCAAATTCCTCACCGAGGATCAAGTCGTGAAATTGCTCGCCCAACCCGAGTCTCTCGAATCCAAGCAGGGAAACCATGCCTTCAAGCCAAGCAGAGACCTTATGATTCTCGAGTTGCTGTACTCCGGCGGGTTGAGAGTTAGTGAACTCGTGGGCCTTGATTATGGGCACTTGGACTCATCCAGATCGGCCATCCGGGTGCTAGGAAAGGGTCGCAAGGAGAGAATCTGTCCCATCGGCAGCAAAACGGCCCGGACGATCCATTCCTTTCGGGACAACTTCGCCAAGGATGCCTCCCTCGACTCTCCCATCGTAATTAACCACCGCGGAAAAAGACTGTCGGTCCGATCCGTCCAGGCTATCCTCAAGAAATACCTCCGTTCGGCCGAACTGCCCGAGGACCTGACTCCACACAAGCTCCGCCATTCTTTTGCCACCCACATGCTCGATAATGGGGCCGACCTGCGAGCCGTGCAGGAACTGCTGGGCCATTCCAGTCTATCCACTACCCAAGTGTATACCCACGTCTCGGTCTCCCGACTGAAGAAGGCTCACAAACTCGCTCATCCGAGGGCATAAGCCAGTGACCTCAGCCCTGCGCATCCTGGCTCTTGTCCTACTGCTGGCCAGCATAGGCCTTTGGCAGCACCACGGGTTTCGCCTCGGTTTTTGGCAAACCAGCGTTCAAGTGGAAACCGAGGTTCCCATCATCGAGGGAATGCCGAAACTGGGCACCCAAAGGAAAATTGAATGGAAGAACCAGTTCGTAAGCGGAATCGAAACACCCTTGGCCGGTCTACTGGCATTCCTTGCTCTCATGATTTTAGCTCAAACCCTAAAAAGAAGATTGAAGAAAAGAGAAAATTAATTTCTTAGTTTTCCCCTATGTTCAATCCAATTCCCTACCTTTTTCTCTTTTCAGCCTTCGTCCTCTCGGGCGCTCCCATCAAGTTCGACTTCAAGGACCCCAAGAAGGTCAACAACGTCATCTTTCAGATGGATGCCCCGCTCGAATCCATCAACGGCTCCGGTGACTCCCTTTGGGGAACGGTTACCTTCGATCCCTCCAACCCATACGCCACTCAGGGGGAAATCATCCTCGATGCCAAGAGCCTTCACGTTGGGAACCCTGTCCTCAAGGAGCATATTCACGGCAAAGACTGGATGAACGTCGAAAAGTTTCCCGCAATTTCCTTCAAGCTGACCAAGCTTGAAAACGTCAAAAAACAAGGGATCGACGTCTTGGCCGATGCGAAGGGAAAAATGACGATTCGAAACGTTACCATGGAAATTGTCATTCCGGTTAAGATCACCTACCTGAAGGGACTTTTGGAGAAACGAAACCGCGTCCCCGGCGACTTGCTCATCCTGAGATCCAAGTTCTTGGTCAAGCGGGACGACTTTGAAATTCGGGCGGGCGAGAAATTGGACAAAGTAGCTAATGAAATTGAGATATCTTTAAACCTTGCAGGAGCCGCCCCAATCAAGTAATACCTTTTCTTCTACCCCTTCGATCAGTTGATTAACCCCAATCGACCGATCACCCCAAAAGCGAGAACGCGCATGACGTGTTCTCGCTTTTACTTTTCTCCCATTTCCCCTATCATAAATGGTTCAACTTCCTCCAAATGCCCGCCGAAAACCTGCATCCGACCTCAAGCAGACTTGTCTCCCGCGTAGATAAGGAAAACCTTTTGGGGCAACGCGGAGGCGTGTTTTGGCTTTTCGGCTTGTCCGGATCAGGCAAGAGCACGTTGGCTATCGAGCTTGAAAGAGAGTTACTGAAAAGAAGATTTTCCAGTATCGTTCTCGACGGGGACAACCTGCGCTCTACCATAAACAAGGACTTGGGCTTCAGTGAGGAAGACCGCGCGGAAAACCTGCGTCGGGCAAGCGAACTGGCCAGGATCCTGGTCGATAACGGCTCCGTCGTCATCGTATCGTTCATAACGCCTCTACAAAGATTCCGTGACCAGGCAAAGGCAATCATCGGAGCGGAAAACTATTTTGAAGTGTACGTCCACGCATCCTTCGAAACCTGCCGGGAAAGAGACGTAAAAGGGCTCTACGCCAAGGCTGATAAGGGGGAGATCGAGTCCTTTACCGGAAAACATTCCCCTTTCGAACAGCCCGAGAAGCCATGGCTCTCGATCGACACCGAAAAGGAGACGCCAGACGAGTCTTCGACTCGCTTGCTGGAGTCTGTTCTTGACGAGATTTCCCCTTCCCAGATATCCGGATGACCAATTACAACCTCACTCATCTTCATCAACTTGAGGCTGAAGCAATCTTCATCCTGCGTGAAACCGCAGCCCAGTTCGAGCGCCCGGGATTACTTTTCTCCGGTGGCAAGGATTCAATCGTGATGGCCCACCTCGCCCAGAAGGCGTTCAGCCCTTCCAGAATCCCTTTTCCCTTTGTTCACGTAGATACCGGCCACAACTTTCCCGAGACAAACGAATTCCGGGATTCCTTCGTGGAAGAGTTGGGCGTTCAATTGATCGTCGGCTCGGTCGAAGATTCTATTAACCGGGGCACTACAACCGAAGAGAGCGGGCCGGATGCCAGCCGAAACGCCCTCCAGTCGGTGACCCTGCTCGAGACCATCGAACAAGAAACCCTTGATGCATGCCTGGGCGGAGGGCGCAGGGACGAGGAGAAGGCCCGAGCAAAGGAGCGTTTTTTCTCTCATCGCGACGCATTCGGACAATGGGACCCGAAGAACCAAAGGCCCGAACTCTGGAATCTTTTCAATGGACGCAAGGGCCCTGGCGAAAACTTCAGGGTTTTTCCCTTGAGCAATTGGACCGAAATGGATGTCTGGCAGTATGCCAAACTCGAGCAAATTGCATTGCCGGGACTCTATTTCGCCCATGAGCGGGAAGTTCTGGAAAGAAACGGCAGCCTGCTTGCGGTAACCGATTTCGTCACACCTAGAGAGAACGAGTCCTCTGCGACCGAAACAGTGCGTTTCCGCACCATTGGGGACGCTACCTGCACGGGTGCAGTCCGTTCATCGGCTTCCAACCTCGAGGAGGTAATTTCCGAGGTGGCCGCATCGCGGGTAACCGAAAGAGGAAACAGGGCCGACGACAGACGCTCGGAGGCGGCCATGGAAGATCGTAAGAAGCAAGGGTATTTCTGATGGGCGAAGCAGACGCCTACCTGGATATGGATCTTCTGCGCTTCACCACTGCAGGAAGCGTGGATGACGGCAAAAGCACCCTCATCGGCCGGCTCTTTCACGACAGCAAGGCCATTTTCGAGGACCAACTTGAAGCGATCGAACGCAGCAGTCGCAAAAGGGGAGACGACAACGTCAACCTCGCCCTCCTTACGGACGGTCTGAGGGCCGAACGAGAACAGGGCATCACAATCGACGTTGCCTATCGTTATTTCGCGACTCCAAGGCGCAAGTTCATCATCGCAGATACACCCGGGCACGTTCAGTACACGCGAAACATGGTTACCGGCGCATCGACCGCCAATTTGGCACTGATTCTCGTTGATGCCCGCAATGGGGTAGTCGAGCAGACCCGCAGGCACACCTTCATCGCCGATTTGCTCGGAATCAAGCACGTCGCGGTCTGCATCAACAAAATGGACCTCGTGGGCTATAAGGAAGAGGCCTACCATCAAATCGTAGCTGAATACCGTGACTTCGTCTCTCGTCTTGAGAACGTCACCGAACTGACATTCCTGCCCATCAGCGCCCTCAAGGGGGACAATGTGGTAGAGCGGTCCGAAAACATGCCCTGGTACGAGGGCCCTCCTTTGCTCTACCACCTAGAGAACGTCTACGTCGGGTCGGACGCAAATCACGTCGACGCCCGCTTCCCCGTGCAATGGGTGATCCGCCCGCACTCCGACGAGCACCACGATTTCCGCGGCTTCGCCGGACGAGTTGCCGGCGGCGTATTCAAGAAAGGGGACGAAGTAACCATTCTCCCGTCTGGTTTTTCGACCCGAATATCCCGCATACTATCGGGCTCCGAGGAGCGCGAGAATGCCTTCTTCCCACAGTCCGTCACCATCCTGCTCAAGGACGAGATCGACGTCAGCAGGGGAGACATGATCGTCAAACCAAACAACCAACCTAAGATTTCCCAGGACCTGGATTCCAGGATATGCTGGTTTTCCGCCTCAAGGAAACTATCCCGAGGCGGCAAATTCATCTTTCGCCACACCACCAAGGAAGCCCAGGCCATCGTTTCCGAGATCAACTACAAGGTCGACGTAAATACCCTCCGCAAAGTCGAGGAAATCGATGGCTTCGAGATGAACGATATCGGTCGCGTCATGCTCAGGGTTTCTCAACCGGTCTTTCATGACGCCTACCGCAGTAACCGGAACACGGGAAGCTTCATCCTCGTGGACCCTTTTACCAACGAGACGGTAGCCGCCGGCATGCTCAGATGAGCATACTGAGTCAGGAATGCTCCGACAGCCTCAGGGAACTCGGTCTCAGGCTTCTTGATCAGCGCTCCGCCCGCATCCTGGTTCCCACACTTGGTAACGAATCCGGATACTGGTTCGGCGGAGGAAACATCGTCCAGAATAATGATGGAACCATCCTTGCCTGCGGAAGATACCGCAACCACGGTGACGCCCGGACGGGAACAGGAGCCGGTGAAAGAGGGCTTGAATTCGCAATTTTCAAGGCAGGCTCGTCCGACGACCCTTTCAGGAAGATCTTCTCCCTGAGCAAATCCGACCTCTCGATCGAAGAAGAGGTCGTCTCCATCGAAGGCGGGTCCCTTCTTCCTCCCAAGGATGAGAAGGGCAATTGGAAGCTTTTCGTGTCCACCGAAAAGAAATCCTCCTATCCCAAGCCCCTGATCCATTTCCAGAAGCCCGGAACGGGAGTATGGTCGATCAACCTCATCGAAGGCGCAGAGATTGATTCCCTTTCCGTAAGTTGCATGCGAACCGTAATCAAGCCTGGCATCCCATCCTCTCTCCACGTCAAGGATCCCGTGGCTTTCCGAATCAACGATCGATCTACAGAACTGCTCTATTGTCATCACCCCTTCAGTTGGTCGAGCTCGAACACCGGACTGGCCCGCCAAACCGAAGAGCGGGAAGATTTCGAACCCGTTTCCGACAACGTCTTGCCGCGAGGCAACAGCTGGGACGTCGCTTGCTCGAGGGTCACCGAGAGGTTGCCAGTACCCGCCATCGGACGTTTTGCCGATCTCCCTCCTCTGTCCATGTACTTTTACGACGGCGCCGAATGCCTACGCCCACTCGACCAGAATTCCAAGGCAGCGAAGAGACCGCGAGGTTACTCTTGCGAAGAGCTTGGCGGACTGGCTTGGGGATGGGACGCCGAATTCCCCAATCTCTCGAAGATTTCCGTCGACTTTCCACTTTTCCTCTCCCCGCATGCAACAGGGTGCAGTCGCTATGCTTCGGCCATTTTTCTGGGCGACGGCTCCCTTCTCGGCGCTTGGCAACAAGCCCAGCCCGACGGATCCCAACCCCTGGTCTCCAATCATCTCGGCAAAGCCGAGGTCGATCGCATCCTCGGGGCCTAAGCAAGAGTTCGCTACGGCCTTTGGCAAGCTAAGGTCATAAAACGTCGGGAATCTCTTTTTAATCTTGGCTTGGCGACTCGAAAGCTTGAATAGTGAGTGAAAGATGAAACCTTACCTTACCAGCCTTCTTCTCTTTCTTCTTCCTTCGCTCCACGCAAAGCCCGATCACGAGATCTCCCTCGGAACGCTTCATGGCCAGTTGCGCTTCAGCCCGGAGGCCTTTGCCGTAAAGCCAGGGTCGACCGTAAGCCTGACCCTTGAGAACAGCGACGAGATGATCCACAACCTGATCCTTGCCAAGGGAGATGCCAAGAGCGTGGACCTACTGGCCGAAGCGGCCCTGAAGCTTGGAGAAAAGGGGATGGAAATGGGCTTCGTGCCCAAGGATTCCTCCATTATCGCGAGCATCGGCTTGGTTCAGCCCGGGAAGAAGGCATCGGTCGAGTTCAAGGTTCCCGGCGAAAAGGGTGATTATCCTTTCGTCTGCACCTTTCCCGGTCATTCCCTCACCATGCGCGGTATCATGAAAGTGGTCGACGACCCGGCTTCTGCGGACCTATCTCAAGTCAAGGCTGTCTCCGCAAACACGACGCCCCGCAATGGAGTGATAGAAGTCGGCGAGGAACCCCGGGTCATACGCGTGCACGTCGCGGGCATCGATTCCGGCCGATCCATTGCAGTTGGTCTCCCCGGAGGAATCAATTATCTCTTTGACGCCGAAAAACTGATGATCAGGACCGGTTGGACGGGAGCCTTCATCAACGTCACCCGCGACCGAAGGGGCAGGGGAGGGGGACTTTGCGCCATACTCGGGGAGAAGTTCGGGGTCGGCGCGGACGAATTCCCCTTGAGAATCGGTGATCCCGAAAAGATCCCCGAGACGCGCTTCCTGGGATATTCCCGTTCCGGAAACCCAACTTTTCTGTACGAGGTCAATGGAGTCAGGATCGAACAAACCGCCACTGGTAACCCCAATACGAAGGGATTGACCTATGGCCTGCGGGCGGATTCCCGCAAGGACCTTTATTTTCTCGTCAAGCCCGCGGACGGTTTGACCGTGGCCTCAACCGCCGGCAAATGGGACCCCGAAAACGGATACGTCCGGGTACCGGCTAAGGAAGCCTCCGAATTCTTCGTCAGCATCGAGCAAAAGTAGTCCTCACCATGAAAAGCACTTCACAAGTCCTCTTTTTCATCCTGGCTCATCTGGCCACCCTAGGCCAGGAACAGCCCAAGCGCATCCCGGCCGGTTATACCGTTCATAACGTCGAGACACCCGAAGGCGTTTCCTTTGGCGTAGGAGGCATGGAATTCGCCCCCAACGGCAACCTCTTTGTCTGCACCCGCGAGGGCGAGGTCTGGGAATACCATGCCGAAAAGAAAGAATGGGCCCTCTTCGCGGACGGCCTGCACGAGGCGCTGGGTATCTGGATTGACCCCAAGAGCGCTGAAATCTTCGTCATCCAGCGCCCCGAGATCACTAAGCTGATCGACACCGACAAGGATGGTCAGGCCGATCTCTACGAGACCTTCAACGCCGACTGGGGAGTTACCGACAACTACCATGAGTACGCCTTCGGGCTGGTCCGCGACGGCAAGGGGAATTTCTATGGAACCCTCAACACCTCGCTGTCCTGGCCAGGCTGGGCGAGAAGTAAGAAATGGGACGTAGCCCGCGTCTGGACCAAGGGCTACAAGGATACCGAGGGGAAGATGGGCCGGGCCGCCAAGTACCGGGGATGGGGCTTCCAAGTGACGCCCCAGGGCAAGTTCGTCCCCTTTGCCTCGGGCATGCGATCGCCAGCCGGGATCGGCATCAACAAGTACGACGAACTTTTCTTTACCGACAACCAGGGAGACTGGGAAGCGTCCAGTTCCCTGCATCACATCGTAAAGGGGCGTTTTCACGGGCACCCGTCCTCGCTTACCGATCACCCCGATTACGAGGGCAAGGACCTCAACGCGATCCCCATCGAGGAATACGAGAAGCTCTGGACGCGTCCTGCGGTATGGATTCCCCATGGCGAGTTGGCTAATTCACCCGGGGAGCCCATTTTCGACTATACCGGAGGCAAGTTCGGACCTTTCGAAGGACAGATGTTCATCGGCGACCAGAGTCGCTCCAACATCATGCGCGTTTCCCTCGACAAGGTAGGGGGAGACTATCAGGGCGTGATCTTCGATTTCGTCAACCGCCTTCAGACCGGCTGCATCAGGCACGTCTTCGGCAAGGACGGCGCCCTATGGGTCGGTCAGACCGGCAGAGGCTGGGGATCGGCCGGCGGCAAGGAGTACGGCCTCCAGCAGGTCAAGTGGGACGGGAAGACAACCCCATTCTCCATGCACGACGTCAAGCTGACCAAGAATGGCTTTCGCATCACCTTCACCAAGCCTGCCGACCGGACCCTCGCAAGCGACCCCGCCAATTACCCGATTGAGCGCTGGGGATACCACTATCATCCCAGGTACGGGTCGCCAAAGACCGAGCTCAAGCGCTCAAACGCCTCCAAGGCAAGCCTCTCCAAGGACGGCACGGAAGTCCTGATCGAGACGGAACTTGAGGAGAGCAGGGTCTATAAGCTCAATTTGGCCGCCATAACCGCCAAGGACGGTTCCAAGCTGGCCAACACCATCGCCTGGTACACGCTGAACCGCCTCAAGGACTGAAACGCAACGAGCCGATCTTTGCTTACTCGGGCAGGTTGTGGGCGTGGTAGGCGACCAGTGAGTTGACCAGTTTTTCCCCCTTTGCGCCAACCAAGCCCGACAGGCGCAACTCATAGACGCGGCGCGGGATCATCCTCTCGTATTCGATCCGCACGCTCCTTGCGTCCTTGGAGACCCGGACCGTGGAGGCCTTGAGCAAATCCTTGCTCACTTGGGGAGAGCCATAGCCCTGGTGATACTTATAGGCATATGTCTTGGCCGAATAGTTGGCCGGATCGGAAAGAGACTTCCTATCCATGGGAACAGTAAAGCTCATGGAAAAGCCCTTGGGGTTCACGCTTATGCTGGACAACTCCGGCGGGGTTTTTCCGCTCCAGGTGATTTTCTGGATACCTTGGTTGCCGGCCCATCCATGGGTGCTGTGCCCGACCCACAGGCTCTTGCCATCGGGTGAAAAGACGAGCCGATTGTTTCCCGTTGCCAACCCGTTGCCATCGAAAAAAGGCAGGCAGGCACCCTGAATCTTACCTCTCACCTTTTCCGTGATGACCCGCATGATCCTCCCCTTGTTCATTTCACCGATGAACATCTGCCCGGCAAAGGGCCCGAACTTCCCCTCGGTCGAGTCGACCAAGGGCTGGGATGGAGAGTTGGACATGCTTCCATGCGGAAAGAGAATGGCCGCCGTCTCCCTCATTTCATCGAGAGCGGGAACCGGCAAGTCGACCGGGCGTCCCTCCTTCCAGTCCTCCTTCCAGAGCAGGCTCGCGGCATGACCGTAGAATTTCCCCTTCTCGATATGATGCAGCTTGCTCGTACCGACCCAGTCACCTTGGTTGTCGCTCACGAACAAGTTCCCCTCTAGGTCGAAACCCAGCCCATTGGGCGTGCGAAGCCCGCTCGCCCAGGGAATGAACTTGCCTTCTCTGGTCACTTTACAGACCCACCCCCTGTAGGGAACCGATGCATACATCCTCTGCAGGTAGCTTCTCTTGTCGAATTTACCCCTCTTCTCGAACCTGACGTCCGCCCCGCTTGATGCCGTGCCCAAGGCAACGTAAAAATTGCCATCCTTGTCCCTTACCGGACCGAAATGGAACTCATGGTAGTTTCCCGAAACCCCGAAGTCGTCACTGAATACGGAATATTCATCGGCATCGCCATCACCATCCGAATCCTTGAGCAAAGTTAGCTCGGGCCTTTGCGAGACCATGACTTCGCGGTCATTGACGGCCACCACTCCAAGGGGAGTATGCAGACCGTCGGCAAACAGCTTCCACTTTCCGCTCTTCGGCTCGAGGGTAAACACCTCACCTCCCACGAAGCATGCCACCAGTCGCCCATCGGGCATAAAGTCGAGGCCGTCCGCCTGGGTACCCGCCTTGCCGTACCTCTCCATGAGCAAACTTGGCGGGGTAATGGTTTCGATGTCGTAGAAATCCGTAATCTTGGCCCCTTGGGTAGAGAAACAACCCAGGCCGAGCCAAAAAACAAACGAGCAAACCCTTCTCATTGCGCGGCCTCCTCCTTTTGAGCAAGCAGGGCCTGAATCTCCTCAACGGGAAGGGGGCGTCCATAGACCCGCAGTTCATCCAGATAGAACCTCGGGTGGCGGCCAGGCGAGTCAAGAGCGATCCTGCCGGAGGGGGGGGCTTTGACCGCAAATTCGCGGTGCAAGCTTCCATCGAGATAGAGCTTGGCCCTGCCTTCCTCAAGGCTCAGGCAAACGAGGTGCCAATCTTCATCCATTACGGGTTCTTGTGAAAGCGTATCGGGAATCTCCTTCTTGCCGCTTCCGGGACCCATCACCGTCAGTCGGTCCAGGTTAGGACCGGCCGTAGAAACCGAGGTGAGGCGAATCTTCCGCTTGCCCGGCTTGAGATCAAGCTTATGGACTTGGTTGCGCCAGTCCGTCCAGCTTTTGGTCCCTGCAAAGGGCAGGGGAGGCGCGAGAAGATCCTCCTCGCCATCGACGCTTAGGCGCAGGGGACGATTACCGCTGCTGGCATAGCGGAACGACAAGGTATGCGGACCTGCCATATCGACCGCAACTTCCCACTCCACGAACTCGCCCACCTTGGTCCCGAAATCGAGGTACCCCGTGCCGGCAAAACCACCGTTCCCCTTTTGAAGACTGGGCCCCTTGAACTTGGCATCCTCCGCCTCGAGTCCTCCATCCTTGCCCTCACCCGAAGCAGGAGCCGGCCCAAAGCCAAAGGCGTCTTTGTCCGGCTGGTAATAAACCCCGCCTCCCTTTTCCCAGGAAACAAGGCCCGATATGGAACGCGAAGGATCGGTTAATTTGACCCAAAAGGACAAAGCGGCTCCTTGCGGGTACTCGTGTGGCTGCTGAGCGGGAATGATCGCCTTGCCGCCTTTCATGAGCCAAGACTGCCCGATGACGCCGGAATGAAGATCCCCCTTCCTGTTGTAACAGACGGCCAAGTCGTTCATTCCAAGCCGCAGAATGGGGAACTTGGCTGGAACCTCTTCCATTCTCACGGCGAAGCTTTCAGCCTCCTTGCCGGTCAAATGCCATGCATTGCCTTGCTTGGTTCCCTTGTCAAAGGCATAGGTGACGCCAGCCTGAGGATCAAGCTTCCAGACCACCCCTTCGTCCGATCCCTTAATCCTAAATTTCCTCAAAAGACCGCTTTTCCCGGGCAGCTTGACCAGATGCTCCGTGACCTTCAAGTTTCCGACACGATATTGGAACTCGGGAATCCCATCGATCAGCCGGTAACCCTCGAAGCATGCGCGGGCTTCTCCAGTGCGGGACTGCGTCTCCTTTTCATGAAAGGGAAACTCATTTTCCACATGATAGACCTGCCCCTCAATAGTGGGTAAGGTACGCCAGCGACCGAAACTGCCGTTCTTCCTCATGTAACCCCCCCGCCATGCGTACCTGAAACGACATTGCCCCGCATCCCAACAATAGGAATGCCCTCCCGGCAAGGATACTGCAATGGCGGCGGGCGAACTGTCGGGCATGAAGGTACGGTGGACGATGGCGCCACCCTCGTTGACGAATCCCTCCCACTGGGATTTCTCCTCCTTGGGGACCTCCTCCTTTTTGATTCTGGCCATTT